>Ga0210086_1000716_pt1 | contig 18354 bp, 14 predicted proteins | sample China_Galinas_PW_3_FD_184867 | JGI IMG/M metagenome (GOLD analysis project Ga0210086, IMG submission 184867) | Wetland microbial communities from San Francisco Bay, California, USA, that impact long-term carbon sequestration - China_Galinas_PWB_D2... | ecosystem: Environmental > Aquatic > Marine...
GCCCAGATCACCGGCACATGGGCGGCCTCGCAGAGCCACATGATCTCCTCCTGCATCTCGGCGACCCGCTCGAAACCCATCTCGACGGCGAGGTCGCCGCGGGCGATCATCACGGCAAAGGGCTGCTGGCCGGCCGCCTGAACGGTGATCTCCGGCAGGTTGCGCACCGCACGCGGCGTCTCGATCTTGCCCACCAGCCCGAGCCGTCGCCAATCGTTCGACCGGCGGGCGAGCTCGGCCTGCAACGCCGATACGTGGTCAGCCGTCTGGACGAAGGAATGGCCCACCAGATCGGCATGGGCGACGATGAAATCGAGGTCCTCACGATCCTTGGCCGTCAGCGGATCGAGGCCGAGATCGGCGGTCGGGAAGTTCAGACCCTTTTCCGAGCGCAGCTTGACGCCGCCGAGCTTGCCGCGCTCGATCCGCACCAGAAAGCCACTGTTCGCGGCGCCGATGATGACGCCATGCAGCATACCGTCGTCGATCGATACCCGGTCGCCGGGGCCGATGCGGTCAAGGATCTCGGGCGCCGTGCACGTCATCTGGAAGGGCGTGTCGGGCATCGGCGGCTGCACCTCGCGGCTCAGCAACACGGTGTCGCCGGTGAAAACCCGGCTGCGGTCCTGCGGCGTCAGCACATAGGCGGTGCGCACCTTCGGTCCGCCGATGTCCATCAGGATGCGGGGGCGCTCACCGCACTCGGTCACCGCCTTATGGGTGTGCTCCACCATGCGCGCCCATTCGTTCGGCCCGTCATGGACGCAGTTGATGCGGACGATCTCGGCACCGCGCCGCGCCAGATCGGCGATGATGGCGGGGTCGTCGGCCGCTTCGGTGCCAAGCGTCACCATGATCCGCCCGGAGCGACCGTGACCGGCCGGGCCGAAAATTTCGGTCGCGTGGCTGAGCAGCCGGGTCTCGCCGCGGAAGAACTGGCGCTCGGAGGGCGGCCTTGGCGCCTTGTCCCTTTCGTCGGCCAGGGCAGCGAGCGTCACCGCGACGGCATCGAGCTGAGCAAGGACGCGCCCCTCCAGGCGGCCGAGCGAGGAGATGCCGAACGCCATGAGCCGCCGCTGGAGCGGGCGGAGGTCATGGCGGCGGACGACCAGATAGTGGGCAAGGTTCAGGGCGCTCGGCGCGAACCAGCTCCGGCCGATGTGCGGGCGCCAGCGCCGATAGATGATTCTGCCCTGGGTCGCCACCTCACGCCGCAAGGCAGTGATTTCGCGCAAGGCTTCGCGGGCCCGCGACTGAAGATCGGATGATCCGGTCATGATGGACGCGCCGGTGAGCACAGCCCGGTTCCTTTAGGACGTGGCCCTGACTGTGCTGTCCCTCTGCGACGTTTCATTGACATAGGGCAAGAAAGGGGAGAGACGCCGGAAACAGCCTGTCTCGGGGTCAGGGCCGCGTCACCCGCCGAAGCGTCAGGTTGATGCGGCCGTCTTCCGGAAGCCAGTCGCCGAGCAGCGTCGACGTGCCCGGATAGATCCGGTCGACGCCATGGAACGCCAGGCGTGCCGCGCCGCCCAGCACCACAACGTCGCCGGACGAGAGCCGGAACGAGCGTGTCGGGTCCTTGCGGCTGGTGCCGCCGATGCGGAACAGGCAAGTGTCGCCGAGGGAGATGGAGACCACCGGCGCGGCGAAGTCCTGCTCGTCTGCGTCCTGATGCAGCCCCAGCTTGGCGCCCGGGCGGTAATGGTTGACCAGGCACGCCTCGGGCGCGTGAGGGTAATCAGCCACCGCACGCCAGACCTCCATCACCACGTCGGGGATCGGCGGCCAGCGCTCGCCGGTCTCCGGATGGGTCGGCTGATAGCGATAACCGCCATCCTTGTCCGACACCCAGCCGAGCGGCCCGAGATTGGTCATGCGCACGGAGAACGGCTTGCCTGATTTCGGCATGGTCGGGGTGTAGAAGGGCGCCGCCTCGACCGCCGCCCTCAACTCCCTGAGGAGGCGTTCCTGACCGGCCCGGTCGAACCAGCCGGGATGGAAACGAAACCCGCCGATGACGCCGGCCGTACTCCGATCGCTTTCCATCGTCATGCGATCTCTTCCTTGATCGAAGCCGGGTGATCCCCCGAAGCACCGCAACAGGGGCGCGCCGCCGCTTGAAGGAGCTTTTCAAGCCGCTGCGCGTTATCGATCCTATGAAGACGACAGACGCAAGGTCAATTTCGGCACCACCTACGCCGCCGGCAAGCCAAAACCCGAATTCTTTCGCCGCTTTGGCGCACGATTCTTTCGGCGCAGAATTCCCGATCTCGGCCGATGCCGCGCAGGGCTGATGCGAAGGTCTCCGATGCGTTCCCGGAAAAAAGAAACGGCCGGCGTGAATGCCGGCCGTTCTAAGCGATGACGCGAGGACAAGTGCTGGCGATCAGCCCGTCGCTTCGGCCGCCTCGGCCGGCTTCTCCTGCTTGATCTCCTCGCCGGTCTCCTGGTCGACTGCCTTCATCGACAGGCGGACCTTGCCGCGCTCGTCGAAGCCGAGCAGCTTGACCCACACCTTGTCGCCCTCCTTGATCACGTCGGTGGTCTTGGCGACGCGGCCTGGCGCCAGCTGCGAGATGTGGACGAGGCCGTCGCGGGCGCCGAAGAAGTTGACGAAGGCGCCGAAATCGACGGTCTTCACCACGGTGCCCTGGTAGATCATGCCGACCTCAGGCTCGGCGGTGATCGACTTGATCCAGTTGAGCGCGGCGGTGATTGCCTTGCCGTCGGCCGAGGCGACCTTCACCGTGCCGTCGTCGGAGATGTCGATCTTGGCGCCGGTCTTCTCGACGATCTCGCGGATCACCTTGCCGCCGGTGCCGATCACGTCGCGGATCTTGTCGGTCGGGATGCTGATCACCTCGATGCGCGGCGCGTATTCGCCGAGCTCGGCGCGGGCCTCGGGCAGCGCCTTCGCCATTTCGCCGAGGATGTGGAGGCGGCCCTCCCGCGCCTGGCCGAGCGCCACGCGCATGATCTCCTCGGTGATGCCCTGGATCTTGATGTCCATCTGCAGCGAGGTCACCCCTTCCGACGTGCCGGCGACCTTGAAGTCCATGTCGCCGAGATGGTCCTCGTCGCCGAGGATGTCGGAGAGCACCGCGAAGCGCTCCTCTTCCTTGATCAGGCCCATGGCGATGCCGGCAACCGGCCGCTTCAGCGGCACGCCGGCGTCCATCAGCGACAGCGAGGTGCCGCAGACGGTCGCCATCGACGACGAGCCGTTCGACTCGGTGATCTCGGAGACGACGCGGATGGTGTAGGGGAACTCGTGGTGCGGCGGCAGGATCGGCCGCACCGCCCGCCAGGCGAGCTTGCCGTGGCCGATCTCGCGACGGCCGGGCGAGCCCATGCGGCCGGTCTCCCCCACCGAGTAGGGCGGGAAATTGTAATGCAGCATGAAGGGCTCCTTGTAGGTCCCTTCGAGCGCGTCGATGAACTGCTCGTCCTCGCCAGTGCCGAGCGTCGCCACCGCAAGCGCCTGGGTCTCGCCGCGAGTGAACAGCGCCGAGCCATGGGTACGGGGCAGCACGCCCACCTCGGCGACGATCGGACGGACCGTCCGCACGTCGCGGCCGTCGATGCGGATGCCGCGGTCGAGGATGTCGCCGCGAACGATCGTCTTCTCCAGATCCTTGAACATCCCGCCGACGAGTTGCGGCGACGGCGCATCTTCCGCGCCTTCCGGAATGAGTTCGGCGATCAGCTTCTCCTTGACCGTCTCAATGGCGGACCGACGCTCGCTCTTGCTGGCAATGGCATAAGCGACACGCAGGTCGCTCTCGGCAATCTCATGGACCTTGTCATAGAGCGCCGAATTGTCGGCGATCTTGAGCTCACGCGGCTCCTTGGCGGCGCGCTCGGCAAGCTGGATGATGGCATCGATCACCGGCTGGAAGCCGCGATGGCCGAACATCACGGCGCCGAGCATGTCGTCCTCGGAGAGCTCCTGCGCCTCCGATTCCACCATCAGCACGGCGTCGGCGGTACCGGCGACGACGAGGTCGAGCTTCGATTCGATCATCTCGTCGATCTGTGGGTTGAGCACGAACGCGCCGCTGATGAGCCCGACACGGGCGCCGCCGATCGGCCCCATGAAGGGCACGCCGGAGAGCGTCAGCGCGGCCGAGGCCGCGACCATCGCCACGATGTCGGGATCGTTCTCGAGGTCATGGCTCAAGACCGTGGCGATTACCTGCGTTTCGCATTTGTAGCCGTCGGCAAACAGCGGACGGATCGGCCGGTCGATAAGGCGGGAGGTGAGCGTCTCCTTTTCGCTCGGACGGCCCTCGCGCTTGAAGAAGCCGCCGGGAATCTTGCCGGCGGCGAAGGTTTTTTCCTGGTAGTTCACGGTGAGCGGGAAGAAATCGATGCCGGGGCGCTCCTCGGTGGCGCCGACGACAGTCGCCAGCACGGAGGTCTCGCCATAGGTGGCGAGCACGGCGCCGTCCGCCTGGCGTGCGATCCTGCCGGCCTCGAGCACGAGGGGACGTCCTGCCCATTCGATTTCAACCCGTTGGACATCAAACATGGTTCATCCTTTCATCCGTCGCGGGGACGCGAAGGCGAGCCATGGACAAGACGGCAAGAAGCTCTCCCGATTAATTCGAGAAAGCGTCTGGCGATCCTGCCATGGCCCCTTTCCGGTCCACCAGTGTCGGCGCGGCGACCCCATGCCGCCGCGCGGGGGGGTGCGCGCTAGCGCCTCAGGCCGAGGCGTTCGATAAGCGCGCGATAGCGGTTGGCGTCGACTCCGTTAAGATAGTCGAGAAGGCTGCGCCGCTGGCTGACGAGCTTCAGAAGGCCGCGCCGGGAGTGATTGTCCTTGGCGTGGGTCTTGAAGTGCTCGGTCAAATTGGCGATCCGTTCGGAGAGGATCGCAACCTGGACTTCCGCCGATCCGGTGTCGCCGGGGACGGTTGCATATTCCTTGATGAGCGCCTGCTTGCGCTCGGCCGTTATCGACATCGGGCATCCTTTCTCAAAGTGCGCGGCAGGGATCACTCCCTGCCGGTTGGGTACGGCCGGTGCCGGGATGTCGTCCAGCACGGTCGGGATCGGATTGCACTCTCACGTCCGGCTTGCCGCCGGCGGCCAGTGCGCGGCGAATATGACGGAAAGGCACGGAAAATGCCAGCAAAATGCATCGAACCATAAGTGTTTGTTCTGCCTTGCATTTCAAGACCCGTCGCCGTTCGTCAGCGGAACACGCGCCGCGGATGGAACTCGCCGCGTTCGATCTCGCCGATCGCGATGGCGCGACCCGCTGAGGTTGCATGAGCCGGACCGGAGAGGACCGACGCTTGCGCGCCGCGCAAAAGCACCGGGCGGCCAAGCATGATTTCCGCCGCGTCGTTGCGGGCGACCGCCACCTCCGGAAGGTCGGCCAGCGCGGCGCCGATCGGCAGCAGGAACCGATCGAGGGATTCGGCCGGCCCTTCTTCGCGCGCCGTGATCAGTGTTTCCAGTGTGACGGAACCGTCTTCGGCGAACGGGCCAACCGCGAGGCGACGCAAGGCGACGACGTGGCCGAGCGTGCCGAGCGCGCGTCCCATGTCGCGGGCAACCGCGCGGACATAGGTGCCCTTGCCGCATTCGGCCTCGAACACCGCATGATCCGCATCCGGCATCCCGGTGAGCTCCAGCCGGTGGATGACGACAGGTCGCTCTTCGAGTTCGACCATCTCGCCCTCGCGCGCCAGATCGTAGGCGCGATTGCCAGCGACTTTGATCGCCGAGAAGGCGGGCGGGCGCTGCATGATCTCGCCGATGAAGTCCTTGAGACTGGCTTCGATCGCGCCGCGGTCGGGACGCTTGTCGGATGTCGAAACAACGGTGCCGTCGGCGTCGTCGGTGTCGGTCTCCGCGCCCCAGCGCACCGTGAAGCGATAGAGCTTGCGGCTGTCCTGGACAAACGGCACGGTCTTGGTGGCGTCGCCGAGCGCGATCGGCAGGATGCCGGAGGCGAGCGGATCGAGGGTGCCGGCGTGGCCGACCTTGGCGGCGTCGAACAGCCGCTTCACCGAAGCAACGGCCTGGGTCGAGGTCTGGCCGACCGCCTTGTCGAGGCAGAGCCAGCCGGAAACCTTGCGGCCCTTGCGCCTGCGGGCCATCAGGCTGCTCCAGGAGCTTTGGAAAGCAATGCTGCGTCCTTCGAGGCTCGGGCTTCGCCCGAGCGCCTCCGGAAGGCATCGGAAGGTGCCCGCCCGCGGCGAGCTGACCCCACACCGACCCAGCCATCCTGAGGTGCTCGGCCGCGAAGGCGGTCGAGCCTCGAAGGACGCACTGGACAGGATCGAAGGTCATGCATCGTCGTCGAGATCACGCTTCACCTCGGGGGTGCGGAGCAGCGCGTCGATCCGGTCGCCTTCGTCGAAGGAGGTGTCGAGCCGGAACCGGAGGTCCGGGGCGTAGCGGAGGTTGACCCGGTGGGCGACGTCGCCGCGCAGGAATTTCCGGTTGCGCTCGAAGGCGGCAACGATCGCCGCGCCGTCCTTGCCGCCGAGCGGCATGACGAAGACGGTGGCGACCTTGAGATCGGGGGACATGCGGACTTCCGGTATCGTCACGACGACGCCCTCCAGCGCCGGATCGTGCACGTCGCCGCGCAGCAGGACGTCGGACAGCGCATGGCGGACCAGCTCGCCAACGCGGAGCTGGCGCTGGGACGGGGCCTTGCCGTCGTGATGGGCGGCGCGTTTCATCATTCCGCCTCCTCCGGGGAGGGACAGATGTCAGCGGAATCCGGCTTCGTCAAAGCGAGCGCGCGATCTCCTCGACCCGGTAGCACTCGATGACATCGCCGGGGCGCATGTCCTCGTAGCTCTCGAAGGCCATGCCGCATTCCTGACCGGCCGGCACCTCGCGCACCTCGTCCTTGAAGCGCTTCAGCGTCGACAGCTTGCCTTCGTGGATCACGACGTTGTCGCGGATCAGCCGCACGTTGGCGCCGCGCTGGACGACGCCGTCGGTCACCCGGCAGCCGGCCACCTTGCCGACCTTCGAGATGTTGAAGATCTCGAGGATCTCGGCATTGCCGAGCATGGTCTCGCGAAGCTCCGGCGACAGCATGCCGGACATCGCCGCCTTCACGTCATCCACCAGGTTGTAGATGATGTTGTAGTAGCGGATCTCGATGCCCTCGTGCTCCGCCGCCTCGCGGGCCTGGGCATTGGCGCGAACGTTGAAGCCGATGATCGCCGCACCGGAGGTCGCCGCCAGCGTGACGTCGGATTCGGTGATGCCGCCGACGCCGGCGTGGATCACGCGCGCCGCGACCTCATCGGTGCCGAGGCTGTCGAGCGCCTGGTTGATCGCCTCGACCGAGCCCTGGACGTCGGCCTTGACCACCAGCGGGAAGACCTTCTGGCCGGCGGTCTGGAGCTGGTTCATCATCTCGGCCAGCGAGCCGCGGGCGCCGGTAAGCCGCGCCTGCGCTTTCTCGCGCTTCTGGCGGGCTCGATAATCGGTGACCTCGCGGGCGCGCGCCTCCGAATCGACCACCGCGAAGCGGTCGCCGGCTTCCGGCGCGCCCTGGAAGCCCAGCACCTCGACCGGCATGGACGGCACCGCCTCATCGACATTGGCGCCAAGGTCGTCGATCAGTGCCCGCACCTTGCCCCATTCGGAGCCGGCGACGAGGATGTCGCCGACGCGGAGGGTGCCGCGCTGCACGAGCACCGTCGCCACCGGGCCGCGGCCGCGGTCGAGCTTCGCCTCGATGACCGTGCCTTCGGCGGCGCGATTGGGGTTGGCCTTGAGCTCGAGGACCTCGGCTTGCAGCAGCACCGTCTCGAGCAGCTTGTCGAGATTGATCTTCCGCAGCGCCGACACCTCGACGTCGAGAATCTCGCCGCCCATCGACTCGACGAACACCTCGTGCTGGAGAAGCTCGGTGCGGACGCGGTTGGGATCCGCGTCCGGCTTGTCGATCTTGTTGATGGCAACGATGATCGGCACGTTCGCCGCCTTGGCGTGATTGATCGCCTCGATGGTCTGCGGCATGACGCCGTCGTCGGCCGCCACCACCAGGATGACGATATCGGTCACCTTGGCGCCGCGGGCCCGCATCGCCGTGAAGGCGGCGTGGCCGGGAGTGTCGATGAAGGTGATCTTCTGGCCCCTCTGCTCGACCTGATAGGCACCGATGTGCTGGGTGATGCCACCCGCCTCGCCGGCCACCACGTTCTCCTCGCGGATGGCATCGAGCAGCGACGTCTTGCCGTGGTCGACGTGGCCCATGATGGTCACCACAGGCGGGCGCGGCCGAAGATCGGCGGGATCGTCGGCGGCCGTGAAGAGTCCTTCCTCGACGTCCGATTCGGCAACCCGGCGGACGGTATGGCCCATCTCCTCGGCGATCAGCTGGGCAGTGTCGGCATCGATGATGTCGTTGGCCTTCACCAGCTGTCCCTGCTTCATCAGGAGCTTGATCACCTCGACGGCCCGCTCGGCCATGCGGTTGGCGAGTTCCTGAATGGTGATCGTCTCGGGGATCACCACGTCGCGCATGATCTTCTCGCGCGGCCCCGTCTCATGGGCGCGGGCGCGCTCGCGCTCGCGGCGGCGGCGGATCGAGGCGAGCGAGCGCTCGCGCTCGGTGTCGTCGAGGGCGTTGACCAGCGTAAGCTTGCCGCGCCGCCGTTCCTCGCCGCGCTTGACGGGCTTCGGTTCGGCCGGGGTCTTGGTCTTGACCCGGCCGCGCAGCGCACCGGCGCGCTCCTCGTCTTCGGCAGGTGCTTCCTTCGCTTGTCGGAGGCGGCCAGCCAACTCGGCTTCGGCCGGCGGCGGCGCTTCTTCGCCGAGCCGTCGGCGCGCCGTGTCCTCGGCGCGGGCACGGGCAGCCTCCTCGGCCTTGCGGCGCTCCTCTTCCTCGGCCTTGCGGCGCTCGGCTTCCTCTCGCTCCTTGGCCTGGCGGGCCGTCTCGGCCGCCCGGCGGGCGGCCTGCTCCTCGGCGGTCTTCCGCTCCTCGGCCTCGCGCACCCTCGCCTCGGCAAGCGCCTTGGCGCGGGCGTCGATCTCGTCGTCGGAAAGCTGGCGCAGAACCAGCCCACCGCGCGGCGCGGCCTCATGCGCCTCTTCGAGCATGGGCTCGGGGTGGGCGGCGGCCACCGGCTCGGGAGCCTGGCGCGCCTGTACCGCTTCCGGCTTCGCCTCACCCGGCATGACGACGCGCCGCTTCTTGCGCTCGACCTGAACCATGTTGGTGCGGCCGTGCGAGAAGCTCTGCCTGACGGTGTCCCGCTCGATGTTGCCGCGCTTCAAGCTCAGCTTCTTCTTGGGAGCCACCGTAATCGTCTTGTCGCCAGTGTTTCTCGTTTCAGTCATGAATTCCTAAGATCCTGCGGACACGTTGCTGGGCGCGGCCGGCTCGCGCTCGAACCCGCCAGCACCATCATCCCCGCCAACGAAGTCGGCGAGGGCCCGAACACGCTTCAGCACATTGGCGCTCGCCGGACCGGCAAGCAGTGCAGCATGTATCACATTTGGCCGGCCGAATGCCAAATCCAATTCCTCTCCGGTGAACAACCGGATTGTCGGAAGCGCCTCATCCCCACGACGAGCGCTACGACGCGCCGCCGCGGCAAGCTTGGCGATCCCGTCGTCGCGCGCTTCCGCCGCATGGATCAAGGCAACGGCCGAGCCCTTGGCAAGCGCCGATTCCACCTTGGCGAAGCCGCTGACCGCCGCCCCGGCCTTGCGCGCCAGAGACAGCGCCGAAAGCGCCGCCTGACGCAGCCCGCCCGCCACCCGGTCGGCAAGGCCCGGCTCGACGCGGGCGGTCTCGCCAAGACCACGTTGCAGGAGCCTTTTCCGCTCCGCGGTCCGCACGTGATCGGCATCCGCCGTCACCCATACGCCGCGACCGGGCAAGCGCCGGCGCAGATCCGCCACCACCGCGCCGTCCGGCGCGGCGACAAAGCGGATCAGCCGGTCGACCGGCTCGCTGCGCCGGCTGACGATACATCTGCGCTCGCTCTCGTGGCCGCGACGCGGCATGATGTCACTCTCCTGCTGCCTCGGCCGTTTCCGCCTCGGCTTCGGCGGCCTCTTCTTCCTGCGCCGCCAGGTCTTCCTCGGTGATCCAGCCCGCCTTGATGCGCGCCTGCATGATCATCGCCTCGGCCTCGGCCCGCGAGATATCGAAACCGTCAAGGATGCCGGGAAAGCGGGTCGTCTCCCCATCCTTCCGTTCCACCCAGCCGACCAGGTCGTCGGGGACGCAACCGGCGAAATCCTCCACCGTCTTGATGTCGCCCTTGCCGAGAGCGACGAGCGCGGAAGTCGTGATCCCCGGGATCTCCTTCAGGCTGTCCTCGACGCCGAGCTCCTTGCGCTCGGCGTCCTCCTCCGCCTCGATCCGGGCAAGGTATTCGCGGGCGCGGCTTTGCAGCTCGACCGCGGTATCCTCGTCGAATCCCTCGATGGAGGCGATCTCGTCGAGGTCGACATAGGCGATCTCGGAGACCGAATCGAAGCCCTCGGACGCCAAAAGCTGGCCGACCACCTCATCAACGTCGAGCGCCTCGATGAACAGGGCGCTGCGTTCCTGGAATTCCTTCTGGCGGCGCTCCGATTCCTCCTGCTCGGTGAGGATGTCGATGTCCCAGCCGGTGAGCTGCGAGGCAAGGCGGACGTTCTGGCCGCGCCGCCCGATGGCAAGCGACAGCTGGTCGTCGGGGACGACGACCTCGATGCGCTCGGCCTCCTCGTCGAGCACGACCTTGGCGACCTCGGCCGGCTGCAGCGCATTGACGATGAACGTCGCGGCATCGGCCGACCACGGGATGATGTCGATCTTCTCGCCCTGCAGCTCGTTGACCACCGCCTGGACACGGCTGCCGCGCATGCCGACGCAGGCGCCGACCGGATCGATGGAGGAATCGCGCGAGATCACGGCGATCTTGGCGCGGCTTCCGGGATCGCGGGCGACCGACTTCACCTCGATGATGCCGTCATAGATCTCCGGCACTTCCTGGGCGAAGAGCTTGGCCATGAACTGGGGATGGGTGCGCGACAGGAAGATCTGCGGGCCGCGCTGCTCGCGGCGGACATCGTAGATATAGGCGCGGACACGGTCGCCGTAGCGGAAGGTCTCGCGCGGGATCAGTTCGTCGCGGCGAATGATGCCCTCGCCGCGGCCAAGGTCGACGACGACGTTGCCGTACTCGACCCGCTTGACTTGGCCGTTGACGATCTCGCCGATGCGGTCCTTGAACTCCTCGTATTGCCGGTCGCGCTCCGCCTCGCGCACCTTCTGGACGATGACCTGCTTGGCCGACTGGGCGGCGATGCGGCCAAAATCCATCGGCGGCAGCGGCTCGGCGATGAAGTCGCCAGGCTGGGCCGCCGGGTTGCGGTGGCGCGCCTCGTCAACGGTGATCTCGGTCGCCGGATTCTCGATCGCGTCGACGACCTTGAGCAGCCGCTGCAGCTTGATCTCGCCAGTTTTCGCGTTGATCTCGGCCCGCACATCGGTCTCCGAGCCGTAGCGCGAGCGCGCCGCCTTCTGGATCGCGTCCTCCATGGCGGTGACCACGATCATGCGATCGATCGCTTTCTCGCGGGCGACCGCATCGGCGATCTGCAGAAGCTCCAGTCGATTGGCGCTGACGGCCATTGGTCTTGTCTCCGTTTGGTCAGTGGGCCGACGCCGTTCCGGCGTCGCGTGTGGTGGTGGAATCGTCGTCGGGACCGCGCTTGTGGCTCGACAGCGAATCGCGGATCAGTTCGTCGGTTAGCACCAGCTTCGCCTCGTCGATGTCGGCAAGCGGTAGGCTGACCAGAGTCTCGCCGTCCAGCGGCGCCGGAACTTCGATGCGGGTGCAATCGCCGTCCAGCCCGGCAAGGGTGCCGCGGAAACGCTTGCGTCCCTTCAGGGCATGGATCAGTTCGAGCTTGGCGACATGGCCGGCCCACCGCTCGAAGTCCGAGCGCCGGACCAGCGGGCGGTCGATCCCCGGCGACGAGACCTCAAGGTGAAAGGCCCGGTCGATGGGGTCCTCGACGTCGAGTGCCGGCGACAGGTCGCGCGACAGGCGCTCGCAATCCTCCACCGTCATCGTCCCGTCGGGCCGCTCGGCCATGATCTGCAGCGTCGTGCCGTTCATCGCCGACAGCTTGACGCGGACGAGACGGTAGCCGAGACCGGTAACCACCGGTTCGACGATATGGGCGATGCGTGCCTCGAGGCCGGTCTCGGTGACGATCCGCGGCTCGCTCAAATCTTCGGACAAGCCAGTTCCTTCCTCAGACCGGCCGCCGGGTATCAAATAAAGAGCGGGTCCGGCGGGGCCCACTCTCCAACGAAACCGATCGTTTGAGATGATGGCGTGGATATAGTCCCGCAACGAGACGAACGCAAGGCCATTCGGCCGCCCGATTCGCGTTTCGGTTAGCAACGTCGAAACGTCAGATAGGTCGGTGTCCGTCCCTCGCGGAGCGCCTTCGCCTCGTAGCGCGTGCCCGGCCAGCCCGCGAACGGTCGTCGCCAGTCGTCGGCGCGTTCCGCCGTCCAGGTGAAGGCGGGATGGCGGAGGAGGTGGAGCAGCGTCCATTTGACGTAAGAGTCGATGTCGCTGGCAAAGCGGAAGTGGCCGCCGGATCTCAGCACCCGCGCGAGGCGGTCGAGATTCGCCGGATTGACGAAGCGGCGCTTCCAGTGCCGCCGCTTCGGCCAGGGGTCCGGATAAAGAAGATCGACCGCTGTCAGCGACGCCGGCGGCAGCCAGTCGAGCAGGTCCGCTGCGTCGCCGTCGAAGAGGCGGACGTTTCGCAATTCAGCTGCATCGATCGCCGCGACGGCCTTGGCCATCCCCTCGAGGAAGGGCTCGACGCCGATGAAGCCGGTGTCCGGCGCCGCGGCCGCTGCGTGGATCAGATGCTCGCCACCGCCAAAACCGATCTCAAGTCTGACCTCATCGACCGGAACGGAAAGGATCCGGGAAAGCGGGTCGGGCGGCGGCTCCGCGAGATCGATGGCGAGTGCCTTGTAGGCCGTCGCCATGAGATGGCTGCGACGCGCGGAAAGCGGCTTCCCCTTGCGCCGGCCGTAGAGCGTGCTTCGCCGGCCGTGCGGCGCTTTGACCTCGCCGTTCATGAAAACGGTTCCCGCGGATTGCTCCGCCGGCTTTCTGCAGCTTCGCCAGCGAAATTGGGCTCAAGTTGCATTCTCTGATATCTTACCACCATTCCTCAAAACAGGTTGGTGGACAGGGGGAGAAGATGACGGTGCTTGCGGAGGATGGATTCCAGATCGGCGATATTTATTTGCTAAATTTCAAAAACACAACGGAATTGATTCCGAGAAGCACGATATCGTACGTATCAGCGAAGTATCAGAGCAATCCAACTTTGCTCGTGATAGCCGGACTGTTTATCGTATTCGGATTGTATGCTGCCTACAATCAGAACTTTAGCTTTGAGCAGAATAGTGCTTTTGGTATTTTGGTCCCAATCGTCATCGCGACCTTGCTCGTTGTGGCCTTTTTCAGTTCTCGACGAGTAGGTATCGTTGTGGCTTCCTCGGGTGGGCGCCTGTTCATCGAAACGCGCGGGCGACACAGGCTTGCACTTCTGGAGCGAATCCACTCGGATTTGTCAGCCCATCAACCTGGGGCGACATGGGTTGCCCACAATCCCGGTCCTGGAATTGACGGAAACTGGCGCTAGTCAACCCGACCAAAGCGGCTTCCCCTTGCGCCGGCCGTAGAGCGTGCTTCGCCTCTGCATGGCCGGGCCCTCGCATCGCGGGGCGGCCGGAAGCCGATCCTAGCGGATCGCGCCGCGCAGCTCGTCGACCAGGTTGGTTTTCTCCCAGGAGAATCCACCGTCGGGTTCCGGCGGCCGGCCGAAATGACCATAGGCCGAGGTGCGCGCATAGATCGGCTTGTTGAGCTGGAGGTGCTGGCGAATGCCGCGCGGCGACAGGTCGATCACCTCGCCAACCGCCTTTTCCAGGGCCTCCTCGTCCACCCGGCCGGTGCCGTGCAGGTCGATGTAGATCGAAAGCGGCTTGGCGACGCCGATGGCGTAGGACAGCTGGATGGTGCAGCGATCGGCAAGGTCGGCCGAGACGATGTTCTTGGCGAGATAGCGCGCCGCATAGGCGGCCGAGCGATCGACCTTGGTCGGATCCTTTCCGGAGAAAGCGCCGCCGCCGTGGGGGGCCGCGCCGCCATAGGTGTCGACGATGATCTTGCGCCCGGTCAGCCCGCAATCGCCGTCAGGGCCGCCGATGACGAACTTGCCGGTCGGATTGATGTGCCACTCGGTCGATCCGTTGATCCAGTCCTCGGGCAGCGCCTTGCGGACGTAGGGCTCCACCACGTCGCGAACGTCATCCGAGGTCATTGTTTCGTCGAGATGCTGCGTCGAGACGACGATCGATGCCGCCTTGACGGGCTTGCCGTCCCGATAGGCGATGGTCACCTGGCTCTTGGCGTCGGGGCCGAGTACCGGCTCGGCTCCGGATTTGCGGGCGTCGGCCATCAGCTTCAGGATGCGGTGGGCGTAGAAGATCGGCGCTGGCATCAGCTCAGGCGTCTCCCGACAGGCATAGCCGAACATGATGCCCTGGTCGCCGGCACCCTCGTCCTTGTTGCCGCTGGCATCGACACCCTGGGCGATATCGGTCGACTGCGCGTGGAGAAGGCACTCGACGTCAGCGTGCTGCCAGTGGAAGCCTTCCTGTTCGTAGCCGATCTCGCGGATCGCCTGGCGGGCGAGGTCCTCGACACGGTCGAGCACGCTGTCCGGTCCGCGAACCTCGCCGGCGATCACGATGCGGTTGGTGGTGGTCAGCGTCTCGCACGCTACCCGCGACTCCGGCATGGCTGCGATGTAGGCGTCGACGATCGTGTCCGAGATGCGGTCGCAGACCTTGTCCGGATGGCCTTCGGAGACGGATTCGCTGGTGAACAGGTAAGAAGATCGCGGCACCGGTTCTGGCCCTTCGTGTTCTTGGAATTGTGCTGGAGATGGTCCCGGCGACGTTCTCGCAGCGAAACCGTGATCGGTCAACAGGCAAGATGGCGCGGGCTGAGCGGGATCGGACCGTCCCGCGAGCGGGACGGTCCATCGTGCATGAGCGAACCCGGGCTCGATACCGGCTATTGCGCGGCCAGCGCGCGAGCCGGCCGGTGCCGGTCAACCCGCTTCTTCGTCGCTCCCGGCCATCGCCCGGACGAGGTCGATCAGCTTGCGCCGCAGCTTGGCGTCCTTGATCCGAACGAAGGCCTTGTTGAGCTGGATTCCCTCCGAACTCGAGAGGAAATCAACCACGTAGCTGGCCGATTGCTGCTCGGCCATGCCACCAGTCTGAGCCTCGCCGCCAGGTGCATCTTCGAAGAAGAACGACACCGGCACCGAAAGCACCCGGGCGATGTGCTGAAGTCGGCTCGCGCCGATCCGGTTGGTACCCTTTTCGTATTTCTGGATCTGCTGGAACGTGATGCCGAGATGCTCGCCGAGCTTTTCCTGACTCATTCCGAGCATCATCCGGCGCAATCGAACCCGACTTCCGACGTGGATGTCTATTGGATTTGGCGTTTTTTTGTTGGCCATTTGGCCTCTCTCTTTGGCCGCACGGGGACGGCTCGCCTTGATTGATTCGCGACACCTTGCCGCGATGTCCCACGCTTCACGCTTGACTCGTCCTAGACTATAGCAACGCAGTCTATCCCGCCCGTCTCGGGAACGCTTTTTGTCGGACATATGGGATAGAGCATGGGCATGCGATTTTTGTCAATTCCTCCTCAACCTAAAGGAAAATTGACCTACGCCGGCGACGGCGACCGCCGCGATCAGCAGCACCAGGAATATGCCGTCGCCAAATCGGGCATAGACCGTCGGTGGAAGTATAGCGGGAAGATTCCCGTCGACAATGCCGGCAAGCCCGAGCCCCAGACTCTTGAGCACCCGGCCATAGCCGTCGACGATTCCCGAGATCCCGGAATTCGCAGCCCGGACCAACGGTAGTCCCTGCTCGACCGCGCGCAACCGCGCCTGCAGGAAGTGCTGGTAGGGGCCGGGGGTGTTTCCGTACCAGCCGTCATTGGTGAGGTTGAGCAGCCAGCCCGGCCGCGGCCCCGGCGGCAGGACCTCCCCCGGAAAGATGATCTCGTAGCAGATCAGCGGGATGAAAGACGGAGCGCCGTCGAGGGTCAGCATGAGGCGTCGCGAGCCCGGTGAAAAGCCGCCCGGAAGGTCGATCAGCTGGCGGACGCCCAGCGCGTCGAAGAGCTCGCGGAACGGCAGGTATTCGCCGAAGGGCACGAGATGGACCTTGTCGTAGGCGCCAACGATCTCGCCGTTGTCGGCGATGACGTAGACGCTGTTGAACACACGCGGCAATCGGCCGCCGCCGTGTCCCGGTTCGGCGCGCGCGGCGCCGGTGATCAGGGTCGTCCCCTTCGGCAAAAGGGCGGCGATTGCCCCCAGAACGTCGGGGCGGTCCGTCAGCAGGAAGGGAAACGCCGATTCCGGCCAGACCAGGATGTCGGCACTGCCGACGCCGTTGCGATCCGCCGAGGTCGCACCGTCGCTGAGGTTCAGATACCGCGAGACGATCGCGTCTTCCTCGCTGGTGTTCCACTTGTCGGCCTGATCGAGTGCCGGCTGGACGATGCGGATGGTGATGTCCCCACTGGCCGGATCGCTAGCAGCAAGGAGCCGCAGTTCCCCGAAGCCGAGATGGGCGAGGAACAAGGCGGCAGCGAAGGCGAGAAAGCGGTTGCGGCCCCCATGGGTTCCGCGCGGCGTCCCGGCAAGAGCCGCGGGGGCGGCGAAGATGATGAAGGCGGCGAGGGTGAGACCCCACAATCCGACGAGCGAGGCCGACTGCATCATCGGCGCGTTCGGCGTCAGAGCATAGCCGAGAGCATTCCAGGGAAAGCCGGTCAGCACGTGGCCCCGCAGCCATTCGGCGGCGGTCATCGCCACGGCAAAGACGAGAACGCGCGTCCACCCTTCGCTCCAGGCGGCGCGAGCAGCTGCCGCGCCGAGCGCCCAGATCAGTGCAAGCCCCGCCGGCAGCGCGATGACCGCCAACGGGATCGCCCAGGCGAAATCGGCCGCTTCGACCAGAAAGGCAGTGCCGATCCACCACAGGCTGCACACGAAGAAGCCGAAGCCGAAGCTCCAGCCGACCGCCAGGGCCGGCATCAGCCGCCGGATCATGCCCGCCCCGTCCGCGGCCGTCGCCCCGTCGATCAGCCAGACAAAGATCGGAAGGGTGATCCACAGAACCGGAAACAGGTAGAAGGGCGCCATCGCCAGCGCCGACAGCGCGCCTGCGCCGATGGCAAGCGCCGCCCGCCGCCATCCCCAGAGCACGACGATCGAATTGGCGATTCGGTCCATCGCGCCCGACCAAAGGCCGTCGGCCGCGGTAGCGTCAAGGGAAGTTGCCCGCGACGGTCAGTCCGCCGTATCGGGCTCCGGGCGCGCCGGGCGCGGGCGGTGGCGCGGCGCTGGCCGCGGCGCGCCATTCGGGCGGCGATAAATGCGCAACCGCTTGACCCGTCGGGGGTCGGCGTCAAGGATCTCGAACTCGAACCCGCCCGGCGCCGCCACCAGCTCTCCGCGCACCGGAATGCGGCCGAGCAGGCTGAACACCAGGCCGCCGATGGTGTCGACGTCCTCGCCTTCCTCGCCGGGAGCGAGGTCGGCGCCGATCGTCGCGGCGACGTCGTCGAGGTCGGCCCGGGCATCGGCGAGGAACACGCCGTCGCCGTCCGGCACGATCATCGGCCGGGCTTCGGTATCGTGCTCGTCCTCAATGTCGCCGACGACCATCTCTACGATGTCCTCGAGCGAAACCAGGCCGTCGGTGCCACCATATTCGTCGATGACGAGGGCCATCTGCATCCGCGTCCCCTGCATGGAGGCGAGCAGCGCCGTCACCGGCATCGAGGGCGGCACGAAGAGGATGTTGCGAACCAGGTCCGCCTCCGCCAAGGGTCGGGTCAGGTCGACGCGGCCGAGATCGAAGGCCGCCGGCGTCTTGCCATTGCTGCCGTCGGCACCATTCCGGCGCTCTTCAGGTTCCTCCAGCGCCTCTGGCGTGATGGCCGCGGTGCGGGCGACGTAGCTCATCAGGTCCTTGATGTGGACGAGACCGACCGGGTCATCGAGGGTCTCCCGGAAGACCGGCATGCGCGAATGCCCCGAGCGTTGGAAGGCGGCGAGGAGGTCGGCGAGGGGGGTGCCGATCTCGACCGCTTCGATGTCGGCGCGCGGCACCATCACGTCGTCGACCCGCACCTCGCGGAGCCGCAGGATGTTGGCGAGCATCGCCCGCTCTTCCGGCGAGAAGCCGGCGTCCTCGCTGGCGAGCGCGTCGGCGATCTC
>Ga0210086_1000719_pt1 | contig 18263 bp, 13 predicted proteins | sample China_Galinas_PW_3_FD_184867 | JGI IMG/M metagenome (GOLD analysis project Ga0210086, IMG submission 184867) | Wetland microbial communities from San Francisco Bay, California, USA, that impact long-term carbon sequestration - China_Galinas_PWB_D2... | ecosystem: Environmental > Aquatic > Marine...
GACAGCAGGGTCATCTCGGACGCCAAGACGCTATGGAGATTGCTTGGCACCTGGTTTGGCGTCTTACGATCTCAGCCGCCGGTGCGTGCCTTTCTTGTCGAAGTCCTCGCCCTCCTCGCGGGCGCGGAGCTCGCGGTACGTGTCGTAGTCGCCGAGGCAGAACCGCCACTTGCCGTCGCCCTCGAGCGCGAGAATGTGCGTGACCGTACGGTTCAAGAAGTAGCGGTCGTGCGAGACGATGATCGCGCACCCGGGGAAGTGGATGAGCGCTTCTTCGAGGACCTGCAGAGTCGGGATGTCGAGGTCGTTCGTCGGCTCGTCGAGGATCAGCAGGTTGCCGCCGTCGCGCAGCATCTTGGCGAGTTGGACGCGATTGCGCTGGCCGCCGGACAGGTTGCCGACGAGCTTCTGCTGGTCTTCTCCACGGAAGTTGAAGCGGGCCAGATACGCGCGACTCGCGATGAAGCCCTGACCGAACGGGATCTCGTCGAGTCCGTCGGTGATCTCCTGGAACACCGTCTTCTCGTCGTCGAGCACGAGGCGGCTCTGGTCGAGATAGCAGATCTCGACGGTCTGCCCGACCTCGACGTCGCCGGTGTCGGGGGGCTCCTGGCCGAGGATCATCCGCATCAGCGTCGTCTTGCCGGCGCCGTTTTCACCGATCACGCCGAGGATGCCCCCCGGCGGAATCTCGAACGACAGATCGTCGATCAGCCGCCTGTCGCCGAACGCCTTCGACAGGTGCCGAACCTCGAGCACCTTGTTGCCGAGCTTCGGTCCCGGCGGGATCTGCAGCTCGATCGTGTCGTCGGCCATTTGCTTCTGCTCGGCGCGGAGCTCTTCGTAGCGGCGCAACCGCGCCTTGCTCTTGGTCGTTCGTGCCTTCGGGTTGGTCCGAATCCACTCGAGCTCGGACTTGAGCTTGCGCTGGCGGGCGGCTTCCTGCTTCTTCTCGACATTGAGCCGTGAGGCCTTGGTCTCGAGATACTGCGAGTAGTTGCCCTGATACGGGATCGCCTTGCCGCGCTCGATCTCGAGCATCCAGTTGACGACGTTGTCGAGGAAGTAGCGGTCGTGCGTGATCAGGATCATCGTGCCCTGATAGCTCGCGAGGTGCTGCTCGAGCCAGTTGACGGTGTTGGCGTCGAGGTGGTTGGTCGGCTCGTCGAGCAGCAGCAGGTCCGGGTGCGAGATCAGCATCTTGCACAGAGCGACGCGTCGCTTCTCGCCGCCCGAGAGCTTCGCGACGTCGGCGTCGTCGGGTGGCAGCGCGAGCGCGTGGGCGGCCTGGTCGAGGTGTCGGTCGAGCTCCCAGGCGTCGCGGTGATCGATCTCCGTTTGCAGGACGGCCATGCGGTCCATCGCCTTCTGCATGGCCTCGTCGTCGAGCTCCTCGGCCATCTTGGCCGAGACCTCCTCGAACTCGGTCAACAGCGCTCGGATCGGGGCTACGGCCTCTTCGAGGTGCTCGCGCACGTTCTTCTCGGGATCGAGCTCGGGCTCCTGCGGGACGTAGCCGATCCGCAGGCCCTCGGCCGGGAACGCTTCGCCGTCGAACTGCTTGTCCTCGCCGGCGATGATGCGCAAGAGCGTGGTCTTGCCCGCGCCGTTGGCTCCGATGACGCCGATGCGTGCGCCCTCGAGAAACGCGAGGGAGATCTCGTCGAGCACGACACGGGTGCCGTAGGCCTTGCGTAGCCGGTTCAGGTGGAAGACGGGTTTGTCGCTCACGGATCTCTCTGTCTGGTTCGCCTTGGTTCGCCGAAAAAAACGCGGCGCAAGAGCATAGCCATGGGTCAGGTAGTCTTCCATGACCGTCCCCGGCGACCCGACTTCGGCCAAGGAATCGGCTAGGATCGTGGTTAGCGCCCACCCGCACGGGGCTGCCTCTCTGCCGGTGAGCCTGACTTGGTTTGTTCCCCTGGTCTCTGGGCAGGAAAGAATCATGAAGCACAGCGGACTCTTGCTTACGACTTCCCTCCTGACCGGTCTGCTCGGCGCGGGCCTCGACGCGCAGATCACATCGAAGCCGAACCAAGTCGTCGGCTGGGTCTATGTCACCCAATCGACGCGCAACATCGGCGAGCTCCATTTGCTCGACATGGACAAGGGCTGCGGCGCGACGCGCACGCTGTGCACGAAGATCGGCAGCTTGTCGACCAGCCCCTTGCTCGGCGGCACGGCGTACGACGCCCGCAACGAGTCGGTGTGGGTGGCGAGCTCTTCACTGATCGAGCGGATCGACCTCAAGACCTGTACGGTCGGGTGCTGGCTCGGCCCCAAGATGATCGGCAGCGGCGTGCTGACAGGGCTGGCGATCTCGACCCGGCACAGCCGCATGTGGCATCTGGAAAGCGCCGCGGGCTATCTCGGCATCCAGGAGTACGACATCAGCACCTGCAAGCCGACGCCGCTGACCGGCTGCAAGCTGTCGCTGAAGTCGACCGAGACGTCGTGCGCGATCACCTATGACGAGGACAACGACGTGTTGATCTACGTCATCACCGCGAAGGGGAATCCGCCGAAGAACAGGCTGGTCATCGCCAGTCCGTCGAACCCGTGCAAGCAGATCTGCTCGATCGACGTCCCGAACTGCCCGACTCCGCAACGAGCCTTCTACGACGTGACGGGCATGGCCTACGACTCGTGCACGAAGACACTGCACCTGACCGACGGCACGAGCATGAAGCAGGCCAACTTCACGGACCTGCTCAACTGCAAGGCGACGTTCACCCCGTGCTGCCTCAAGGGTGGGACCGCGACGTTCCGCAGCCTCGCGCTGATCCCGGGCTGGGTCGTCAAGAGCATGGGCAACGGCTGCTCGACCGCGACGTGCACGCGGTGCCTGCGCCTGACATTGTCGACGATGGGCGGGGACCCCGCGATCGGCAATCCGTCGTTCGGCTTCCAGCTCGACTACGCCCCGTCCAACAGTCTCGGCATCCTGTTCCTCGGTGGCGGCGCGTGCACCCCGGGCATCAAGCTCGGGTTCTTGTGCGTTCCGTTCTATCCGCTGGTCACGTCGTTGCTCATGTCGCCTGCCATCCAGGTCTCCGGAGGCGGGACCTGCGCCTCGACCGCGAAGTACCCGCTGCCGATCCCGGTCATGACGGCGCTGTGCAACCAGAAGTTCTGCGCCCAGGTCCTGACGTTGTGTCCGAACTCGACCGGCCTCGGCTGGGGCGGAACCAACGCGCTCGAGTTCAACGTCACCAACTGAGTGTGTCGAAAGTGACGTAGATCGATAAGAAAAGTGTCAGACACCTTTCATATCGATCTACGGAACTTCCGTCTAGCAGTCACGCCAGCTCGAGCTCGATCTTCCCACGCCGGTCGACGCCGAGCACGCGAACGTCGAGCGTCTCGCCTTGGCGCGGGCGGCGGGTGCCGAGCTTGCTGATGTGGACGAGGCCTTCCGCCGAGTCGTAGATGCGCACGAACACGCCGAAGTCCTTGGCGTCGCTGACCGTCGCCTGATACGTCGTCCCGACCTGGACCTCGCCGGCGATCTGGCGCACGGCGTCGAGCGCCTTCTGCGCCGGTGGGCCCTCTTTCGCGTAGATGCACACGAGGCCGGTGTCGTCGACGCTGACGTTGGCGCCGGTCTCCTCTTGGATGCCGCGGATCGTCGTGCCCTTCGGTCCGATCAGCGCCGAGATGAAGTGCGGTTGGATGCGCAGCGTGTGCACGCGCGGTGCGTGATCGGAGATCTGGTCGCGCGGGCGTTCGAGGACCTCGGCCATCCTGCCGAGGACGTGATCGATCGCCCTTCGCGCCTGATGCAGCGCGTCGGTTAGGACCTCCGACGTCAGTCCGCCGATCTTGTTGTCGAGCTGCAGCGCCGTGATCCCCTCGCTCGTGCCCGTGACCTTGAAGTCCATGTCGCCGAGGTGGTCCTCGTCGCCGAGGATGTCGGTCAGAATCGCGACCTTTTCGGCTTCGGCGATCAGTCCCATCGCGACGCCTGCGACCGGACGCTCGATCGGCACGCCCGCGTCCATCAGCGCGAGGCACGCACCGCACACCGTCGCCATCGAAGACGAGCCGTTGCTCTCGGTGATCTCCGACTCGATGCGGAGCGTGTACGGGAAGCGCTCGAACGCCGGCACGAGCGAGCGCACGGCCCGGCAGGCGAGGTTGCCGTGGCCGATCTCGCGCCGGCCCGGTCCCCGCAACGGTCGCGTCTCGCCGACCGAGTAGGGCGGGAAGTTGTAGTGGAGCAGGAACCGCTCTTTGGTCGGACCGGCCAGCGTATCGACGGTTTGCTGGTCGCCCTCCGAGCCGAGCGTGCAGGTCACGAGGGCCTGGGTTTCACCCCGTGTGAACAGTGCCGACCCATGCGCCCGGGGCAGCAGCCCGGTCTCGCCGGTGATCGGACGCACGTCTTCGCGACCGCGCCCGTCGAGCCGCAGCCCATCGTCGACGACCCGGCGGCGCATCTTCTGCTTGACGAGCTTTCTGAACAGCGCCGGGACCGCTGCGTGCCGCTCGTCGCTGTCCTGGCCGAGTGACTCGAGATACCGCTCGTGCACGGCATCGAGTGTCGCGTGACGTTCGGCCTTTCCCCCGATCGCGAGTGCTTCGACTAGCTCGGCACCGACGCTCGCTGTCAGTTCCTCGAACCACTCCTCGGGCGTGGTTTCGGGCTGCCATTCACGCTTCGGCTTGCCGGCCGAATCACGCCACGCGGCCAGCTGCGCTCGTGGCTTGTCGAGTCCGTCGATCGTCGCCAGCAGGTGGTCGAGGAAGCTGTCGAGCTCGAGCTCATCGGCTTCGCCCTCGGCCATGACGATGCCGTTCGGCCCGACGCTCACGATCAGATCGGCGGTCGCTTCGTCGACTTCGGCCTGAACCGGCAACAGCACCGTGCGGCCGCGGTAGAGCACGCTGCGCGTGCCGATCACCGGTCCGTCGAAGGGGATGTCCGACAGGTGCAGGGCGGCGCAGGCGCCGAGCAGCGCGAGGCTCGCCGGGTCCCCGCCCGGGCCCGCCGAGAACACGCTGGCCTGGACCTGGACCTCGGCTTTGTAGCCGTCGGGGAACAACGGCCGCAGCGAGCGATCGATCAGCCGGCACGTCAAGACCTCGTTGTCGCTGATGCGTCCCTCGCGCCGCTGGCGGTTGCCGGGGATGCGGCCGGCCGCGGCCGTGTGCTCGCGGTACTCGACCGTCAGCGGGAAGAAGTCGGCTCCCGGCCGCGGCTCCTTGGCCCCGACAACGGTCACGAGGACCACGTTGTCGGCCTCGCGCACGAGGACCGCGGCATTGGCCTGACGCGCGATCCGTCCCGTCTCCAGTGTCACCGTGCGGGTCCCGATCTTGAGCTCGAGCCTCGCGACCTGGTTCTCGGATGCCGTCATGGTTCAGGCCGGAAAGAAGTCGGCCTCGCCGGCCAACGCGGCTTCGAGCAGCGCGAGGTTGGACTTTCTGTACTTGTCCTTGTCCCCGTGCACGACGCAACCGAATCGCAGCCGCCGGCACGCGAGATACACCGCCGTCGCCCGCATGCCCCACTGCGTGCGCACGCACGTCGAGCCGTACTTGCCGTCCAGGAACCGCACGTAGAGGTCGCGCTTCCACTCTTTCGACCGGCGGCTGTGGATCCAGAACCACGTAAAGTCGTGCTCCGGCGAGCCGGTGCCGATGCGCTCGAAATCGACGAGGTACGGCCGGCCTTCGCGTTCGACGAGGATGTTGTCCTCGGTGAAGTCGCCGTGCACGGGCACGAGCTCGCGGGTCTCGAGCCAGCGCACCGCCTCGTCGTAGAACGACCTGACCTGCGCCCACCGCTCCTTGCCGACGACGTCGAACAGCGGGTCGTACATCAACCGCACGACGCGATCGCGCAGCGACGTGATGTCCCACCGGTTGAGCGGGAAGTTGCGACGGCCGCGCAAGCGCTCCATCGGCAGCGAGTGCATCCGTGCGATCAGATCGAACACGTTGTCCGAAGACAGGTTCTCCGAGGCCGGCCCCGGGCTCGGGTGGATGTACTCGAGCAGGATCCAGCTCGGCGGATCCTTGTGGTCCATCATGATCGTCTTCGGTGCCGCGAGCTCGCGCCGCTCGACGTCCCACGAGTCGAGGAAGCTGTAGAACGCGATCTCACGGCGCGCATAGTCCTGGATCTTGACCTCGGGCGGGTAGTACTTGCCTTCGTCGGGCGGGATGAACAGCTTGAGCAGGAAGTCGCGCCCGTCGTGCCCGATGCACGGCACGAGGATCGACGAGTGGTGGCCCGAGATCGGTCTCGGCGCCGGGTTTTCGCTCTCCTCGATTCCGAGCCCGTCGAGGACTTCACGGGCCTTGGCGATGGCATCCATGCGCGGTCTCAGCGCTTCGCGGTGTAGACCTGTCCGAGATCCTTCCATTCGTCCTTCCTGGCGGCGAACCAGTGGTGCACGCGCACCTGGAACCGCTTCGTACCGTCGGGCTTGGCGACCTCGACCGTGAGCTTCTGCCCGTACTCCAACGGGTGCCTGTGGTCGATCTCTTCGGTCTTGGACCACAGCACCTTGCCGCTGTCGTCGAGCGCTTCGAAGAACACCTGGAACTTGCGGATCTTGAGCCCCGGGACCCGGTGGCCGGCCTTGTGGCTGAACTCGAGCGAGACCTTGTCGCCCTTGGGCACTGCGGCGAAGTCGAACGCCTGCGCGATGAACCGCTTGTCGTTCGGGCCGAGGATGTGGTGACTGCGCATCTTGCGCTTTTCGCCGACGGGCTTGCCGGTCTCGGGATCGACCGACGGGGCGCGCTTGACCAGCTTCATGTGGCAGGTCACGCAGGTCTTCTTCTCCTTGGTCAAGAGCCCCGTCTTCTCGTAGTCACGGCCGAGCGGGATGACCGGCGTGATCGACGTGCTGTGGCACTTGAGACACACGCTCGTGCTGACCTCGGCGAACAGCTCGTCCTTGACGCTCTTGTGCGCGTCGGTCTTGTTGCCGTAGGGGCCGTGGACGGCATCGCCCTTGACGTGACACGTCGCGCAGTGCACCCCGTGCACGAACGTGGACTCGTCTTCGCGCGTCGTTGCCTTGCTGTCCCAGTTCTCGAGCACGTTCTCCGGCACATGGCAGCGGTAGCACCGCGAGGGCCGGCGCTTGGCCTGGGCGTAGTGCTGGTATATCTCGTCGGTCCAGGCGACGGCGTGCTGCGTCTGCTTCCACTCCTTGTAGTTCTCGACGTGACACTTGCCGCACGCGGCGGGATCGCTCCCGAGCCCCTGGGTCGACGCGGGGCCGGGCGCGGGGCGATCGCCCGAAAACGCGGCGACCAGGATCGAGAGGGACGGAACGACGACGCAATGCCAGAGGCGAATCGGTGTTCTCATGAGGTGTTGGCGGCGGTTATCCGGTTTGCAGCTCTTCGTGCATCTTGCCGGATTGCGAGAAGAATCGCACCGGATTGTTCCAAACCACCTCGTAGATGCGGGAGAGTTCCCAGCCTCGCTTCTCGAGCTCGACGACCGTCATCGGCACGTTGAGCGGCTCCGACGGGCCCCAGTCCGCGGCCGAGTTGATCAGCATTCGCTCGGTGCCGAAGCGATCGAGAATGTCGGCGGCCCGCTCGGGGGTCAGCTTCGTGCGCGTGTAGATCGTGTGCCCGGCCCAGCACCCGGTCTCCTTGACGAGCGGGATCGTCTCCTCGGTGTTGTGGTCGACGAGGACCTGCTCCTCGGGGAACCCGAAGTCGCGCACGAGGGCGAGCGTCCGCTCGGTGCCCTTGAGCTTCTCGACGTGCGGCAGGTGGATCAGGACCGGCAACTTGTGCGCTTTGGCCAGCTCGAACTGCTTGAGGATGCAGTTCTCCTCCTCCTTGGTCAGGAAGTCGTAGCCGACTTCGCCCACGGCCACGCAGTCCTTGTGCCCGAGGAACTCGGGCAGGATCGACAGCACCTCGTCGGTGAGCTTCTCGTCGTTGGCCTCCTTCGGGTTCATCGCGAGCGCCGTGTAGTGCTTGATTCCGTAGTCGGCGGCCCGCCCGGGCTCGAAGTTGGTGAGCGAGCGGAAGTAATGAGCGAAGGTCCCGACCTCGGTCCGCGGCTGGCCGACCCAGAACGCAGGCTCGAGGATCGCGCGGATGCGGGCCAACTGCATCGCGGCGTAGTCCTCGGTGGTGCGGGAGTACATGTGAATGTGGGGGTCGAAGAGTTTCATTTGGCTGGTTCGCTTGTGATCTGGGCCCGCGAGGCTTCCAACTTCAGTCTACGGCGTAGAACGGAGCGGACCAGAAGCCGTTCTGCCGATCCCGCGGTTCAGGGCCGCTTGCCCCCGCCAGCCGCCTTCCGCTCGCGCCAGGCGACGATGTAGCGGATCATTCCGGCATAGCTCTTGACGCCTTCGCTGACCCCCTGCGACTTGAGCATCCGGTCGTAGAGGACGCGGTTGAGCTTGGCTGCGGTCTCCCACCTCCACGAGAGGAAGCGCTTTTGCGAGCGTTTCCAGTCGGCCAGGACCTCGCCGCCGAGCTCGGCCTGGATTTGCTTCTTGAGCTTCGGCGGGGCCTGGTCCCAGAACCGCCGGACCGCGGCGAGATGGGCGCTGTAGCGCACGAACGGCTCGAGCGATCCGGTGCAGGCCCGCCAGGCCACGAAGCTCGCTTCGTCCTCGAGAGCGTTGCCGAGGAAGTGCCCGAGCTCGTGCGCGGCGACATAGGGTTGGTCGACGATGTCGAGCCCGGGATCGACCGTCGGCTCGTGGGTGAACGGAGAGAAGACGCCAGAGACTCCGAACCGCAGCAGCAGCCCCTGCGGCCACACGGTCTTGATCCGACAACTCGGCAGCGCCGGGGCATCCGCACCGCGGTCGCGGACGACCGCTTCGCGCACGAGCTGACCGATGCGGGCGAGATCGAGCCCGGGGGCCGGCTCGACTCGGGACGTCCGGGTCGCCTTGGCTTCGGCGAGCGCCGCGCGGGCGAACGCTGCGTCATCGAACTTCAGATCGAGCCCGAGCCGGTCGGCGAGCGGCTGCCGCTGGTAGAGCCAGCCGAACCCGAGCAGATACCAGTTGACGATCACGAGCAGGACGGCGGCCGTGATCTTCCAGGTCCTGACGCGCCGGGACCGCCTGCACAGCGCGACGATCGCCTCGCCCAACGTCCCGAGGACGAGCAGCACGGTCGCGACTGCGAGCACCTCGAGTACCGAGAACGGGATTGCAGCGGAGCATGGCGCGAAGACCCAGCGCAGCAGCGGGAAGATGTGGCGCGCGTGTACGGTCTCGACCCAGGCCGTCGGAAGGATGTCCAATAGGAAGACAATCGCGTGGACCACGGTCAGCGCGAGCAGAATCATCAGCAGGTGTTTCGCGCGCTTTGTGGAAATCGGCTTCATGACTGTCCGGTGCGGTCCCGTGGCACCGAGGCATTGGATTTCCGCGATGCGGTGATCCGGCTGCGCCGTGCCGGTGTCAAGCTTAGCCCCGAAACGACCGATGTTTGCAAAAGTCGAACCGCGTCTCCTCTCCCCCGGCGTGGAGGAGCGCCGTTCGGCCGAGGAGCAGTGTTCGCGGCACGCTGGACAGGGGAGCACCCACGCACGGTGGACAACGAAGCAGACAGCACCAAGGATATCGCCGGTACGCTGTCGGCCCACGTCACCGCCGCAGTCCAGTCGATCCTGTCGGGCGATTCCGTTTCGACCGAGGAAGACTTCAAGCGACTCCTCGCGCGCATACGCAAGCTCGTCGAATCCAAGATCAAGCACGAGGCGACGAGGGGCGAAACTCGCGACGTCGTGGCCGAGGTTCTGTATAGCCGCCTCGCTCACGGGTTCGGCGAGCTCGCCGAGCGCGGCGGCGACCTGACGGCCGAGCCACGCAGGGTCGCCGAGATGGTCATGGGTGGCATCGTGACCGCGAGCGCTCTCGCAGAGTTTGCAAGCGTGCTCGATCAGGTCATGGAGGAGATGGTCAAGCCGCACGACTATCACATGGCCGGTCGCGCGGACTTCATTTCGATCAACGAGCTGTTCCAGCTGCTCAACGCCGGCAAGCACACGGGCCGGCTCGTGTTCGAGCGCGGCGACGAGCAGACCGACGTCTACCTGCTCAACGGGTCGATTGCGTTCGTCGATCCGGATCGCATGACGCAACGGTTGATTCGCGGGCAGGGCATGACCAAGTGGCGCGAGGTGCCCGCCGCGCTGCACACCGAAGCCAATCAGGTCCGCTCGACCGAGGGCACGCCGATCCTCTTGAGCTTGCTCGAAAAAGGGTTCTTCCGCCAGAACGAGATCCGGGACCAACTGCGCACGCATGGCGCCGAGAAGATCTACTCGCTGCTCTCCGACGAGTCGAACTGCTCGTTCAGCTACAAGGCGATGCCGCCGCCCGACTTCGTGACGCAGTACAACATCGGCCTGCCCGTCATGCCGTTGCTCCTCGAAGGCGTGAAGCGCGTCGACGACTGGCGCCGGATCCAGCGGGTTTTCCCGGACCTCGACGAGCCGATCAGGCCTGCTCCCGACCTGTTCGCCCGCATCGCCGAGATGTCGCTCGACGTCGTCGAGATCAAGATCCTGACTCTGGTCAACGGCGAGAACTCGTTCGCGATGATTCGCGAGATCACCGGCATGGACAACTTCGACCTCGGCATGCTCCTCGTCGGGTTCGGACGCGATGGCATCCTCGAGCCTCCCGGTGGCCAGCACACGTTGTTCGACGACAACATGGACTCGATGGAGTCGATGGAAGCGGCCGTCGAAGCGCTCGACGCCAACGCCGCGCTCGAGGGAATCCCCGACACGCTCGACGCCGTTTTCGGTGGCGACGAGGACGAGTTCGGCCTCGGCTTCCTGCGCGCCGCGCGCGACGGCGAAGAGTAGGAATTCGCAGAAACGCGATATTCTCGGCGACCGCGCGCACGGCCGGGCCGCGACGGGTGCAAAATTCCTCATGGAACGGAGTCCCGCCTGGATCCGCCCGTCGTGCGGTTTCGCTATCGTCTTGCGGACTCGCAGCTGCGGTGGACGAGCAGGACGTTCCACCGGGTTGTCCGAACCGCCGAACCCCCAACCTCCACGTCGGAGTCAGCGATGAGAAGCTTTGTCTACACCTTTCTGGTCCTCGGACTGTTCTTGCCCGGTGTCGCCCGGGCGCAAGGCGACTCGTACCTCGGGATCGTCGTCGAGGAGGCCGACCGAGGCGTGCTCGTGACCGAAGTCGTGCCGGGATCACCGGCCGCGAAAGCCGGCCTGAAGGTCGGTGACCTGATCATCTCGTTCGGTGGCAAGCGCGTCGGCGAGATGGACGCGTTCGTCGATTCGGTGCTGGCGATGAAAGCCGGCCAGAAGCTCGACCTCGCCATCCGGCGCGGCGACGCCACTCGCCGCATCACCGCTACTCTGGGCCATCGCCGCGGCGCCGCGAATCGCGATCGCGAGGCCGAGGAGAAGGCCGAGGCGAAGGCCAAGGCGAAGGCCAAGGCACGCGCCGCGGAACAGGAAGCCAAGCGCAAAGCCGCAGCTGCCAAACGCCGTGCCGCTGCCCAGCGAGGCCGCCTGCGCGGCGTCCAGGGCAAGCAATCCGGTAAGAAGGGCTTCCTCGGCGTCTACCTGCAGGGCGACGAGGGCGGCGTGTCGGTGACCGGTGTCATCGCGGGGTCGCCTGCCCAGAAGGTCGGTCTGCGCAGTGGTGACCGGATCGTCGGCGTCAACGAGAAGCGCATCGCCGACCTCGAGGGCTTCGTCGATTCGATCGCGAATGCCGGCGCCGGGACCGTGCTGAACCTGCGTGTTCGCCGCGGTGGCAAGGAGTTCAATCTCCGCCCGCGCCTGACCACGAAGCCGAGCGAAGTGCCCGAGCCCATGCGCGTCGAGACCAAGCCCCATCCGAAGGAGGCTCCGAAGGCGAGGACCCGCCCGGCGCCCAAGGCGATGGGTTGGATGACCAACTACAAGAAGGCCGCGGCGCTCGCCAAGCAGACCAGGCGCCCGCTGGTCATCGACTTCTACGCGGACTGGTGCCCGCCCTGCAAGATGCTCGAAGAGACGTTCGCGTCCGATCAGGTCAAGGCTGCTCTGCGCGGCGCCGTCACGGTCAAGGTCGACGTCGACAAGCACGAGGCGCTGGCCGACGAGTTCCACGTCGACCTGATTCCGCACGTGGCCGTCCTGGACGCGAACGGCAAGAAGCTCGGCAAGATCGTCGGCTATCGACCGGCCGGAGAGTTCGCGAAGGCGGTCTCGGGCTTGTTGCACCGGCACGCAGCGCGGACGGCGCCCAAGACCGTGAAGAAGGCCCGTCCGCCGCGGCGCAACCCGAAGCAACGCGATGCCGAGCGCAAGGTCGCCGAAGCCAAGCGGATGGTCGCGATGCGCGACCGGCAGATCGCTCAGCTGCGCAAGGAGATGGCGCGTATCCAGCAGATGAAGAAGCAGATGGATGCGCAGCTCGAGAAGATGAAGAAGATCCTCGAGGAGATCGAGAAGTCGCGGAAGTAGGGCGCCCTACGATCGCTACGACGCCCTCTCCTATTTGGAGCTCAGCGTCGCCAGGAACTCGAGATTCGACGCGCTCTTCTTGAGCCGCTCGATCATCAGCTCGGTCGCTTCCTGCGGCTGGAGCCCCGACAGCACGCGGCGCAGCACGAAGACGCGGTTCAACACCTCGGGCTCGAGCAGGAGGTCTTCGCGTCGCGTTCCTGTCCGCTGCACGTCGAGCGCCGGGTAGATCCGGCGGTCGGCGAGGTTGCGGTCGAGCACGATCTCCATGTTCCCGGTGCCCTTGAACTCCTCGAAGATGACCTCGTCCATCCGGCTCCCCGTGTCGACGAGGGCGGTTCCGAGGATCGTCAGCGAGCCGCCGTGCTCGATGTTGCGGGCCGAGCCGAGGAACCGCTTCGGCTTCTGCAGCGCGGCAGGATCCATGCCGCCCGACAACAGCTTGCCCGAGCTCGGCACTTCGACGTTGTAGGCCCGTGCGAGGCGCGTGATCGAGTCGAGCAGGATCACGACGTCCTTGCCGTCCTCGACGAGGCGGCGAGCACGCTCGATGCAGACCTCGGCCGTGTGGGTGTGCGTCGAGGCGGTCTCGTCGAACGGCGAGGCGATGACCTCGCACGTCGGCCCGGAGACCGCGCGCCGCATCTCGGTCACCTCTTCGGGTCGCTCGTCGACGAGCAGGACGAAGATCGTGACTTCGGGGTGGTTCTCGATCAGTCCGCGGGCGATCGATTGCAGCAGGATGGTCTTGCCGGCCTTCGGCGGGGCGACGATCAGGCCGCGCTGTCCCTTGCCGATCGGAGCGAGCAGGTCGATGATCCGCGTCGAGACCGGCTCCCGCCCGGTCTCGAGCGTGAGCCTCTCGCGCGGGTACATCGGTGTCAGGTTCTCGAACGGAACGACGTGCCCGCGGCTCTCGGCCTTCTGCCCGTCGATTCGCTCGACCTTGAGCAGCGCGAAGTACTTCTCGTTGTTCTTGGGTGCGCGCAGCTGGCCACCGACGAGGTGTCCGTCGCGCAGCCCGAAGCGGCGGATCTGCGACGGAGACACGTAGATGTCGTCCGGGCCGGGCACGTAGTTGTAGCGCGCCGAGCGCAGGAAGCCGAAGCCGTCGGGAAGCACCTCGAGGATCCCTTCGCCGAAGATCACCTGCCCACCGACTACGTGGTGGTCGAGGACCCGGAGGACGAGCTCGTGGTGGCTGGGCTGCGACGGGACCTCGATCCCCTCGCTTTCGAGCCGGACGATGAGCTCTTCGACCGACATTGCCTGGAGCTTGGTGAGATCGATTACGGCCTGGCGTGCCGCCTTGCGCGGTCCAGGCTTCGGGGATGCGCCGCGTGTGGAAGCAGCGCTCTGTTCTTGAGCCGACATGACGTTCCGCTCTCTCCGACGAAGGGGTGCGAAGCCTCGGACGGAGAGCCTTTGTAGAAACTTGCAGGGCGGGGGGAGAGAAGAGGAGTTGGGGCGGTGACACACTCCCGAACGGGGTCTGCCGAGCCGCTGGCAGGTAGGCGACTTCGTCGGCTGCCTGCTCGGAGCTGCTGGCTACGAACGTGCGAACCCCATGATAGTTTCACGACGGCGCGACGTCTCGTCCCATGCCGGGCCGGATCCGGCAAAATCGCCCGACCTGACCGGCTAGCCGTGCTCGAGCTCGTCCAGCAGTCGTCGGATCTCGGACTCGGTCCGCTCGCGGTCGCCCGAGTTGTCGAGCACGAAGTCGGCGTGGATCCGCTTCTTCTCGAGGCTGGCCTGACTGCGCTCGCGCCGCTCCCAGTCGGCCGGGCTCATGCCCCGCTGCTCGGCCCGGCGGCGGCGAACCTCGGGTGGGGCGAAGACGAACACGACACGATCACAGCGCTCGATGAGTCCGCGCTCGACCAACAGTGGCGCGTCGAGCACCACCGAGGAGCCCGCTTTCAGGGCGGCGTCGAGGTCGGCGAGCAGCCGGGTGCGGATCGCGGGGTGGGTCAGCTCCTCGAGCGCCCGCCGCCGGTCGGGGGCGTCGAACACGAGGTTCGCGATGCGCTTGCGATCGATGCTGCCGTCGTCGGCGATCACGTCGGGTCCGAACAGTTCCACGAGGCCCGCCCGAATCTCGTCGGTCTCGAGGACTTCGTGGGCGATCGCGTCCGCGTCGACGACCCGCAGACCGGCCTCGGCGAGCAGGCTCGAAACGAGCGACTTCCCGGCGGCAACCCCGCCGACGAGGCCGACCACGAGCGGATGTCGCGGTGTGAACGGGGTCTGGTTCGATTCGGCGCTCGGAGTCACTCCGGCAGTATGCCGCGGCGGCGCCCGTCCGGCTACCAACCGAGCTAAGCCGCCCTGCAGCTGGGCGTTGCGAGCCCCTTGACCCTGTCGAGCAAGCCAACCTAGAATCACTTCTCCGCTTCGGTGCGCGCCGTCGGGACTGCCCCCTTTCCGGCCGCGACTCTCCGTTCGGAAACGGTTTTTCATCCCCGGATGGGATAGACTCCTACGTTTCCACCAGCCAAACGCCGGTGGAGACCTTGTGCTTTGCGCCCCGCTACCTGCCGAGACATGCTCCGTCGAAGCAGGCGACCCCCCGACAGACTGAACCCCGTAGTCAGACCCCTGACGCATCCCTGACAGGAGACGGACGGATATGGATCTCCGCCAACGTGGTATCGCACACGTCAACATCCTTTGGGCTATCTTCCCGATGGTCCTGTTCTTCGGCGCTCTCGGCTACGCCTACGAGCGGCATACCGAAGTCGACAAGAGCAAGGCCGCCGAGGCCGCGGCCAGGGCGCAGGCCGATCAACTCAAGACCGTGAACAGCGCGCAGGACGAGCTCCTGACGGCACTGACCGAGATTCTCGAGAACAAGGGCGTCTACAAGTCGATCCTGCAGTACGAGATCAACGGCAAGACGAGCCCCGAAAAGCTGAAGAGCGAGCTCGCGACGTTCAGTGCGAGCGTCAAGATCCCGGCCTCGATCGCGACCCTGCCCGAGATCCTCAACCAGGCCCGGACGATCGTCCAGGCGCGCGACCAGGCGATCACGTCGTTGCAGTCCGACCTGACCAACGCCCGCAAGAGCAAGTCGGACGCCGACACGGCGCTGGCGACTGTGACGCAGAACAAGAACGGCGAGATCTCGCAGCTCCAAGATCAAAAGCGCCAGGCCAATCTCCAGATCGAGCGAACGATGGGCGAGTTCACGAACGACCTCGGCGACGCGCGCAACAAGATCGAGCAGGGGCGCAAGGACCGCGAAGCGCTCAAGGACGCCGCCGCGAAGAAGGAAGCCGAGCTGAGCGAGAAGATCCGCCTGCGCGATGCCCGCATCGTCAACCTGCAGGACAAGATGAAGCTCATCAACTCGCCCGAGCAGCCGGATGGCAACGTCCTCTCGGCGTCGGAGTCGACCGGGCTTGCCTACATCGACCTCGGTTCCAAGGACATGGTCAAGGTCGGCATGACCTGGCGCATTCTCGAGCCGACCCAGGCCGGCTACCGCGTCAAGGGCCACGCCCGCATCACAGAAGTCGACCGCGATCGGTCGCTGGTCAAGGTCACTGGCCTCGTCGACCGCATGAACCCGGTCGTGCGCGGCGACTACGTCGCCAACGACCTCTACACCCCGATGCTCAAGCGCAACATCTTCCTGCTCGGCCGCTTCAACGAGCCGTACTCCAAGGAAGAGATCAAGCGCATCCTGACCAGCATGGGCAACAAGGTCTACGACAAGATGAGCCCGTCGGTCGACCTCGTCGTCGTCGGCTACAAGCCGCTCGGCGAGGACGCTCCCGCGATCGTCGACATGCCCGACTACCAGACCGCGCTCAACCTCAACATGGAAATCGTGCCGCTGCAGAGGATTCGCGACTTCCTCAAGATCGTGAACCAGTAGCCCGGTCCCACGCCGCAAGCCGACGAGCCGCCCTGGAGGCGGCTCGTTGCAATTCCGGGTTGCACCATTCGTCCCCGAGACGATAGGTGCCATTTCGGCCTTTCGTGGCACCAATCGTCTCGGGGACGTTTGGTGTCATCGGGCGGGTCAGTAGAATCGAGCGACCGCCATGACCAAGCCCGACACCGACAAGCAGCGCGACGACAAGGACCTCGAGCCCGGCACGATGACGTTCACGGAGCATCTCGAGGAGCTCCGGCGCCGGATCATCGTGTGCCTGATCGCCGTCACGGCCACGATGTTCGTGTTCTTGCTTGCCAAGGACCCGGTGATGGGCCTCATCAACAAGCCGTACGAAGACTGCTGGCGGATGCGTGCGGAGGAGTGGAAGGCGGACGTCTTCGATAAGCTCGAGCGCGACAAGATCCCGAACGGCTTCCAGGACGAATACGACCTGATCAAGGGCCACTGGGCCGAGATCATGAACGGACAGACGGTCAACGGGGTCGACCCGCAGGAGTCCTTGAAGCAGTTCGGTTTCAGGCTCCCGCGCGCCCTGATCTCGATCACGCCGCTGCAGGACATCGTCGTGTTCATGTTGGCTGCGGCGCTGTTCGGCTTCCTCGTGTCCTCGCCGATCGTGCTCCATCAGATGTGGGCGTTCATCGGTGCCGGTCTCTACAAACGCGAGAAACGCGCAGTCATGCGCATGTTACCGGCATCGCTGGGGTTGTTCGGCAGCGGCGCGCTGTTCGGCTACTTCTTCATGGTGCCGTATGCGCTGCTGTTCCTGACCCGGCTTTCGACGGCCGAGCCCACGCTGACGGTCCGTGACTACTTCCAGTTCTTGTTCCTGCTGACGGCCGCGCTCGGCTTCGTGTTCCAGCTGCCGCTCATCATGGTCGCGCTGGTCCGAGTCGGGATCACGACACCGGCGTTCTACGTCAAGTACTGGCGTCACTCGGTCCTCGGCATGGTCATCATGGGCGCCGTGCTGACTCCGCCGGATCCGTTCACCCAGATCATGATGGCCACGCCGATGATCGCGCTCTACGGCGTCGGGCTCGCGTTGTCGCGCGTCGTCTACCGCAAACACCACGCCGCCGCCACCGTGCTGAACAAGGCCGTGGAAGAGGCGCGGTGAGCGATTTCGGTTCGTCGGTCCAGGCCGCGCTGCTCGCAGTCGGCGACGAGCTGCTCGACGGGCGCACGATCGACACCAACTCGGCGATGATCGCAGCCGCTCTGCTCGACGACGGGATCCCGGTCGTTCGCAAGCTCGTGATCGGCGATCCGGTTACCGACATCGTCGATGGGCTGCGCATCCTGGCCGAACGCGCCCGGCTCATCATCGTGACCGGGGGCATCGGGCCGACTGAGGACGACCGCACGCGCGATGCCGTAGCTCGTTTCGCCGGTCGCGAGCTCGTGTTCGACGCCGATGCCTGGACATCGGTTCAGTCGTGGTTCGCGCACCGCGGACGGCCCGCGCCCGAGGCCAACCGCCGCCAGGCCGAGTTTCCCGAAGGCGCCGAGATCCTGCCCAACCGTGCCGGCACGGCCCCGGGCTTCCGCGTCGAGGTCGACGGGCCGGTCGACGTGTTCGTGCTTCCCGGCGTGCCGTCGGAGGCCAGGATCATGTTCGACGAGCAGGTCCGCCCGCGGCTGGTCGGTGCCGGCGTTCCCCTGGTCCAGGACTACATCGCGTTCACTGGCGTGTCCGAGAGCCACCTCGGCGCGCTGTTCGCGAGCTACCTGCGCGAACGCGAGGACCTGCGCACGGGAATGACGGCGAGCGACGGCCTGATTCGCGTCTGCGTGCGCGCGGTCGGTGAAGACCGCGCGGCGTCGACCCATCGCGTGCGCACCGCGCTCGACGAGTTCCGGGAGCTCGGCGCGAAGTGGTTCGTCGGCGAAGGCAAGGGCAACCTCGAAGAC
>Ga0210086_1000724_pt1 | contig 18203 bp, 19 predicted proteins | sample China_Galinas_PW_3_FD_184867 | JGI IMG/M metagenome (GOLD analysis project Ga0210086, IMG submission 184867) | Wetland microbial communities from San Francisco Bay, California, USA, that impact long-term carbon sequestration - China_Galinas_PWB_D2... | ecosystem: Environmental > Aquatic > Marine...
TCGACGAGCTTCGGGCGGCGCTGGGCGGCGCACTCGGGGATGCGCTGCGCGGGCACGTGACCCGTGCCGAGGTGGTCGCGCTGCGCCAGCGCGCGGAGGCGCTGCTGAACAACCCGGTGATGCCGACACCGGATCGGCACAGGCCGATTCCCTGGCCCGCGTTCTAGGTCTAGGGTCGTCTGCCTCGCACATTCACGAGTGGGCGGTTTCGTACGCGAATCGCCGGTCCGAGCGTAAGAATTCGCACACTCGGCGCCAGTGTTACGCCAAGGGATTCTCCCACCGGAGTTCGCGGAAGCGGGCGAAGTCGGTGTCGGCGGAGTACAGCGTGAGTCCGTGCTCGACGGCCAGCGCTGCCAGCATCGCGTCGGTGATCAAGTTGGCGGACACGTTGTAGGTGGTGATGAGTTGTCCAAGTACCCGGTGGTAATCGGCGCCCGGTTGCGGAATCCACGCAACCGGTTGGGACAGCCAGTTATTGAGTATTTCCAACGCGTCACTAGGGGTAAGCGGACGCCGGAACGCTCGCGGATTGGTTGCAATCCGCAAGAAAGCGCCGAGACTTTGCCACGGCAGCCCGACCCGGCGCCCGCCATTCAGTTGTCGCGAAAGCCATTCAGCCGCCAGTCGGTGGCCGCGGGCTTGCTCGTTGACCGCATAGAGCAGGAGGTTGGCGTCGACCAACATCAGCACCAGGCCGGACCTTCAAGTGTCTCGATCGCTTCAGCGACGTTCGTGATGTCGACCATTGCCTCGCCCATGTCATACGTCTTCTGACGGAACGGTTTACGTGTCTCTGACTTCGTCAGGCCGGCTCGAATCAGCTCGTTTACGGCTTCGCTCAGGCCGACACCGCGCTCGCGTCGGATCTTCTCGATGGCCGCCAGCACATCTTCGGCGAGGGTGAGCGTGGTGCGCATACGTCGACGTTACTGCATCAAGATGCAGGCGACGGCACATCCTGATGCGTACAACGGGCTGCCCCGGTCGGCGATACTTGACCCGTGCCCCTAACCGACGCGGCGCTGGCCGCCGAGCTCGCCGAGGCCGCCGGCCGGCTGCTGCTCGAGGTACGCGACGAGTTCGGGTTCGACGACCCATGGGCACTCGGCGCGGCGGGCGACAAACGCGCCAACGCCCTGATCCTGGACCGGCTGCGCGACGAACGCCCTGACGACGGCGTGCTCAGCGAGGAGGCGCACGACAACCTGAGTCGGCTGCGCAAGGACCGGGTCTGGATCATCGACCCGCTCGACGGCACCCGCGAGTTCTCGGCGCGCGGCCGCGACGACTGGGCGGTGCACGTGGCGCTGTGGCAGTCGGGTGCTGAGATCACCGATGCCGCCGTGGCACTGCCTGCGCAAGGCGAGTTGTACCGCAGTGACACCGTGAGCGTCGACACGAGCGACACCGGCGCGACCGACCGGCCGATCCGGGTGGCGGTCAGCGCGACGAGGCCGCCGGCGCTGCTGTACTGGATGCGCGATGAGGTGGCCATCGAGATGGTGCCGATCGGCTCGGCCGGTGCGAAGGCGATGGCGCTGGTGCGCGGCAACGTCGACGCCTACCTGCACGCCGGCGGCCAGTGGGAGTGGGACTCTGCGGCGCCGGCCGGTGTGGTGCTCGCCGCCGGGCTGCACGCGTCGCGGCTCAACGGCTCGCCGATGCGGTACAACCAGTTCGACCCGTACCTGCCCGACTTCCTGATGGCCCGGCCGCACACGGCGGCGACGCTGCTGGACGCCATCCGGCGAGTGGTCTGGTAGCGGTCGCGGCTTACCCTCGACAACATGCAATCGTGGTCGTCCGCCCCGGTGCCGGTGCTGCCCGGCCGCGGACCAGAACTGCGGTTGTACGACACCGCGGACCGACAGGTACGGCCGGTTACCTCCGGGCAAACCGCGACGATGTACGTCTGCGGCATCACGCCCTATGACGCCACCCATCTGGGGCATGCGGCGACTTACCTCGCCTTCGATCTGGTGCACAGGGCGTGGCTGGACGCCGGGCATCAGGTGCACTACGTGCAGAACATCACCGACGTCGATGATCCCCTGTTCGAGCGGGCGCAGCGCGACGGCGTCGACTGGCGCGAACTTGGCGACCGTGAGATCGACCTCTTCCGTGACGACATGGCTGCGCTGCGGGTGCTCCCGCCGCGCGAGTACGTCGCCGCCACCGAGGCCATTCCCGAGGTGGTCGAACTCGTCGAGAAGATGCTGGCGTCCGGGGCGGCGTACGTCGTCGACGATCCCGACCATCCCGACGTGTACTTCCGCGCCGACGCCACCCCGCAGTTCGGCTACGAGTCCGGCTACGACCGGGAGACGATGGCGCGGCTGTTCGGCGAACGCGGCGGCGACCCCGACCGACCCGGCAAGGGCTACGAACTCGACGCGCTGCTGTGGTCGGCCGAACGCGAAGGCGAGCCGAGTTGGGCGTCGCCGTTCGGTCCCGGCCGGCCCGGCTGGCACGTCGAGTGCGCGGCGATCGCGCTGAGCCGCATCGGCACCGGCCTGGACATTCAGGGCGGTGGATCGGATTTGATCTTCCCGCACCACGAGTTTTCCGCCGCCCACGCCGAATGTGTCACGGGTGAACGGCGTTTCGCCCGTCACTACGTGCATTCCGGGATGATCGGCTGGGACGGGCAGAAGATGTCCAAGAGCCTCGGCAATCTGGTGCTGGTATCACAGCTGCGCGCCGACCGCGTGGAGCCGGCCGCGATCCGGCTGGGCCTGCTGGCCGGGCATTACCGCTCCGACCGCCAGTGGAGCCCCGACGTCCTCGGGCAGGCGCAGGCCAGGCTGGCCCGGTGGCGCCAAGCCGTCACGCTGCCGTCGGGCCCGGACGCCGCCGACATGCTCGCCCGGGTCCGACGCTACCTTGCCGACGACCTCGATACCCCCAAAGCCCTTGCCGCTGTTGATGGTTGGTCGACAGACTCGCTCGAGTACGGGGGCCACGACGCCGAAGCGTCCGCGCTGGTCCGCGCGATGGTGGACGCACTCCTGGGAGTGGAGCTGTAGGTTCACCGCCATGAGCTCTGTGAACGGCAAGGTGGTCTTGATTACCGGCGGCGCCAACGGCATCGGCGCGGCAGTGGGGCGTCGCCTGCACGCCAAGGGTGCGAAGGTCGTGTTGAGCGATCTCGACGAGGCAGCCTTGCATGACGTCGCCGGCGACCTCGACCGCGACCGGGTGCTGACGCTGCGCGCCGACGTCCGCGATCTCGCGGCGATGGAGGCCGCCGTCAGCCGGGCGGTGGACCGCTTCGGTGGGATCGACGTCGTCATGGCCAACGCCGGCATCGCGACCTACGGGTCGGTCCTCAACATGGATCCAGCGGCGTTCAGGACTCTGATCGACGTCAACGTCATCGGCGTCTTCCACACCGTGCGCTCGGCGTTGCCGGCGGTCATCGGGAGGAAGGGCCACGTACTGATCGTCTCGTCGGGTGCCGCCTACATCGCGTCGGCCGGGATGGTGCCGTACGACACGTCCAAAGCCGCGGTAGAACACTTCGCCAATGCGCTGCGACTGGAGGTCGCTCAGCTGGGCGTCACCGTGGGCTCCGCGCACATGTTGTGGGTCGACACGCCTCTGGTCCGCGAGTCCAAGGCCGAATTGGCAACCGCCCGCGAGATGATTGAATCCTTGCCCGGTCCGCTCCGTAGGACCACGTCGGTGGACACGTGCGCGGCCGCATTCGTCAAGGGCATCGAGGCGCGCAAGTCGCACATCAATGTCCCCAGCTGGTTGGGCCTGTTCCGGTGGCTCAAGCCGTTGCTCTCCACACCCGCAATCGAGTCGCAATTGGTGAGACGGGCGGCCGACCAGGTACCCAAGATGGACGCGGAGGTGGCGGCGCTCGGCCGGTCGATGAGTGCGCGCACCGAGGCGCTGGAGAAGCGTTGACCAGCGCGCACCTCGCCGAACGTGGACTTATTGCACGCTCATTGGCCGGAAACGTGCCATAAGTGCACGCTCGGTGCCGCTCAGTAGCGCCCGCGCCGGCGCAGGTAGCGCTCGAACTCGGCGGCCAGCGTGTCACCGTCGACCTTGGACAGCGCCTCGTTCATGTCGACCTGCGCGTCGCCGCGCTCTTCGAGCTGGGCGACGTACTCGGCAATCTCGTCGTCGTCGGAGGTCATCTCGGTGACCGCTGCTTCCCACTCATCGGCCTGCGCCGGCAAGTCACCCAGCGGCACCTCGATGTCGAGTACCTCCTCGACCCGCTGCAGCAGCGCGACCGTCGCCTTCGGGTTCGGCGGCTGCGACACATAGTGCGGGACGGCCGCCCAGAACGTCACCGCCGGAATCCCGGCGTTCACGCACGCGTCCTGGAACACCCCGGCGATGCCGGTCGGCCCTTCGTAGCGGGTTTCTTCGAGTCCGAAGAACCGCGCCGAGTCCGGCGAGTACGCCGCACCGGACACCGGCACCGGCCGGGTGTGCGGCGTGTCGGCCAGCAGCGCGCCCAGGATGACGACGGTCGCGACGTTGAGCTTGTCGGCGATCGCCAGCAGCTCGGCACAGAACGTGCGCCACCGCATGTTCGGTTCGACGCCGTGCATCAGCACGATGTCGCGTTCGCTGCCCGGTGGACGGCAGTGCGAGATCCGCATCGACGGCCACACCAGCTCCCGGGTGACCCCCTCCACCTGCCGGATGACCGGGCGATTCACTTGGTAGTCGAAGTAGGCTTCGTCGTCGATCTCGGTGATCGGCCCTGCCTCCCAGATCGCGTCCAGGTGTTCGAGGGCGTCGCTCGCGGCGTCGCCGGCGTCGTTCCACCCCTCGAACGCCGCGACCACGACGGCATCGTGCAGCTCGGGCAGCTCGAAACCTCCTGTATGGGACGGCGTCATTACTTCAGCGTAGAGCCTGTTTTGGCGCCGCGAGCGGCTTGGGGCAATCCCTGATTTGCTAGGACTACTACCCTGTGAGGGTGACTGCTGCTTCTCGTCGGGGCTATGACACCGACCTGATGGCGACCCTGTCTGAGCGGGTCGTGGTGGGTGACGGCGCCATGGGCACGATGCTTCAGGCCGCGGATCTGACGCTCGACGACTTCAACGGCCTCGAGGGCTGCAACGAGATCCTCAACGACACCCGTCCCGATGTGCTCGAGCACATCCACCGGGCCTACTTCGAGGCCGGCGCCGACGCGGTGGAGACCAACACATTCGGTTGCAACTTGTCCAACCTCGGCGACTACGACATCGCCGACCGGATCCGGGAGCTGTCGCAGAAGGGCACCGCGATCGCCCGCCGCGTCGCTGACGAGCTCAGCACACCCGAGGCGACGCGCTACGTGCTCGGCTCGATGGGCCCGGGCACCAAGCTGCCCACGCTCGGCCACACCGAGTACGCAGTCATCCGCGATGCATACACCGAGGCTGCGCTGGGGATGCTGGACGGCGGAGCCGACGCGATCCTGGTCGAGACTTGCCAGGACCTGCTGCAGCTCAAGGCCGCAGTGCTGGGCGCGCGGCGCGCGATGGCGCGGGCGGGCCGGCACATCCCGGTGTTCGCACACGTCACCGTCGAGACCACCGGGACGATGCTGCTCGGCAGTGAGATCGGTGCGGCGCTGACGGCGGTCGAGCCGCTCGGTGTCGACATGATCGGGCTGAACTGCGCTACCGGGCCGGCCGAGATGAGCGAGCATCTGCGCCACCTGTCCCGCCACGCGCGCATCCCGGTGTCGGTGATGCCGAACGCCGGACTGCCGGTGCTGGGTGCCAACGGCGCGGAATACCCGCTCACACCAGAGGAACTGGCCGAGGCGTTGTCCGGGTTCGTCACCGAATTCGGGCTGTCGCTGGTCGGCGGCTGCTGCGGCACGACTCCGGAGCACATCCGCCAGGTTGCCGAGGCGGTCCGAGGCATCGAGCGGGCGGCGCGGCGCGTGACGTACGAGCCGGCGGTGTCGTCGCTATACGCCGCAACCCCGTTCGCACAGGACGCGTCGGTACTGATGATCGGCGAGCGCACGAATGCCAACGGTTCCAAGGCTTTCCGCGAAGCGATGATCGCCGAGGATTACGAGCGCTGCCTGGACATCGCCAAGGAGCAGACCCGCGACGGTGCGCACCTGCTGGACCTGTGCGTCGATTACGTCGGCCGCGACGGGGCGGCGGACATGAGCGCGCTGGCGAGCCGGCTGGCCACTGCGTCGACGCTACCGATCATGCTGGACTCCACCGAGACCCCGGTACTGCGAGCCGGTTTGGAGCATCTTGGAGGGCGTTGCGCGATCAACTCGGTGAACTACGAGGACGGCGACGGGCCGGAGTCACGGTTTGCCAAGACGATGGAGCTGGTCGCCGAGCACGGGGCCGCGGTGGTCGCGCTGACCATCGATGAGGAGGGTCAGGCCCGCACCGCTGAGAAGAAGGTGGCGATCGCCGAGCGGCTGATCGACGACATCACGACGAACTGGGGCGTCGACGAGTCGTCGATTCTGATCGACACGTTGACTTTCACGATCTGCACCGGGCAGGAGGAGTCCCGCCGCGACGGCATCGAGACCATCGAGGCCATCCGCGAGCTGAAGAAGCGTCACCCCGATGTCCAGACGACGCTGGGCCTTTCGAACATCTCGTTCGGTCTGAACCCGGCAGCGCGTCAGGTGCTCAACTCGGTGTTCCTGCACGAATGCCAGGAGGCCGGGCTCGATTCGGCGATCGTGCACGCGTCAAAGATCCTGCCGATCAACCGAATTCCCAAGGACCAGCGCACCGTTGCGATGGACCTGGTGTACGACCGCCGCCGCGAGGGCTACGACCCGCTGCAGGAACTGATGGCGATGTTCGAGGGTGTGTCGGCGGCGTCGTCGAAGGAGTCACGCGCCGCCGAACTTGCCGCGCTGCCACTGCTGGAGCGTCTCGCCCGGCGCATCGTCGACGGTGAACGCAAAGGCCTGGAAGCCGACCTCGACGAGGCGATGACGCAGAAGGCGCCGCTGGAGATCATCAACGAGGACCTGCTGGCCGGCATGAAAACCGTTGGCGAGCTTTTCGGTTCGGGTCAGATGCAGTTGCCGTTCGTGCTGCAGTCCGCCGAGGTGATGAAGACCGCGGTAGCTCATCTCGAGCCACACATGGAGAAGTCCGAGGACGATGCGGGCAAGGGCCGCATCGTGCTGGCCACCGTCAAGGGCGACGTTCACGACATCGGCAAGAACCTCGTCGACATCATCTTGAGCAACAACGGCTACGAAGTGGTCAACATCGGCATCAAGCAGCCGATCAACACGATTCTCGAAGTGGCGCAGGACAAGAGCGCCGACGTTCTCGGCATGTCCGGGTTGCTGGTCAAATCGACCGTGGTGATGAAGGAAAACCTCGAGGAGATGAACCAGCGCGGGGTGGCCGGGAGGTTCCCGGTGCTGCTGGGCGGGGCGGCACTGACGCGTAGCTACGTCGAGAACGACCTGGCCGAGATCTACCAGGGCGAGGTGCACTACGCGCGCGACGCGTTCGAGGGTCTGCGGCTGATGGATCGGATTATGAACACCAAGCGGGGCGTGGCTACCGACACCGACACCCCGGAGGCCGCGGCGGCGCGCCAGAAGGAAGCCGAACGCAAGGCGCGCCACGAGCGGTCGAAACGCATTGCCGCCGAACGCAAAGCCAAGGAGACGCCCGTCGAGGTGCCGGCGCGCTCAGATGTCGCCGACGACGTCGAGGTTCCGGTGCCCCCGTTCTGGGGCACCAGGATTGTCAAGGGTGTCGCGCTGGCCGAGTACACCGGCCTGCTCGACGAGCGCGCATTGTTCCTCGGGCAGTGGGGATTGCGCGGCGCCCGGGGTGGCGACGGGCCGTCGTATGAGGACCTCGTCGAATCGGCCGGTCGGCCGCGGTTGCGGTACTGGCTGGACCGGTTGTCAACCGACGGCATCCTCGCCCACGCCGCGGTCGTGTACGGGTACTTCCCGGCGGTGTCCGACGGCGACGACGTGATCGTGCTGACTGAGCCTGAACCGGATGCGCCCGAGCGGTTCCGCTTCACGTTCCCGCGTCAGCAGCGTGGCCGGTTCCTGTGCATCGCCGACTTCATCCGCTCGAAGCAGCGGGCGACGCAGACCGGTCAGCTGGACGTGCTGCCGTTCCAGCTGGTGACCATGGGCAAGTCGATCGCCGACTTCGCAAACGAGTTGTTCGCGTCGGACTCCTACCGCGACTACCTGGAGGTGCACGGCATCGGCGTGCAGCTGACCGAGGCGCTGGCCGAGTACTGGCACCGCCGCGTCCGCGAAGAGCTGAAGTTCGCCGACCACGCCATGGCAGCCGAGGATCCCGCGTCGGTCGAGGACTACTTCAAGCTCGGCTACCGCGGCGCGCGGTTCTCGTTCGGGTATGGGGCCTGCCCTAACCTGGAGGACCGCACCAAGATGGTGGCGCTGCTCGAACCGGAGCGCGTCGGCGTCACGCTGTCCGAGGAGCTTCAGTTGCATCCCGAGCAGTCCACCGACGCATTCGTGCTGCACCACCCCGAAGCCAAGTACTTCAATGTCTGACATGCGATCTGACATGCGCGCGGTGCTCTGGGACATGGACGGCACCCTGGTGGACTCCGAAAAGCACTGGGATGTCGCCATGCACGCGCTCTACGGCCGCCTCGGCGGCACCCTGACCTCCGAGGTCCGGGCGGCGACGGTGGGCGGATCGTCGGCGAACGTGATGCGCATCGTGTTCGACGACGTCGGACTCGACCCCGACCCGGCGGCGATGGCAGCCACCGCCGATTGGTTGCATGACTACACCGCGCGCTTGTTCGAGCGGGGTCTGCCCTGGTGCGACGGTGCCCGGGAGTTGCTCGAGGCGTTGGCGTCCGACGGCATGCCGATGGCGTTGGTGACCAACACGCGGCGCTCGCTCACCGAGCGGGCACTGAACACCATTGGCCACCAGTATTTCTCAGCGGTGGTGTGTGGCGACGAGGTGGCCAGCGGGAAACCGGCGCCCGATCCCTACGAGCTGGCGGCCGAACTTCTGGGCGAAGCACCCGCCGACTGCCTGGCCATCGAGGACTCGGTGACCGGTACAGCTTCGGCTGAAACCGCGGGTTGCCCGGTATTGGTCGTGCCCAACGACGTTGACGTCCCGCGCAGCCCGCGTCGCCTGCATGTGGCGTCACTGGTCGGGCTCGACGTCGCGAAGTTGACGGCGATCTACGCGCAACTGGACAGCCAGTTCGGTGAACGCACTGCCTGATTCAGGCTGATTCAGTACGTGCACTCGTTGTAGATGACCTCGGTGATCGGCTTGCCCGCTGCCGTGGCGTCGACTGCGGCCTGGGCGGTCGGGCCGATCCCGGCGGCGGGGTTCGCCACCCCGGCCAGTGACAGCAGGGCCACACACCCGTTCTGCACGAGCGCCACCAGCTGACAGGGTGCAGAACTGCCGCCGAACCCCGGCGCTGAGCTGCACTGGCCGAGGGTCGCGTTCACCGCCTCGGTCTGGCTCGCGGCGTGGTTCACCCAGACCGCAAAGCCCGGGTTCGGCCACCCCGTGCGGCCATCGGGATCGTAGGCAATCGCGGCCCATTCGCCGGGCGCGGCTTCCGCCGTTCCCACCCCGGACACCATGCAGAGCGTCGCGCCGATCAGAGCGCCACAGCAAGCCAGCGGTCTCATGTCGTCATCCTTCCCTGTTTTTCGGCGGCTTCGTCTGGATATACCCGATTGCCCGGCCGCTGATGCTTCAATGGCCTGACGCCGTCACATCGAAAGAGGTGCCTCATGGCTGGTCACGGTCCGGTCGGGGATTCACCAGAGATCTTCGAAGAAGACGAGGAATTCGCTTCAGGCCGTAGCGCCGTCCGGATCGCGTCGGTGGCCGCCCTCGGCGGGCTGCTGTTCGGCTACGACAGCGCAGTGATCAACGGTGCGGTGGACTCAATCCAGAAGAACTTCGGCATCGACAACGCGACGCTGGGGTTCGCGGTCGCGTCCGCGCTGCTCGGTGCGGCGCTGGGCGCGGTGACGGCTGGGCGCATCGCCGACCGAATCGGCCGCATCGCGGTGATGAAAATTGCGGCGGTGCTGTTCTTCATCAGCGCGATCGGCACCGGGTTCGCCACCAGCGTCTGGTTGGTGGTGCTCTTCAGGGTCACCGGCGGCATCGGCGTGGGGGTCGCGTCAGTGATCGCGCCCGCGTACATCGCCGAGACGTCGCCGCCGGGCATCCGTGGCCGGCTGGGTTCGCTTCAGCAACTGGCAATCGTGTCCGGCATCTTCGTCTCGCTGGCGATCGACTGGGTGCTGGCGCACATCGCCGGCGGCGCCGATAACGAGCTCTGGCTTAACATGGAGGCCTGGCGGTGGATGTTCATCGTGATGGCCGTGCCTGCGGTGGTCTACGGCGCGCTGGCATTCACGATCCCGGAGTCACCCCGCTATCTTGTTGCCACGCACCGGATTCCGGAAGCCCGTCGGGTGTTGACCAGACTGCTGGGCGCGAAGAACCTGGAGATCACCATCAACCGGATCCAGGAAACGTTGCGCGCCGAAAAGCCGCCGTCCTGGGCAGACCTGCGCAAGCCCACGGGCGGGATCTACGGAATCGTCTGGGTCGGACTCGGGCTGTCGATCTTCCAGCAGTTCGTCGGGATCAACGTGATCTTCTACTACTCCAACGTGTTGTGGCAGGCGGTGGGGTTCGGTGAGGAGTCGTCGTTCACGATCACCGTCATCACGTCGATCACGAACATCCTGACCACACTGATCGCGATCGCGCTGATCGACAAGATCGGCCGCAAGCCGCTGCTGCTGATCGGCTCGACGGGCATGGCCGTCACGCTGGGAACGATGGCGGTGATCTTCGGCACGGCGACACAGGTCGACGGACAGCCTCAATTGGGCGGTGTGACGGGTCCGATGGCGCTCGTCGCCGCCAACCTGTTCGTGGTGGCGTTCGGCATGTCGTGGGGGCCGGTGGTCTGGGTGCTGCTCGGGGAGATGTTCCCGAACCGCATCAGGGCGGCTGCACTGGGTCTGGCGGCTGCCGGCCAGTGGTCGGCCAACTGGCTGATCACCGTGACGTTCCCGGCACTGCGCGAGGTGCTGGGCGTTGCCTACGGCTTCTACGCGCTGTGCGCGGTGCTGTCGTTCGTGTTCGTGTGGCGCTGGGTGGAAGAGACCAAAGGCAAGTCGCTGGAGGACATGCACGGCGAAGCATGGCGGCGCGAACAGGAAGCGGCTAGCTGACGTCGAGGTGGCCGAAACCGGCGTGACCGCGTCGGTGCCCGCATGGAACAATCGCGACCCGTGAAGACCTTCGACGCGTTGTTCGCCGAACTGAGCGACAAGGCGCGGATCCGGCCCGCCGGGAGCGGCACCGTCGCCGCGCTCGACGGCGGCATCCACGGGCTGGGCAAGAAGATCCTCGAGGAGGCCGGCGAGGTGTGGCTGGCCGCCGAACACCAAAGCGACGACGAGTTGGCCGACGAGATCAGCCAGCTGCTGTACTGGACCCAGGTGCTAATGATCGCGCGCAACATCGGTCTCGACGACGTGTATCGGAAGCTGTAGATGCTACGAGTTGCGGTGCCGAACAAGGGCGCATTGAGTGAGCCGGCCAGCGAGATCCTGGCCGAAGCCGGATACCGCCGTCGCAGCGACCCGAAGGACTTGACGGTCATCGACCCCGCCAACGATGTCGAGTTCTTCTTCTTGCGGCCCAAGGACATCGCGATCTACGTCGGATCCGGCGACCTCGACCTCGGGATCACCGGACGTGATCTCGCCGCCGAATCGCAGGCGCCGGTGCGGGAACGGCTCGCGCTGGGCTTCGGCTCGTCGAGTTTTCGCTACGCCGCGCCGGAAGCCGGCGATTGGACAGAACGCGACCTGTCCGGTAAGCGGATCGCGACCGCGTACCCCAACCTCGTGCGAAAAGACCTCGCGGACAAGGACATCGACGCGACCGTGATCCGGTTGGACGGTGCCGTCGAAATCTCGGTGCAACTGGGCGTAGCCGACGCCGTCGCAGACGTCGTCGGATCGGGCAGAACGCTGCGCAGCCACAACCTGGTGGCTTTCGGTACGCCGCTGTGCGATTCGGAAGCCGTACTGGTCGAACGCGAAACACCCGACGAGGAGTCCGCCGCTGCCCGCGACCAGCTCGCAGCACGGGTGCAGGGCGTGGTGTTCGGCCAGCAGTACCTGATGCTCGACTACGACTGCCCCCGCTCGGTGCTGGACCAAGCCGCCGCGATCACGCCGGGCCTGGAGTCGCCGACGATCGCGCCGCTGGCCGACCCGGACTGGGTGGCGGTGCGGGCGCTCGTGCCGCGAAAAGACGTCAACACGATCATGGACGAGCTCGCGGGCATTGGAGCGAAAGCGATTCTGGCGTCCGATATCCGGTTCTGTCGCTTCTGAGCAGTCTCGGTGCTAGCGTGCCCGGCATGACGGTTGCGCTACTTGGACTTGCCGTTCTGATCGGCGTCGTCGCCGGTTTGCGAACGATGACGGCCCCCGCCGTCATCAGCTGGGCTGCGTTCCTCAATTGGATTCCGGTGGATGACAAGTGGTCTGCGTGGGTCGGACATTGGATCACCGTCACAGTCCTCACCGTTCTCGCGGTCGGCGAACTCGTCACCGACCAGCTACCCAAGACGCCGAGTCGCAAGACGACACCGCAATTCTCCGCGCGGCTGCTCACCGGCGCGTTCGCAGGTGCCGTGCTCGGTTCGGCCTGGCACCACACGTTCGCCGCGCTCGGCGCGGGTGTGGTCGGCGCAGTGTTCGGCACGCTCGGGGGCTATGAGGTGCGAAAGCGTCTGGTGGCCGCGACGGGCGGGCGCGACCTGCCGATCGCGCTGCTGGAGGACGTCGTCGCGATCGGTGGCGGCTTCCTCGTCGCCTACCTCGCGAGCATGCTGTGACGCAACCGTTCGACGCGATCGTCGTCGGCGCCGGACAGGCCGGTCCGCCGCTGGCCGGGCGGTTGACCGAGGCCGGCCAGACCGTTGCCGTGGTGGAGCGCAAGCACATTGGCGGCACCTGCGTCAACACCGGCTGTATCCCCACCAAGACGCTGGTGGCCAGCGCGCACGCTGCGCACCTCGCTCGACGCGGTGCGGATTACGGTGTCGGCACCGGGTCCGTCGCCGTCGACATGGCAAAGGTGCAGGCGCGCAAGGACCGGATCATGCTGGATGACCGGGCCGGCGTCGAGGGGTGGCTGGAGGGTATGAACGGCTGCACACTGATCCGTGGCCACGCCCGGTTCGAAGACCCGCACACGTTGCGGGTGGACGGCGAACTGATCTCCGCCGATCGGATCTTTCTCAACGTGGGCGGGCGCGCGGTGGTGCCCGACGTTCCGGGGTTGCCCGACGTGAACTACATGACGAATGTGTCGATCCTCGAACTCGACCGTGTGCCAGCGCATCTCGTGATCGTCGGCGGCAGCTACATCGCCCTGGAGTTCGCCCAGATGTACCGGCGCTTCGGCGCCGACGTGACAGTCGTCGAACGAGGGTCACGGCTGGCGGCTCGCGAGGATCCCGACGTGTCGGCGGCGATCAAGGATATCCTCGAGGCCGAGGGCATCGCGGTGACGTTGGGAGCCAACGCCATTCGTGTTGCCAGCAACGGGGACGGCGTAGTGGTGACTCCCCGCGACGGCGTGGACCCGATCGTCGGTTCGCACCTGCTGATGGCGGTCGGACGGCGGCCCAACACGGACGACTTGGGCCTTGATCAGGCGGGGGTTCGGACCGACGAGCGCGGATACGTCGTGGTGGACGACCAATTGCGCACCAACGTCGAGCACATCTGGGCGATGGGGGACTGCAACGGTCGCGGCGCGTTCACCCACACCTCCTACAACGACTTCGAGATCGTGGCGGCGAACCTGCTCGACGACGACCCGCGCCGGGTCAGCGACCGGATACCCACCTATGCGCTGTACATCGACCCGCCGCTCGGCCGTGCCGGGCAGACCGTGACTGCGGTCCGCGAGTCAGGACGCAGCGCACTGGTGGGTTTTCGTCCGATGACGCGAGTGGGCAGGGCGGTGGAAAAGGGTGAGACACAAGGCTTCATGAAGGTCGTCGTGGACGCGGAGAGTCACGAGATCCTCGGTGCGGCGATCCTCGGCGTCGGGGGCGACGAGGTGATCCACGCGATCCTCGATGTGATGTCGGCCAAGGCGCCGTACGACACACTCGCGCGGACGATGCACATCCACCCGACCGTCAGCGAGCTGCTGCCAACGCTCCTGCAAGAGATGACTCCGCTGTAGCGCCCGACGGGTCGACGACCACGGCGACCGGGTGCGTGGACCTCGCGTCGGCGGACTTGGAGACGATCGCCACCGGGCATTTGGCAAGCCGAGTCAGCGTTGTGACCGTCGACCCCAGCTCAGTCTTGGCCAACCGGCCCATTCCGACCGACCCGAGGCACAGCATGCCGGCGTGCCGAGACTCGCGGGCCAGGGCGTTCGCCGTGAAGCCCCTGCTGGCCGCGCCGGTCAGCATTACCGTCTCCACCTTGACGGGTTTTTCCAGATCGGCGACGGCGTTGGCCGCCACGCGCAGGGCAAGCTCGGCAATCCCGATGCGATACCCGTTGCCCGGCAGCGCGGAGTCTGCAGGGTTGACGTAGACCAGGCGCAGCGGCACGTCGCGTGCAATTGCCTCGTCGACTGCCCAGATGGCGGCCATGATCGCCGCCCGCGAGCCGTCGATGCCGACGACGACCGGCTTCTCCAACGTGTTGTTTCGCATTGCTATGTCTCCGTTCCCCCTGGCGGGACGGCCTGCTTGCCTTTGCAGCGACGATAGCGACAGGGGCGGGAGGCGCAATGGGGTCTTCAGTCCCTCAGTGCTCGGCAATCGGCTCTTGTTGGCCGGGCACCATTAGCGCCTCTGTACCAGCAGCATCTGTGCGCAGACGCCGATGAACCCTGAGCGGTCGAAGATCTCTGCGGAGGTGACGCCGACGCCGTCGGGGCCGACCGAACCGCGGGCCCGCAGCGCGAAGTCCGCGCCAACCGGTAGCCGGTGCAGGTGCACCACGGTGTCGGTGTTCATGAACACGAAGCGCTGGAAGTCCAGCGTCGAGCCCACTCCGTTGGAGGAGTCGACGGCCAGCATCAGCTTGTCCAACGGCGTGGTGTCCTCGCCGTCGACGAGTTGACCGCGCGGGCTGAGCCAGAACACCGAGGCCCCCGACGGGTCGTCGACCTGACGACGCCACTCGACACTGCCCAGGTAGCCGGTCAAGCCCCACCAGTCGTGCGGCAGCGGCTGCGTCTCGCCTTCGACGAGCGCAGGGTATCGGTCAGATGCGACCTCACTGGTGTCGCTGGTGGCGACGGCCCAGGCGGTCACCCGCGCCACCGGACGGCCGGCGTCCTCGCCGGCCGGCGTCATCTCGGCGGCGAACAGCGATATCCGCCGGCCAGGGCGCTCGACCCAGGCCCGCACTTCGACCGGAGCAACCGGGATCGCGCCGAGGATGTCCAGTGTCACCCGGCCGACGCGCAGTGGGGGAGCGGCCAGGCGCGTGATCGCCTTCGTCAACAATGCCAGCGGCGGGGAGCCGTGCTGGATGGCGGGATCCCAGTTACTGCAAGTGATTTCGGTCGACTCGTAGGTGTCGCCGCGGCCCGATGCTCTTCGCGCAAGCGGCTCATCGCCGAGCCGACGGTAGTAGTAGTCGGTCACGCCGCTGGTTCGACAGGCCAGCCGGGGTAGGGCGGCGGCGTGCCGCCGAATGCCGGACAGTGCGCTTGATGCGCGCACCAGTCGCACAGGCGAGACGTCTTGGGCCGGAAATCGCCTGTGGCGCCGGCAGATTGGATGGCCCGCCAGATGGCCATCAGCGTCTTCTCGAACCTCAGCAACTCGTCGCGGTCGGGGGAATAGTCGAGGATCTGGCCGTCGGCGAGGTACACCAGACGGAGCCGCGTCGCAAGGACGCCGCGCGACCTGAGCAGCGCGACGGCATAGAACTTCATCTGGAACATCGCCTTGAACTCGGCGAGTGCGCGGGCCTCGGGCGGGGCCTTACCGGTCTTGTAGTCGACCACCCGCAGCTCGCCGGTGGCAGCCACGTCGATGCGGTCGATGAACCCGCGCAGCAGCGTGCCGTCGGCCAACTCGACTTCAACTCGTTGTTCGCAACTGTCCGGGTCGAACCGGGTGGGGTCCTCCATCCGGTAGTAGCCCGACAGCAACACCCGCGCCTCGTCGAGCAGCGCGTCGCGTTGTTCGGGCGGCACGCTTGTGGCGAGGTCCGGTTCTGAGGCGACTACGCGGTCCCAGGCCGGCGCGACCAGTGAGATCGCGGTGGCCGGCAGGCGTTGCGGCGCGGGCAGGCCGTAGAGCAGCTCGAGCGTCGCGTGGACGAGAGAGCCGCGCAACTGGGCGGCCGAGGTGGGTTCCGGCAGTCGGTCGATGGCGCGGAACCGGTACAGCAGCGGGCACTGCTTGAAATCGCTGGCGCGCGACGGCGACAATGCGGGCCGCTGGCGATCGCTCGGCTGGCCGCTCATGGGGGAAGCGTAGGCGGGGACACCGACAAACCGTGGGCATGTCGCGCGGCGCGTCTGGCACCCTGAGAGCCGTGCGTCGTACCGGTCCTTTCGAAGCGGGCGATCGCGTGCAACTCATCGACGCCAAGGGCCGTCACTACACGATGATCCTGGCGCCCGGAGCGGAGTTTCACACCCACCACGGCTACGTGGCTCACGACAACGTGATCGGCCAGCCCGAAGGCAGCGTCGTCAAGGCCACCAACGGCGACCGGTTCCTGGTGCTGCGGCCGCTGCTGGTGGATTACGTGATGTCGATGCCGCGCGGCGCGCAGGTGATCTACCCCAAGGACGCTGCCCAGATCGTCCACGAGGGCGACATCTTTCCCGGGGCACGGGTGCTGGAGGCGGGCGCCGGATCGGGGGCGATGACGTGCTCGCTGCTGCGGGCCGTCGGCCCGACCGGCCATGTCATCTCCTACGAGGTGCGCGACGACCACGCCGCCCACGCCGAACGCAACGTCGTCACGTTCTTCGGTGCACGGCCGCAGAACTGGGATCTGGTCATGGCGGACGTGGCGGGGTACGCCGGCGAGCAGGTCGACCGCGCGGTGCTCGACATGCTGGCGCCGTGGGAGGTACTCGACGCGGTAGCCGCGGCGCTGGTGCCCGGCGGGGTGCTGATCATCTACGTCGCCACGGTCACGCAGCTCTCACGCACGGTCGAAGCGCTGCGCGAGCAGCAGTGCTGGACCGAGCCCCGGTCGTGGGAGACCCTGCAGCGGTACTGGGACGTCGTCGGCCTGGCCGTGCGCCCCGAGCACCGGATGCGTGGGCACACCGCGTTCCTGATCAGCGCCCGTCGCCTCGCGCCCGGCGCGGTCGCGCCCACCCCGTCACGGCGCAAGCGGCGACTGTGACCCACCCTTGGGCGCCGAGATCAGACTCAATGCACGCTCCGAGCGAAAAAGCGTGCAGGTAACCTTATTTCGCCCGCCGCAGCGAGCTCAGAAATCGTCGCTGCGGTGCACGCCGCGCCGGGCTGACAGCAGCGCGACTTCCGGGCGCGCTGCCACCAGCCGTTCGGCCGCGTCGAGCACCTCGATGACGTGCGCGCGGTCGGCGGCCGTCACCGCCACGCCGACGCCGGCACGGCGATAGAGCTCCATGGCGCCGGTTTCGGCGGCGGACACCGAAAACCGGCGGCGCAGCTCGGCGACCAGGGGACGCACCACCGACCGCTTCTCCTTCAGCGAATGCACGTCCCCGAGCAAGAGGTCGAGCTCCAGCCACCCGATCCACACCAGGCTCAGCCCGTCGGCGTCGGCGTCGCGGGATTCTGGTTGTAGGTCAGCAAGATGTCGGCCGTCGCCTTGGTCAGCTGCCAGCCGCCCTGCGGATCGGTCTTGAACTCCATCGGGAACGTGAACCCGTTGGTCATCGCCGGGTTCTGGCTGTGCACTGTCACGTCCGCCGTCACGTTGCTCGGCGAGTCGGTGGCCCAGGCGATGTTCTCGGCGGTGAACCCCACCGGCGTATAGCCACTGTCGTGCAGGGCCTTGCCGAACTTGTCGAGCTTTTCTGCGTCGCCGGCACCGGCGCCCTCGACGAGGCCGACCTTCTGGTCGCCTGGCACGGAGGTGTCGGCCAGCCGGTACAGCACGTCGGTGAGCGCCTCGGGCGGTGGTAACGGCGTGTCAGGAG
>Ga0210086_1000728_pt1 | contig 18146 bp, 18 predicted proteins | sample China_Galinas_PW_3_FD_184867 | JGI IMG/M metagenome (GOLD analysis project Ga0210086, IMG submission 184867) | Wetland microbial communities from San Francisco Bay, California, USA, that impact long-term carbon sequestration - China_Galinas_PWB_D2... | ecosystem: Environmental > Aquatic > Marine...
GTCCCGCCCGTGGGATTTAGCACGAAACCTTGCGGGAGAACGATGTTTTTCCAATGTAGTGGACGTTAGTGGCAGATGCGAGTCCGTCAAGGCGCCGCACCGACTTGTCACCCCGGCTTGGGCGTGTTAGCCCCCGGTTCCGGGCCGCGAAAGCCCTTGTTTATAGCCATTGGAAAGCGGAATCTATGGCAGAAGAAAATAATGGCGGGCAGCCTGCCGGAGGCGACGGTCAGAGGGCCGCGACGCCGCAGGGCGCTCCGCAAAATCTCGGTGTCCTCGCCCAGTATGTGAAGGATCTGTCGTTCGAAAGCCCCGGCGCGCCCCACTCGTTGCGCGAGCGGGGGTCGGCGCCCACCATCAACATCACCATCAACGTCGAGCCGGGTGAGGTCGTCAACGACGAGGTCGAGGTCGACCTCAGGATCGATGTCGACGCCAAGACTGGCGAGAACGTGCTGTTTGCCATCGAGCTCGTCTATGGGGGGCTTTTCCGGCTGAGCAACATCCCGGCCGAGGCGGTCCAGCCGATTCTGAGGATCGAGTGCCCGCGCCTGCTGTTTCCCTTTGCCCGGCAGGTCATCGCCGACGCCAGTCGGAACGGCGGCTTCCCGCCGCTTCTTATCGATCCCATCGATTTCCTGTCGCTCTACCGCCAGCGTCTGATGCAGGCGCAGCAGGCGGCTCAGACGTCCCCGGGCGGCGACCAGCTTGCCTGATTGAGGCCTGGCGTCCGGCTCTCAGAGGTCGAAACCGGCTTCGCGGGCAAGACCCCGCAACGAGACCGCCGGCCGTGGGCCGATATGGCCGATGACCTCGGCGGCGGCGAGCGTGCCGAGCCGCGCCGCGTCGACATGGTCCATGTCCCGAGCGACCCCGAAGAGGAAGCCGGAGGCGAACAGATCGCCGGCACCGGTGAGGTCGACGACGGAGTCGACGGGCGTGGCGGAGACCTTCGATGCCCCGTCGTGGGAGACGACAATGGCGCCCTCGGCGCCGACCGTCACCGCCGACAGCGGGCAATCGCCAGCGAGCGCCGCCAGAGCCGCGTCGAGGCTGGCGGTTTCGTAGAGCGAGTGCAGCTCGGATTCGTTGGCGAACAGGATGTCGACCGTGCCGTCCCGCATCAGGCCGAGGAACTCGGCCCGGTAGCGGTCGACGCAAAACGGGTCCGAAAGGGTCAGCGACACCTTGCGGCCGGCCGCATGAGCGATGGCTGCCGCCCGCCGGAAGGCCTGCTTGGCCTCGGGCGGATCCCACAGATAGCCCTCGAGATATGTGATCGCCGCCGCCGAGACGGTCGCTTCGTCGATGTCGGCCGGTCCAAGCGCCTGGCAGGCGCCGAGATAGGTGTTCATCGTCCGCTCGCCGTCCGGCGTGATCAGGATCATCGAGCGCGCGGTCGGGGCGCCGTCGGCAAGCCGCGGGGTGGCGAAGTGGACGCCGGTTGCCCGCATGTCGTGGGCATAGACATCGCCGAAAGCGTCGTTCGCGATCTTGCCGATGAACGCCGCCCGGCCGCCCAGCGAGGCGATCCCGGCGGCAGTGTTGCCGGCCGAGCCGCCCGACGCCTCGATCGCCGGCCCCATGTGGGCATAAAGGCTCTCCGCCCGCTCGGCATCGATGAGGTGCATGGTTCCCTTGTGAAGCCCCTCGGCGACGAGGAAGTCGTCGTCGGTGCGGGCGAGCACATCGACAATCGCGTTGCCGATGCAAAGGGCGTCGAATTCCGGTTCTGGCATGAAGGAGTCACCGAGGATGCGAGGGAGAGCGGCGGGGACTATAGCGGCGGCGCCCGCTCGCGCAACCGGACGGCTGCTAGACCGTCTTGTCCGGATAGCGGCAGAGGTCGCGGATCAGGCAATCGGGGCAGTCGGGCTTCCGCGCCTTGCATACGTAACGCCCGTGCAGGATCAGCCAGTGGTGGGCATGGAGCCTGTACCGTTCCGGGACGACGCGTCCGAGCGCTGTCTCGACCTCTTCCGGCGTCCGTCCGGGGGCCAGTCCGGTGCGATTCGACACCCGAAAAATGTGTGTATCGACGGCGATGGTCGGCTCGCCGAAGGCGATATTGAGCACCACATTGGCGGTTTTCCGCCCGACTCCGGGCAGGCTCTGCAGCGCTTCGCGCGAGCGCGGCACCTTGCCGCCATACTCCGCAACCAGTTGTTTCGAAAGGGCAATCACATTTCGCGCCTTGGTGCGGTAGAGGCCGATGGTGCGGATCAGCTCCGCCACCCGCTCCTCGCCGAGCCGTGCCATCTTCTGTGGCGTGTCGGCCACCTTGAACAGCGCCGGCGTCGCCTTGTTCACGCCCGCGTCCGTCGCCTGCGCCGACAGCACCACCGCGACAAGGAGGGTGAACGGGTTGGTGTAGTGGAGCTCGCCCTTCGGCTCCGGCAGGTTCTCCGCCAAGCGGGCGAACATTGCCTCGATATCGGCCTTGGGCATTTTCCGCGACGACCGGGCGACTCCCGCACGGCCCGCCGCGCGATTCCGCCCTCGTATCGCCGATGCCGCTGGTGCCTTGCTCATGTGCCCGTCCCGTTCCCCCTCGCGTCCGCCTGCCGAAGTCCGCGACGCCATGCGCCGCTTTGAATCGGTCGAGGCTGATCTATACTCAGACCCGATGACCGCCGGCAACGCCACCGCCATGCTCCAGGACCAGCCCATTTTTTCGGCGTTGCTGACGCCGCACCGCTCGCTCAGCCCGACCGGCTTCATGCTGGTGATGCTGGCGCTGGTGTCGTGCTCGTTCACCGCCGGGCTTGCCTTCTGGATGATGGGGGCGTGGCCGATCGTCGGCTTCTTCGGCCTCGATATCTTCCTGGTCCAGCTCGCCTTCCGCCTCAATTACCGCGCCGCCCGCGCCTCCGAGGAGGTCGCGCTTTACCGCGACCGGCTGACGGTGCGCCGGACCGCTCCCAACGGCCGCTCGTCCGAGTTCAGCCTCAATCCCTATTGGGCCCGGCTCGAGGTCGACCGCCACCCGGAAATCGGCGTCACCCGCTTGCGCCTCGCCTCGCACGGCAAGCGCTTCACCATCGCCGGCTTTCTCGGGCCGCACGAGCGCGAGTCCTTTGCCGACGCCTTTTCGGCCGCCCTTGCCGAGGCCCGGTCGGCACCGGCGCCGTAAGAGGGCGGGGGCCTGCAAGAATCGGGTGGCAGCCCCGGCCGCGGAAGCCTAGGTGTGGCAGGACGAGAGCTTCACGCCGAGGTCGATATGTCTCTTTCCATGGTTTCCACAGTGCTCGCCGACGTCCCGCCGACCCCCGTTCCCCGTCCGCAGCCCCGGAGCGACTACGACATCGTCCGCCGTGCCGTCGAGTACATCTCGGAGCACTGGCGCGACCAGCCCTCGCTGGAACGGATCGCCGAGGTGGTCGGCATGCGGCCGCTGTCGCTGCAGCGCCTCTTCACCCGCTGGGCCGGCCTCTCGCCAAAGGCCTTCGTCCAGGCGCTTACTCTCGACCACGCCCGCTCGCTGCTCGCCGATTCGGCTTCGGTGCTCGACGCCACCTACGAGGTGGGGCTGTCGGGCCCGGGCCGCCTGCACGACCTCTTCGTCACCCACGAGGCGATGACGCCCGGCGACTACAAGGCACGCGGCGCCGGCATCCTGATCCGCTGGGCGTTCCACCCGTCGCCCTTCGGCCAGTCGCTGATCATGATCACCGACCGCGGCTTAGCCGGGCTAGCCTTCGCCGATCCCGGCCAAGAGGAGGCGGCGCTTGCCGACATGCAGGCGCGCTGGCCGCAGGCCAACTACGTGGAGGACGCGGCGGCGACGGCGCCCTATGTGCGCCGCATCTTCGACCCCGAGACCTGGCGTCCCGACCGGCCACTCCGCATCGTCATGATCGGCTCGGACTTCGAGCTGAGGGTGTGGGAGACGCTCCTCAAGCTGCCGCTCGGCAAGGCGACCACCTATTCCGACATCGCTGCCCATCTCGGCAAGCCGAAGGCGGCGCGGGCGGTGGGTGCGGCGATCGGCAAGAATCCGATCTCCTTCGTGGTGCCATGCCATCGCGTGCTCGGCAAGGGCGGCGACTTTTGCGGCTATCACTGGGGGATCACCCGCAAGCGCGCCATCCTCGGCTGGGAGGCGGGGGTGTTGGGCGAGGGCGGGTAGGGTCGCTTTGCGGCCGCCGTCCTTCGATGCCGAAAAAAGCGCCCCTCCTCTCCCGGACGGGGAGAGGATACGGAGCCTTGCCCGCCCTTTCCGGCGGGCTCAGGCGACGTTGGTGAGGGGTTATGGGAAGGTACCAAAAAGGGCGGCGTCGGAGCCGCATCCGATGCCTGAGGGAGACCGGAGACGTCGGGGCGAGTCCATCCTGATAGCTTCGAAACCCCTCACCAAGCTCGACTAACCGGCTCCCGCCGGAAGTCTCGCTATCCTCTCCCTCTCAGGGAGAGGAGGCGCGTTCCGTGAAGCTTTTCGGTGCGCTCAATACGCGGTCGACGGCATTACCCAGCCAGCTCCCGCTTCTCCGCCACTGTGGTGTCGGCGTTGAGCCGGTAGAGGACCGGCAGGCCGGTCGGCAGCTCGAGCTTCACCACCTCGTCCGGCGTCAGCCCGTCGAGCGCCATGATCAGCGCCCGGAGCGAGTTGCCGTGGGCCGAGATCAGCACGCCATCGCCGCGCATCACATGCGGCTGGATGGTGTGGAGGTAGTACGGCCAGACGCGGGCGCCGGTGTCGCGGAGCGACTCGCCGCCGGGGGGCGCCGTCGCATAGGACCGCCGCCAGATATGCACCTGCTCCTCGCCCCATTTGGCGCGGGCGTCGTCCTTGTTGAGGCCGGCGAGATCGCCGTAGTCGCGTTCGTTCAGTGCCTGGTCGCGGGTGGTCGGCAGACCCGTCTCGCCGAGCTCGTCGAGCATCAGGTCGAGGGTCCGCTGGGCGCGGATGAGCGCCGAGGTGAAGCAGACGCCGAATTTGAGGTTTTCCGCCTTCAGCCGTTTGCCGGCGGCATGGGCTTCGGCGGTGCCTTGCTCCGAAAGGTCGACATCGCGCCAGCCGGTGAACAGGTTCTTGAGGTTCCATTCGCTCTGTCCGTGACGGACGAGCACCATCATGCGGTCCATGTGCCGGCCTAATCCTTTTTCAGCCCCAGAACGTCGGCCATCGAATAAAGGCCGGGCTTCTTCTCGCGGCCCCACAGCGCCGCCTTGACCGCGCCGCGGGCGAAGATCGCCCGGTCGGCCGCCTTGTGGGTCAGCTCGATCACCTCGCCCTCGCCGGCGAGGAGAACGCTGTGCTCGCCGACCACCGAGCCGCCGCGCAGCGTCGCGAAACCGATGTCGCCGCGGCGTCTTTCGCCCGTGTGCCCGTCGCGCACCTTGACCCAGTGCTCGGCGAGGTCGATGCCGCGGCCTTCCGCCGCCGCCTTGCCGAGGAGGAGGGCCGTCCCCGACGGCGCATCGACCTTGTGGCGGTGGTGCATTTCGAGAATCTCGATGTCGAAGTCGGCGTCGAGCGCCCTGGCCGCCTCCCGCACCAGGACGGCGAGGAGATTGACCCCGAGGCTCATATTGCCCGACCTGATCACCGGTGCATGGCGGCCCGCCGCGGCGATCTTCGCGTCGTCGTCGGGGCCGAGGCCGGTGGTGCCGATGACGTGGACGATGCGGGCCTGGGCGGCGAGCTCGGAGAAGCCGACCGTCGCCGCCGGCGCCGTGAAATCGAGCACGCCGTCGGCCTGGGCGAACACCGGCAGCGGGTCGTCGGCGATCGCGATGCCGTTCGGACCGAGGCCGGCGAGCTCGCCGGAGTCCCGGCCGATTTCAGGTGCGCCTTGCCGCTCGATGGCGCCGGCCACCACGGCTCCCGGCGTTTCGGTGATGATACGGACCAACGTCCGTCCCATGCGCCCGGCCGCGCCGACCACCACAAGCTTCATATCATCCATGAAAACCAGCCTTTTTTTAGCCCGCGCCGGATATAACCGGGTCGTCGGCCGGCGGCAAACGCGTTCGGCTGCCAACCAATCCCGACTTGCGTCCTTCGAGGCTCGGGCTATTGCCCTCGCACCTCAGGATGAGGAAGGGTGGCACCCCAACGGGCGCAAGGGCACATTGCCGAAGTCAGCCTCCTCCTCATCCTGAGGTGCTCGTCGCGTGAGCGGCGAGCCTCGAAGGACGCAGCGAGGATCAGGCCCTACGAATCCGTCGGCTGCGGGCCGTCATAAGCCCTCGACGATGACGAGATCGAGCGAGGCAGACTCTCCGCGCTCGGCGATCGCGTGCTGGTATTCGGGCGAGTGGTAGCAGGCGAGCGCCGTCTCGTAGTCCTTGAACTCGAGGACGACATTGCGCTCGCGCGAACTCCCTGCATGGGTCTCGAACCGGCCGCCACGCACCAGAAATTTCGCCCCGTATTTCTTGAAGGCGGCCGGATTGGCGGCGAGGTATTTCTTGTAGTCCTCCGGGTCGTGCACATCGACGCGGACGATCCAGTATCCCTTGCTCATGCTTCCCCCCTGAGGCTGACAGCCGCCTCGATTTCGGCGACAACGGATTCGGCCGCGGCTTTCGGATCGGTCGCCGCCGTGATCGGCCGGCCGACGACGAGATAGTCGGCGCCGGCGCGGATCGCGGCTTCCGGCGTGGCGACCCGCTTCTGGTCGCCGGCACTGGCACCGGCCGGGCGGATTCCCGGCGTAACGATGGCGATGGCGGGACCGACCGCGCGGCGCACGGCGGCCGCTTCGGCCGGCGAGGCAACGACGCCGTCCATGCCCGCCGCGCGGGCGGCGCTGGCGCGCGCCGCGACGAGTTCGGCGGCGGTCGTGGCGTAGCCGGCCTCGACCAGGTCGCTGTCGTCCATGGAGGTGAGCACGGTGACGCCGAGCAGCTTCAACGGTGCGTCGCCGCGGGCCGCCACGGCGGCGCGCATCGCCTTCGGATAGGCGTGGACGGTGAGGAAGGTCATGCCGAGGGGGACGATGCTCTCCACCGCCTTGGCGACCGTGTTGTCGATGTCGAGGAGCTTGGCGTCGAGAAACACCTGCTTGCCGGCGACCGCGAGATTGCGCGCGAAGGATATACCGCCAGCATAGATGAGCTGCAGCCCGACCTTGTAGAAGCTGACACTGTCGCCGAGCCGCATCACCATCTTCTCCGCAGCGTCGGCGTCGGGGAGGTCGAGCGCAACGATCAGGCGGTCGCGGGGACGAATCGAAGGCATGGGGCGGACTGTCGTCGGCAGTCGTCTCCGGGTCAAGCCTGCGGGTCGCAGATAGTCAATCCGCCAGCCTTGCCGCCAGATCAACGAGATGCCGGCAGACGCGCTTGAGCAGTCGGCTGACCGGCTCGATGGTCAGTTCCCCGGAATTATCGAAGGCGTCCTGCGCCCGGCTGACCTCGATCTTGGTGGGGATGAGGATGGCGCCGAGCCCGGCCTGGACGATCCGGCGGAGATCGATCAGTGCCCGCGCGCCGCCGATCATGCCGTCGGAGGTGCTGCCGATGGCGAAGACCCGGTTGCGGTACTCGATGGCGCCTCGCGACTCGACGCGGCTGATCCAGTCGATGGCGTTCTTGAGAAGCGGCGGCACCGAGTTGTTGTATTCGGGGGTTGCGATGAATACGCCCTGATGCGCGGCGATCAGCCGGGCGAGCTTGGTGGCGTTTTCAGGCACGCCTTTCTCCGCTTCGAGGTCGCCGTTGTAGATGGGCAGCGGATAGTCGGCGAGCGAGATGCGGGTGACCTCAGCGTCCGCAAGCGCCAGCTCCTTGGCAGCGAGCGCCGCGAGCCTGGTCGAAAGCGAGCCGGTGCGGATCGATCCGGCGAAGACGAGGATTTTGGGAGTGGTCATGGGCCTTGCAAGCGGTTGAGGCGGTCAGCACTGAACATTCATAACGCGAGCACCTCGCGCCTGTTCCCGCCGGACGACTCAAACGCTTCTGAACAGCCAGACCCGCGCCGGCGGCACGTTCTTCCAGATCCACGGAGAGGCCTCGGCCGTAAAGAGGCCGGGGACCGCTTCCACCGGGCCCTTCACCAGGTAAGAGAACTGGATGAACGGCTTGCCCGGTTCCATCCGCTTGAGCCCGGCCTCGACCAGCTTGCGGCGGTCCTCCGGCGGCCGGGCGACAAGCGGCAGGCTCGAGACCACGCTCGACACGCGCTCGCCGCGTCCGTCGAGCGAGCCGTCGAGATCGTAGGCGTCGCCGCGGATGACGGTGATGCCGGGGAAGCGCTCCGCCAGCAGCTGGCAGAAATCCGGGCTGTATTCGATGGCGATGATGCGCTCCGCTGCGACGCCGCGCTCGATCAGCGCCTTGGTGACGACGCCGGTGCCGGGTCCGAGCTCGACGACCGGCAGATCCTCGTCCGGATCGACGTAGGCCGCCATCGCCTTGGCCAGCGCCGGGCCGGAGGGGGCGATCGCTCCCGTCATGCGGGGCCGTTCCAAGAGGCTCTTGAGGAAGCGGAACTGGTCGCGCATCGGGTGGTCCTCCCGTGGCGCTCAGGCGCCGAAGAAATCACGGACGCGGGCGAAGAAACCTGTCGACTCGGGATGGGTCTCGGCCGAGGAGGCCTTTTCGAAGTCCTCGAGCAGCTCGCGCTGGCGCCGCGACAGATTCCGCGGCGTTTCCGCCACCACCTGAATATACATGTCGCCGACCTTGGTCGACCGCATCACCGGCATCCCCTTGGATTTCAAGCGGAACTGCCTGCCGGTCTGCGTGCCATCGGGGACCTTCACGCGGGTTCTGCCGCCGTCGACGGTCGGCACCTCGAACTCGCCGCCGAGCGCAGCCGTGGTGATCGAGATCGGCACGCGGCAGAAGAGGTCGGCGCCGTCGCGCTGGAAGAACTCGTGCGGGGTGATCGACAGGAAAATGTAGAGGTCGCCGGCGGGGCCGCCACGCAGGCCTGCCTCGCCCTCGCCGGCCAGGCGGATGCGCGTGCCGTCCTCGATGCCGGCCGGGATGTTGACGCTGAGCTTGCGCTCCTCCGTCGTGCGGCCGGAGCCGGAGCAGTCCGGGCAGGGGTCGGAGATCACCTCGCCGCGACCGTGGCAGGTGGGGCAGGTCCGCTCGATCGAGAAGAAACCCTGGGCAGTGCGCACCCGGCCATGGCCCTCGCAGGAGGGGCAGACCTTGGGACTGGAGCCACGCCGGGCGCCGGTGCCGGCGCAGGTCGCGCAGGTCACCTTGGTCGGCACCTCGATCTCGGCGGTCTTGCCGAGATAGGCCTCCTCGAGGCTGATCTCCATGTTGTAGCGGAGATCGGAGCCGCGCTCCCGGCTCGACCGGGCATTGCCGCTGCGGCGCCCGCCCATGAACTCGCCGAAGATGTCGTCGAAGATGTTGGACATCGAGGCGGCGAAATCGGCGTGGAAGCCGCCCATCCCGTTGGCGCCGTTCTCGAAGGCGGCGTGGCCGAAGCGGTCATAGGCGGCGCGCTTCTGCGGATCGCGCAGCGCCTCGTAGGCCTCGTTGACCTCCTTGAACTTCGTCTCGGCCGACGGATCGCCGTGGTTGCGATCCGGATGGAACTGCATGGCGAGCTTGCGGTAGGCGCTCTTCAGCGCCTTCTCGTCACAGCTGCGGGTTACGCCGAGGGTTTCGTAGAAATCGCGTTTTGCCATTCGCTTTCATTCTGCCCCGGTACGTCCGCCCGATGGCGGTGCCGATGTCCGCGGCGGACAAACAAAGCCCGCCCCCCCGAAACGCAAATCAGCGTCTCCAAGGGTGCGGGCCATAGTCGTTCTCCGTCGGTCAGGCCGACTTCTGCTGGTCGTCGTCGCTGACTTCCTCGAAGTCGGCGTCGACCACGTCTTCGTTGCCGGATCCGGCTTCGCCACTACCGGTGTCTGCGGCCTCGCCTCCGGCCTGGTTGGCCTGGTACATGGCTTCGCCGAGCTTCATCGACGCCTGGGCGAGCGCGTTGGTCTTGGCCTCGATGGCGCTGACGTCGTCGCCTTCCATGGCGGACTTCAGCTCGACCACCGCGGCCTCGATCGCCGACTTGTCGGCAGCCGAGACCTTGTCGCCGTAGTCGGCCAGCGTTTTCTCGGTCGAGTGGACCAGGGCCTCGCCGTGGTTCTTCGCCTCGATCAGCGCGCGGCGCTTCTTGTCCTCGTCGGCGTGGGCCTCGGCATCCTTGACCATCTGGTCGATATCGGTCTCGGAGAGGCCGCCGGAGGCCTGGATGCGGATCTGCTGCTCCTTGCTGGTGCCCTTGTCCTTCGCCGAGACGTTGACGATGCCGTTGGCGTCGATGTCGAAGGTGACCTCGATCTGCGGCACCCCACGCGGCGCCGGCGGAATGCCGACCAGGTCGAACTGGCCGAGCAGCTTGTTGTCCGCCGCCATCTCACGCTCGCCCTGGAAGACCCGGATGGTGACCGCGTTCTGGCTGTCCTCGGCGGTCGAGAACACCTGGCTCTTCTTGGTCGGGATGGTGGTGTTGCGGTCGATCAGCCGGGTGAACACGCCGCCCAGCGTCTCGATGCCAAGCGACAGCGGCGTCACGTCGAGAAGCAGCACGTCCTTGACGTCGCCCTGCAGGACGCCGGCCTGGATGGCGGCGCCGATGGCGACCACCTCGTCGGGATTGACGCCCTTGTGCGGCTCCTTGCCGAAGAACTGCTTGACGGCCTCCTGGACCTTCGGCATGCGGGTCATGCCGCCGACCAGGACGACCTCCTGGATCTCGCCGGCCGACAGGCCCGCGTCCTTCAGCGCCGCCTTGCACGGGCCGATCGTCTTCTGGATGAGGTCGTCGACCAGTGCCTCGAACTTGGCGCGGGTCAGCTTCATCGTCATGTGCTTCGGCCCGGAGGCGTCGGCAGTGATGAACGGCAGGTTGATCTCGGTCTGGGTCGCCGAACTGAGCTCGATCTTGGCCTTCTCGGCGGCCTCCTTCAGCCGCTGCAGGGCGAGCTTGTCGCCTCTGAGGTCGATTCCCTGCTCCTTCTTGAACTCGTCGGCGAGATAGTTGACGAGGCGCATGTCGAAGTCCTCGCCGCCAAGGAAGGTATCGCCGTTGGTCGACTTCACCTCGAAGACGCCGTCGCCGATCTCGAGGATCGAGATGTCGAAGGTGCCGCCGCCGAGGTCGTAGACGGCGATGGTCTGGCCTTCCTTCTTGTCGAGGCCGTAGGCGAGCGCCGCGGCCGTCGGTTCGTTGATGATGCGCAGCACTTCGAGCCCGGCGATCTTGCCGGCGTCCTTGGTCGCCTGGCGCTGGGCGTCGTTGAAGTAGGCCGGGACGGTGATGACCGCCTGCTCGACCTTGGAGCCGAGATACGCCTCGGCGGTCTCCTTCATCTTCTGCAGGATGAAGGCGGAAATCTGTGACGGCGAATAGGGCTTGCCGTCTACCTCGGTCCAAGCGTCGCCATTGCCGCCTTTGACGATCTTGTAGGGGACGAGCTTCTTGTCCTTTTCGACGGTCGGATCGTCGAAGCGGCGCCCGATCAGGCGCTTCACTGCGAAGATCGTCTTCTCGGGATTGGTGACCGCCTGACGCTTGGCCGGCTGCCCGACGAGACGTTCGCCGTCATTGGTGAAGGCCACCATCGAAGGCGTGGTGCGGGCGCCTTCGGAATTCTCGATCACCTTGGCGTTCTTGCCGTCCATGACGGCCACGCACGAGTTTGTCGTGCCGAGGTCGATGCCAATAACTTTCGCCATACTTCCCATCTCCTTTCGGCAGACCGGCCGGGTCCTCTTCAAGGCCCCCGGCCCTCAGACCTGAATGCTGAGAGCAGCCCGGTCCCCTGGCATGATTTGGCGCACCCGGAACGATTTGATTCCCCCCGGAGACGCGCGGGTTCCCGGCGTATATAAGTAGACCGCGAAGGGGCCGCAAGCCGATATCAGCCGGAGAAACCGCGATGTTTGACCGAATCCTGCCGATCGGCGCGGCCGTCCGGGCGGGCGCCATGCTCGTCGTGATGTCGGCGCTGTTGGCGGCCGTGCAACCCGCCACCGCGCAGGTGACGACGCCGCCGCGCGGCTCGCCGCTCAGGGCCGCCATTCTGGATGGCGTGCGGCCGATGGTGGAGGCCGAGGTGGGCAGGCCGGTCGAGTTCGTCGTCCAGCAGATGCGGGTGCTTGGGGAATGGGCGTTCGTCCTGCTCACGCCGCAGCGGCCGGGCGGCGGCCCGATCCCCTATGTCTACACACGCTACCAGGCGGCGGTGGACGAGGGCTTCTTCGACAATCAGGTGTCCGCGCTGCTGCGGAACACGCCGTCCGGCTGGCTCGTTTACGAATACGATCTCGGCGCCACGGATGTGCCATGGGTCGAGTGGGGGCAGTCCTACCCAGTGCCACCGGAAATCTTCCCTGGCTACTAACCCTTGGGCGTCGCCGGGCTCGAGACGCGCACGCGACCATCGGCCGAGCCACCCATGTCGATCCGCTGCGCTTCCAGACAGGCCTCGCTGCCCCGACAGAGTCTGCTTGCCGCAAGGGCGGTCCGGTATTTCTCAAGGTCCGCCTCGACCATGGTTCCCGCGATATTCTTCAATTCGTAGGGGTCGGTCTTGAGGTCGTAGAAGCCGATTTCGCCGTCCTCATATTCGACGTAGAGAGCGTCCGCGGTTCTAAGGGCTTCGTAAGTTATGGGGTCGGCGGAATGAGGAATCGGCGCGTCGGGGTCGGTCATCTCGAAGTCGTTGGGCCGATGGTGCTCGATCAGCGCGCTTTGCCGCCGGCTCGGGTCGGAGGCGCCGAGGAGCAGGGGGACGAGGCTGCGCCCGTCAGGCCGGGTCGGTCCTTGCGCGCCGCCGAGGTCGGTGAACGTCGGACAGAGATCGATGTTCTCGGTGATGTCGTTCATCGCTTCGCCCTTGGCGATCCCCGGTCCCACAACGACCAGCGGGACCTGAATGTCCGTGTCGAAGGGTGTCATCTTGCCGGGGCGAAGTGAAAACTCGCCCATGTGAAAACCGTTGTCGGAGCTGAACACGATATAGGTTCTGTCGGTCAGGCCGAGTTCGGCGAGAGTGGCCCGCAACTCGCCGATCATCCTGTCCACGGCCTGGACAGACTGGGCCCGCAAGCGGAACTGATCGTCGATCGTCTTGATTTCGTTGGGCTCGAGAGGCGGAATGTCTTTCAGCCAGCGCGGGGCGTCTACGTCGGGTCGCGCGGCGTAAGCGGGCGTTCGCGGCGCGGTCAGCCCGGGAAACTTGTCGGCGTCGCGCGGCGCCGGCGTGTAGGGGGCGTGCGGTGCGAAGGTGGAGATTTCAATAAAGAAGGGCCCCGAGGTGGACTGTCGAATGAACCGGTCGGCGATCCCTGCCAGCACGTCGGTCAGGTAATCGGCTGGATCGCTGCCATAGCGGACGATTCTCCCGTTTTCGTTCAGATTGTAGTCGAACTCCCGGTAGCCGTGCCCGGCGATGTCCCACTCGTCCCACCCCGGTGCCGGTCCGGCCGCTTTCGGCTCGTATCCGTTCAGATACTTGCCGAGCATGGCCGTCCGGTAGCCGGCCTGATGCAGTGCCATCGCGAACGTGCGGGCCGGATTGCCGTCGGCGTTGAAGACCTCGTATCCGCCGTCCGGCGGCGCGTTGGTGAACACGCCGGTATTGTGCGGAAACTGTCCCGTGAAGATCGACGACCTCGACGGACAGCAGAGTGAGTCGGTAACGTAGTAGTTTGCAAACGATGCCCCCTCCTTCTCCATCGCCTGCACATTCGGCATGTATTGGAGGAGGTTGATCGAGAGATCGTCGGTCAGCACAAAGACGATGTTGGGCTTGGTCAAGCCGCCGGGAAGCGGCGTGCTGACCTGCTTCGGCCCGGCGACCGCGGGAGCCGGGGCCGCAGTCGGGTTCCTGACGAGTCTTGCAACAACGCGATTGGGTTGACCGAAAGTCGGATCCTCGGACCGACACGCCGCCACCGCCCGAGCACTGATTGCCGGGAGCGGCTTGGTCGGCGCCGGTCCCCACCCCAGGATCGGCCGAATGCAGTCCTGAACGATTCGGGCTCCCCTGCGGCCGCCGTTCGGTAGAAAGCCCGCCTTGTGGCAGGCTGCTCGAATCTCGGCGCAAGATTGCACAGCTGGTGTGGCGTGAGCGATCGCCGTATTCGAAGCCACCAGCGGCAAAGCAAGAATCGTCGCGAGAACCCAGGATTGGTGGCGCACGCCGGTTTTCCTTCGATGTTGATTCGTTCGCGTCACCCCTGAGCGGCGCCAAATCCGTACCTTCATTTTGTCGGCTTTGTGGCGGTCCCGCGATGCGATCGATCGTTTGCATCGCGCGGCTCACTGCCGCGCCCGGTGATCGGGCAAGCGCGGGCCCCTCTTTCCCTCCGGCCCCTACGACGCGTGCCGTTTGCGGGTAGTCTCGCTCGGGGGGATTCGCCCTTGCCAGCGAATCCGCGTGACGAGAACCGGCGGCGCGACGCCAGGCAGAAGGCTTTTGCGGGTCTTGTTCAAGGAAAGACGGCGCCTCACGATCGTTCTGGTCTTCGCGCTGCACGGGGTCACCGTCGGCAGCTTCTTCTCGCGCATCGCCGAGCTCCAGGCGAAGATCGGGCTCAGCGAGGCCGAGCTCGGAGTGTCACTGATCGGCCTTCCTGCCGGCGTGTTCATCGGATCGCTGTTCATCAGCCGGATCATCGAGAAGCGCGGAACACGCACGACGCTCCTGTTCGGCCTGCCCTTCTTCGCGACCGGGCCGCTGCTCGCCTCGATCGCCGGCGACATGGCGACGCTGTTTGCCTGCCTGTTCCTGCTCGGCCTCGGTCTGACCACCTGCAACATCTCCATGAATGTCGAGGCGGATCGCGTCGAAGCGGCCACGGCGGCCCGGTTGATCAACCGCTGTCACGGGATGTGGGGCGTCGGCTTTCTCACCGCTTCGCTGGCCGGCACCGCGGCCGTGGCGGCCGGTCTCTCTCCCACCGATCACTTCCTGATCGTTTTGGTCGTACTTACCATCGTGGCGATCGCCATCGTCGGGCCGATGCAGCCGAGCCAGCCGCGCACACATCGCGGCCCCGCCCGAGCCAGCCGGTTTGCCCTGCCGACCGTCGGCGTGCTTCTCATCATCGGCTTCGCCGGCTCCGGCATTCTGCTGGAAAGCAGCAGCCGGAACTGGTCGGTGATCTACCTCCGTGACGCGTTCTCGGCGGCCGACTGGGTGGCGACGCTGACCCTGCCCTCCTTCGTGGTCGCCCAGGTCACCGGCCGCTTCTCGGCGGACTCCCTGATTGACCGGTTTGGCCCGGTTCAGGTGGCGAGAGTGCTGTCGGTGATTTCGCTGGTCGGCTTAAGCCTGGTGGTCGTTGCCGGATCGATCGTCGTCACGCTGGCCGGATTCGCGCTGATCGGCTTCGGGATCAGCACCGTCCACCCCCAGGCCCTGTCGGCAGCGGCCCGGCTCGGCGACAGGCCGTCGTCCCAGAACGTCGCCGCGCTTTCGACGCTGCAGACCGCCATCGGCTTCATCGGGCCGCCGCTCTTCGGCCTGGTCGCCTCGCGATACGGCATCCGCATCTCCTTTGCGATGATCCTGCCCTTGCCGGTGCTGGCCGTCTTCTTCGCCCGCTATTTGGCGTCGCCGGAGTAGGACACCGGCTTCAGCGGAGCAGGGCCTCCGGCGTCCAGGCCAGCAGCTCCGCGGGCGGCGCATAGACATGCGGCAGGTATTTGCGGCCCCAGACCGCCAGATACTGGATCGCCGGCAGGAGGTCGGCCCCCATACGGGTCAGGCGGTACTCGTAGCGGTCCGGGCGCGATTGGTAGAGGACCTTGCGGATGAGCCCCCCCGCCTCCATTCGCTTCAGCCGGTCGGTCAGGATGTTGCGCTGGATTCCTTCGCTCGAGCCGAGGAAGTCGGAAAACCGCGACTTGCCGAACGCCATGTCGCGGATGATGACCAGCGTCCACTTGTCGCCGAGCACATCGAGCGAGGAGGCGATTGGGCAATCGGACCGGAAGCGGGTATCTGTCATGAGGCCATCCAGGACATCCAAGATACGGCGGGGCTCGCCCATAGTCAGGGTCGGCGCCACGGCTTGCCAGCGCAGGAGGTGGTATGGTATGAACCAGTGAGTTGCGAATTGCAACTTACTTGTCTACGACACAGGGAGGGCCCCATGTCATTCGCTTCGAAGACAGCCGGTTTGCTCGCCGGCCTGATGATCGCGGCATCTTCTTCTTCGGCATTGGCAGCCGCTTCGCTGGAGCCGCTGATCACGTCGGGGGATGTCGTAAAGCTTCGTTCGGCCCTGGTTGCGGGCAGCGATCCGAACGAAGTCTTCCCGCTCTACGGCACCTCGGCGCTCATGCTGGCGGCAATTCGGGGCAACGCGCCTATGGTGTCGCTGCTCCTCGAAGCCGGCGCCGATCCCAACTGGGTCAACGAACGCGGCTATTCGGCGCTCTCGGCCGCCGTGCGGAGCTGCCGGGCAGGGTGGGACGTCGCCGCGGAATTGCTCGACGCGGGAGCCGATATCGACAACCGCTCGGGTGCGTCGCTGACGCCGCTGATGGTGGCGATCCAGGAGGAGCGGCCTACCTTCTTCCGCGCGCTTCTCGACCGTGGCGCCGACATCAATGCGCTCAACGCGTACGGCGACGGAGCGCTGAACTATGCGATCTACTACGAGGAGCCGGAATACATCGGGCTACTACTCGATCGCGGCGTCGACACCAATCCGCTGCGCCGGCTCTTCGGCAATCTCTCCTACTATTACCCGAATTTCGGCAAGGCCCGGCCACAGGCGGTCGACTGCGCGGCGTGAGGTAGCGCGGCGGTTCAGACCTGTCCGGGGACGGGCACTGCGGCGGGCGCCGGCGCCTTGCGCCGCCGCTTTGGCCCGGTCGCCGCCCTGATCGCCGCGGCCGGATCGTTGTCGGTCGGGTCGGGGCTCGGGAACAATTCGTTGAAAGCGATCGACCGGCCGTCGCCTTCGACCACCCGCACATGGAAGCGGCGGAGCCGTCGCGGCTCCGGCACGCCGCACGAATGGGCGATGACCTCCACCTCCTTGCGCATGTTCATGCAGTAGTTGGCGACCGACACCGCCTTCTCGACCGGGTGCAGTCCGCGCTGGAGGCGCGGATTGTGGGTGGTGATGCCGGTGGGGCAGGTGTTCCTGTTGCACTTCAGCGACTGGATGCAGCCGAGCGCAAACATGAAGCCGCGCGCGGCGACGACAAAGTCGGCGCCGGCGCAAAGCGCCCAGGCGACGCCGGACGGCGTCACCAGCTTGCCCGAGGCGATCAGCCGGACCCGCTCCTTCATGCCGTGGCGCTTGCGGATGTCGTCGACCATCGGCAGCGACTCGCGGATCGGCAGGCCGACATTGTCCATCAGCGGCAGCGGCGCCGCACCGGTGCCGCCGTCGCCGGAGTCGACGGTGATGAAGTCGGGCGCGCTAGTCTCGCCCCGGCGCTTCACCTCCTCGAACAGGGAATCGAGCCAGCCATAGGCGCCGATCACGCATTTGAAGCCGACCGGCTTGCCGGTAATCTCGCGGATGTGGGCGATGCCGTCGAGGAGTTCGCCGACGCTGCCGATGTCGGTGTGGCGGTTCGGCGAGATGGAAGCCTCGCCGGCCGGGATGCCACGGATTGCGGCGATCTCCGCCGTCACCTTGATTGACGGCAGGATGCCGCCTTTGCCGGGCTTGGCGCCCTGTGACAGCTTGATCTCGAACATCCTTAGCCGCGGATCGTCGCCAAGCGCCTTCAGCCGCGCGTCGGAAAGCGTCCCGTCGGCATCGCGGACACCGTATTTGGCGGTGCCGATCTGGAAGACGATGTCGCAGTTTCCCTCGAGGTGGAACGGTGACAGTCCGCCCTCGCCAGTGTTGAGCCAGCAGCCGGCGAGGCCGGCGCCCTTCGACAGCGCCCGGATCGCCGGTTTCGACAGCGCGCCGTAGCTCATGCCGGAAATGTTGAAGAAGGAAGGCGCGTGGTACGGCTCGCGACAGGTCGGTCCGATCGTCATCGGCTCGGTTTCGGCCCTATCGCTGTCAAGCGTCGGGAACGGACAGTTGACGAAATAGAAGGTCCCGGCCGTCGACAGGTTCTTGGTCGAACCGAAGGCGACCGTGTTGTCCTTTCCCGCCGCGGCCCGCGCCGCCCATTGCCGCTCTGCCCGGTTGAACGGCATCTCCTCGCGGTCCATCGCGAAGAAGTACTGGCGGAAGAATTCGCC
>Ga0210086_1000730_pt1 | contig 18126 bp, 8 predicted proteins | sample China_Galinas_PW_3_FD_184867 | JGI IMG/M metagenome (GOLD analysis project Ga0210086, IMG submission 184867) | Wetland microbial communities from San Francisco Bay, California, USA, that impact long-term carbon sequestration - China_Galinas_PWB_D2... | ecosystem: Environmental > Aquatic > Marine...
TCGTCGTCGCGTCGCTAGAAGGCAGCGTCGACCTCGATCCCGGGCCACGCGAGGCGCGCGCAACCTCCTCCGGCGAGAAGGACGTCGTCGTGCTGCGGTTCTCCGAAGCTGGAGAGTACCTCGGCCACTTCCGTCTCGCAGCGACGAAGCGAGCGCAACCGACGGCGGCAACCCTCGACGCCGCCGGCAACCTGTGCATCGCCGGAACGTTCGCCGGCACGATGGACTTCGCCCCATCCGCGGGCCAGAGTCTCGCCACGGACAAGGACCGAGCCGCGAGCTCGGGCGCATTCGTTGCGACCTATGAGCCGACCGGGCGACTCGTGTGGTCACGGACAGCCACCGTGCGCGCCGAGACGCACCGCAGCCCCTGCGAGTTCCGAGCGCTCGCCGTAGCGCCGGACAATACGACGCTCGCAGCCGGCCGAGTCGGCCACCGGATCGAGATCGACGGCCAAGCGATCACGCCATGGGCGGCAAACGACGCGTTGCTCGTCGTGTTCGACTCGCACGGACGGGTCAGACCTCTCGCGAAGAGTCCGCGAACGAGTCGGTGAGGCAGGGCTTCGCATCCGCTCACCCGGCGCGAGCGAGGCGGATGAAGAACAGGACGCAGTGCGTCACGAGACCGTGTATCGTCCAGACTTCGACCGTTCCGGTGATGTGGGCCAGGAGCCTTCGCCAAGCCATCTGCGCCTCCCCGCGTGACGGCGTACCCTCGGGTCGCCACGCGCGGTTCGGGATCGGAAGCGTGAGCGCCGCGTCGATCGAGATGTGCGTCAGTTTCGTCAGGACGGGTACGACCAAGTCCATCGACGTGTAGAGGTTGTTGCCGGGCGCCCCGAACCGAGTCAAGTCGAGGGGCAGCTGAATCGGTCCGAAGCTCGTGTTCGAAACGCCGAGGAACATGATCGCGAAGAACGGAAGCGGTGACAGGGCCGGCGTCGTGGCGCTCAGCGAGACCGAGCCGCCGGGAAGCAGTGCTTGGAGACTCCGAACGCCGAACAGAATCCTCTGCGGTTGCCACGTTGCGAACGTACCGCTCGTTCCGAAGCCGGTCGCGTTTCCCCCGACTGTCGTCGCGTCCATCGTATAGAAGCGAGTCCCCGTGGCGTCGAACTCGAGCTCGATCAGGAGGTCTCCGCTCGACCTTGAATAAGCGAACGGCCTCGACAGCTTCCACGCGATGTTGAACGGAGCGGCCGGCTGTGGGGTACTCTGTTGTGCAGGCAGCGAGTAGTTTCCCGAGAAGACCGTCGTCGGCGGTCCGCTCCAGTTCGAGGCGAAGGTCGTCGACATGGTCGCTGGTGTCGTTTTCGCGTGCCCGATGCGCACGTTGAGGTTTTGCACCGTGGCAGCCGGGTAGCTGTACGGCAAGTACGCGTCGACCCGGAACGCGAAGCCCGTCAGCATGGCGCTCGACTTCGCGAACGCGCTACCCGAAAGGAGCAGTTGAAACCGCGCGTCCCCGTTCGGGCCCGGTGGATTCGTGAACGGATACACGAGATAGGCGTTGCCGTCGGTTCGGGTCGCCGAGGACGGAACGACTCTGGACTGCGTTTGGGCGGCGAGTCCCGCCGCGGCGAGAGCGGGCATGAACAACGAGCGAATCATCGTGTGAGCTCCTCGTCGTGGTGGGTCGGCACAGGGGGTAGCACTTCGACCGTGTGACCCACCTTAGCCGGTCTTGCCAGCCTTGTGTGGCTCGATGCGCTTGGGACCGATCGTGAGAGTCGGGGCACGTGCCGGATGCCGCTCCGGCGTCAACGAAGCGCTTCGAGTGCAGGTTTCGACAGCCGCCGGTCCCACGCCCTCTTGCTGTGCGTCCAACACGGCGCGCGCCCGCAGATCCGCAGGGCAACATCGTCGCCGGGGAAGCCGTCGGAGGTAGCCGGCTTCCGGGCTACTTGGATTCGCGATACGCTCGGATCGCCGCGACCTCGAGTCGAAACGGCTCTTCGTTCTTGTCGGCGATGCCGATCGAGAAGCTCCGGATGTCAGCGGGGCGGATCCCCTTGGCACCACGAATCCACCGGCCCATGATCCGCAACGACAGGTCTTCGAACGGAATGCGGACCTCGGTCCATTCGCCGGGCTCGGTTTCGAAGCTTGTCTGCCAGGTGCGTGTCTCCCACCGCCGGTCGGTCTTCAGCGCGCTGAAGCGATAGCTCCGACCATCGCCGCGCACGGTCAGCAGGACGCCGTCGAATCCCTCGAGCCCCAGGTCGCGAGCCGGCGAGCGGATCGTCGAGAACCCGCCGTTGTTCTCGCGTGAGAGAGCCCCCGAGAAGATCGCTGTGCCCGTCGGCGAAACCGAGAACCCACCGCGCGAGACGCCACCCATCACGTTGTCATTGACGCTGAACCACGCGTCACCGTCTCGATCGAACGTGAACAGGTTGACAGGCTCGCCATCGCTTTGCTTCGAAGTCAACGCAACCTCCGAGTCATTGGTTGCCCGAGGATTTCGCGACAGCTCGCGCCAGGCAATGTTGATGCCACGCCTCAGGATCCACGCCTTGCGGGCGGCGTCACGCCGTGCCTCGGCTTTCTCGAGCGCTTCCTGCAGCGCTGAACGGGTCTCATCGGACACGAGTGCGGGGTCGAAGTCCAAGACCGCGCGGATCGCGAGCTCGTAGATCGCGACGCATGCCTCGCGGTTGCCCGCGTTGAACAGCGGTGCCCCCTTCGCGACCGCGAGCTCCAGGAACCCGCGTGGGCTGAGGCTCTTGTACGGCTCCCGCTTTGGCTCCGGGATCAAGACCGCATCGATGACGTGGATGACGCCGTTCGTTGCCTTGATGTCGTTCTCGATGACCCGACGACCGCTGACGAACAGCTGCCCCTTCCGAAGCCCGAACTCGAGCTCCGAACCCTGCAGTGTTGCCCCCTTGCCGACCTCGAGTGCGTCGACGGCCGAGATGCGCCCCGGCACGACGTGGAACTTCAGGATCTCGACGAGCTTCGACTTGTTCTCGGGCGCGAGGAGGGACGCCAGCGTGCCCTCGGGAAGCTTCGCGAACGCCTCGTCGTTCGGCGCGAACATCGTAAACGGGCCGTCGCCGCGCAGCGCGTCGACGAGACCACCGGCTTCGAGCGCGGCGGCCAGCGTCTTGAACGACCCCGCGGCGACCGCGGTCTCGACGATGTCGCGGCCGGCCTCGTGCTGGGCCTCGGCCGAAACGGGAATGGCCGCGAGGGCGGCCACGATGACGAAGGGCTTGATTGTGCTCACAAGCTTGACTCCAGGGACTACAGTTACGCAGTCCCTGGGTCCGACTCGGGCCGAATCAAGCGGATGTCGGGTAAGTCGAAAAAACGTCTCGGGGACGTTTCTTCGACCTACTCGATCTTCTTCGCCACGTTGCGCAGGCCGAGGTCCTTGAGTTTCGTCTCACGCTCGGCTGCCTTGGCCAGGTCCTGCTCGACCTCCGCGAGCTTCTTCTCCAGCCTCTTCTGGCGTGCGGCCTTCTTCTTCTCGGTAGCCGCGGCCAGCTGCCTGGTCAGCTCGTCACGTTTGGCCTGCAGCATGTCGAACTTGTCGAGCGCACGTTGCAGGTCCCGGACGTGCTTCGTCGGGTTCTTGCGGTAGTCGACGCGGAGCACGCGCACGATCTCCTTCCAGAACACCTTGTCGGCGGTCGTCGCGAGTCGCGGGGTCAGCTTCGAACCGGACCAGCTGGTCATGATGATGTGCGGCGGGTTCGTGCCCTCGAACAGCGCGTGAAACGGATGCCGGGGATCGGCAGCCTCTTTGCTGACGCGGACGCAGTGGAACCACTGGCTGGCGAGGATCACTTGCTCGTTGGCAAGCGTGCGGTTGACGAGGTCGTCGACCTTCTTGTCGCAGCCGCCGCAGTCGCGTAGCACGAGCAGCGGTCGCTTGTCGTCGCCGCGCAGGTGCTCGACCACCTCGGCCTCGCTGAGCTGCTTCTCGTCACTCGAACGGGCCGTATCCCAGGCGATCTGCAGGCGGCTCTTGGCCATGCTCAAGCGTGACAAACTTGCCACGCTGGCGCCTCCGCCTCAGCACTGCGCCGTTGCGGGACCTCCGAGGAACACGATGGCGGCCAGGATGGAACCGCCGACGATGAGCTGTCGTTGCATGCTGCTCTCCCGCATAGGTGGACCTGACTATTCTAGGGACCGCGTCCCGCGGGGACACCCGATCAGTCCCCGAATTCGGGGCATCTCGAGCACCCGAGCCCGGGGGAACGCAGGGGGACAAGGCGGGCTTCCACGCGGATGGACACTGGAGCGCGGCAGGACTTCGAACTGCTCTTCGCCCACGAACGGGCCGAGAAAGCCGCCCTGCCGGTCCGCATTCGGGAACTCCGCCCGAGGTGTCCCGAACCCGCTCGAGCCGTGCCGCTGCGCCGCAAGGCGGTCTGACGGGTCGCTCCAGCCGAGCTACCCGTCCTCGGGAACGATCGGGCTGCTGGTTTCGAAGAAGTAGTCGATCACCGCCTGATGCGCGACGCCCGCGCCGCTGCCCGCGTAGACGCCCACGGCCGTGACCGTCATCGCCTGCGTGAACGTCACGGCCTCGGTGAACGTCACTCCGTCGTTCGAGGTCTTGATCGTCCAGCTGTCGCCGGTCCGCTTGACCCGAAGATACGAAGTCGGTCCGAGCGCGATCGGATCGAACACCCTGATCCGCGCGCTGGTTCCGAAGATCGTCGCGGCGAACACGTTCGTGGCCCCGTTCAAGTAGTGGAGCTCGATCCGGATCACGTCGGTCGGCGACTGCTGGATCAGGATTCCCTGACTCTGGAAGCTCTTCGTGACGCTCGATTCGAACTTGGCTTCGATCTCGAAGTTGGTGTCCGGAGCCGCCTGCATGATCCTTGGCAGCGTATTGATGCCGGTCCACACGTCGTGGATGTCGTTCGTGGCCGGGATCGAGATCTTCGCCTGCGTGCCGGTCATCGTCAGTGACGCGTCGTTCAGCGGGTTCTCGAACGTCCACAGCTTGCCGAGCTCGGTCGCCTTGAAGTCGTCGGACTCGATCGCGGTCGGCTTGACCGAGGGCACGGTCGAGAACCAGTCGATCGCGAGCGTGCGAGCCGTGTAAATGTCGGTCCCGGCGTGGATCGAGATCGCTTTGACGACCATGTCCTTCGTGAACGAGCTCACGGCCGTCCACGTGATGGCGTCGGCCGAGCGGTAGACCGTGAAGTCCGACCCCGCGCGCTTGACCTTGAGATAGGACGGCGTCGTGATGTTGACCGGGACCAGGGTGTGGATCTTCCAGCTGTCGCCGAAGATCTCGGCCACGAGGAAGTGGGGCTCGCCGGCCAGCGTCAGATACTCGGCGCGCAACACGTGCAGGTCGTCCTGCTCGATCAGGAATCCGTGCGACTGGAAGCTGCCAAGGAGCCCGGTGTCGAACTTGGCGGTGACCTCGAAGTCCGTGTCGGGCGCGGCCTGGCGCAGCCGCGGAAGCGTGTTGATGTTGGTCCACACGTCGTGAATCGCCGTCGCCGAGGTCGTCGAGATCACGGCCTGCGTGCCGGTCATGGCCGTTGACGTGTCGCCCAGCGGGTTGACGAACTCCCAGCGTGTCAGGTCCAGCGACGGCGAGTTGAAATCGTCGCTCTCCAGCGTGACTCCGGCCTCGGTGTGGAACGTGTGGTCCGCGCTGTTCTGCGTGTTGCCCACGGAGTCCTTCGAGACGACGCGGAAGTGATAGACCTGGTCGGCGTTCAGGTTCGGCACCAGGACCGCGTGCGTCGTCGTCAGCTTCGTCGACTCGACCGACAGGCCGTAGGTCGTGGTCAGGCCGTACTCGACGCGGCTCGTGGCCGGCTCGTCGGTCGTCCAGGTGATCATCGCGGCCGTGTTGCTGACCGAGGACACGATGTCGGAGATCACGGGCGGGAACGTATCGGGGGCACCGAACTCGTAGAACCTGTCGATCAGGATCGCGTGCGGCGTGTGCGCCGACGAGCCGCCGTAGAGGCTGATCGCCGAGACGGTCATCGCCTTGTCGAACTGGCTCCCGACGGTCCAGTTCTGGCCGTCGAACGAATAGAACACGGTGAAGCTCGAGCCCACACGCTTGACGCGGAGGTACATCGGCGTCGAAAGCGCGAACTCGGACAGCGTGTAGATCTTCGCGCTGCTTCCGAACAGCGAGGCGGTCAACAGGCCCGGCTTGTTGCTGACGTTCAGGAATTCGATCCGCAGGACTTCGGTGGGGCTCTGCTCGATCAGGATGCCCTGGCTCGTGAACGAGCTCGACAAAGCCGACGAGAACTTCGCGATGATGTCGAAGTCGCTGTCCGGCGCGGGCTGACGGATCTTCGGAACCATGTCCGAGTTCGTCCAGATGTCGTGGGTGAGATCGCTGTCGGGGATCGCCACCCGAACGTGCGAGCCGGTCATCGTCAGCGTCGCGACCCCGGTCGGGTTCTGGAACGTCCACGCCGGGTCGAGCGTCGAGCCCGTGAACTCGTCCCAATGGAACTTGATGCCCGGTTTGGTCGTGAACGTCGCGTCGCCCGACGAAGCCTGGTTGCTGCTCTTGTCGCTCGACGACACCTTGAAGTGGTGGAGCGTTTCGGGCGAGAGGCCGGTCAGCTCGACCTGGTGCGAGGTCACGAGCTGTGTGGCGCCCTCGCTGCCGATCTCGTACGCGTTGGTCGTCCCGTAGCTCACCGAGCTCGTGGCCGGCTCGTCGGTCGTCCATGTGACGGTTGCGGACGTGATTCCAGGCGTGACGGCGACATTGGAGATCACCGGCGGGGTCGTGTCGGGATTGCCTACGCTGCTGACCTTGAACCAATCGACGAGGACCGTGTGGTCGTAGTTCGAGTTGCCGGCGTAGACGCCGACGGACGTGACCGTCATCGCCTTCGTGAACGACTTGGCCACGGTGAAGTTCGTGCCGTCGAGCGAGTACAACACGGTCCACACGTTGCCGGACCGGTTGACGCGCAGAATCATGGGCGCGGTCAGCGAGACCGCCTGGTTGAGCTCGATGTTCGCCACGCCGTCGAACAACGACGCGATGAACACCTTGGTACCACCGGTCACGTAGTGGAACTCGATCCGGAGCACGCGGGTCGGGCTCTCCTGGACGAGGACGCCCTGGCTCTGGAAGTTCTTGGTCAGGCTCGAGTCGAACTTGACGTCGACCTCGAAGTCCGTGTCGGGCGCCGCGCGCATGACTCGCGGCAACGTGTTGCTCTGCGTCCAGACGTCGTGGATCGCCGTGCCCGGAGTCCACAGCCGCAGTTGGGTTCCCGTCATCGAAACCGTCGAGTCGTTGAGCGGATCGAAGAACGCCCACACCTTGTCGTCGATCACCGACGAGTTGAACTCGTCGGTCGCGAACGTCGACGGCGGGATCGTCGAGCTGCCCTGGGTGTGGAACGTGTCGTCGGTGGACGTCGTCGGGTTGCCGCGTCCGTCCTCGACTGCGATCTGGAAGTGGTACGTGCGGTCAGGTGCCAGCCCCGTCAGCGTCAGCGTGTGCTCGACCTTGAGCTCGGTGTTCCCGACCGTGCCCGTCTCGTACGACGTCGTCTGTCCGTAGGACACAACCGACTTCGTCGGCTCGTCGGTGTCGAATGAAACGAGCGCGGTCGTATCGTTCGGGGTGACTTGAACGTTGCGAATCAGCGGTTGCGTGACGTCGTCGTCGAGCGAAGTGATCTCGATCTTGCCGAAGCGCGCGTCGACGTGGTGCGCGACGACGATCAGCGATCCGTTCTGGAGATCGTCCGTCCCTTCAGAGCCGTGCATCTGCCACAGCTCGGGCTCGGTCTCGCTGGCCTTCCAGATCTTGAGCCCGTAGAACGTGCGTCCGCTGGGCAACGTCTCCGCGCGCAGCTTCCACCAGTGTTTGACGGCGAGCGGGAGCTTGCGATTGTCGGGGTCGAGGACGAACATCCCGTCACTGCCGGCGAGGTACAACAGCTCTTCACCGGCGTCGTACCACGGGCCGCCGCCCTGGGGAAGCCAATAGGTCAGCGGCTGTTCGTTGGCCACACGCTGCGTGTGTCCGATCCACCGCGCCGTGAAGCCGAGCCCCGGCGAGACGCTCGGGAACACGAAGCCCTTCGGGTCGATCGCGAGGATCGTGATCGGCATCTTGACCTCGAACGACTGCCAGGTGACGTCGCCGATGACGAACGTGCGGTCGTAGCCCATGACCTGCGGGCGGACGTTGCCCTGGTCGAGGAACCACTTGCCGTCGACCACCTGGGCGAGGTCGCGGACGTTCGATGCGAGGCTCCAGTCGGCCGTGTAGGTCTTCGGCCACACCTTGCCGGCCGTGTAGTGGACCGTGACGTCCAGGGCGCTCTGGTTGTTGAGCTGATCGACCGCCGTGATTCGCACCGTGTTGTTGCCGGCAACGAGATCGGCGCGGTCGATGTCGATGTTGAAGTCGCCGGGCTCGAGCAACCGTCGCGTGTCCGGTCCGATCGACAGCGCCTTGGACGCGCCGCCGTTGAGCGTATAGCTCAGCGACTTGACGCCGTCGGGATCCGTCACGGTTCCGAGCACGTTGACCCAGCGCTGCGGGTTGCCGATCTGCCCGAACGCCTGGCTGGTTCCGGCCCACGGGGTGATCGTCGGGCCCTGCGCACGGGTAGCACCGGTGAACGTGAGCGTGGCAAGGAGAAGGGGAGCGAGTGTTCTGATCATGAAGGTCGCGAACGTGCAGCAGCCATGTGCGTGGCGGTGGGTGTGGCGATGGGTGTGACCTGATTCCCTCCAAGATCCAATCGCCCGGGATTCCTATCGAAGAATACTTCGCTGCCAGTGGTCCTGCCGGGCCACGACGGCGTTTCGGAGCTGCCACTGGCTCCCGTCAGCACGCCGTCGCCGACGGCGCGATGACATCACGCGATCGGGCCGGTGCCGGGACGGCTCTTGCGATGCGAATCGATCCGGGGATCCGAGTCAGGACTACTCTGACGGCGGTTTCGTGATAATTTCTGGCGCTCCCCCTTCGATCTGGAGACACACCGATGCCGACCCCCTCTTCTCGCCGGACCTTCTTGCAACAATCGAGCGGCCTCATCGCCGGAACCGCGCTCGGGATCCCAGCCGTCCATGGCGGCGGAGGTTCGGAGATCAAGTTCGCGGTCATCGGCTTCGGTGGTCGTGGCAGCGGCGCCGCCAACCAGATCCTCAACACCAAGGGCAACACGAAGCTCATCGCGATCGCCGATGCGTTTCCGGACCACGGCGTGTTCAAGAAGCGCCTCGAGGCCACACGAAAGCGCTGGGGCCAGAAGGTCGATCTTCCGGCCGAGCGGATCTTCTCCGGGCTCGACGGCTACAAGAAGGCCATCGACTGCGGACCGGACCTCGTCGTCATCGCGACCCCGCCGGGGTTCAAGCCGCAGCAGTTCGAGTACGCGATCCACAAGAACAAGCACGTGTTCATGGAGAAGCCGATCGCGAGCGACGTCATTGGTGTCCGCCGCGTGCTGGAAGCCAACAAGCTCGCCAAGGCGAACTCGCGGATGGTCGGCATCGGGCTGCAGCGCAGACACGAGGAGATCTACCGCGATTGCGTCAAGCGACTTCAGGACGGTGTGATCGGCGACATCAACCTCATGCGTGTCTACTGGAACGGACGCGGGATCTGGTATCGCGAACGCCAGCCCGACATGACCGACATGCAGTTCCAGGTCAACAACTGGTATCACTTCTGCTGGGCATCGGGCGACCAGATCTGCGAGCAGCACATCCACAACATCGACGTCGGATGCTGGGTCAAGGGCATGTTCCCGGTCGAGGCCAACGGCATGGGCGGCTCGGAGCTGCGCATGGGCGGCGACCACACCAAGTCGCAGATCTTCGACCACACGTTCGTCGAGTTCACGTTCGAGGACGGCACCAAGATGTACAGCCAGGGCCGTCACGTTCCGGGTTCGTGGACGCAGGTCTCCGAGTTCGCGCACGGCTCGAAGGGCGTGTCCAAGGTCGGTGGATGGATCCAGCCGTTCGGCGGCGAGCGCATCAAGATCCGCGGCAAGGCCGGCGGGCACCAGCAAGAGCAGCACGACCTGATCGAGGCGCTGATGCGCGGCGACATCTACAACGAAGCCGACTACGGGGCGATGAGCACGTTCACGGCGATCCTAGGGCGCGAAGCCTGCTACTCGGGCCAGCGCCTGCTCGCCAAGGACCTGATGGAGCACGGGCGCTCCTACTGCCCGGGCATCGACCAGTACACCTGGGAGACGGAGCCGCCCGTCGTCAAGGACGAGAACGGGCGCTATCCGGTTCCGGTTCCCGGGCGCTATAAGCCGTACGCGTAGGTCCCCGCGCCAAATGTCGGGCACGAACACAATCGCGGCGCTCTTGGCCTGCGCGTTCCTTGGCGGATGCGCGGTCGCGCCGAACGGTGCTGGAGCCGATCAGAATAGTCGGGTCCACCACCTGCTCCAGACGACGCCGTTGATCGACGGCCACAACGACCTCCCGTGGCGGCTCCGCGAAGCGAACGCCCTCGACCTCATCAAGCTCGACATCCGCCAGCGGCTGCCCGACGGGCACACCGACATCCCGCGGCTGCGCCAGGGCGGCGTCGGTGCCCAGTTCTGGTCGGTCTACGTCCCGACGAGCGCGACCGGCGACGAGGCCGTGCGCGAGACGATGGAGCAGATCGACGTCGTCTACCGCATGATCGAGAAGTATCCCGACGTGTTCGAGCTTGCGAGGACCGCCGCCGACGTCGAGCGGATCCACGCCGCGGGCAAGATCGCGTCGCTGATCGGTATCGAGGGCGGGCACTGCATCAACGGCTCTCTCGCCGTGCTGCGGATGTTCCGGCGGCTCGGCGCCAACTACATGACGCTCACGCACTCGCACAACACTCCTTGGGCGGATTCGGCGACCGACGTGCCCGAGCACGGCGGGTTGACCGCGTTCGGCGAGAAGGTCGTGCGGGAGATGAACGACATCGGGATGATCGTCGATCTCTCGCACGTCACACCGGAGACGATGCGCGACGCGCTGCGGGTCGCGACTGCTCCGGTGATCTTCTCGCACAGCTCGTGCCGAGCACTGACGAACCACCCGCGTAACGTTCCCGACGACGTGCTGCGCGAGCTGCCCAAGAACGGCGGCGTCGTGATGGTGACGTTCGTTCCGCAGTTCGTCTCGTCGACGGCCGGCGACTACGGTCCGCGCCGGCTCCAGCAGGAGCAAGCGCTGGAGGCGAAGTTCGGCAAGAACGACGCGCGCGTCGAAGACGCGATGCGGAGCTGGGATCGCGAGAACAAGAAGCCCGTGGCCACGCTCAGCGACGTCGCCGATCACATCGAGCACGTGCGCGAGATCTGTGGCATCGACCACGTCGGGCTCGGCAGCGACTTCGACGGGATCAGCTCGGTGCCGAAGGGGCTCGAAGACGTTTCGCACTTCCCCGACCTGATCGAGGAGCTTCTCCGTCGCGGCTGGACCGACGCGGACATCAAGAAGCTGCTGGGAGGCAACCTTCTGCGGGTTCTGCGGGCCGTCGAAGCTCGGGCTGCCCGCACGAACACGGCGGTATCGGGAGGCTGACCCGCCGTCCGGCGCCGGGCGACCCCATGGCATCGCGCGGTGCGGGTTCAGTCGCGCTTCGTCCGCTGTCGAAACAGTGGCTATGAAGCCCAAGCCCATCATCTTCCTCGCCGTGTTCGTGATCGTCGTCGTCGTCGTCGCCGGCGTGCCGCGGTTCCGGGGTTCTCCGGCGCCGTCGGTAGCCGGGTCGCGCGACACGAGCCTGCGCGCGACGATCGCGTTGCCGGCGATCCTCGAGAAGCTGAAGAGCAGCGGGAAGCAGCAAGCCGGACTCGCGATCGCGACACTCGCGAGACTGGGTGTCGGCGACGTCCGCGTGTATCTGCGCGACGAGGGAGACGGAACGGGTTCTCCGGTCGCGATCGTCGACGATCCGCAGGAAGCGATCTGGAAGGAGCTGTCGACCAACCCGATCGTCAACGGGTTCTTGACCCGCACCGACGACACGACGTACGAGATCAAGTGGGATCGACTCAGCGATCGTCAGGTCCCGGCGCGGATCCGCGAGGTCGTGATCCGGCAGGCCGACAAGCGCGTGCTCGTCGGGCTCGCCCACGCCATCGATCTCGTCGTGAGCGGGGCATGGGACCCAGAGCGTTCGATGCTGGCCGAGCTTGCCCGGCGTACGCAGGCGAAGTCGAGCCTCGTGAGCTTGGGCATGCTCGTCCCGAACAAGGTCCCTGGCGAGCTCTCGAGCAAGCTCGCGAAGGACGATCCGCTCAAGGCGAGCCGTGAAGCGCGGATGCTGTTGAAGATGGCCGAGGGGTTCCTCGGCCAGGTTGCAGGTCAGCTCGAGCAGGTCGATGCCGTGTCCATGAGCTTTTCGATGCCCGATGCGCAGTTGCGGAGGCTCCAGTGCTCGGTGGCACTGCGGTCACCGGGGGCCGCGTCCGTGCTCGCCGACCTCGTCGACAAGCCGTTGTCGGCGCCCAGCAGCGACAGCCGGTTCCTGTCGGGGCTGGCGGCGCTGCTCGCGCACCCGAAGCTCGAGAGACACGTCGCTCTGGCCGGCAGCCTCGTCGACCTCGATCTCGGCTGGAAAGAACCAGCCGATCGGGAGCTCGGACGGCTGCTCGGCAAGAGCGTCATGGCGTTGATGTTCTCGGGAGCCTCGTTCGAACCCAAGCCGAGCGAAGGGCCGATCGTTTGCGAGTATGCCAAGAAACCCGTCTTGAGCGAGACCGTCGACGTCGAGCAGGTTGCTGCCCGCGTCGGCAAACACCTCGAGCGTTGCTTCTTCCCGACGATGTACTTCGAAGGAAAGACGCCGACCGTCGGTCTCGAGATGGACCCGATCGATATCCCCAACGCGTCTCTGTGCGGTGTCTCGTATCGGGTTCGATCCGTCAAGACGACATCCGGAAAGGACGCGTTGCGGAAGACCGAGCACTCGTTCACGTCTCCTCTCTCGCTCGACGGTTCGTTCGGCAGTCACCTGCAGATTCCGATCGTCCCGGGCACACCCGGTGAGTCGCTGGTCTCGGCCAAGATCGCCTTCGAGGTCGAGATCCCGGGTTCGATCGCGATCTTCTCGTTCAAGGCCGGCGAAGAGCCGCGTTCGCGAGCCAAGGCCGGCGTGACGGTGACCGTCAAGACACTCAGCAACGATGTCGCAAGCGTCAGCGTACGCGGGGCCGAGGGCAAGCCGCGGCTCTACGCCTTCGACGTCGGAGGCGACGCGCTCGCACGTAGCGAGAGCATGGCCGGCGGCGGCTCGGCGGCGGCGCGGTTCAAGGGTCCGATCAGCGAGCTGTGGGTCGTCGTCGCGATGGCGATGAGCAAGCACAGCTTCACGGTCGATGTCGACCTCAACGGGGGCAAGCGCATCGAGCTGCCGAAGGCCCCATCGTCGGAGGTGCCGGTTCGCTTCGTGACGACCGCTCCCAAGAGGTACGCGTCGTTGACGGAGCGCGAGCTCGATGGCCTGCAGGTCAAGTGGAACGAGTCGAAAGACCGCGCCTGGGACAAGGGCCTGGTGATCGATCTGCCGAAGGCCGTAGCCGGCGGCCGTGCCAAGTGGGAGCTGCACTGGTTCGCGCACGCCGAGCCGATCCGCCTCGACGGTGGCTCGTTCTGGCAGCCGACCAGGTTCTCTTGGAGTCCGCGCGACGGCTTCGGTGATGCAGCGGCGGTCTTCGGGCGCGTCGAGCTGACGATCCCCTCGGGCTTCCGCACCGTGCAGGTCGAGAAGAAGCATGACTTGCAGTGGAACGAGCAGAAGGTCGGCAACAAGACGATCAAGCTGCGCTTCGACCGCAACACGATCACGCATTCGGCGAAGGGGCTCAAGGTGATCGCGCTGCGCGCGTTCGACGCCGCGGGCGGCGAGCTCCGAGCGGGAAGTCGCATGAGCTCGTCCAAGGACGGGCAGATGCGCTACTACTGGGGGCAACCCGCACGGGCCGAGCTCACGGTTTCGCTCGGGTCCTTGACGAGGCGAATGCCGGTCGAGATCGTGCAGCGGCTCGTCGACGACGCCAAGTTTCGCGCGTATCGCACACGCGTAGAGAAGCAGCGCAAGATCGCGCTCGCGCTGCGCGGGATCGGCAACGCGATGAAAAAGGCGTGGAACCGCTACGGTGACGACCTCGCCGGGCTGCGCTACGTCTACGGGCGTGACGGCAAGCCGGCCAACCTCGTGCCCGAGGCCGTGGCGCACGCGTGCCCGAACGGTGCATCGCGGTTCGGCTACGAGCACAAGGCGTTCGGAGGCTACACGTTCTCGCTCGTCAAGTTCCGCGAGCAGAACGGCGAGAAGAAGCCGCTGTTCCGTCAGGGCAAGACCCGCAAGTTCCGCTGGGTGGGCGGCGAGTTCGAAGGTGCGCGCTTCAACACGTGGCCGGGACTCGTCGCGACGCCGCTCGATCCGAAGCAGCCGACGTTCGTCTATGCCTGGAGCAACGTGTATTCCAAGCGACTGGACGGCAAGCCGCTCGAGGCCCTGCCCGGCGATCTGTGGCAGGCCTGGGAGCGCGTCGAGATCGTGGAGTAACCGAGCGTGGGGCTCGAGACACTGGTCGAGTGTGTCGTCGTCGGCTTCGCGCCGGGCGTGTTCTGGCTGTGGTTCTTCGCGCGCAAGGACGACAACGAACCGGAACCGCCGCTGCAGCTCGCGGTCGTGTTCCTGCTCGGCGCCGCGGCCGCGGTCGCGGCCTACTGGCTGCGTCCGTACCTCAACGAGCTGCTCCCGCGGGGCGAAGCCACATGGGGCCACGTCCTCGATGCCTATGGTCTGACCGCGATCTCGGAGGAGTCGCTCAAGCTGATCGCGTTCGTGCTCGGCGGCTACCTGTCCCGGCACTTCGACGAGCCGCTCGACGGGATCGTGTACGGCATCGCGGCCGCCCTCGGCTTCGCGTCCGTCGAGAACGCGCTCTGCTTCCTGGTGTCGGACGACATCTCGATCATCGTCGGCCGCGCGTTCACGGCGACGCTCGGGCACGTCGCGTTTACGGGCTTCCTCGGGTGGATGTGGGGCCGGGCGCGCTTTCGGACGGGATGGCGGAAGGTCCGGGCGATGGTGTCGGGCTTCGCGATGGCCGTGCTGTTCCACGGCTGCTACGACGCACTCCTGCTCGGTCCGGAGCCGACGCGCATCTATGCGCTCGTCGTCGCACTGCCGCTGTTTCTGGCCATCCTCGCACTCGCGTTCCGGCGCGCGCGCGCGCGTTCCCGCAAGTTCCACAGTCGCCCCGATCACCCGAGTTGAGCCCAGGCGCAGCACTCTGCCCGGGCAGCAATGCCTGCGGCACGAACTTCTAAGGTCGCGCGGGTCGTACGTTCGAAGACGAGAGCTGATCCCTCATTCGCAACGGACCCAGCTCAGCACGGCGAGAGACCCGTTCGGCCACGCCGGAACTCGCCGAGAACCGGCACGTCTTGCCCGGGCCTTGGGCGCTGACCATGCCGCCGCCCGATGCCAAGGAGAATCGTTGATGCGACTCGTCATTGCCACTGCAGCCTACGCGCTGCTGTTTTCCGCCGCTCAGCCGCATGCCGTTCTCAGTGACGATGGCGCCGCGGGTGTGATCGTCGACCGCCAAGGCACCGCGCTCGTCCGGCCGGTCGGACGAGAGCGCTGGACGCCGCTCACGACCAGGGACGTGCTGGCGCCGGGTGACATGGTGCGAACGCCGGTGAGGGGCGCCAACGCCGTCGAGATCCGGCTGCGGGCGAGCGGCAAGCTGACGCTCGGCCCCGGATCGCTGATCGAGCTCACGGACAGGTCGCACGTGCACTTGTTCCGTGGCGACGTCGAGATCGACGGCGGCGACGGCGGAGTCTCGGTTCAGGCGCCCGGCAAGTACGTCGCGAAGATCAAGGAGCCGCACGTCCTGCGCACCGACGGCAAGTCGACAACGACCCTCGCAAAGCCACCGCGGTGGCTGACCGGCTATCGCGCGTCGACGACCGACGAGTGGATGGGTTCGCTTGTGGCCAATGTCGACGGGCGCAACGTTCCGCTGGCGGTCGGGTATCACAAGGTCAACGTCGACATTCGCGACCAGATCGCCCGCACGACCATCGAAGAGTCGTTCATCAACACGACGTCGAGCACGCTCGAAGGCGTGTTCTATTTCCCGCTGCCTGCCGACGCTTCGATCTCGGGCTTCGGCATGTGGATCGGCGACGAGCTCGTCGAGGCCGACATCGTCGAGAAGCAGCGTGCCCGGGCGATCTACGAGGACATCCTGCGCCGGCGCAAGGACCCGGGCTTGCTCGAGTGGTCGGGCGGCAACCTGTTCAAGGCGCGCGTGTTCCCGATCTTCGGGCACTCGGAGAAGCGGATCCGCATCCGCTACACGCAGGTGCTTCCGCTCGAAGGGAGCAAGCTGCGCTATCGCTACGCGCTGCGCAGCGAGATGCTGACACGTCACCCGCTCAGGCAGTTGCGGCTCGACGTGTCGGTAAGCTCCAAGATGGCGATCGAGGACATTGGCTCGCCGACTCACGAGGTCCGGGTCCGGAAGACCGCGCACTCGGCGCGTGTCGAATTCGATGCCGAGGAATACGCTCCAGATCGCGACTTCGAGCTCTCGATCGACGTCGCGCGCGGGCACGGGCTCACTGCCGTGCCGCACCGCCGGGGCGATGACGGCTACTTCATGCTGTTGCTGTCGCCACCCGACGCGTCGCAAGGCCAGTGGAACCGCGAGCTGATGCCCGAGGGCAAGCCGCTCGACGTGCTCGTGATCGCCGACACCTCGGGTTCGATGGACGGACCAGCGCGGGCGAAGCAATCGCAGTTCGTCTCTGCGTTGCTGTCGTTGTTGAGCGCGAAGGACCGCTTCAGGCTCATGACGGCCGATGTCCACGTCGACTGGTTCCGCGACCAGCCCGTCGCGCCGAGCGAGGACAACGTCGCGTCGGCGCTCGCGTTCCTCGACCGCCGGGATTCGCTCGGTTGGACCGACCTCGACTTCGCATTCTCCGAGGCGATCCGCAACGCCGGCGCTCGAACGGTGATCGTCTACGTCGGAGACGGGATCGGAACGACCGGCGATGCCGACCCGGTCGCGCTCGCGAACAGATTCGAGCTCGCCGGCAAGTCGGCCATGCGCAAGGGCCCGATCGTGTGCCACGCCGTGTCCACGTCGTCGAAGTTCGAGAAGCGAGTGCTCGACGGGATCGCGAGGGTCGGCGGCGGGTCCGTGCGCGCGGTCGGGAGCGACCCCGCGGCCGCAGCCTATCAGCTGCTCGCCGAGGCCGCGCAACCGGTCGTCAAGGGTCTCGAGGTCGAGTTCGAGGGGCTGACGACGGCGCGGGTCTACCCCGAAGTCCTGCCGAATCTCGCTGCCGGACGCCAGCAGATCGTGCTCGGGCGGTTCCTGCCGACCGGCGGGCGGCAGTCGGGCAAGATCATCGTCAAAGGCTCGCTCGAAGGGAAACCGGTTCGGTACGCGACGACACTGACCCTCGCCGAAGACGAGACCGGCAACGCGTTCGTTCCGAGGCTGTGGGCCAGGAGCCACCTCGAAGCCCTGCTCTCGCAGGGGCGAACCCAGGCGGTCAAGGACGAGATCGTCGCGTTCAGCGAGGAGTTCGGGATCATGACGCCGTACACCTCGTTCCTCGTGCTCGAGAGCGACGCGGACCGTGAGTTCTACGGAGTGACGCGTCGCGTCAAGATGCGCGACGGCGAACAGTTCTTCGCGGCCGGTCGTGATGCAGCATCCGTCGAGCTGATGCGCAAGCAGATGAAGGCGGCGCGCACCTGGCGGCTCGGCCTGCGGGCGCGCATGCTGCGTGAGATCGCGACGCTCGGCAAGCACCTGCACACGATCGGCTTCGGCGCAGTGACGTACCCGTCGGGCCTGAAGGACTCTCTGGGCGGGGGCCGATACTCCAGTCTGCGCCACGAGGGGCTCGCGAAGCGGGCTCGCTGGGAGCAGCAGGCGAGCATCGACTCGCTGGCTCCGCCCGAGGACGAGGAGCGGCTCGACGCCGATGACGCAAATCGACTCGAGAGTGACGCGTTCGCGGATCAGAAGCCGATGAACGAGCCCGTCGCCGACCCTGGCGCCGGCGCTCCGCAACCTTCCCCGGTCGTCGCTCCCGGTGACCGCGCGGGATTCACGATGGGGCGGGGACTGG
>Ga0210086_1000732_pt1 | contig 18115 bp, 13 predicted proteins | sample China_Galinas_PW_3_FD_184867 | JGI IMG/M metagenome (GOLD analysis project Ga0210086, IMG submission 184867) | Wetland microbial communities from San Francisco Bay, California, USA, that impact long-term carbon sequestration - China_Galinas_PWB_D2... | ecosystem: Environmental > Aquatic > Marine...
CTTTGGTCGGTAACTCACTGACCACTACGCGATGGCCCACCCCAACACCGGCAACGACACACCCGGCCGACGGACCGGCACCGTCAGACCCAGGTTCCGAAACCCCACCACGCCTGGGGACTTACCCAACGTAGGGCGGCCATAACTTCGTCCACGCCGACACTGTCCATTGTCAGTAGAACTACGGCGTCGCCGTAGTAGAAATCCGTCAGATAGTTCGCGCGGATGACGCTCACAGGCTCTTCCTGCCCGAACTCACTTCGCCAGTTCGTGCTCAACTGCCCGGCGAGTTCACGCCGAGATAGAGCGGTCGTCGTCCTCGGCGGCTTTGCGGACACGTTCCATTACCTCGGGTGGAAGACGCACGGGGACAGGAACGGACATGCGTTCGCGTCGGCGGATCGGCGGCCCCTGTGGTTCCTGGTTTTCGGGTCGTGCGTAGAACTCCTACTCCTGGTCGGGGGTTATGTCGGTGTTGGTCATCGGTCTTTCCTGTACTGATCGGCTCGGCACTGCGCATCCTTGCGCGAGCAAACGCTTTCAACCTGAACTGCTGCCCCCGATGGCGATGCGTAGCCGATCAACCGTTCGGTGATGAGCAGGGCGCGCGCGATTCCCACCGCTCCTGCGCGGCGGTCCTCCTTGTGCGGCTGTCCCTTTCGTGCTCACTGATAGAGAGCAGGGTGTCGACGCTTGACACGTTGTCCGGTGCCGAGGCTGCCATCACCATCGTGTGTGCGTGGTCGGGATCGGTGTGAGACGGAACGACCAACAAGACGATCTTGTTGCCTGTGGCGTCGAGAAGTTCGAGCGTGTTGGGTGGCCGTCGGTGGCGGTATCCCTCTAGTCGGATCGGGTATCCGCCGGTGACGAGTTCGGCAGGTGTTGCCGTCCATTCGTCGACGTTGTACGTCACCCGGTCGATAGCGCGCAGTCGAGACGACAGCACTTCGAGCAGATCGGCCAGTTCCGTGGTGAGGTCATCACTGTGTGGCCACCAGGCACCGTCGACATGTCCGCCGGCGCGTACATGTCCGCCGGCGTGCGCGTTGGGCTTCAAGCGCACCCGCGGTGTGCCGATGCCGGCTGTCTCGTCCCGTGACGAATTCGCATAAGCGTGTTTCAGCGTCATCGCGACGCTCCCATCCTGACCGCCAACCGGCCAAGTCTTGTGAATCGACGATGGCACAACCCCGATCGGTCACGCACGCATATCGCCAATGAGTTCACACTACTCCCATCCGGTCCTGTGAACTGCGAGGAGCCGTGAACCCCTGGCTGCTGGTGTGGCGCTGGGTGAGACTTGCCTGTGTAGCTGACTTGGCTGGTCAGTGCACCGGTCCGATGGCCTCGCCAGGGCGGCGGTACCAGGGGTCAGCGGCCTGCACTGTTTCATTCGGAACGTGTTGATGTGTCAGGAGTTGTCAACGTGGCCGCAAGGCCCGTGAGTAGCAGATCAAGGCCGCGGTCGAGTTCAGCGGCGCCGTCGTAGGAGCCCAGAGCGGACGCCAGCGCGCGCACCTTAGGGAACTCGGTGATTGTGAGCCGGTGCAGACCGAGGCGCAGTACATCGTCGGTCTCTTCGGGGCGCTCGATGACCTCCTGCAACTCGGTGAGGATGTGGCCGTAGAGGTAGCCGAAGAGCACTCGGTAGATGTGTAGGGCGTCTTCGCCGATGAAGCCGACGGATGTAAGGAGCGCGAGTACGTCCTCCAGCGGCCTCAACATCCCGGGTGGCCGCCTACCAAGTGGGGTGGCCAGCGGCCGAGTCACGAGCAGCGGCACCACGTTCGGGTGCGTCAGGGCCAGCCGACGGAAGTCGTGGGCCACGGCGCGCAGCTGGGAGGCCCAGTCCGGATCGGCGGTATCCACCGACAGCTGCCGGATCACGATCTCTGCCACACCGTCGAGCAGCGCCGCCTTGTTCGGAATGTGCCGGTAGAGTACCGCCGGATCCCGGCCCACCTCCTCGCTGAGTCGGCGCATGGACAAGCCGTCGACACCATCGCGATCGACAATCCTCAGCGCCGCGAGCAAGATCACCGACCGGCTGACTGCGGTGGGCTCGGCGGACGGCTTAACTCCGCCAGCGTCGACGTCGGTCACGGTCGGCTGCCTCGTCATCGTGGAATTTCCCTTCGGTGTCCCCGTTCCCAACACTTAATGTTAACGCTATTCGTCAACACTGTTGACAGCCGTCCCGAATGGGCGTGTACTGGAGGTCTTCTACCAGGTGAGAGGCGTTGAATGCTTGTCGTCGTTGCATCGGGTGCTCTGCTCGTCGCCGGGATCGTCGAACTCGCGGGAGTGCTGAGCAAAGAAGGAGCGGCCCACCCGCCGACCGAAGATTTGCGTGTTCGGATATCACCCCGCGGGGAGGACCGGCACGTTGTTCCTCTTAAGGATCGTGGTCGGCGGGATGGCGCTGCTGCTCCAACTGCGCGTCCGCCTGGCCCGCCCTCGGCAAGCGGCGGAAACAACGCCCGGTTCGCAGCGACCCGCTTCCGACGTGAAATTGCGTTTGCCAACCGAGTCCGCGACACGCGCCTCGAACATCAACGGCGAGCCGACAGCGCTGCGGTCGCACCGCGGCGGTGTTAGCCGATCGACACCAGCTGGTGGATCGAGTCCCTGGGAAGGTCGCCCTCGACGACGGCTGTCCCCGCCAACTTGTTCAGCGCGATCGGCCCTTGTGGTTGTCAAGAAGGGCGATGTCGGCAGCATCGCGTCCGGTAGCAATGCGTGCCACGGTCTGCCGCGGCGTCAATAGTGTTCCGTCCACCACCCGCCACTGTCCCTCGACGAACGCCTCGGCGACCGCATGGAAATCCATCGGGTAGAGGCCCCGGCGTCAGTCGCCGGCGCCAGGGCGGTCTGGCCGACGATCGTCGCGGAGTGGCCGACCGTCAGGTTGCCTGCCGGAATGTCGAGTGTGTGGATGCGGTTTCCGTGCACACCGCCGATCTCCAAGGGCTGGAGGGGATTTCCGCTCTCGCCTCATAGCAACGATTCCAGGTTGGCGCAGGTCAACGACCAAGGCCACGAGGCGCCGACTGCGCGGCGAGTATTTCTCTGCGTCTGGCGGCGCGGCGTGCGCCCGCACGGAATATGTTCTTGACGGTCGACGGGTGCTGGGACGGCTCCGATCTCGCCTCGCCCATGTCGGCATGGTTGCCAATAACACGCTCTTCGATGATGTGTGTCATGGAAGTCTCTCTATCTGCCCGCCGAAGCGAGCTGTTTGTTGTCTCAAGTGTCAGGGTGTCGGTGTGTCCACCTTGCGAGTTCGGGGATCTCGGGCAGTGTGGACGAGCCTGGATGCCGAATGTTCGCGGTCGGCAGCCGGCGGTATTGATGGAGTCGCGCGCCGACTTTCGGTGTTCAAGCTGCCGGGCCAGGTCCCGCTTTGCTTCGCGGAGGACACGGGTAAGGTCCGGTTATCGGCGGCCGCTACCAGAGTTGGTCGGTTCGGAGGGCGCGTGCGCACGGTGATGCGCTGCTCTTGCCGCCGAGATCCTGCAGTCTGACTTCGACATCCACATTGTTCGGATCCCACCTTCCCGGATGCGACTCAAGGGGCGCAGCGCGTCCAACGCTGAGCGCTCCTCTGTTACGAATCCAGCGCCTACGGGGATCGCGTTCTCGCGGAACTTATTTCGCCGTCCGTTGTCCGACTGCTTTCGTCGCGGCCGCTCCCGTTATGGCTAGGGCAGCCGTGACGCGCACGTTCGGATCTGTCGCGCGCATGCAGAAGTCCGAACCGGATTTTCGGAATTGAATTCGATCCTACGGCCAAAGCTATTGCGATCCTGATGGCCCTTTTCGATTGGACCTAGTAAACACCCTTCTGGATACTCTGTCAACAGTGTTGGCAGACAACGTTGATGCGTAGCGCCGACGATCGACGAGCTAGACGCTCATCTGTCGGCCCGCGGCGCTCGATACACCAAGTGACCGCGACCGCGATGCTTGGGTCAAGTCCAGCGACGTGGTGTACGGCGTCGGCGTGTGATTCTTCGAGGTCGTGGGTCAGGCGGTTCGTACGCCGGGGTGTCCCCGGTAATTGAGTCAGCCAACTGCGGACTTCGGGCACGTGGCCGATCGTGGTGAAACCATCGGCGAGGTGACCGGGAGGTACCCCCAGCGCGCCGCTAGGTTGGGGTACATGAAAGGGGGTCCCGGTGGCCGATACGGGGTGGCAGTTCTGGGTTGACCGGGGCGGCACGTTCACCGACATCGTCGCGCGCGGGCCGGGTGGGCGCCTGCTGACGCACAAGCTGCTGTCGGAGAACCCTGCCCGGTACCACGATGCGGCCGTGGCCGGCATCCGTGCGCTGCTCGGGATCGCCGACGACGTGGAGTTCCCGGCTACACAGGTGGAGGCGGTGCGGATGGGCACCACCGTGGCGACCAACGCGCTGCTTGAACGCAAGGGAGAGCGCACGCTGCTGGTGATCACCCGCGGTTTCGGCGACGCCCTGCGGATCGGCTATCAGAATCGCCCGCGCATCTTCGACCGGCGCATCGTGCTGCCGGAGATGCTCTATGAGCGGGTCATCGAGGTCGACGAGCGAATCACCGCCGACGGCTCCGTGCTGCAGGCGCCCGATCTCGAGACGCTGGGTGACCAGCTGCGCCAGGCACACGCCGACGGAATCCGCGCGGTGGCGGTCGTGTGCCTGCACAGTTACCTTCACCCGGCACACGAACGGGAGATCGGCAAGCTCGCCGAGCAGATCGGTTTCCCCCAAACCTCGCTGTCGTCCGAGGTCAGTCCGCTGATGAAAGTGGTCCCACGGGGGGATACCACCGTGGTCGACGCGTACTTGTCCCCGGTGCTGCGCCGCTATGTCAACCAGGTGGCAGACCAGATGAATGACGTGCGGCTGATGTTCATGCAATCCAACGGGGGGCTGGCCGAGGCGGGGCACTTTCGCGGTAAGGATGCGATCCTGTCCGGCCCGGCCGGGGGCATCGTCGGGATGGTGCAGATGTCGGAGCAGGCGGGGTTCGACCACGTCATCGGCTTCGACATGGGTGGCACGTCGACGGACGTATCGCACTATGCCGGCGAGTACGAGCGTGTGTTCCTGACCCAGGTTGCCGGGGTCCGACTGCGGGCTCCGATGCTCGACATCCACACAGTGGCCGCGGGCGGCGGATCGATCCTGTATTTCGACGGCAGCCGCTACCGCGTGGGCCCGGACTCTGCCGGCGCCGACCCGGGCCCGGCGTGCTACCGCGGCGGCGGACCGCTGGCCGTCACCGACGCCAACGTGATGCTCGGCCGCATCCAGCCCGCACACTTTCCGGCCGTGTTCGGTTCCGGCGCCGACCAGCCGCTCGACGACGAGATCGTGCGACGCAAGTTCAACGAACTGGCCGCCGATATCAAAGAGGCAGCCGGTGACGACCGTTCTCCCGAGCAAGTCGCCGAGGGATTTCTGAAGATAGCGGTGGCGAATATGGCCAACGCGGTCAAGAAGATCTCAGTGCAAAAGGGACACGACGTGACCCGGTATGTGCTGACCACATTCGGCGGCGCCGGCGGGCAGCACGCTTGCGCGGTCGCGGACGCGCTCGGCATCCGCACGGTGCTCGTTCCGCCGATGGCCGGTGTGCTGTCTGCGCTCGGGATCGGCCTGGCCGACACCATAGCGATGCGGGAGCAGTCCGTCGAGATCCCGCTCGACTCCGCGTTGGAGACGCTGGCCACCGTTGCGGCCTCGCTCGAGCAGGCTGCCCGTGCCGAGTTGCTCGACGAGGGCGTCCCGGCCGAGCGGATCAGGGCGGCTCGCCGGGTGCAGCTGCGTTACGCGGGAACCGATACCGCCATTCCTGTGGAACTGGACGAGTTCGACGCGATGACCAATGCATTCGAAACCAGCCATCGTGCAACGTATTCGTTTCTGATGGACCGTCCGCTGATCGCCGAGGCGATGTCGGTCGAGGCGACCGGGCTTACGGAGCGACCCGACCTGTCTCATGTGGCTGAACAGGTGGACAACAGGGTCGAACACCCGGATACAGTCCGGATCTACTGCGGCGGCTCGTGGCGTGATGCTCCGCTGCGTCAGCGGGAGCAGATGCGGCCGGACGACTCGGTGACCGGCCCGGCGATCATCGCCGAGGCCAACGCCACCACCGTCATCGACGAAGGATGGCGGGCAACGATGACCACAAACGGGCACCTGCTGGCCGAACGGGTGGTCGCTGCCGCGAAACCCGACGCGGGCACCGAGGCCGACCCGGTTCTGCTGGAGATATTCAACAACCTGTTCATGTCGATCGCCGAGCAAATGGGCTTCCGGCTGGAATCTACCGCCCAGTCGGTGAATATCCGTGAGCGGTTGGACTTCTCGTGCGCGCTGTTCGATCCGGCCGGCGACCTCGTTGCCAATGCACCGCATATACCGGTGCATCTCGGCTCGATGGGCACCACCATCAAGGAGGTGATCCGACGGCGCGACGCGATACGGCCGGGAGACGTGTACGCGGTCAACGACCCGTACCACGGCGGCACCCACCTGCCGGACATCACCGTCATCACCCCCGTCTTCGCCGACGCGGGCGAGGACGTTCTCTTCTTCGTCGCCTCGCGTGGACACCATGCTGAAATCGGCGGGATCGCCCCTGGTTCGATGCCCGCCACCAGCCACGAAATCGAAGAAGAGGGTGTGCTTTTCGACAACTGGTTGCTCGCGGAGAACGGGAGGTTCCGGGAAGCGGAAACCAGGCGCCTACTCACCAAGGGGCCCTATGGTTCCCGTAATCCCGAAGCCAACCTCGCGGACCTCCGCGCGCAGATCGCCGCCAACAGCAAGGGCGTCGACGAGGTCGCAAGAATGATCGACCACTTCGGCCTCGACGTTGTGCAGGCCTACATGCGCCATGTCCAGGACAATGCCGAAGAAGCGGTCCGGCGTGTCATCGACAGACTGGGGGATGGCGAATACTGCTACCAAATGGACTCCGGTGCAAAGATTTCCGTACACATCACCGTCGACCGTGCCAACCGCAGCGCGACCATCGACTTCACCGGTAGCTCGCCCCAGCTGGCCACCAACTTCAACGCGCCTTCGTCGGTTGCGACCGCCGCCGTGCTCTATGTGTTCCGAACTCTGGTTGCCGCGGAGATCCCGCTCAATGATGGCTGCCTGCGTCCACTGCGCATCGTCATTCCGGACGGGTCGATGCTCGACCCGTCCCCTCCGGCAGCCGTTGTCGCCGGCAACGTCGAAACGTCACAGGCAATCGTCGGAGCGCTGTACGGTGCGTTGGGCGTACAGGCCGAAGGATCCGGGACGATGAACAACGTTGCCTTCGGTAACGAGCGGTACCAGTACTACGAGACCGTGGGGTCCGGTTCGGGGGCCGGCGACGGGTTTGACGGAGCGTCGGTCGTGCAGACGCACATGACGAACTCCCGGCTCACCGATCCCGAAGTGCTGGAACGCCGTTTCCCGGTGTTGTTGCGCGAATTCGCGGTCCGACGCGGCAGCGGTGGTGCGGGACGATGGCACGGTGGTGACGGCGCTGTGCGCCGAATCGAATTCACAGAGCCGATGGCCGTGAGCACTTTGTCCGGGCATCGGCGAGTTGCGCCGTACGGTATGGCCGGCGGCTCACCCGGGAAGCTGGGGCACAACCGCGTGGAACGCGCTGACGGCAGTACCGTCGAGCTGGCCGGGTGCGACGAGGCCGACGTCGCGCCCGGCGACACCCTGGTGATCGAGACGCCTGGCGGCGGCGGGTACGGCACACCCTAATTGCCCCCAGTTAGTCGACCGCATGACTCTTAGCCGAGTGGTGTTGCCTACGTGTCCAATTTGCTCGCTTGGGCCAGGGATTCCTCGGTCAGGGCGGCACTCAATGCGCGGGTTACAGCAGAGAGCTCCTCACCCAGGCGGGTGACGTTCGCGCCGCTCATCGGCTCGGGGCTGGGCACCAGGCTCAGCATCAAAGCGATGCGGGACCCCGGCTCCAGGATCGGGGAGTCGATGTGGCTCACCTCGTAGGTGCGGTCCGGGGCCAGGCTGATCGGAAACCACTCCTCCTGGTGGATCAATTCGTCGGTCAACGCCTGGGCCAGCTGGCTCAGGCGGGTGGAACGTACCTCGGCACTGCGCACGATCAGCGCCAGTTCCTGCAAGCGCAGATCGGGCAGAAGGTGGAGACCGACTGCGTAGCCACGCTGCTGGGTGGCGGTGATGGCCTGGCGGTATCGATCGCGGACATCTTCAGGCAGGGCGGCCAGCCAGCTCTCCCGAGCCTGTGGCCCTGTCCAGGCAACGGTCGACGCTCCGTACGGCGGTCGGTGGGGGAACTGGGTACCGATGGGCATCGGGTGACCGCCGCCGTGACGGCTTCGGACCTGATCGACGACGGTCGAATAGTCATCGCTGACCGAGAACGCAACGCAGTGGGCACCAGTCGCGGCCGACAGCTCGGCCATGGCAGGGCGAGCCAACGCCAGCGCCGGATAGCGGCCCGCCGCCTCCCGGCCGAGGCGAACCAGAGCTGGACCGAGGTGGTAGGTCTTGCGAACCGGGTCGCGCAGCAGCCAGCCGGCGCGAAGCAATTCCGACAGCATCGAGTGGCAGCTGGCCTTGTGGACGCTTAGGCGGCGCGACACCTCAACCAATGTCATCCCCCGGCTCCCATCAGCAGCCAGATGCTCGAACAGGTTCACGACGCGCTCGGTCTGCGGGGAGGGACGCGGGGCCATGGGCGCAATGGTCGCATAATGCGACTGCTTGCAGTGCTATACGCGACCATGTGACGATGGCCACAATGAAGGACTTGGGTGGCAAGGTGGCCGTCGTAACCGGGGGAGCCGGCGGGATCGGCCGGGCCATGGGCAGGCGTTTCGGCCGGGAGGGCATGAAGGTGGTGCTGGCCGATGTCCTCGCCGAACCATTGGACGAGGCCACCCGGGCACTGTCCGACGAGGGCATCGAGGCGGTCGGGGTGGTTACCGACGTCACCGAGTATTCCTCGATCGAGTCGCTGGCCAAAGAGGCGCTCGATCGCTTCGGAGCGGTGCACGTCGTGTGCAATAACGCCGGCACCGGCGGTGTCTCCGAGGGTTACCTGTGGGAACACGACCTCGCCGACTGGCGCTGGGGGATCGACGTCAACGTGCTGGGCGTGATCCACGGCATCAAGGCCTTCGTACCCATCCTCCTCGAGCAGGGGGAAGGGCACGTCGTCAACACCTGCTCGGGAAACGGCGGGTTCGCGCCGATTGCCCGGGGGGCCACGGGCGGGCCGGCCATGGCGGTCTACCCGATGACCAAGGCCGCAGTGCTCTGCCTGACCGAAAGCCTCTACACCCATCTGGAGATGACGCGGACCCGGGTGCGGGCGCACGCCCTCTTTCCCAGTGGCTTCTTGAACACCGGCATCTGGGAGTCGTGGCGGCACCGGCCGAAGCGCTACGCCGCGACCCAGGAACGCCGCACGCCCGAGCAGACTCTGGCCAAGGTTGTGGCCCGCTTCGAATCTGCCGGCGGGCACGTCGAGTTCACGCCGCTCGACACGGTCGCTGAGCAGGTCGTCGAAGGAATTCGGGCGGACAGCTTCTGGATGATGGGTCCACCCACACCCGCCGAGGAGGTCGTCAGCCGCAAGGCGGCATCGATCCTCACCCGCGGCGCCCCCGACTACCTGGTCGACGTCCTAGGCAAGCATTCCGGGGCAAAGCCGGAAACCGAAGGAGGAAACCGTTGAGCACCAACGCAGTTCGCTACGGTCCCCGCAAACCCGAGGCGCAGGTCGACCACGAGATCGACGCCACCAAGGCGCCCATCGCCACCGAGGCCGTCACCGTCACCTACCTCACCGATCCGGAGATCGTCGCGGCCGTGCTGCCCAAGCCGCTGGAGCCGGCGGCCGAACCCCTGGTGCGTATCCAGCTTCAGCGGGTCCGGATAGCGGGCAGACCGCCGTTCGGGTCGGCGGTGTTCTCGGTGACCGCCCGGCACGGCGACCTCCACGGCGACTACCCGCTCTTCATGCCCCAGTCCACCGAACAGTCGGTCACCGGCGGGCGCGAAACATTCGGCGAGCCCAAGAAACTGGGCCACATCGAGGTGCAGCGCGACGAAGATCGGGTCACCGCCACGGTTGACCGGCTGGGCTATCGGCTCATCACAGTGAACGGCCGCGTCACCGGCGCGGCGGAGTTGCCGCCCGATCAGGTGAACACCGAGTTCTACTTCAAGTTCCTGCGTGCGCCCGACGGCAGCGGCATTACCGATCCCCACCTGGTCTACGGCGAATACCACCGGCACTACGAGCTGATGGAGGACATCGACGGCACCCTCGAGTTGGGGGAATCGCCTCTGGACCCGGTTGCCGACATCGTCGTCCGCCAGATCACAGCGATCACGTGGTGTCGTCGGCGCACCATCCAGGTGGGCCGGATCGCGCAGCGGGTACCGCAGGATTGGCTGTTGCCTTACGTGCACCAGCGCTACGACGATGTGGCCCTGCTCGCGGCCCCCGGGCCCGCGCCGACGCGGGTGTAGCGTATGGATACCTACACCGTCATCTCGGCCGACTGCCACGCCGGCGCTGATCTGCTCGACTACCGCGAGTACCTCGATCCGCAGTACAAGGACGAATTCGACGACTGGGCAAAGACATACGTCAACCCCTTCGCCGACCTCGCCGAGGCCGACGCCGAGCGCAACTGGGACAGCGACCGGCGCAACTCTGATCTGGATCGGGAAGGCATCGCGGGGGAGGTCATCTTCCCCAATACCGTGCCGCCGTTCTTTCCTCAGGGCAGCCTGGCGGCCACCGCGCCGGAGACCGCCCGAGAGCTCGAGCTGCGCTGGGCCGGCCTGCGCGCGCACAATCGCTGGCTGGCCGACTTCTGCTCCTTGTCGCCCGAGCGGCGTGCCGGGGTAGGACAGATCCTGCTCGGAGACCTCGACGAAGCCATCGCCGAGGTGGCACAGATCGCCAAGCTCGGCCTGCGCGGCGGCGTTCTGCTACCCGGAATCCCCCCGGGCACCGGCATTCCCCAGCTCTACGCCGAGCACTGGGAGCCGCTCTGGGCGGCGTGCGCGGAGGCGGGCCTGGTGGTCAACCACCACGGCGGCAACGCCGGACCGAGCCCAACCGACGGGTGGGGCAGCTCGTTCGCGGTGTGGGTCTACGAGACACACTGGTGGGCGCACCGGGCGCTGTGGCACCTGATCCTCAGTGGCGCACTGGATCGCCACCCGGACCTCACGGTGGTCTTCACCGAGCAGGGTGCCGGCTGGATTCCGGCAACCCTCGATTCGCTCGACGTGGCGGCGGCCCGCTACGCGCGAGCGGACTCGGCGATCGCCCGCTTCGCCGGCCCCACCGCCGGCTCGCTGCCCCTCAAGCCCAGCGAGTACTGGACCCGCCAGTGCTACGTCGGCGCCAGCTTCATGCGGCCCGTCGAGTGTGCCGAGCGCCACGAGATCGGCGTCGACCGGATCATGTGGGGAAGCGACTACCCACACCTCGAGGGAACGGCCCCTTTCACACGAGAAGCGCTGCGCCACACCTTCAGTGGCGTTTCGGCCGGCGAGGTGGCGGCCATGCTCGGCGGAAACGCGGCAGCTGTCTACGGCTTCGACCCTGCGGTGCTGGTGCCCTTGACCGACCGAATCGGCCCGACAGTGGCCGAGATTGCCGAACCGCTGGCCGCCGTGCCCGCCGGCGCCAGCAGCACCGCCTTCGAGCCCGACCCCATCCGTACCTGGTAGCGAAAGGACACACCGTGGATCCGTACGTCATCATCTCCGCAGACACCCACGCCGAGCTCCCGACCGAGCGGTATCGCGAATACGTCGACCCGGAATACCGGGAGGACTTCGAGGCCTACCTGGCCGAGAAGATTGCCGCGTCGCAGGTCGGCGGATTCATCGACGAGCACTTCGCCGAGGAGTGGTTCTCCGAGCATGGCGAGGGCATCGCCGGCGGATGGGATGTCGCACTGCGAGACAAAGAGCTCGACGGCGACGGAGTGGTCGGCGAGGTCATCTTCCCCGACGCCGACGCCGTGACGGGGGTTGCCGGGGCTCCGTTTGGTGCCGGCCTGGGCCAGTCGGGCGATCTCGACCCGGGGCGTGCGATGGCCGGGGCGCGCGCCCACAACCGCTGGCTGGCCGAGCTGTGCAGTCACAGCCCCGAGCGGCGGGCCGGAGTCGCCGTCGTGCCGATCCTGGCCGACGTCGACGCGGCGGTCGCCGAGATCACGCGAGCCGCAGAGTCCGGACTGCGGGGCGGCATCCTGATTCCGGCGCGCTGGGTCGGCTATCCGCCCTACCACGACCGTCGCTACGACAAGGTCTGGGCCGCCTGCCAGGACCTGCAGATGCCGGTACACACCCACTCCGGTCCCGCCCCGCAAGAGGAGTACGGAGGTCACCTGGGCATCTATGTGACCGAGGTGCGCTGGTGGGGAGCCCGGCCGCTGTGGTTCGCACTATGGGCGGGCGTGTTCGAGCGCTTTCCCGGGCTGCGATGGGGAGTCACCGAATGCGGTGCATTTTGGGCCAACGATCTTGTCTGGTTGATGGATACGCGGTATTCACGGGAGCACTCGGCCAAGAAGATGAGCCATCAGATGGAGGGTGATCTGACGATGCCGCCCTCGGCCTACTTCGACCGGAACTGCTTCATCGGTGCCACCACGACCGAGCGCAGGGAGCTGGCGCGACGCTACGAGATCGGCGTATCCAACATGCTGTGGGGCAACGACTTCCCCCATCCGGAGGGAACCTGGCCGCACACCCGCGAATGGCTGCACCGCTCCTTCTGGGACATCCCCATCGAGGAGACCCGCCAGATGCTGGGTTTGGCCGCAGCAGAGATATACAACTTCGATCTGGGGGCTCTGGCTCCTCTCGCCGAACGCATCGGCCCGACGCCCGAGGACCTCGGCCAGGACGATTCGGTGAGCGTGCCCAAATGGGAGGCCGCCCGCCAGGCCGGGCGCCATTGGCTGACGGACGCCGAGCCGTTGCCCGATCTCGTGGACAACTGACTACGGGGCCGGTGCGAGCCGTCGTCGGGCGTCGTCTCGAGCGTCGCAACGAAAAGCGCCTCGATCTGGGCGCCATCGACCAGCCGAGGCTGGATCCGCCGCGCAGGAGGTGATGGGGCGTAGGTTCGCCCCTGAGGAGCCAGCGAGAGGAGCCCCCGTGCACGATTGGGAACGGGCAGTTCGGCTCCAGGCGCTCGCCAGCAGCCAGGCGCGGCAAGCGGAGGGTCGAGCGTTGCGTGCCGATGTGCCGCTGGAGGGGTTGGCCCACGTGCCCGCGCCCGCTGACCGTGCTGACCCGGTATCGATCCTGGTCGGCCAGGACCAGACCCGGGTGCCCGAACTCGTGCCGATCCGCCATGGGCGCATGAGCGCGAATCCGTTCGCCTTCTACCGCGGCAGTGCGGCCATCATGGCCGCCGATCTGGCGTTGACACCGCGGGTCGGCGGGCTGGAAGTCCAACTGTGCGGCGATGCCCACTTGTCCAATTTCGGGCTCTTCAAGGGTCCCGACCGCCGACTGGTGTTCGATCTCAACGACTTCGACGAGACGTTGCCGGGTCCCTTCGACTGGGACCTCAAACGGTTGGCGGCCAGTGTCACGATCGCCGCACGCAACAGGGGCTTTCCGCGCTCGCGGGCCGCGGCGGCGACCCGCGCCGCGACCGCCAAGTATCGCGAGACGATGGCGTTGGCGGTGCCGGTCAGCCCACTGCACCGTCAGTACTACCGTCTGGACTACGCGTCGCTGATTCCCAAGCTGGGTACGGGCGCGCGATCGCGGCGTGATGCCCAGCGCGCCGCTGACAAGGCGGCCGGCAAGAACAGCTTGCGCGCTCTTGATCGGCTCACCGAGACAGTCGAGGGCCAACCGCGAATCAAGGAAGATCCGCCACTGATCGTGAGGTTCGGCGAGCACTACATCGAGCAGGAAACGGGACGTCTAAGAGATTTTCTGCTGAGCTATCTGGACTCCCTACCACTCGAGCGGCAACTGCTGCTTCGGCGCTACCGGCTCGTCGACGTGGCGCACAAGGTGGTCGGGGTGGGCAGCGTCGGCACCCGATGCCTGATCTTGTTGCTGGTCACGGGCGATGGCGAACCGCTGTTTCTTCAGTTCAAAGAGGCCGTCGCATCAGTCCTGGAAGCTCATCTCGGTCCCAGCGGGTTCGAGCAGGCCGGTGAACGGGTGGTCCGGGGCCAGCGGTTGATGCAGGCCACGGGGGACATCCTCCTGGGATGGTCCCGCTACGAGCGCCCCGCGCGCCACCACGACTACTACTTCCGCCAACTCTGGGACGGTAAGGGTTCGCTGCTGGTTGAGGACATGGGGCCGAAAATGCTGCTGCGCTATGCGGCGTTGTGCGGCGCGGCGCTGGCGGTGGCCCACGCCCGCACCGGCGACCCGGCGATGATCGCGGGCTATATCGGCGACGACGAGACCTTCGACGACGCTGTCGGGCAGTTCGCCGAAGCCTACGCCGACATCGCTGAGCGCGACTACGCAGCGCACCGCGCCGCGATCGACGAGGGTCGGATCGCTGCCCAGAACGACCTGTGATTCCGCCGGGTCGAGGCCCGCTTGGTGCGGAGCCGCCGCCAATTCCTTGACCGCTTCGCAAGCCTGCTGAGGGGTGAGATCAGCTCGGCCAGACAGCAATGAGGTCTTGCGGGGGTCGTCATCAGCATGGCTGACGTTTTCAGTTCCCGCGCAGTGCCCTACGCGCCAATGCTGCTGCCGCAGGGCTCACGATATCCCGCCGCGCCCGGGTGACGGGCTGGTCGGTCACGTTGATCAGGACGTCGTAGACGGGGAGGTGGTGCAGGGACGACTCGGAGATAGACCGACCGTCGGAGTAGCGCCAACCGAGTTCGGCCAGCAATGCCGTCAACTTGCCGAACGGCAGTCTGGAACCGGCCGAAGCCGCCGCAAAGGCCAGCATCAGCAGAGTGGCCTGCGAATCAAACGTCTCGTCGGACTTGGGAATCAGCCGGCCGGCCAGATGCTCCCAGAGCCTGTCGGCGTCACGCTGGGCCGCTAGGCCGGCCTTGGTCAGCAACAGCGTGCCCTTGTGCTTGCGCAGCAATCCCAACGACTGCACGCCTTCACGGAACCGCAGCAGTGGGTAGCACTGGACCTCGCGGTTGTGCTTGCCGATCCAATCATTCATTACAGGAACGACTCTCGAGGCTTCCTCCACGTCAGTCGGTTTGAGGTATCCGGCGGTCGTCAACGGAATGCCGCCGTCCTTGGCGCGGTCCAGAAACCACTGATACGCGCGCAGATTGTCGGCAACAGCGACCGTGTCCAGCGGTCGCGCGCCGGCCAGTGTGAGCGCGGCCTCCGTCAGGTCGTCGCCATACGGGGTGTACGTGAGCCGATGAACCAGGTCGACCAGGCGCACCTCGATGCCTGCCTCGCGCAGCACGAAGTACGCGTCGCCGAACCCCTTGTTGACCCGTTCCGGCTCGAACAGCGCGGGGTCAGGGAGCACCTCGGAGAGGCTGTCGGCATCGACCAAATGCCCGCAGTCTTCTGGCGGCGCAGCGCGCTCACCATCGACGACGACCGCCGCGGGACAGTCACTCTCGGCGGGCAGAACTTCTTCGAGACGAAGCGTCAGCTCCCAGTTGTCGCCGTAATCGTAGAGGTAGTGCAGGACATCGCCGGGCTCACCGAGGGTTTCGTCGAGTCGGGTCTCGGCGGCGGGCAGGCCGTCGTCGTCTTCGGGCCACTCCTTGTTGTCCACGTCGTACGGGCACAGGAACAGCTGACTGTGGTGGTCGGAGGCGCCGCCGCCGAGTGAGAAGCGATGCAGATGCGAGTCGGTCCAGTCGAACGCCACCTGCAGGACCTGGTGCAGCAGGTCCAGCGTCAGGTTCGAGCGCAGGTCCAGCCGTCGCCAGATCGTTGGATCGCTGTCATCGAGGTGCGCCCGGACCCGGTAGACGACGACATCACGCCGTCGTGCGCGACGCAGATCGGGGCGCGACACCGGTTCGGGTGCCAGACGCAGGTACGGGCGCTCGCTCATGCCGCCCACCCTAGAGCTTTCGCCGAGTCGATCGGGCACCATGTCGGTATGCCGTTGTCGGAGAGGCGCTGCTCAAGGTTGCCGGTGACCGGAGCTACGCCCGAGGCGAAGACTATGTCCGCTACGTCCGAGGGTTGCGGGCGACAGCTGCGAGAGCCTACGCGTCGGTCCAGGCCAAGCGGGTCTACACCGTGGAGCTTGACTGGTCCGGTCCGCAACGTGATGGTTTCTGTACGTGCCCGCATGCTGCCGAGGGTCACTTCTGCAAGCACCTGGTGGCGGTCGGACTCGCCGTGATCGACAGCGGCGCCGTCGACGACGCCACTCAGGTGGCATCGGCGCTGGAAGCGACCGTGCAAGCGATGGAGGTCGACGAGCTTCGCGAACTCGTCATGTCCCTCGCCCGCCGAGACGGCGAAGTGCGCCGCATGCTGGAGGTTCGCGCCACGGCCGCATCCGGTGACGATACGACCGCGAAAGCCGAGTTCGCCAGCCTATGTGCGAAACGCCCTGGAAGTCCGCGGATTCGTCGACTATCGCGAGTCCTACGCGGTCGCGGAGGGCGCCAGCCAAGTCCTCGATCACGCATCGTGCCGAAGCCGCGTAAACCATTGGCGACCTGGGAAAACGCGCTGCCGCCACTTCCTGGGTCAAGTGGTCGCAGGTTCAAATCCTGTCAGCCCGACCAGGAGAAATCGGCTTTGACCTGCGATGATCGGTCGCCAGTACGATAATCGTGGCTCAGCTTCCATGCTCCTGGGACTACGTTTCGTGACACCTCGCCGTCCTGCGCCGCACTTGTCCGCTGGGTCAAATGGTCGATTGGCGACCGTCCGCGCCGACCAACGCCGTCCCAGGCTGGGTCGTGCGTCAAGTACAGTTCTGCCACATGGTGGAAATCAGCCCAAAGCAGGTCAGTGCGCTAGAGGACGCGGTCGTCGCAGCGGGAGCGCAGGAATGTCTTGGGCTGCCACCACAACGGTTCGACGAGTACATACACGCACTGGCGTGGTTCATGGGAGGTTCCCTGGATTCCGTGGATGCGTTTATCACCCAGGTGCCCGGCACGATCACCGAGATGGGGGGCGACGCAAACCAGCACCGGGTGTACTGGCTACGCGGCAATGCGATCGGTTCCCTTGCTGTCGGCCAGGGCGAATCGGATGAGGATCCTCTGGAGTTGAGCGGCTACATTCGACCCGTCTCGGATATCAGACGGCTTGACTTCCGAAACGCTCAGTTCCACTGGCGTCCTCATGGTGGACAGCCCGAGGTCCGCCCTGAGCTGGTGCGAGTTCACTTCGACGATCTGGCTATAGCGGTTACGGTCGCTGGCAGGCCAGATCAGGCGGCGCGCGACCAAGCCCTCTCATTCGTCGACTCCCTCCAGCGCGCCATGACCCGAGAGGCGTGGGCTGGCACCTAGCGGTGAGCCTTCGGCCGCGGAACTCAGGATGGGCTAGTCGTGCGATCCATCGCTTGTTGATCGAATACGTGCGAGAGTCACCGCGATACAGCGAGCGATCGTTCTTCTGTCCCAGGGACGCTCACGGTAGTCGGCAGTGCTTCCATCGTCATGAAGCGCCGGGTGCCGGAATCGTCGCAAGACTCTGCGCCGCAACCGAGGTAGCGATATCGCCCAGGTCTCCTACCTGTGAAGATATTCGAGTTGGCCAGGGGAGGGTGGCGGTGATGGCCTGCTTCAGGCTTCCTAGTAGCTCCAGGCGCGCAGTTGTTCGGCGATGTCGGTGAGGCGGGGCCTATGTGGGGATCGTCGGTGACGGTGAGATCCGCGACTCCACCACGATCGGCGATGTTGTCATCACGGCGGCGCGGTTGCAGGCCGTGGCGGCAGGCGGTGCAATCGTCATGTCCGAGACCGTCGCGCGGATCACGGTCGCCGGCTGCCCCTTTCGGGTGGCGTTCGGCGGCTCAATGTTCAGCCTCATCCCGCTGCGGGCGGCGTGATGGTGGTTTGGGTGTCGATGACGCCCATGGCCTGGATCATCACGCCCTTCTCGTTGGCCGGGCCGTTGGCGTTGAGCTGCAA
>Ga0210086_1000741_pt1 | contig 17930 bp, 13 predicted proteins | sample China_Galinas_PW_3_FD_184867 | JGI IMG/M metagenome (GOLD analysis project Ga0210086, IMG submission 184867) | Wetland microbial communities from San Francisco Bay, California, USA, that impact long-term carbon sequestration - China_Galinas_PWB_D2... | ecosystem: Environmental > Aquatic > Marine...
GCAATTCCTGCTGAAGATTTTTCCCGAGAATCAGGCCGACGCCGCATTCGGCGGCCAGCTGTTGAAATTCCTGCAATTTAGTCTCGGCGGGCGGTTCGTGGATGCGGTAAAGAAATGGCCAGTTACGTTCCTGCAGAAAAGCAGCGACCGCTTCATTGGCCGCCAGCATGAACTCTTCGATCAGTCGGTGCGCCTGGTTGCGCTCAACTTTTACAAGGTCGATCGGCCGCCCCTTCTCGTCGAGCAGAACTTCGACTTCCGGAAGATCCAGATCCAGACTGCCGCGCCGCCGCCGCATCCCGGTCAGAGCTTTGGCCAACTCGGACATCTCCAGCAGTTGGGTGACAAGTTCAGCAGAGAGATCGCTTTGCTCCGGAGCATCCAGGCAGGCGGAAACCCGAGTATAAGTGAGGCGTGCCCGGCTGCGCATCAGGGCCGGATAGAAGCTCGCCTGCAGCCTTTCCCCTTCTGAAGAGAAACAGAGCTCGGCCGTCATCACCAGCCGGTCTTCCTCGGGGTTGAGGGAGCAGATCCCGTTACTGAGCAGTTCAGGAAGCATCGGCAGACAGAAGCCGGGAAAATAGACGCTGGTACCGCGTTCCAGGGCGTCACGATCAATGGCACTGCCGGCAGGAAGATAATGGCTGACATCGGCGATACAGACCCAGAGTCGATAGTTACCGTCTCCCTGCTTACGCAGCGCCACGGCATCGTCAAAATCCCGGGCGGTTTCGCCGTCGATGGTCACCAGCGGCAAATCGCGCAGATCGGCCCTCCCGGCCAGTTCTTTATCCAGGACCGATTGAGCGATCTGTTCCGCCTCCTGCAGGGCTGCGGCAGAGAACCGGTGCGGAAGATTTCGACTGCGGATCACGGTCTTGATATCGACCTGAGGATCGCCCACCGGTCCCAGCACCTCGGCGATCCGACCGCGGGCCGGCGCTCCACCGGAGGCGTAGGTTTCCATTTCAACCTCGACGACAGTCCCCGGTGGCAGATCCGTCTGTTTCTTCACCCGGACCGGGCCACCCAGTTTAGGATCCAGCGGCCAGACTTCGCCTCCCATTGTCGACTGGCGATAGTGACCGATAATCCTCTGGTGTGCCCGCTCCAGCACCTGCAGCACCTGGCCGAAAGGGCGTCGGTCGCGGGGGGAAAAATTCTTTTGCGCCAGGACCCGGTCGCCATCCATCGCGGTTCCGACATGGCGCGCCGGGATGAACAGATCCTCCTGCCTTTCATCATCCGTTCGCAGAAAGCCGTACCCCTGATCGGCCAGCGAAAAGTTTCCCTCAAGCCGGCCCTGTTCCGGAGCCGGCCGATAGCCGCCCTGGCGTTCTTCGACCAGACCGCTGCGCACCAATTGTTTCAGGCAAACGGTCAGCTGTTTCCGTTCCGCGCCGCGTAACCGCAGACGCTCAGCGATATCGCGTCGGTTGAGGGGCCGTTTCTGTCCCCGACTCAAAAGATCCAGAACCCTCTGCTCCAGGCGTTGCATGTCCGATCCTTAAAAAAGGGCAGCCTCCATTCGGATACTGCCCTTTCCTGAAATTGGTATCAGGGATGCCTTAGTCTACGGCTTCATACTCGGATATCACTCAGCAACCTGTCAAACGGTAAATCACCCTGTGCGGAATTATTCAACCCGCCAGGAGGTCATACCACTCTTGGTACGGCCGAAGGTTTTCTGCTGCAGGGACGATATCGCCCCACTGCTCGACTGGATCAGGGTCTTGACGTCAGTCTGCCGGCCGGTATGCAGACCCGGACTGGTTGCCAGCCCGTTACCGAGCGATTTGCGTTTCAGAACTTTCTCTTTATCTGCGACCTTGTCGTTGGCGCTTGTCCTGTCGTCAGGATCGGTGCCGATGACCGAAAACTGCGGAGCGGTTCCGGTCTCGTAATCCAGGAAATAAACCCAGCTGGAACCGCCGGTTTCACAGGGTTCATTGTTCGGCACAAAGGTAGTGAAGGTCAGGATTCCGCCCAGCAGCGTCGCCTGCCCCAGATTCCGCTCTTTCGCATCGAGAAAATCCAGAAACCATCCCTGTTTTGCTCTGACCTCAGCCTGCAACAGGGAGAAACTCGTGGCGCTTCCGCCATTCTTGACATCCGCGCCCCCCTCATAAACCCTGACTTCGCTGCTGTCGAACAGCTCCGCCGTATTCCTGTGGAGGGTCGTATAGGTAAAGCTGCCGGTGCCGGCCTCTTTCGGCTCTTTCAACCCATAGAAGGACTGCTGATCCGCGTTGGCGGCATCCGCCGGAACCAGATAGCGCCCGGTGCCGAAAAAGAGCCAGCGATTCCCCAACTGATCCAGCCCTGCGGTCGGTGCTGCGGTGATCGGCTGACCGGAACCGGAGCCGGCAACAGCACCGACGGACAGATTCAGGAAGGTATTGTTCAGGTCCCAGGTTCCGATTGTCCGGTTGTTGGCAACCACAATCCGTCTGAGTTTCCCTCCCCAACCGGCCGCCTCATCCCCATTGACGGTGCCGAAATAAACGGCATCGCTTTTGAAATCCAGATCCCAGTCGACTCCAATGGCGTTGGAAATAAAACTGTCTGAATCAAGCGAAACTAGCGGGACCGGGTCCGCGGTACTGCTGACGCAGGAGCCGGAAGAGTTCGTGAAACAGACCTCTTGACCGGTACCGGCCCCCAGCCGATTCAGGTTCAGCAGGAAAATCCGTCCGGGTTGCCGGCTCCCTGCCTCCGCAAGCGCGGCGGTGTCCGGCTCGCCGCCGGCAGAGGCGGGACCGGAGCCGAGCAGCAGATACCAATCATTGGCGTCTGTCGCCGTTGCCATGCCGGTCAGCCCATGATCCCGCAAGGTGATGACCATCGGGTAATTGGTCGTGTAGCCAAGTCCGGGGAGGGTAATCTCGGCTAGCAGTTCGGGGGGCGACTCGGGATCGGTGATATCGAGGATGAAATAGGCTGAAGTCATAACCGGGTCACCGGCGTCAAGCACTCCGTTCTGATTGAGGTCGGCGTTGATTTTCGCGCCGCCGAAACGCATTCCACCGACCAGCAGGGTTCCCCAGCCGTAGGGATGCACACTATCGTTCGGAAAGATATTGGCATCAAAGATTTTCGGCTTCAGGTCTGCATAATAAACATGGGTGTAATCCGGATCGCTCAACCAGTAGAGATGGGGCAGCAGATTGAACGGCACATACCCCCAGATTTCGGCTCCCAGTTCAAAATCGGTCTTGCTGCTATCCACGCTGGCATCGGGCCGGATGGGCTGTTTCAGATAGGCCCGTGAGACCGGATCGTAGAAGCCGGCGTTAAACGCATGGAATATACCGTCATTGGCACCGACATAAACCACGTTGCGCCGGTCCTTGTATTTTGCATAAAAGGCCGCATAGGTTCTGTCATGGTAGAGCAGGTCAAAATTCTCCGCCGGTCTGCCGACCACCGTCGGTGTCGAATTGACGATATCCCCCAACCGCCAGGTTCCGCCAGAATAGTGGCGGCTGCGCATTGGGGGGATCACGGAGCTGCTGAAAGAAAACGCGCCCTGGTCTTTCCCGCGGATCCATTCGATCAACCGGTTCGTCTGAAGGGAGACAAAAGCGCTGAAGTCGGCGGAGGCAATCCCAGGTGGCGGAGTGACGGCATTATAGGCGAATGGCGAAAAAGCATGCAGATAGGGGGCGATTGCCGTTCGGTTCGCTGTACTGAAATCGATCACCTCACCAGTTTCCGCCAGCAGATCACCGTCATCGATAAAAGTAAAGAGATAGCGTTGCCGGTCTGAAGAGGCATAACGCCGCTGGTTCAACGGATCGAAACGGATGTCGTCATTGAGCCAGGGAGTGGCGGACCAGAGATAGCGGATACTGTCTGCCGTGCCGCTCTCGACCGGCGTGGCCAGTTCATAGTCATCCAGTCTCCCGTTGGCGCCGGCCACCGACCCATCAGCCTGTTCCACGCCGTCGCGATACTTGATTACCCGGTCACCACTGAAGGTGATGAACAGGTCCTGGTCCAGATCGAGTCTGGCGTTGCCGTTGCTGTCCTCGCGCATATTCCCGTAGGCATCGACAAACAGGGCCTGCAGTTGCCCTGTCCACTTGATCAGATGGCCGACCTGATCGTCATATTCAGGAAAAAACCGTGACTGATAAATCGCTCCTTCACCGGAACGCGAGCTTGAGATGACCGACGCGGCGGTTCCCGATGCGTTTCTATTTCTGATCGCAAGAAAAGCTTCGGCAAGTTTCTGTTCCAGGGCATAACCGTCGGTGGCGAAATAGAAGTTGTCCGGATTGCAATCACCGTCGCGGTCCCATTCATTTTTCTTCCCTGAGCAATCCGGGATGCCCCCGGCATCGGCATTGTTCTTCAGATAGGCATTGATATCCGCAGGTTGCGGCGGATCGGGAATGTGATCACCGTCATCGTCATAAAAACCGCCATTGATCGCCGCTTCCCGCAGGCGCCTGGTTGCCGTGCTGTATTGCGTTGCATCGCTCTCTCCCAGTGCGGCCAGCAGATAATAGGAAATGACCTCCTGATGGCCGGGCAGGTCGGCAGCGGTGCGCAGATCGTTGTGCCGTAAGGAATAGGCGACATCATCCAGCATCTCGTTCAAGCCGGTCGCCCCGACGCCGTCGCCGGTAATTGCCGGATTGTGGCCGCCATCCCAGTCACGAAAAGGTTCCCCGTCATTGAAATGCAAGACAAAGGTTTTGGCGCAGGGCAATCTGGTCGCCTGATCGGCGTAGTAATAGGGATCATTTTCCAGGCCGGAGGGATAAGTCGGCCGGTTGCTCCGGTCATCATAAAATCCTCTGCCCCTGGCGTTGTTCTGCCGCAGGTAATTTCCGATCTCCACCAGGGTCTCCGCGATCGGCGTCGTCCCCCAGATCAGCGGATGCTCTTCAACCACCCGGATACTGTTCAGAAGCGGGTCATGCACCCCCGTTGAGAGGCAGATATCGTAATTGGTGCGTTGCTCGACCGGGCGACCGGTATCCGGATAGCAGGGATTCAACGTCCCGCCATTGACGCTGTTGTTGATATAGATGTCGGCCGGTGGCTTGTGGTGATCGAAGTTGTAAACCGCAACCCCGAACCGCATCGAATGGGCCGCCTTCTGCAGCAGACCGACCGGCTCGTCCCTCACTCCGATGCGGATAGCAAACCCCGAACCTGGCTCATCTGCCAATATGTCAAGTACTTCTGCATCTTGCATTTGTTCTGCGTCGACCGAAGCATCCCCATCGAGTCTCGGTCGACCGAGTGACTCTTCGTTGAAATCTGCAGGCAACGGGATCAGACGCTGGTTATGAATCATGAATCTGGTATTGTCGGGAATGTCGGCTGGCGTCAGCCCCTCGTTGGCATTGGCCGGATACTGCTTGTAAAACTGGTAATCATAGGGTTCGTTCTGCCCTTCGAGAACATACCAGCCATCCCAGTTTGCCTGCCAGTCCCCCCATCCCTTGGCTTTGTTGCGGTTGATCGGCACGATCAAACCATTGCTCGCCGAGTTCATATCCTGATCGCGGGTTGTCACCGACACCTTGCCGCCGACGATCACCTTGCGCGCCACATCGATACGGCGCATGCACAGCCAGTTGAGAAAATTGCCGCTCCAACCACCGGAGTCGTCGACCTTGAAGAACTGTTTCCCGGCATCATAGGAATAGCGTTTGTCACTATCGAAATATCCGAAATATTTATGATTTTTGTTGAAGTCCGCCTGGGTTTCAGTTTTCCACGCTTTGTCAGGCTGGCTGTAGGCCGGCTGTTTCATACTGCCGGAAATATCCAGAGCGATAATGACGTTGGGCGGGGTTTCGCTGGCAAGAAATGGAGGGTAACTGGTGTAATCAGTCAGGGTGTTAACCGCGCCGACCGGCCGGCAAAAGCAGATACAGAAAGCGATTGATAAGAGTACCTTCCGCCGACAGACATAGTTCAGCCTTTGGATTTTGCGCAATGAAATCATCATTCCCCCCTCGGGATATCAATGAAGTCCGAAAGTTACAAATATTACAAAAACAATTTCACATGACGTGCAACCACTGGGAGTGAACCCGCGCCGAACTGTGGTTCGGGCCGTCATACTGGGAGCGGAGATCGTAGATAATCCAGGCGCCGCCTCCGGCAGCGCCTTTCCCTTTTCCCTCATACCCGGAGAGCATCTGCACCGCGCCGCCGGCCGACAAACGGCTATTGGCGCCGAATATCAACGCCGCGGTCCCGCTGCCTAAATCAACCGTCGCATCGCGATTGGCGACATCCGGCAGCCGATCCCCCAGTTCGGGAGCAAGGTAGAATGCTTTGTCGGTCACAACGACCTTGTTCAGAACAACGCTGTCTCCCGCCGCATCATTCCAACCCCGTTCTTCAATGCCCCGTTCAAGCAACATTTTTCCGACCTCATTGCCGCTATCGGCAAAATAGAACGCCTGCTGATGGGCTTTTTCGTTGCCGGCGATCCGCAGCTCAAGTTCCGTGGTGGTGGCACCGCTCAGTCCGACGATAGTCAGCAAGGCCAGCATCAGCAGTACAAATATCAACGCGGCTCCCGACTCATCCTGCAGTTTTCTGCGCAACATCTTTCCCCCTCCTTATCGTTCTATGGCGTTAAATTAGATCCGCTTTGGTCACGATAATCCGTAGGTGTTTGGACCGGCCTCCAGACTTCATGATGACATCGAGTCGAATCGATTTGGTTCCCGGCAACGGATCGTCTTCGGTCACCTCCCAGGTGTAGCTGCAATTATAGCGGTCGAGGCGGTGCGAACCGCTGGACAGGACCGGATGGTCGTAGGGCAGCGACAACAGTTTCTCGGCCTGCTCCTGCCCCAGCGTGGTGGCCTCGGTGACGGATCGGGCTCCGGAATTACCGGTAATCGAGGTCAGCTGCAGAGTTGCAATCGCCAACATGCCGACGGCAAAAATGCTGACGGCGATGACGACTTCAAGCAGGGTAAAGCCGTCCCGACTGTTCAACTGCGGCATCAGTCCCCCCTCATATTTCGGCAGAGGACCGTCGTCGTCAGCAATCGTCGCCGGTACCGATCGTTCGGGGTGACAATTTTGCCGCCGACCTGAAAGGCCCGATCGGCTGAAAAATCCCGATCCGCTTGCGGGACCCGGCCGAGCAGCCAGATCTTGACGGCGCGAATATCGTCAAGGTCGGCAGCAATTCCGGTATCGAGCAGATTAAGCGCTCCGTCGCCATCGGTATCGTCCGCAAGCGTCAACTGATCGTCATTGTTGCCGTCCAGTTCCCACCAATTGCCGTTAGCGCCGCTCAGTGCCCAGTGGATCCGGCCACCGCCGTCGGTATCGAGAGCGCCGTCCGCATCGCTGTCGAAAGCATAGGCGAAACCGATGGCATCGATATATTCCGCAGCCGGGGCGTTCCCGCCCGGGGCATCACCATTGGTATCCCGCCCCAGGCGCCGGATGCCATGAGAGGTGTAAAGCCGGAAAGTGACATTTTCATTGGCGTCATTTGTATCCCCGTCTCCGGACAAATCCATTGTGATCTGGACGCGGTCCGATTCCGCCCTGAGAAACGAGGCGGTAGCGGTACCGGTTGGGTCGTAGCCTGCCATGCGCAGATCGCACAGCAGGGAATCCATTCCAGCTCTGACATTCTGCTGCGCTTCAGCAACCTGTAGCTGGGCCGAGTAGGCCTGGGTATTCGACAGGTAAAGTTTGAGAATGACCGCGCCGACGATGCCGGTGATCGCCAGCGCCACCAGCAGCTCAACCAGAGAAAAACCGGACGGGTGCTTGAATTTATGATTCATCGATCCCCCCGCAACAGTTCAGTTCAAATGGACATAACCGGCAACCGAGGTCGTCAAACTGTAGGTCTTCCCGGTCCGGAGACTGCGGAGCGTTACCCGGCCGGTGCCGCCGGAGGGTCGGCCGCGCGCGGTAAACGCCGCCCGGTTCGCCGCGAAGCTGATATCCGAAAGTTTCACCGAATTGGGCAGGACAACCCGTGTCAGAACCTCTTCACCATGATCCACGGCGCCATTCGCATTGCGGTCGACATACAACAGATAACCGTCAGTCGCAGCGGACTCAAAACGGATCGCGACAATCGCGTTGCGTTTGATCGCTTCCATCTTGGCCTGCTGGAAATGACCGTAGAGTTCCCGCGCCACGGCACGCAGGTTCAGGTTCTGGGAAATGGCTTGGAATTGCGGAACGGCGGTCGCCGTAAGGATCCCGATCAACGCAATGACCAGGAGGATTTCGATGAGCGTGATACCACGCTCACCCTTGCGGATGTGATTGCTCATGCCCCCTCCCCAGAATGCAGATCAATCGAACAAAACTATCGTCCTCATTAATACCTCGGCAGCCCCCCAAAATTCAACCGAAAAATAACCCGGAGTCCCTGAAACAACAGTCGATTCGGCATCGTGCAAATTTTTCACAGTGAATCCGGTAAAAGATGCAGAACTTACATCTCTCGACATTAACCAACCACAATCATTATAATTATCAACAAGTTACAAGACTCTTTAAGTCGGCCCGGGCATTGCAGAGAAGAAATCACGACTCAATATTCATTTTCGGAATTCACAAATCAAGAGGGCTCTGCAAATGCATATCACTCCTGAAAACCAAACCGGCTTTACCCTGATCGAGATTCTCGTCGCCATCACGATTTTTTCCGTCGGCCTGCTCGCCATAGCCGGTTTGCAGATCAGCGCGATCAACTTCAACCGCGGTTCCAACGATCGAACAGCAGGGGTTGCCATCGCGCAAGATGTCCTGGAGCAGATCCTGTCTCGCAAAGGAGATGATCCGCTGATAACCTCCGCCAAGGCACTTTCCGCCTGGAACCTCGACCCAGCCTATGACGCCAATGGCAACATCACCCTCCCGGGCAGCGGCACCCTCAGGGCACGGTATACTGTCATTCGCAATCCTGCCAGTCCTGCTCCGATGGACAAGATTTCAACCATCACGGTCCAGGTCATAGACCAGCAGGGCCGGACAACCACAATGACCGGTTTCAAACGCACTTACTAGGCCTGAAGGGATATGCTGATGAACGCGCTGAACAGACATAAAGGTTTTACCCTGATTGAAATATTGGTCGCTCTGGGAATTTTCGGCGTGGCTCTTACCGCCATGTACGGGGTTTATCGGAGCATGAGCAGGACTTCCGTCGGTCAGGAGGGGGTGGTTGACATTCAGCAGAATCTGCGGGTAGCGATGGATTTTATCGGTGATGACATCAGTAAAGCCGGTGCCCTCCTGCCCGGCGAGCAGAATCCGGTTTCTGCCGCGACTGCAACCTCCATCACTCTGCAATTTGCTTCAGAGATGCACAATTTTGCCATGCTGGCAGGTGCTGACCAGTTTGTCCCCGCCAATGCTGTGGGACAAATAGCATTCAATGTCGCCATGCCGTATATGGCCAGCAGCTTCAAGGCCGGTGACATAGTCCACCTGATCCGGCCGGAAGACGGCAGTCAACCTTTGAATACCGACCTCACGGTGGCTGCCGTCGATCCAACAGTTCCGAATGTTACCTTGCAAGGTTTTACCAATACTGATGAGGTTAAATGCATGGCCGGGGATATGCTGATGCGTGGCTCTGCCGGCAATGCCTTCACCACCGTCACCTGGACCTTGAATGGCACTGACTTGACTAAAAGCACGAATGGCGGCGCCGCTGAAATCGTTGCCCAGAATATTACGAATTTAGTTTTTTCCTACGTGAATGACACCACTGTATCGCCACCAGAAACCAGCGCGGTTCAGGTCCAGCTCACCGGGACTGCAATCAATCAGCCGGACGGGCAACCCCGGCAACGCAGCCTGCAAGCCACTTATTACCTTCGCAACAGACGTTAGGAGGAATAAATTCATGCCGAATGCAATATATCGCAAACCGTATTTTAAGCAGACACTTCCGAACCCGCTGACCAATGAACGCGGCATCGCCCTGATCATTGCCGTTTCCCTGCTGGCGGTCATGAGCGTTCTCGGTGCGCTGCTTATGTCCTCTTCGTCGACGGAAATTCAGCTGTCGGGCAACTACCGATTCAAGCAGGAAAGTCTCTACGCAGCCGATCGGGGTGTCGAATATGCCATGGCGAAGATCTCCAGCAAAGATGATGAAGATAATTTTAACATCCAGGCTGACCTGGACAATATCAATGCCGCCGGCGATAACAATGCCGGCCTGAAAGAAAATAAGAACTTTGTTACGTCAAAAGAAGAACCTGCTAACCCTGAATTATGGAATGACGAAAACAGCGCGATATACACAACAACAAAAGAGGTGCCCATGGGTAGTGGCACCCAGCTCGGTATAGTTGATGCGAGATACTACCGGATCACCATGACTGGTGTTTCTCCGGCATCTGCGATCAACCCGGCGATCACCCATCTGCGCGTCTATGTCGCCAAATACGCGACGAATACTAAGCTCTAATTCCCCAGCTATGCGGAGGTTGGCATGAAGATTTTATCGTTCCTAATCTTAGTTTCCCTGTTGTTCGGGCTCACTACGCTGGCCTGCGCTGAAGACCAGTCGGGGTATAACTCCCGCCATAAATACCCGGGTATTTACAAATCTGACCGACTTTACCAGCTGGATAATAAAGAAAGTGTCTGGTACGGCAGCAAACGCCCGAAGCAGCTTCACAACCTGCAATGCGACGAGGCGATCAGGAGATTGCGCGCCAAAGGCAGCTGGACCGGGAATCTTTCCGACCAGGGAAAATGCCTCGGCACTTCTGAAGCGCCGACCTGGGCAACCGGCAATTACCTGAATTACCTCAACGGCGGCGATGCCGCAAAACAGAGCAATCAAGAATGAGTCCGTTTCTTCAATTGCCAGCGACAGATTGACCGAAGGAGATCGTTATGAAACGAAACATATATATTATTCTCGCTCTTTTGCTTCTGGCGCCGGCTTCAGCTTTTGCCCTGCCGGATACCTATATCGGCGATACCGCGATATACGGCGGAGCCACCATGTCGCTGAAACCGAATGTCCTGATCATTTTCGACTCCTCGGGAAGTATGGGCGAACAGGTCGATGTTGAAGTCTGCGAACCGGACACCGACGGCGACGGTATTGCGGACAACGTCGACAACTGCGTCAATACTGTCAATGCCGACCAGGCCGACACCGACAACGACGGCCTGGGGGACGCTTGTGACAATGACACCACCTACCCCGACACCGACGGTGACGGATTCACCGACAACGTTGACAACTGCCCGACCGTTGCCAACGCCGACCAACTCGACAGCGACGCAAACGGCGTCGGGGATGCCTGCGAACTTACCAGCGGCAACTATAATCCCAACCTCGATTACACCTTTGGAATGACGACTGAATATTGCGGCAGAAGGAGGTATGGCAGCTACGATGACTTTTGCGAGAGAAATGCGGTGTATCAGTGCAGCCAGAGAGACTGGAATAACGGTGTCTGCAGAAACTGGACAAAGGTCATCGACGATGTCAATAACACTTACGACACCAATTGCGGTAACCCCAGTCCCAAACAATCTCTAATTACCCTCGGCAAATGGCAGGGAAACAAAAGAGTCCGCGACAACCAATGTTCAAATAGAAGCTCAACCTATTATTATGCAACCGGCAACTGGATCGACTGGTACAATTCCACCGGCGGCAGCGCCGTTCTTGACGACTCCGGCATGAGCGTGGAAACCTACGCTGCAACCGACGCTACCAGCAGTTCCGCCACCAGCGCCGCCGGGCAGGTCTGCACCACGATTCGGGAAACAAAAAACCAGATCGCCCGCAACGTGGTGTCTGACCTGATCGAAACCACCAACGGAGTCAACTTCGGTGTCATGCGCTTCAACAATACCGACCAGGGCGGACGGTTTATCAGCCAGCCGGTCGGAGGCGTCAATTACACCACTTATGTCAAAGACATGGAAGGGATCCACTCAGGAACCATAACCAACCAGGAAGCTCTACTACAAGTTGTCAACAATATCCCTGCTCAGGATTTTACCCCGCTCGGCGAGACGTTGTTTGAAGCGATGCGCTACTTTTCCGGCGGGCAAAGCGCCTTTACCAGCGGGCTGAGCTATACCTCGCCGATTCAGGCCAGTTGTCAACAGAATTACATCATCATCATTACCGACGGTATGGCGACCCGGGATGATGATGACGTCCTGCGCACCATCTGCAACAATGGCGACTGCGACGGTGACGGCCACGACTTGGTGGGGTCAATGGATTACCTGGATGACGTCGCCAAGTATCTGCACGACACCGATCTTTCCACCGGGGCCGATGGCTTCACCGGCACTCAGAATGCCCTGACCTTTACCATCGGTTTTGGTCTCGGCGGCGCAAATGCTGATGCCGTGCAACTGCTTCAAGAAACAGCTACCAACGGCGGTGGCGCAGCCTACCTGGCCTCCAACTACCAGACCTTGACCGGCGCTCTTACTTCAATCATCGGCCAGATACTTGAGGTCAATACCGCATTTGTCGCGCCGGTGGTACCGAGCAGCCCGGAGAACAAAGTTTACAGTGGCCAACGGGTTTACCTGGGCTTCTTCAAACCGATTCTGGACCATGACTGGCAGGGCAACCTGAAAAAGTTCGGCCTCAACTCTGATCTCGAGCTTGTCGATAAGAATGGCAACCTGGCCACCGACGCCAATGGTCACTTCCTCAGCACCGCGGTCTCCTTCTGGTCGCAGAATGCCGACGGCGGCAATGTCGACGAGGGGGGGGTTGGAGAAATTCTCAGCAGCCGGGATCTGGCCACGGAGCCGAGAGCGATCTACACCTACAACACCCACATCGGCAATACCACCCTGACCCATAGCTCAAACCAGGTCACTACCGCCAACACCGAATTACAAAACAGCGACTTTGGCGTTTTGACCGATGCCGAACGGATTACGATTATCAACTATGTAAATGGCCTTGATGTCTACGATCAGGACCTGGATGGCAATACAACGGAACAGCGGGATTGGCTGCTCGGCGATATCCTCCATTCGAAACCGGTTATCCAATCCTACAACAATTATCCACTGGGTGATGAAGGTAATGCTTCCATTAACAAAACCATCATCTATGTCGGTAGCAACGACGGCATGATACATGCCTTCGTAGATGCTACAGGCGAAGAGCTCTGGGCGTTCCTGCCGCCGGCGGCGCTGCCGAACCTGAAATATCTGGGTAACGCTGACCATGAATATTTCATGGACGGTAGTCCGATCATGTACGTGTATGACGCTGACCAGGACGGTAATCTCGGCGATTCCGAACAGGCCGATGGCGATGCGGATGACGGCTCCCATGATAAAGTCATCATGCTGGTCGGCATGCGCCGGGGCGGGGGCATCGACGAGTTGGACCCGAGCGCCGGGCGCGGGTTCTATTATGCCCTTGATGTTACCAAGCCGACATCGCCTAAATATCTCTGGAGCTTCGATGCGACTTATCAGAATGGCGCTGGCTCGGTGCTCTTCCCTGAATTGGGCGAAACCTGGTCCGATCCGACCCTGGGAATTATCCGCCTCAACGGCTCAGACAAAGTAGTCGCTTTTATCGGCGCCGGTTACGACAACAACGAAGACCTGCGTTATGGTGACACGCAGAACTTCCCGGACGACACCCTGCCAACCACCCAAACGATTCTTGCAACCGCCGATGCCGGCCTGCCCCCTGCGACCAGTGCCGGAACCAAGATTGATGGCACGAATCAACGCGGCCGCGGTGTCTATGTATTTGAACTGGCCAGCCTGAGCTCTTCCGGAGTACCAACAATCGTCACCAGCCCGACCAAGGTCTGGGAATGGGTCTATGATGACGGCCGTCAACTTTCCGATCCGGACAATAACCCGACTTTTTCCATCCCGTCCGCGGTTTCTCTAGTAGATACTAATTTCGATGGTTACATAGACCTCTTCTATGTCGGTGACACCGGCGGCAACATGTGGCGTTTTGATATTCATAACAAGGCCAATACCAGTACCTGGAACGGCAAAAAGATTTTCAGCGCCAACCCTGGCAACGAAAATACGCCGACCAACGGCCGGAAGATCCTCTATCCGCCGTCCGTGCTCCTGGAAGGCAAGTATATCGGTCTCTACTTCGGTACCGGCGATCGCGCCCACCCGCTGAATCAGGCTGTTCTCGACAGGCTTTACGCCGTCTACGACCGTAGCGTTTATGACTATAAATACTACGCACCGCGGCTTTCGCTGATAACTGAAGCCGACATGGTCGATCTGACGGAGGACAACCTGCAAGCAGCCAATCCGGTTGATCCGCCAGCTGATTTAAATTTGGACTCCTGCGATTTGTCCAACAACCAATCGGTAGATTGCACCTTGCTGCGCCTCTACTCGGACGACTACTACGGCTGGTTCATCAAACTTGATCAGAATGCGGGTGAGAAAGCCCTGGCCAACCCGCTGGTCTACAACCGGGTGGCCTATTTCACAACCTACACCCCGAATCTCATCACCGATGACCCTTGTCTCTCCGGCAACCTTGGCGTCGGCAAACTTTATGCGCTAAAGTATAAAACCGGGGAGGCAGCCTTCAATCTCGATCTGAATAACGACACGGAATTCAGCAGCAATACCAACGCGCGCGCCGAAACCGGAGAAGATGGCGTCGTTTTGCGCCGTTCGGACCGCTCCGGGACAATCGGCTCGGGGATTCCCGCCCCGCCGACCATCATCTTGAACGAAGGGGGAGCGAAAGACTCCGAACTCCTGATCGGCAGCGGCGGCGGTATCAGCATTGTCCAGACCAAGCAGGGCGGCGGGACTGTCCCGATCTACTGGATCAAGGAGTAGCTGAATGAGACTGTATCAACTGCTGGTCTTCTGTTGCATTCTGCTGGCCGCCTGCTCTTCCAGTGAAGAGACAAAACCGGCAGATTCGGAACCCGCGACATTGAAGCACCTGCAGCATGACAAAAGGATCAATCCGGAAGATCAGGCTGGTGAGCTTTCCGTCAGCCTGATCCCGGATCCCTTGATCTCTGCGCAAGGAGCGATAGCTACTCTTTCCGGTTGCCAGGGGGGAGAAACGAACATTAGCTGGACGGTCAACGGAACAACTATTTCCGCTGCAACTTCAGTGGAACTATCCAATAGATACTTCAAAAGGAATGATGAAGTCGGACTGCAGGTGAAATGTGGGGAGAAACGGGCCGAGGCGACCGCAAGAGTAGGAAACAGCCCGCCGGTCATAACGACGGTAAAGATTGCGGCTCCTCATATTGTCTCCGGCAGCGATTTACAAGTCATCCCGGAAGCGGAAGATGTAGATGGCGATTCAGTGAATTTCGATTTCCACTGGTCGGTGAATGGCGATTCACTGCCGGAGCTCACCGGCCCGGTTTTACCGGGGAAGTATATTCACCGGAACGACCTAATTGAACTGATGGTCATTCCATCAGATCAGTTCGAAAAAGGTCCGTCATTTGAAGGGTTCGGTTTCAGGGTGCCAAATTCTCCGCCGAAAATCACTTCACAACCGCCCCAGAAGTTTTCTTCCTGGACCTACGAATACCAGGTGATCGCATCCGACCCGGATGGTGACCCGCTGAGTTATCGCTTGGAACAGAATCCGAACGGAATGAACATCTCAGCAGCCGGTCTGCTTTCCTGGCCGCTCGAGAATGTCCAGCCCGGCGCATATACATTTGAAATTGTCGTGGAAGATCCGCAAGGACTACGATCCCGGCAATCCTATACTCTCAACCTTTCAGCTCCGGAGTGATTATTGTGCTCAATCGACAAAACGGATTTTCGCTGATCGAAGTTATCACTGTCGTGGCTATCCTCGGGATCGCAATGGCATTTGCCATCCCCAACATCAGCAGCTGGATGGCTAGCGCCGAATACCGCGATGCCGCCCAGGACCTGATGCAGAGTTTAAGACGGGCGAGAAGTCGGGCGGTAGCGAAGAACCTGGAACAACAGGTTCGAGTCGACATCGCCAATAATAGATTTATCCTTTTAGAGGGAGATAGTTCATCCAACAGTACAGTCTGGACCCCCAACCCGGCAGTGGCTGGCAACTGGACCAACCTTCTCGCTTCGGTTGCCTTGCGCGCGAAATCTGATTGCTCCGATACGAATAACATCAACTTTACCTTTTCGCCAAACGGTACGGCCGAAATCCAACCTGCGGTTGTGCCACCTATTGCAGATGTTCCATTGACCGGTTCTGTCTGTATCATGGACCCCAATAATTTAGCCGGACCGGCAAAGTTTACTGTGTCGGTTCCTCATAATAGCATTGTCTCCTCCCCAATCATTTCCAATACCGGCAGGGCAATTGTTCAATAAATGTCAATTCTTCCATTCGCCCCCTTATCATGGTCAAGCATGAAAAGGGTTTTATCCTGCTTTTTTCTGACCATCGCTATTGTCGTTCTGGCCGGAAAGGCCTGCCCGGCCCAAACGTCCCTGCAGTCTCACGACAGCAAAATATCTTCAGCAGTTCTGGAAATTCTGGTCGATGGCCGACTGACAGGATGTGGCTGGTTTGCCTCCCTCGACGGTTTGGCAATTACGGCTGCGCACAATCTGAAACAGGCGCATAAGATTGAAATTTTATCAAAACCCTTTGGCCGCCTGAATGCAAAACTGATCGCCTCAGATCTGGCTCATGACCTGGCTCTGTTGAAAGCCGACCGTCATGCCGGTTTTTACCCATCCCTGAAAATTTCTTCCCCTCCCCTGCGGAGCGGAGAAGAACTTAATGCTTATGGTAGTGCCTTCTTCCGTCACAATCTGTTATTTGTCGGGCAGGTCGCCAACCCTGATCTACAGTACGAATGGAATGAAGTTAACCAATGCTACACAGAGGTATACTATCTGTCAGCAATGACCCCGGAAGGGCTATCGGGAGCCCCGTGGGTTAACAGCGCCGGTGAAGTGGTCGGCATCCAAAGCGGCATGGTTGCCTGGCGGGGAGCATTGATGGGGATTGCTTTTGTTGCTCCGGCTACCGCTGTTGAGGATCTGCTCACGACCAAAAAAAACAACCGTTTTCAGGCTTTGGGCGCGACTGTCGCGGAGAGTTGGGAAGCTCCCGCCACCATGGTCAAGACTGCTGCAAAATCGGGCTTGTACATCACACGGATTCTTCCTGGGGGAGCGGCAGATCTTTCCGGTCTGAAGCAAGGGGACCTGATCTTAAAAGCGAATGGGGAAAAGATCCTTTATCGTTCCGAGCTGCTGAGCCTGATCAGAAACAGTCTATTGGAATCAACCCTCACCATAACCATTCTCAGAGATGATAAAACCTTGGAATTGACGTTCAAACTTCTGGATCGAGATTAGGCTCTGTTTTTTTCAGACCGACTCCCTTCCCCCAAGGTCGATTGCACGGATATTCTTCCCCCCGCCTCTTCGATGATTCGTTGACAGATCGCCAGTCCCAGCCCGGTTCCTTCTCCGGGGGACTTCGTGGTAAAAAACGGATCGAAGATTTGGTTCAGATGTTCCGGGGCGATTCCACAGCCATCATCCGCAATTTCAAGGCAAATCCGGTCTTCTTTCATTTCTGCAGAAATCCTGATTTCCCCTTCGGCTTCACAGGCCTGCGCCGCATTAAGCAGAATATTGATAAACACCTGTTGCAGTTTGTTTCTGTTGATGCGGACATTTCCGACCTGCTCCGGCAGCTGATCGGTGATGCTGATCTTTGACAAATTGCCTTGATTGCCCAGCAGCAGCAGACATTTTCTGAGTTCAACAACCGGATCGACTTCTTCGGATAAATCGTCCGCCGGTCGTGAATAATCGAGCAGTTCACGAACGAGATAATCGATCCGCTGGGTTTCGACGAGGGAGCGTTGCAGGATATCCCGATTATCTTCTTTTGCCAGGTGGGTTTTCAGGACCTCAAGATAACCGATCAATGCCGCCAGCGGATTTCCCAGTTCGTG
>Ga0210086_1000742_pt1 | contig 17908 bp, 19 predicted proteins | sample China_Galinas_PW_3_FD_184867 | JGI IMG/M metagenome (GOLD analysis project Ga0210086, IMG submission 184867) | Wetland microbial communities from San Francisco Bay, California, USA, that impact long-term carbon sequestration - China_Galinas_PWB_D2... | ecosystem: Environmental > Aquatic > Marine...
TGGTTACCTGCCGCCTCGCAGCCATGCCGATCTTGCCTTCCACATCGGGCAAGCCTTCCGCGCTACGCGCTCAAAATAGGTGAGGCACCACCATCGGCTACGCGCTCAAAGTAGGTGAGGCACGCCGTTTTCTTGCATCCCATGGGGAAGCGGGCTATCCTCGGTGCCGTCCAGCAATCGCAGTATCTACCTGCGCCGACAGTAGGACGATCACCAATCCTTCTCGGGGATGACGGTTCGCCTTACAGTTGCGAACCAGTGCGATCACCGTTGCAAACAGGGCGGTGGGACATAAGCACTCAGCGGATCTGCTGAGTGCACCGAACCCCTCGTATGACGAAAACTGCGAGGGAGAGAAAGGACATCCGTGACCGATACGGACCTCATAGCGGCTGGCAGTGGCGCCGAAGAACCGGGTCTGCCCACCACCGCGACATCACAAGTCTCGACCTCGGCGCCCGCGGACGTGCCGGCGCGTGCCCCTCAGGGTGACGGCTCGCTGGCCACCATGGTGCTGCCGGAGTTGCGTGCGCTGGCCAACGAGGTCGGCGTCAAGGGCACCTCGGGCATGCGGAAGAACGAGTTGATCGCCGCGATCCGCGAACGTCGCAAGGAGCCAATCGACAAGGCCCGCAACGGCGGAACCGCGACAACCGACAACTCGGCGAGCAGTAACGCTCCTGCCGACGGCAACGAGAACCGCCGGGACCGCCGTGACCAAAACCCCGAGGCCGGCGCAGAAGACAAGCAGGACAAGCAGGACAAGCAGGACAAGGCAGACAAGCAGGACGCCGACAAGAGCGAATCCGACAAGTCAACCCAGGACGCCAAGCCAGACAGCCGGCGAGACGGTGACCAAGCGCATGGCGGTGACCAGCAGGGCGGCCAAAACCGCGGCGACGACGACGGCGAAGGCCGGCAGGGCGGCCGACGGGGCCGACGGTTCCGCGATCGCAGGCGCAGGGAGCGGAGCGGCGGCGACGGCGGTGCCGACGCTGAACTGCGCGAAGACGACGTCGTCCAGCCCGTGGCCGGCATCCTCGACGTCCTCGACAACTATGCATTCGTCCGCACCTCCGGCTACCTGGCCGGCCCCAACGACGTCTACGTCTCGATGAACATGGTCCGCAAGAACGGGCTGCGCCGCGGTGATCACATCACCGGGGCCGTGCGTCTGCCCAAGGACGGCGAGCAGCCCAACCAGCGGCAGAAGTTCAACCCGCTGGTGCGCATCGACACCGTCAACGGCGGCCCCGTCGACGACGCCAGGAGGAGGCCCGAGTTCGGCAAGCTGACCCCGCTGTACCCGAACGAGCGGCTGCGCCTGGAGACCACCACCGAGCGGCTGACCACCCGTGTCATCGACCTGATCATGCCGATCGGCAAGGGCCAGCGCGCACTGATCGTGTCACCGCCCAAGGCCGGCAAGACGACGATTCTGCAGGACATCGCCAACGCGATCACCCGGAACAGCCCTGAGTGCCACCTGATGGTGGTGTTGGTCGACGAGCGGCCTGAGGAAGTCACCGACATGCAGCGCTCGGTCAAGGGCGAGGTCATCGCCTCGACGTTCGACCGCCCGCCGTCCGATCACACCTCCGTCGCCGAACTCGCGATCGAGCGTGCCAAGCGCCTCGTCGAGCAGGGCAAGGACGTCGTCGTGCTCCTCGACTCGATCACGCGGCTGGGACGCGCGTACAACAACGCGTCACCGGCCTCGGGCCGGATCCTGTCCGGCGGTGTCGATTCGACCGCGCTGTATCCGCCCAAGCGGTTCCTCGGTGCGGCACGCAACATCGAGGAGGGTGGCTCGCTCACGATCATTGCGACCGCGATGGTCGAGACGGGGTCCACCGGCGACACCGTCATCTTCGAGGAGTTCAAGGGCACCGGCAACGCCGAACTGAAGCTCGACCGCAAGATCGCAGAGCGGCGCGTGTTCCCGGCCGTCGACGTGAACCCGTCGGGTACCCGAAAGGACGAATTGCTGCTGTCGCCGGACGAGTTCGCGATCGTGCACAAGCTGCGTCGCGTGCTGTCGGGCCTGGACTCGCATCAAGCCATCGACTTGCTGATGTCACAGTTGCGCAAGACGAAGACCAACTACGAGTTCCTGGTCCAGGTATCGAAGAACGCGCCGGGCCCGGTGAACGAGGAGTTCGCGTCCTAAGCGTCGCAAGTCACTCCCTGGTGCCGCCAACGGCGCCGTTACGCGGTAAAAAGCGACCGCCCTGCGAGTTGCGGGGCGATCGCCTAGGTGGTCGTCAGTACTCTTAGCCCGGAATCGGCGGGATCTCCGGAATCTGCGGGATGTCCGGAATTGGGGGCGGTTGCGGCACCGTGGGAACATCTGGCACTGGCGGCGGCGTGGGTATCGTCGGGTCCGCGCCGGCGACTCCGGTTCCAAGTCCTATGGCAGCCAGGCCTATCCCAGCCGCGAGCACTCCACGGCCAACCAGTTGCTTAACATTCATCGCACATCTCCTTCGGCCTTCTGTCTTATACGTCTGGGCTACCCGCTGCGTCCTGCCGCCAATCGCGCCGACGATGGCGCGGACTCCGCGGAATAGCGCAACCGTGCTGGGCGTTTCGCGTTGGTGACGGCTGACCTGGCATAATCGATCCGACACCTCGGTTCCGGTTCACGTCTGATACCACGCGCAGGCGACCGGAGCCGATGTCGCCGGCCTGCCGGCTCCGGGCGGCACACGATATCGATAGAGGAAACCATGAAATCGGGCATTCACCCTGACTACGTCGAGACGACGGTGCACTGCGGCTGTGGCAACACGTTCACCACCCGCAGCACCAAGAAGGGCGGACAGATCCACGTCGAGGTCTGCTCCCAGTGCCACCCGTTCTACACCGGCAAGCAGAAGATCCTGGACAGCGGCGGCCGCGTCGCCCGCTTCGAGAAGCGTTACGGCAAGCGCGCCGGGGCGAGTGCTGGGGACACCTCCAAGGCGGAGGGTAGGGGGACGACGGCAAAAAGCGAAGGCGCCTCGGCCAAGAACGCCGGCGCCGACGACAACTAGTTCTTTATCCGACGCCCGTTCGGCTGCGCGCGCAGCGACGGGCGTCGCTTCGCGTTCAGCGAGCATTGGGTTGGAGTGCGTTCGAGGCAAGACACTTCGAGCTTGGTGGGAGGTGACCAGATGGCGCAGAGCAGCAGTGCCCAAACCGGTGCGCCCGCGATCGACGCACTGCTGACCGAGCACGCTGAACTCGAGCGTCGGCTGGCCGACCCCGCCTTGCATGCCGACCCGGCCGCTGCCCGCAAGGCGGGGCGGCGGTTCGCTGCGCTGGCGCCGATCGTGACGACCCATCGCAAGCTCGAGGCCGCCCGCGGTGACCTCGAAGCCGCGCGCGAACTCGCGGCGGACGACGCGTCGTTCGGTGCGGAGGTGACCGAGCTTGAATCGCAGGTCGACGAACTCGACACCCAGTTGACGGACATGCTCGCGCCGCGCGACCCGCACGATGCCGACGACATCCTGCTGGAGGTCAAATCCGGTGAAGGCGGCGAAGAGTCGGCGTTGTTCGCCGCGGACCTGGCGAGGATGTACATCCGCTACGCCGAGCGGCACGGGTGGTCTGTGACGGTGCTCGACCAGACGACGTCGGACCTCGGCGGATACAAGGACGCCACGCTCGCGATCGCGAGCAAGGGTGATAACGCGGACGGGGTCTGGTCGCGGCTGAAGTTCGAAGGCGGCGTCCACCGCGTGCAGCGGGTGCCGGTCACCGAGTCGCAGGGCCGTGTGCACACGTCCGCCGCGGGCGTCTTGGTGTATCCGGAGCCGGAGGAAGTCGGCGAGGTGCAGATCGACGAGTCCGACCTGCGCGTCGACGTGTACCGGTCGTCCGGCAAGGGCGGCCAGGGGGTCAACACCACTGACTCAGCCGTCCGGCTCACCCACCTTCCCACGGGCATCGTCGTCACCTGCCAAAACGAGCGATCGCAGTTGCAGAACAAGACGCGGGCGTTGCAAGTGCTGGCGGCCCGGCTTCAGGCGCTAGCCGAGGAGCAGGCTCTCGCCGACGCGTCGGCGGACCGGGCGAGCCAGATTCGCACCGTCGACCGAAGCGAACGGATCCGCACGTACAACTTCCCCGAGAACCGGATCACCGATCATCGGATCGGGTTCAAGGCACACAACCTCGAACAAGTGCTCGACGGCGACCTTGACGCGCTGTTTGACGCACTTGCGTTGGCCGATAAGCAGTCTCGACTGCAGCAGGCATGATGGCGCGGCTGCGGCAGGCGATCGACGAGGCCAGTCGCACCCTGGCCGACGCCGGGGTCGGCTCTGCGCGCGCCGATGCGGAGCAACTGGCCGCCCACGTCGCGGGCACGAGCCGCGGGCGGTTGCCCCTTCTCGGCGCGCTCGGCGAGGAGTTCTTCGATCGCTACACCGAACTCGTCACCGCACGGGCCAAGCGAATTCCGTTGCAACACCTGACCGGAACCGCGGTCTTCGGGCCCGTGGTCCTCGAGGTCGGACCCGGGGTGTTCGTCCCCCGTCCAGAAACCGAAGCCCTTCTCGAATGGGCTCTGGCACAATGCCTTCCGCAGGAACGTCCGTTAATCGTCGACCTGTGCATCGGATCGGGGGCGCTCGCCGCGGCGCTGGCCCGCCAGAGTCCGTCGGCCCGGGTGATCGGCGTGGATATCTCCACCGATGCATTGAGGTATGCGGGCCGCAACACTTCGTCGGTCGAGTTGCGCCGCGGCGACGTGCGCGACCCGCTGCTGTTCGACGATCTCGACGGCCGTGTCGATCTGATCGTCGCGAATCCGCCCTACCTGCCCGACGGTGTCGAGCTGGAACCAGAAGTCGCAGAACATGATCCGCCTCATGCGCTGTTCGGCGGACCGGACGGCACCTCGATCATCGCTGCGATTGTGGTGCTGGCCGGACGATGGTTGACTCGCGGTGGCCTGCTGGCGATCGAGCATGACGACGCTGCGTCGGACACGGTCGCGCAGATGTTGCAGCGCGCCAACCTCTTCGAGCGTGTGACGGCGCGTCCCGACTTCGGCGGCACACTGCGCTTCGTGACCGCGCGCAGAAGGGTCGCGCCGTGACCCAGACCTTCGACTGCACCGACGAGACCGCGCGTTCCAGCGGTATCTCCGCAGCGGTCAGCGCCGTGAGGGGTGGCCGCCTCGTCGTACTGCCCACGGACACCGTGTACGGGGTGGGCGCCGACGCTTTCGACCCGGCCGCGGTCGCGGCGCTTCTTGCCGCAAAGGGCCGGGGCCGCGACATGCCGGTACCGGTGCTGGTCGGGTCCTGGCAGACCATCGACGGGCTGGCTTTCGTGGTTCCCGACGCGGCGCGCGAGCTCATCTCCGCCTTTTGGCCAGGGGCGCTGAGCATTGTCGTCGCGCAGGCGCCGTCGCTGCTGTGGGACCTGGGCGAAGGGAACGGAACAGTGATGGTGCGCATGCCGCTGCACCCCGTTGCCATCGAGCTGCTGCGCGAAGTCGGACCGTTGGCCGTGTCGAGTGCGAACATCTCGGGCCAACCGCCGGCGGTCACTGCTGACGATGCCCGGCACCAACTAGGCGACCTGGTCGAGATCTACCTCGATGCCGGGCCGTCGGCGCAGCAGACTGCGTCAACCATCGTCGACCTCACCAAGGCGACGCCGCGCATCCTTCGCGAGGGGCCGGTCACGACGCGAGAGATCGCCGATGTGCTGGGTGTCGACGCCGACACGCTTCAGGGTTGACTCCCGCTCTACCCGCTCTGGCGGATTGATCTCAGCTCGGTGCAGTACGGTTTTTCGGTGATCACGGCAGCCGACGGCGTGCTCGCCCTTGCCGAGCGAGGCGCGGGTGTTCCGCTGCGCGAGCTGGCTCTGGTCGGGCTGGCCGCAGCGATCATCACGTATTTCTGCACCGAATGGGTCCGCCTGCTGGCAACTCGCGTGGGTGCCGTCGCCATTCCGAGGGAACGCGACGTGCACGTCAACCCGACACCTCGTATGGGTGGGCTGGCGATGTACATCGGGGTGCTGGCGGCGGTGCTGCTCGCTTCGCAACTGCCTGCGCTCACACGGGGTTTCGTCTACTCCTCCGGGATGCCCGCCGTGCTCGTCGCGGGCGGCATCATCATGGGAATCGGCCTGATTGACGACAAGTGGGGTCTTGATGCGCTGACGAAGTTCGCCGGTCAGATCACCGCCGCGAGCGTGCTCGTCACGATGGGAGTGGCTTGGAGCGTGCTCTACATCCCCATCGGGGGAGTCGGGACAATCGTCTTGGACCAGGTCTCGTCGATTCTGCTGACGCTCGCTCTGACGGTGGGGATTGTGAACGCGATGAACTTCGTCGACGGACTCGACGGCCTCGCCGCCGGCCTGGGGCTGATCACGGCGCTGGCCATCTGCATCTTCTCGGTCGGTTTGCTGCGCGACCACGGTGGCGATGTGCTGTTCTACCCGCCCGCGGTCATCTCGGTGGTGCTGGCGGGGTCATGTCTGGGCTTTCTGCCGCACAACTTCTACCGCGCGCGGATATTCATGGGCGACTCCGGCTCGATGCTGATCGGGCTGATGCTGGCGGCGGCAGCCACCACCGCGGCGGGTCCGATCTCGCAGAACGCCTACGGGGCACGCGACGTATTCGCCCTGCTCTCGCCATTCCTGCTCGTCGTCGCCGTCATGTTGGTGCCGATGCTCGACTTGCTGCTCGCCATCGTGCGGCGGACTCGCGCCGGGCGCAGCGCCTTCAGTCCCGACAAGATGCACCTGCACCATCGGCTACTGGAGATCGGCCATTCCCACCGGCGGGTGGTGCTGCTGATCTACCTCTGGGTCGGCATCGTCGCGTTCGGCACCGCAAGCACGATCTTCTTCGACCCGCGTTACGCCGGAGGCGTGATGCTCGCGGCCGCCGTGGTGGCCGTCGTGGTGACCGTGATCCCTGTGCTGCGGCGCGGCGACGAGCTGTACGACGACGAGTAGTAGGTGGCGGTTTTGGGGTCCCTACCATGTGGTACGGTGCTGGTAGAACCCGAAAGTACCACCGCGGGTTGCCGGCCCCCCCGGTTCATCGGAGCCGCCTCCGACGAGCCGAGATCGACCGACATAGGGAGATACCCCTTGGGTGATTCCAGCGCGCCGAATGCCCTCCGATACGCTCGGCGGGCCACTTGGGAATCGTTCAGGCATCTTCCAGACACGCGGGATTGAGGTAGCAAAGTGACGACGCCAGCGCAGGACGCGCCGTTGGTGTTCCCCTCCGTCGCGTTTCGCCCATTCCGGCTACTGCTCATCTGCCTTGCGTTGACCGCGGTCGCGGTGGGCGCGGCCGCGGCGCTGGGTCACGCGTCGTTTGGGATGTTCTTCGGCGTCGGTCTCGGTCTGGGTTTGCTCAATGCCGTCCTGGTGCAGCGCTCGGTGGAGTCGATCACCGCCGCCGCGCATCCGCTGAAACGCAAGATGGCGCTGAACTCCGCCACCCGGCTTCTGGTGATCACCGCCGTCGGGTTGACGATCGCGTTCATCTTCCGGCCCACCGGGTTGGGTGTGGTGTTCGGCCTCGCGCTTTTCCAGGTGCTGCTGGTGCTTACGACTGCGCTGCCCGTGATGAAGGCGCTGCGTAAAGAAGGTGCCGCCACGTCTGAAAGGAGTGGCCCGTCATGACCGAAACCTCACTCGCCGGAGGCTCGATGGCCTTCCTGGCCGAAGGCGCCATCGAGGTCGGTCACCACGAGACCGCAAAATGGTTCGGCCTAACCGTCAACACCGACACCGTTCTTGCTACCGCCATCGCGGCCGTGATCGTGCTCGCGTTGGCGTTCTGGTTGCGGGCCAAGGTCACCTCGTCGGGCGTGCCCAACGGCGTTCAGCTGTTCTTCGAGGCCATCACCGTGCAGATGCGCAACCAGGTCGAGACGACGATCGGCATGCGGATCGCCCCGTTCGTGCTCCCCCTTGCCGTGACGTTATTCGTGTTCATCCTGATCGCGAACTGGCTGTCGGTGCTGCCGGTCCAGTATTCGAAGGACGGCAAACCGCACGAGTTGCTCGCGCCGCCCGCATCCGACATCAACTTCGTGCTGGCGTTGGCGCTGTTCGTGTTCGTCTGCTACCACGCGGCCGGTGTGTGGCGCCGCGGCATTCTCGGGCACCCCGCGAAGTTGCTCAAAGGTCACGTTGTGTTCTTGGCGCCGATCAATCTCGTCGAAGAACTCGCCAAGCCGATCTCGTTGTCGCTACGGCTTTTCGGCAACATCTTCGCCGGCGGCATCCTGGTCGCACTGATCGCGCTGTTCCCGCCGTACATCATGTGGGCGCCCAACGCGATCTGGAAGATGTTCGACCTGTTCGTCGGCGCCATCCAGGCCTTCATCTTCGCGCTGCTGACGATCTTGTACTTCAGCCAGTCAATGGAGCTCGAGGAGCATCACGACTGAACCACGAACCACTCGGTACGACAGTCCTGGTAGGTCCACTGCCAGTTATCAAGGAGGATATGAATGGATCCCACAATCGCTGCCGGCGCACTCATCGGCGGTGGGTTGATCATGGCCGGCGGCGCGATCGGTGCCGGTATCGGTGACGGCGTCGCTGGTAACGCGCTGATCGCCGGCATCGCGCGGCAGCCGGAGGCGCAGGGCCGGCTGTTCACTCCGTTCTTCATCACGGTCGGTCTGGTCGAGGCCGCCTACTTCATCAACCTGGCGTTCATGGCGCTGTTCGTGTTCGCCACCCCGGTCAAGTAGTTCACCGCGACGATGAGCGCTTGCGCGAAGAGTAGACGGATATGGGTGAGGTGACCATGACGTTCGTCGCGGCCGAGGAAGGCGGGCAGAGCAACTTCCTCGTCCCCAACGGCACCTTCTTCGTCGTGCTGATCATTTTCTTGGTCGTGCTCGGCGTCATCGGCACGTTCGTCGTGCCCCCCGTCATGAGGGTGCTGCACGAGCGCGACGAGATGGTCACCAAGACCATGGAAAACAGCCGCCAAGCGGACAAGCAGTTCGCGGCGGCGGACGCCGACTATCAGGCGGCCATGGCGAAGGCCCGCCGTGAAGCATCTGGTATCCGCGAGGAAGCCCGGGCTGAGGGCCGCAGCATCCTCGAGGACATGAAGGGCCGCGCCTCCGCAGAGGCGTCGTCGGCCATGCAGAACGCAACCGAAGAGCTCAAGGGTCAGGCCGACGCCATCAATGCCGACCTGAGGGCGTCGATGGAGACGTTGGCTGGCATCCTGGCCAGCCGGGTGCTCGGCGTCGACGTCGGTCAAGAAGCCGGCGCGAAGGCGGGACGGTAGCGACATGTCGACGTTCATCGGGCAGCTGGTCGGGTTCGCGGTCATCGCGTTCCTGGTGTGGCGCTACGTGGTTCCGCTGGTGCGCCGGTTGATGACCGACCGCCAGGAGGCCGTCCGCAAGCAACTCGATGAGAGTGCCTCGGCCCAGAAGCGCCTCGCCGAGGCCAAGCAGGCTCACGACAAGGCGCTGCAGGAGGCCGAAAAGGAGGCCAAACGAGTCATCGAGGAAGCCCGCGCCGACGCAAAGAGCATCGCAGAACAGCTTCGGGTCCAAGCCGACGCCGAGGTCGAGCGCGTCAAAGTACAAGGGCAGCAGCATATTCAGCTGCTGAGGGCTCAGTTCATCCGCCAGCTGCGCCAAGATCTGGGCGGCGAAGCCGTGCAGTGTGCCGGCGAGCTGGTCCGCGAGCACGTCTCCGACTCCGACGCGCAGTCTGCCACCGTCGACCGGTTCCTCGACGAACTCGAGGAGATGGCGCCGTCGAGCATCACCCTCGAGGACCCCGCGACGGCCAAGCTGCGCTCTGCCAGCCGCGAAGCGCTGGACACGCTGATCGAACGGTTCGACGCAGTCACCGACGGCATCGACGAGTCGGAATTGTCAAGTCTCGCCGACGATCTGGCAGCGGTAACCAAGTTATTGAACCGCGAGGCGATCTTGGCGAGGCACCTCGCGGACCCGTCGAACGGCCCGGAACCCAAGGTGCGGCTGTTGGAGTCCCTGCTAAGCGGTCACGTCGGTAATTCAGCGCTGGAGGTCCTCAAGGCGGCGGTGTCGGGGCGATGGTCCTCTGACTCCAACCTCGTGGACGCTGTCGAGCACGTCGCGCGATTGTCGCTTCTCGTCCGCGCCGAGCGCGCCGGCGACGTCGAGGACGTCGAAGAGCAGCTGTTCTGGTTCGGCCGGATTCTCGACGGTCAGCCACAGTTGGGGAATTTGCTCAGTGACCACACCCGGCCCGCCGACGGCCGGGTGCAGCTGCTCGAAAACGTTCTCGAGCGCAGCCATGGAGTCAACTCCACCACGGAGGCGCTTCTCGCGCAGACCGTCGACCTGCAACGCGGCGGCCGCGCCGACGAATCCGTTGCGGCGCTTGCGCAAATGGCGGTGGCCCGCCGCGGCGAAGTCATCGCGCACGGGAAAGCCGCTGCCGAGCTCAGCGACGCCCAGCGCAATCGGTTGACGGAGGTGCTGAGTCGTATCTACGCCCGCCCGGTGTCCGTGCAGTTGGAGGTCGACCCCAGGCTGCTGGGCGGTCTGGCGGTCTCCGTGGGCGACGAGGTGATCGACGGAGCGCTGTCGGCGCGGCTGGCAGAAGCCCGCAACCGGCTGCCCGACTGAACTTTGAAAGACCGAGAGCAGGAAGACGAAAAGCACCGATGAGCGCTTGCGCGAAGAGGAGAACCTGATGGCAGAGTTGACGATTTCGCCCGACGACATCCAGGGTGCGATCGAGGAGTATGTCTCCAGCTTCAGCGCCGACACGGCGCGTGAAGAGGTTGGCACCGTCATCGATGCCGGCGACGGCATCGCGCACGTCGAGGGCTTGCCGTCGGTGATGATGCAGGAACTGCTCGAGTTCGAGGGCGGTGTGCTCGGCGTGGCACTGAACCTCGACGAGCACGACGTCGGTGCCGTGATTCTGGGCGACTTCGAAAAGCTCGGAGAGGGACAACAGGTCAAACGCACCGGTGAGGTGCTCTCTGTGCCGGTCGGCGATGCATTCTTGGGCCGCGTGGTAAACCCGCTCGGCCAGCCGATCGACGGGCGCGGCGACATCGACACCGACGATCGCCGCGCGCTGGAGATCCAGGCGCCATCCGTGGTGCAACGCCAAGGCGTCAAAGAACCGCTGCAGACCGGTATCAAGGCCATCGACTCGATGACTCCGATTGGTCGGGGGCAGCGGCAGCTGATCATTGGAGACCGCAAGACCGGCAAGACCGCGATCTGCGTCGACACCATCCTCAACCAGCGGCAGGCGTGGGAAAGCGGCGACGAGAGCCAGCAGGTTCGCTGCGTCTACGTGGCCATCGGCCAAAAGGGCACCACGATCGCCAGCGTGCACAACGCGCTGGAAGAGGGCGGCGCGATGGACTACACCACTATCGTCGCGGCCCCCGCATCGGACTCGGCCGGCTTCAAATGGCTCGCGCCCTATACCGGTTCGGCCATCGGTCAGCACTGGATGTACGACGGCAAGCATGTGCTGATCGTGTTCGACGACCTGAGCAAGCAGGCCGATGCCTACCGCGCTATCTCACTGCTGCTGCGCCGGCCGCCGGGTCGCGAGGCCTACCCGGGTGACGTGTTCTATCTGCACTCTCGGCTGCTGGAGCGCTGCGCGAAGCTCTCCGACGAGCTGGGCGGTGGTTCGCTGACCGGCCTGCCGATCATCGAGACAAAGGCCAACGACATCTCGGCCTTCATCCCCACCAACGTCATCTCGATCACCGACGGCCAGTGCTTCTTGGAGAGCGACTTGTTCAACCAGGGCGTGCGCCCGGCGATCAACGTCGGTGTCTCGGTCTCGCGCGTCGGTGGCGCCGCTCAGATCAAGGCGATGAAGGATGTCGCTGGGTCGTTGCGCTTGGACCTCTCCCAATACCGGGAACTCGAGTCGTTTGCGTCATTCGCTTCCGACCTGGACGAGAACTCCAAGAAGCAGCTGGACCGCGGAGCACGGCTCGTCGAAGTACTCAAACAGCCTCAGCACCAACCGATGCCGGTCGAGGATCAGGTGGTGGCGATCTTCCTGGGCACCAAGGGCCACCTGGATTCGGTTCCGGTGGACGACGTCCGGCGCTTCGAGACGGAGTTCCTCGATCACGTGCGGGGCTCGCATGAGGAGATCCTCAAGGACATCCGGGAGAGCAAAGGGCTCTCCGACGAGACCTCCGAGAAGCTCGAAGACGTGATCAACCAGTTCAAGAGGGGTTTCGATACGTCCGACGGCAGCTCGGTGGTTCCCGACGAACACGTCGAAGCGATGGAGGAAGAGGACGTCGAGAAGGAAACGGTGAAGGTGCGCAAGCCCCCGCCGAAGAAGAAGAAGAGCTAGGTTTTCGATGGCTGCCACACTTCGCGAGTTGCGCGGACGCATTCGCTCCGCGGGGTCGATCAAAAAGATCACCAAGGCGCAGGAGATGATCGCGACCTCTCGCATCGCCAAGGCGCAGGACCGGGTGGAGAAGGCACGCCCCTACTCCGCCGAGATCACCAACATGCTGACGAACCTCGCCGCAGAGTCGGCGCTAGATCATCCGCTGCTGGTCGAACGCGAAAACCCCAAACGTGCCGCGGTGCTGGTGGTGTCGTCGGACCGTGGGCTGTGCGGGGCGTACAACGCTAACGTGTTCCGGCAGTCCGAGGAGTTGTTTGCTTTGCTCCGGGGAGAGGGCAAGACGCCGATCCTCTACGTCGTCGGGCGGAAAGCGTTGAGTTATTACAGCTTTCGGAACTGGAAGATCACCGGGTCGTGGACCGGGTTCTCGGAGAAGCCGGCGTACGAGAACGCCCAGGAGATTGCGTCGACGCTGGTCGACGCGTTCAACGCGGGTGCCGACGACGAGGGGGACGAGCCGGGACCGGACGGCGTCCTCGGGGTCGACGAGCTGCACGTGGTGTTCACCGAGTTCAAGTCGATGATGTCCCAGAATGCAATCGCGCTTCGTATCGCGCCAATGGTGGTCGAGTACGTCGAGGAAGACACCGGACCGCGCACGCTGTTCTCGTTCGAGCCGGACGCGACGACTTTGTTCGAGACGCTGCTGCCGCGGTACGTCACCACGAAGATCTTCGCCGCGCTGCTCGAGTCGGCGGCGTCCGAGTCGGCGTCACGCCGGCGCGCGATGAAGTCGGCCAGCGACAACGCCGACGACCTCATCCGCGACCTGACGCTGCAGGCCAACCGTGAACGCCAGGCCCAGATCACCCAGGAAATCAGCGAAATCGTCGGTGGCGCAAATGCGTTGGCCGACACCGCGAAATAGGACCCATTGAGAAAGCCAGGAAGCGAAAAACGATATGACCGCAACCGCCGAACGCGAAACCACCACCAAGGGCAAAGACACCAACGGCCGGGTGGTCCGCGTCACCGGCCCGGTAGTCGACGTGGAGTTCCCGCGCGGCGCCGTGCCCGAACTGTTCAACGCGCTGCACGCGGACATCACGTTCGAGGAGCTCGCCAAGACGTTGACATTCGAAGTGGCCCAACACCTCGGCGACAGCCTTGTGCGCTGCATCTCGCTACAACCCACGGACGGGCTGGTCCGCGGCGTGGAGGTAGTCAACACCGGCCGCTCGATCTCAGTGCCCGTCGGGGACGGGGTCAAGGGACACGTCTGGAACGCGCTGGGCGTCTGCTTGGACGAGAAGGACTACGGCCAGGATTTCGACCGCTGGCCGATCCACCGCAAGCCGCCGGCGTTCGACGAGCTAGAGCCTCGCACCGAAATGCTCGAAACCGGCCTGAAGGTCGTCGACCTGCTCACCCCGTACGTGCGTGGCGGCAAAATCGCACTGTTCGGCGGTGCCGGTGTCGGCAAGACCGTGCTTATCCAGGAGATGATCAACCGGATCGCCCGAAACTTCGGCGGTACTTCGGTGTTCGCGGGCGTGGGCGAGCGGACTCGTGAAGGCAACGACCTTTGGGTCGAGCTGGAGGAGGCCAACGTTCTCAAGGACACCGCGCTGGTGTTCGGACAGATGGACGAGCCGCCCGGTACGCGTATGCGGGTGGCGTTGTCGGCGCTCACCATGGCCGAGTACTTCCGGGACGAGCAGGGCCAGGACGTTCTGTTGTTCATCGACAACATCTTCCGGTTCACCCAGGCCGGCTCGGAGGTGTCGACGCTTCTCGGCCGCATGCCGTCGGCCGTCGGTTACCAGCCGACGCTGGCTGACGAGATGGGCGAGCTGCAGGAACGCATCACGTCGACGCGGGGTCGCTCAATCACGTCGATGCAAGCGGTGTACGTCCCGGCCGACGACTACACCGACCCCGCACCGGCGACCACCTTCGCGCACCTGGACGCCACCACGGAACTGAGCCGAAATGTGTTCTCCAAGGGCATCTTCCCCGCGGTGGACCCACTTGCGTCGAGCTCGACCATTCTCGACCCGTCGGTGGTCGGCGACGAGCACTACCGCGTGGCGCAGGAAGTCATCCGAATCCTGCAGCGCTACAAGGACCTTCAGGACATCATCGCGATCTTGGGTATCGACGAGCTCTCCGAGGAGGACAAGCAGCTCGTGCAACGGGCCCGCCGGATCGAGCGGTTCCTGTCGCAGAACATGATGGCCGCCGAGCAATTCACCGGGCAGCCCGGGTCCACGGTGCCGTTGAAGGAGACCATCGACGCGTTCGACCGGCTCACCAAGGGCGAGTTCGACCACCTGCCCGAGCAGGCGTTCTTCCTGATCGGCGGGCTCGAGGACCTGGAGAAGAAGGCCGCCAGCCTCGGCGTGAAGCTCGACGAGTCGAAGGACGACGGCGCGCCGGCCTCATCGGACGAGGACGAGAAATCCGATGAACCTGACGGTGGCGACAGTGGCGACGGTGGCGACGAAGACAAAGACAAAGACGAAGATGAGTAGGCGCTGACATGGCCGACATGAATGTCGACATCGTCGCGGTTGAGCGCGAGATCTGGTCGGGTAAGGGGACTTTCCTCTTCACCCGTACCACTTCCGGCGAGATCGGCATCTTGCCGCGACACATCCCGTTGGTGGCACAGCTCGTCGACGACGCGGTGGTGCGCGTCGAGCGCGAGGGTAAGGACGACCTACGGATCGCCGTCGACGGTGGCTTCATGTCGGTGACAGACGACGGCGTCATCATCTTGGCGGAGTCGGCCGAGTTCGAGGCGGAGATCAACGCCGACCAAGCCAGAACCGACGCCGACTCCGACGACTCCGCCGTTGCCGCGAGGGGTCGGGCCCGCCTGCGCGCGCTGGGCGAAATCGACTAGGAGCCGCCGCCGGTGAGTGCGTCGATGGCAATCATGGTCGCGCTCGTCGCCGTCCTACTGCTCGCCGTGCTGGCGCTGACTTATCGGCTCTGGAAGCTTCGGCAGGGCGGCACGGCCGCCATTCTGCGCGACATCCCCGCCGTGGGAGGCCACGGTTGGCGCCATGGCGTGATCCGTTACCGCGGCGGTGAAGCCCGCTTCTACCGGCTCTCCAGCCTTCGCTGGTGGCCCGACCGCAGGCTCAGCCGGCGAGGCATCGACATCGTGTCCCGGCGCGCGCCGCGTGACGACGAATTCGACATCATGACAGCCGAAACGGCGATCCTCGAATTGCGCGATGCCGCGCAGGAACGTCGGCGCGGCTACGAGGTCGCGCTCGACCGAGGAGCGCTGACCGCGTTTCTCTCCTGGCTCGAATCGAGGCCGTCTCCGCGAGCTCAGCGGCGCTCGACGTAATCTATTGCGGCGCTTGCCCCCCGGGCTGCCACAGCACGTCACCGTCCGGGTTGGCCACCCGCGACAGGATGAACAGCAGATCAGACAACCGGTTGAGGTACTTGGCGGGCAACGGGCTCACGCTGTCCGCATGTGCTTCCACTGCGGCCCACGCCGACCGCTCAGCTCGCCGTGTCACTGTGCGCGCGACGTGCAGCAAAGCTGAAAGCGATGAACCGCCCGGAAGGACAAATGAATTGAGCGCCGGCAGCGACTCGTTGTATTGGTCGCACCAACCTTCGAGGCGGTCGATATAGGCCTGCGTGATGCGAAGTGGTGGATACTTGGGGTTGTCGACCACCGGTGTGGAAAGGTCGGCTCCCGCGTCGAACAGGTCATTTTGGATCTGGCGCAGCAACTGCGTCATCTGCGCATCCGGGGCGCCCAGCGCAACGGCCGTTCCGATGGCCGCGTTCGCCTCGTCGCAGTCCGCGTACGCGACCAGGCGCAGGTCGTTCTTGCCAACTCGGGAGAAGTCGCTCAATCCGGTGGTGCCGTCGTCACCGGTTCGGGTGTATATGCGGGTGAGGTGAACTGCCATGGTCAAACCGTACCTAGCAGACTGACATTGATTCTTTCGCTGTCTACACTAACCCGAGTGAGCGAGCGCTTTGTGGTGACCGGCGGCAACCGGTTGGCAGGGGAAGTGGCCGTCACCGGCGCCAAGAACAGCGTGCTCAAGCTGATGGCCGCGGCGTTGCTTGCCGAAGGCACCAGCACGATCACGAACTGCCCCGACATCCTCGATGTACCGCTGATGGCCGAGGTGCTGCGTGGCCTAGGCGCCACAGTGGAGTTGGACGGCTCGATCGTGCGGGTTACCTCTCCGGACGAACCCAAGTACGACGCCGACTTCGCCGCAGTCCGGCAGTTTCGGGCCTCGGTGTGCGTGCTCGGGCCCCTCGTCGGGCGGTGCAAGCGAGCCCGAGTCGCTTTGCCGGGTGGTGATGCCATTGGTTCGCGGCCGTTGGACATGCACCAGGCCGGGCTGCGGCAACTGGGCGCCAAGTGCAACATCGAGCACGGGTGCGTCGTCGCCTCCGCAGATCAATTGCGCGGCGCCGAGATCCAGCTCGAATTTCCGTCTGTCGGTGCGACAGAGAACATTCTGATGGCCGCGGTACTGGCGGAGGGCGTCACGACCATCCACAACGCGGCACGCGAGCCCGACGTCGTGGACTTGTGCACGATGCTCAGCCAGATGGGCGCCGACATCGACGGTGCCGGGACTTCGACGTTGACGATCACCGGCGTCGACCGCCTTCATCCGGCCGAGCATCGTGTGATCGGTGACCGAATCGTCGCAGCCACATGGGGTATTGCGGCGGCGATGACGCGTGGCGACATCTCGGTAACCGGTGTCGATCCCGCCCACCTGCAGCTGGTGTTGCATAAACTTCACGCCGCCGGAGCGACGGTGACCCAGCACGACAATGGATTCCGCGTTGTGCAGTACGAACGGCCGAAGGCGGTCAACGTCGCGACGTTGCCATTCCCCGGTTATCCGACGGACCTGCAGCCGATGGCGATCGGCCTTGCCGCGATCGCGGACGGCACGTCGATGATCACCGAGAACGTGTTCGAGGCACGTTTTCGCTTCGTGGAGGAGATGATCCGCCTCGGCGCCGACGCTCGCACCGACGGCCACCATGCCGTCGTGCGGGGCATTCCTCAGTTGTCCAGTGCGCCGGTGTGGTCGTCGGACATCCGGGCCGGCGCCGGCCTCGTGCTCGCGGGGCTGGTGGCCGACGGCGACACCGAAGTGCACGACGTGTTCCATATCGACCGCGGCTATCCGCTGTTCGTCGAGAACCTGACGACGTTGGGGGCCGAGATCGAGCGGGTGGGCAGCGCATAACTGCAGGAATAGTCCGCGGCTGGTCGGGGTTCGAGTTCTGCGGGCGCGCGGAATTCGGCGCGCTCGAGCAAGGCGTAGACTTGTGTTCGGCAGACTGTTGTGGCCTGTGTCCAATGGTTTGACCGGCCTTGCGCTGCGGAGTACAGTGGCAGGGTTGCCTGTCGAACGGGTGTGTTGTTTGAGAACTCAATAGTGTGTTTGGTGTTTTTGTTTGTTGTTTGTTTTTTTGCCATGCTCTGGCGTTCCCGTGTTGGGGTGTGGTGTTTGTGTCACGTTTGTGATGTTTGTCAGGT
>Ga0210086_1000744_pt1 | contig 17879 bp, 18 predicted proteins | sample China_Galinas_PW_3_FD_184867 | JGI IMG/M metagenome (GOLD analysis project Ga0210086, IMG submission 184867) | Wetland microbial communities from San Francisco Bay, California, USA, that impact long-term carbon sequestration - China_Galinas_PWB_D2... | ecosystem: Environmental > Aquatic > Marine...
ATCGCTGGCCTCCCACCCCCAGCGGCGCATACGCTGACCCGGTGGCCGGTTTCCTCAATTGGTGGGACGGCGTCGAACTGTGGCTGTCCGGCCTTGGCTTCGTGCTGCAGACGATCGTCGTGATGCCGGTGGTGTTGGTCCTTGCCTACGGCCTCGCGGTGCTGCTCGACGGAGGCCTGGGGCAGGGCATTGGGCTGCTGCGGCGGATCCGGCACGGCGAGCAGGAATGAGCACGTTGCCCAAGTCGCGGGTGACCCTGGTACTGGTGAGTCTGGTGTTGCTGGTGATCGTCATGTGGCTGCTCACCCGGTGACGGGTTGCCTCGTCAGTTTCTGTTAGGCTTCCCGCGATGCAAACGGCCCGCGACAATACGGAGTGCTATGTGCTGGCACTCATTGCCGTCGGTGATTACGCCGTTGCAGACGTGCACTGTTGTCGGTGAGTCCACTCCCGCTTGCAGTTTGGTGTCGTTAGTGGCCATCGATCGGCTCGCGTCATTCGTCGCCCCACTGCAATCCGGGAACGCCGTCGGTCCCGTGCAGTGAAAGGTCCCCCATGCTCAACGTCTTCAAGCACGCCCCGCTGTTGCGTCGTGCGGCCGCGCTCGCCGTTGCGGCCACCGTGTTGGCGGCGTGCGGCGGCGGCGCCAGCGATGTGGTGGGCGGCAGCGGCCCGTCGAACGTGCGGGCGAGGCTGATACTGGTCGCCTATGCGGTGCCCGAGCCAGGCTGGAGCAAGGTCATCGCCGCGTTCAACGCGACCGAGCAGGGCAAGGACATCGCGATCACGACGTCCTACGGGGCGTCCGGTGACCAGTCGCGCTCCGTGGTCGACGGCAAGCCCGCCGACATCGTGAACTTCTCGGTCCAGCCCGATATGACGCGGCTGGTCAACGCGGACAAGGTGTCCGAGAAGTGGAACTCCGACGTCACAAAGGGCATCCCGTTCGGCTCGGTGGTGGCGTTGGTGGTGCGCCAGGGAAACCCGAAGAACATCCAAGACTGGGACGATCTGCTGCGCCCGGATGTCGAGGTGATCACCCCGAGCCCGCTGAGTTCGGGGTCGGCCAAGTGGAACCTGCTGGCGCCTTACGCCGCCAAAAGCAACGGCGGCCGAGATCAGCAGGCTGGTATGGAATACGTGAGGCAGCTGGTCGGCCAGCACGTCAAGCTCCGCCCCGGGTCGGGCCGGGAAGCCACCGACGTCTTTCTTCAGGGCAGCGGTGACGTGTTGATCAGCTACGAGAACGAAGCAATCAACGTCGAACGACAGGGCAAGCCCGTTCAGCACCTCGTCCCGCCTCAGACATTCAAGATCGACAACCCGGTCGCGGTCGTCAGCACCAGCACCCACCTGCAGGAGGCCACCGCCTTCAAGAACTTCCAGTACACCCGGCAGGCCCAGCGGCTATGGGCGCAGGCGGGCCTCCGCCCCGTCGACCCCGCTGTGGCCCAGGAGTTCGTCAACGATTTCCCGGCGCCGGCGCAGAAGCTGTGGACAATCGCCGACCTCGGCGGATGGAACGCCGTGGATTCGGCGCTGTTTGATAAGGACAACGGGTCGATTACCGCCATCTACAAGCAGGCCACCGGATGACAGCAGCGATCGGCCCCGGTCACCGCCTTTCGCATCGCCTGGCCGCCCGCGGCACGACGGCGCTTCGCCTGGGTGTCGCCACACTGTGGCTGTCGGTGATCGTCCTGCTACCACTGGCGGCGATCGTGTGGCAGTCCGCCAAGGGCGGCTGGCCGGCGTTCGTGACAGCGGTGACGTCGCCGTCGGCAATCGACTCTTTCCGTGTCACGCTGACCGTCTCTGCAGCCGTCACGGTGATCAACCTGGTATTCGGGCTGCTGGTCGCCTGGGTGCTGGTGCGTGACGACTTCCCCGGCAAGAGGCTGGTGGACGCGGTGATCGACCTGCCGTTCGCGCTGCCGACCATCGTCGCCAGCGTGGTATTGCTGGCGGTGTACGGCCCGAACAGTCCCGTCGACGTCCACCTGCAGCACACCCAGTACGGTTTGGGCGTCGCTTTGTTGTTCGTGACGCTGCCGTTCGTGGTGCGGGCGGTGCAGCCGGTGTTGCTGGAAGTCGACCAGGAGACCGAACTTGCGGCGGCATCGCTGGGAGCCAATGGGCCGACGATATTCCGGACGATCATCCTTCCCGCGCTGACCCCGGCCCTGCTGTCGGGTGCGGGTCTGGCGTTCTCCCGCGCGATCGGCGAGTTCGGCTCGGTGGTACTGATCGGCGGTGCCGTGCCCGGCAAGACCGAGGTGTCGTCGCAGTGGATCCGCACGTTGATCGAGAACGACGACCGCACCGGCGCTGCGGCGATTTCTGTTGTGCTGTTGGCTATCTCGTTCGCGGTGCTGCTCATTCTGCGGATACTGGGATCGCGCTCGGCCAAGCACGAAGAGATGGCACCGTGACTCCCAAGCCGCTGCCCAAGTACCTTGCCCGATTCGTCGCGCTGGCCTACATCCTGGTGCTGGTGATCGTGCCGGCGGGACTGATCCTGTGGCGCTCGTTCTCTGCAGGCCTCGGCTCGTTCATCGCGCATATCACCACTCCCGCCGCGATATCGGCGCTGCAGTTGTCTCTGCTGGTTGTCGCGATCGTGGTGCCGCTCAACGTATTGTTCGGCTTACCCACCGCGCTGGTGCTGGCCCGCAACAAGTTTCGCGGCAAGGCGGTACTGCAGGCAATGATCGACCTGCCGTTCGCAGTGTCGCCGGTAATCGTCGGCGTCGCTTTGATTTTGTTGTGGGGCTCGGCCGGCGCGTTCGGGTTCGTCGAGCGGGACCTGGGCTTCAAGATCATCTTCGGACTGCCCGGGATCGTGCTGGCGAGCATCTTCGTCACGTTGCCGTTCGTCGTGCGTGAGGTTGAACCGGTGCTGCACGAACTTGGCACCGATCAGGAAGACGCGGCCTCGACGCTCGGCTCCACCTGGTGGCAGACCTTTTGGCGCATCACGCTGCCGTCCATCCGCTGGGGGCTGACGTACGGGATTGTCTTGACGATCGCGCGCACGCTCGGTGAGTACGGCGCGGTGCTCATGGTGTCGTCGAACTTGCCGGGAACGTCGCAGACACTGACACTGTTGGTATCGGACCGGTACAACCGCGGCGCGGAATACGGCGCGTATGCCCTCTCGACGCTGCTGATGACCGTCGCGGTTCTGGTGCTGATCATCCAGGTGGCCCTGGATGTGCGGCGGGCACGGGCGGCGAGAGCTTAAGTCGGGCAAGGAGAAAGCGCAGATGACCGACGCGATCACGTTGCGGGGTGTGAACAAACGCTACGGCGAATTCACGGCGCTCGACGACGTCGATTTCAGCGTGCGGTCCGGCTCGCTGACCGCCCTGCTCGGGCCCAGCGGCTCGGGGAAGTCGACTCTCCTGCGGGTGATCGCCGGCCTCGACGAGCCCGATACGGGGACCATCACGATCAACGGTCGTGATGTGACCCGCGTTTCGCCCCAGCGACGCGGGATCGGCTTCGTGTTCCAGCACTACGCGGCGTTCAAGCACATGAACGTGCGAGACAACGTCGCGTACGGTCTGAAGATCCGCAGGCGGCCGAAAGCGGAGATTGAGGAGAAGGTGGACAACCTGCTGGAAACGGTGGGCCTCAGCGGCTTTCAAAGCCGGTATCCCGGCCAACTGTCCGGCGGGCAGCGACAGCGCATGGCGTTGGCACGCGCTCTAGCCGTGGACCCGCAGGTGCTGCTGCTCGACGAGCCATTCGGTGCGCTGGATGCGAAGGTGCGCGAGGACCTGCGGGCCTGGCTGCGCCGGTTGCACGACGAGGTGCACGTCACCACCGTGCTGGTGACCCACGACCAATCCGAGGCGCTCGACGTGGCGGATCGGATTGCGGTGCTCAACGAGGGGCGCATCGAACAGGTCGGCTCGCCCACAGAGGTCTACGATCAGCCCGCCAACGGTTTCGTCATGTCGTTCCTCGGCGCTGTGGCTTCGCTGAACGGAATCCTGGTGCGGCCGCACGACATTCGGGTGGGCCGCAATCCGGAGATGGCGGTGGCCACCAGCGACGGCACCGCGGAGAGCATCGGCGTGATGCGCGCGACCATCGACCGGATCGTCTATCTGGGCTTCGAGGTTCGGGTGGAGCTCACCAGTGCCCCCTCCGGAATGCCGTTCACCGCGCAGATCACCCGGGGCGACGCCGAGGCGCTGGCGCTGAAGGACGGCGACACGGTGTACGTGCGGGCCACCCGGGTGCCTCCGATCGCGGGCAGCCCACAGTCGACTGATTCGGGTGAGGCTCTCGATCTGGCTCAGCCTCTTAGTTGAGCGCTTGTGGAGCGTGCCCCTTGGGGTCAGAAGTCGTCGCGTTCGGCGAATGCGCCGTTGAACAAGAACTGCAGCGTCGACGGAGGATCGACCTGGACCTCGGTGAAGGGCTCGTACGGGATGATGGCGTTGTCGGTGACCAGGAACGGCGAGTGGAAATGGGAGCCGCCGAACTGCAAGTTGGGTTGGTTGGGCAGGCCCCGGCAGTTCGGTCCCCCGCTGGCGTTCACGATCGGCAAGCTTTCCGGGTAGGTGTAGGTGGGGACGCCCAAGACGAAGCTCGACGATGTGAACAGCCCGGGTTTGGCGCCTCCGATGAGGTTGCTCAACTGCGCGAGTCTGGGTGGGATTGCCGAGAAGATGCAATCGAACTCCGGCGAGTAGTCCGACAACAGTTTCAACGGCGCGCGGAACCGCGCAAGGGCGGCGATCAAGTCTTCTTGTGCGGGCTCCAGTGTCGCAGTTCCGTTGTCGGCCAGACCGGTTGCGGCCAGCAGCGTGGCGTTGAGGTTGTCCTGTTGGTCGACGAGGGTGTTGCTTATCGAGCGGACGTTGTCGAGCACGGTCACCAGATCCGGTGCAGCGTCGCCGTAGATGTTGCCGACCGCGGCGGCCTGCTGGAAGTCGGACTGCAGCGTCGGCATCTTGGGGTTGATCTTCGGCAGAAGATCATTCAGCCCGGCGAGCACGGCGCCGGCATCGTCGCCGTGGCCGCGTAAACCCTCGGCGATCGCCGACAGCGTCGCGTTCAGATTGATCGGGTCGATCTTGTGCAGCAGGTCGACCAGCGTCTGGAACAACGTGTTGACCTCGAGCTGCACCGCCGAGACCGCTACCGTCGCGCCCGGCTTCAGCGACTTCCCCGACGGCTTCGTCGGCTCAACGAATTCCACCGACTTGGCGCCGAAGATCGTGTTGCTGGCGATCCGCACGCCGGCGTTGGACGGGATGTAGCGCATCTGGTGGCTGTCGATCGCCAGGGTCAGCTTCGCCTGGTCTCCGGAGTAGGCAATGTCTTTGACCTTGCCGATCTGGATGCCGCGGTACTTGACCTTCGCGTCCCTATCCATCACCAGGCCGGCGCGCGGCGACATCACGGTCACCGAGTCCGTCGACGTGAAGGCAGCCGTGTAGGACAGGTAGGTGATCGCGGCGAACGCAATGATTATCGACGCCAGGGCGGCAGCGGCTGTTCGCGCCGCACCAGTTCGTGACAGCTTCGTTGCCACGTCGCCCGTCAGCCCTGTCGCCCAGATGCAGATGGATCCGACAGGTCAGCCGGCTGTTCAGCGCGCCCCCGCTGCACGGCGTCGAACACCGGTTCTGGCTGGGGTGGGCGGGCGAGAATCGCCGGAAGGACGAACGTGTGCACATATCGCCGCACGACGTCGGGTTGATCGGAGCCGGGAACCGCTCCGATCAGCAGTGCCAGAGCCACGCTGAGCACGAACTGGCCGACATCGGCCGGGATGAGTCTCGGCCGTATCGCTTCGCCGTAGGCGACGAACACCTGGCTGTACAGATCGGCCAGCCGACTTTGCAGCGCGGGCGAGTTGGTCAACAGGCTGGCGACACCATCCTCATATGGCGAGGCCAGAACGTTCAGCAGTGGATCCTGCGCGACAACCGTGGAAACAAAGACCAGCGACTCGGTGATCAGATGCCCGATGTCGTCGGTTGGCGTGAAGCGGGTGACCACCTCGGCGACATAACGATCCATCACCTGACCGGCGACCCCGACGATCAGGTCCTCGCGCCCGCTGAAATGGCGGTACAGCACGGCTCGCGTAACGCCGGCTTGCCGCGATACCTCGGCCATCGTGACGTCAAGCCCTCGCTCTGCGAAACACGCCTCCGCAGCCCGCAGCAACGCTTGACGGGCCTGGTCTGGCGTGTTTCCTCCCCCTGGGGGTCGACCACGCGGCCGGCGCATATCGTCGTCTGCGGCGTTCACGGCCTCACTATATTGACATAGTGTTCACCTTGTCTACTATTGGCGTCATGTCCACAGCAACCGCCACCTACCGAGCCCCTGCCGCGCTAAACCGAATCCGGTGGCGCGCTGGGGGCGCCGCGCTTTGCCGCATCTACGACTTCACCTTCAATCACGAGGCCCTTTTCGACGCCTTCATGGCGCTCATCGGCCCTACCATGGCCCGCGGGTTCGATGAGGTAGCAGCGCTACCTGAAGGTCAGCGACTTCTGCGCGACAAACCCGACCTGCTGGCCCTGTTGAGCGACGACGATTACCTCGCGTCGCTGCGGACTGGTTCCCTTGGCGCGGCGTACCGGGACTTCCTGCAGCAGCATCGACTCGACGCCGGTGTGTTCGATGCCCGGACCGTCATCCAGCCCATCATCGACCGCAACCAATGGGGCGACGACTTCGGCTACCTGATCCACCGTGGCACCGTGCTTCACGACGTCTTTCACGTCCTCGGTGGCTACGGACCCGACGCTGGCGGAGAACTTGGCAACCTGGGCTTCACCCACGGTCAACTGCCGAACTGCCGAATGACCGCAGTGCTGGGTGTCATTTTCTGCGCCGTCATCGGTGGAGCCGGCTGGCGGCGCAAGCGTCAGTACTGGCGCGAGGCCGTCGCGCGCGGTCGGAACGCAGCGAACCTCATGGCTGCTCACTTCGAAGAACTGCTCGCAGAACCTCTCACCGAGGTGCGCGCGAGGCTCGACATCACACCGACCAACGTCGCGCACCCTGACGGTCACTTCTTCACCCGCTGGCAACTGCCACTCATCCACCAACAAACACCATTCGAACCCTGGGATTACGAAACGACCGCCATTTGCCGGGACGGCCTCACAACCCGCGGCCGTCGACGCCTCCGCTAGCTGGGACAAGCGCCTTTCAGGCTGCCAGCCGATCTGCTTCGGCGCGCGCACTGTCGAAGCGCTCGAGCGCGGTGGCGGCCACCAGCCGGTGTGTGCCCAGCGGCTCGGCCAGCAAAAAACCTTGTGCCACAGCATATTCGGCGACGCGATCGGTGATGCGTCCGTGAGCAAGGAACCACGGCGCGATCACCAGCCGCCGCGCGCCCTTCGCCCGCAGCTGCGCCGTCGCCTCGTCGAGTGAGGACTGCGGGCCGGTGGCGAAGGCGGTGACGGCTCCGGCCCAGCGGGTGCCCGCGGCGAGAGCGGGCGCGACGGCCTGCGTGCGGGTGTTGGCCTGGGCCCGCGACGACCCGACCGCGACGACGGCCACGCCGACGTCGGGGTCCCGCCGCGAGATTCCCAGCGCGCGCACCCGGTGGCGCAGCACGCTGACCAACCGGTCGTCCTCGCCGAGCACATCAGCCTGTGCCGCAGCGGATCCCGCGATCATCGCCGGGATGTCCACGCGGGCGTGATAGGCATCGGCGAGCAGCAGCGGCGTGACGACCGCGTCATCGCCGGCCCCCGCGGTCTCGGCCACGACCTCGCGCAGGTTCGGCGTCGACTGCTCGCAGAATGCCACCCGCACGTTGAGGCAGGGCCGCTGCCGACGGATCTCGTCGGCGATTGCATACGTGTTCAGCGCGGCGCGCGGGTCGGCGCTGCCGTGGGCGGTGAGAACGAGAACGGCACTCATCCGGAATGCAGGCCGCATTCGATCTTGCCCGTGCCGTGCCAGCGGCCGCTGCGGGGATCGGCGCCGTCCACCGGCTTCGCGGTGCACGGTGCGCAGCCGATCGACGGATAGCCGTCGAAGACAAGGGGATTCACGAGTATGCCGTGGGCGTCGATGTAGTCCTGGACGTCCTGGTCGGTCCATGTTGCCAGCGGGTTCACCTTCACCAGCCCGAAGGCCGGGTCGAAGCTGACCAGCGGAGCGTTCGCGCGCGTCGGCGCCTCGACCCGCCGCACGCCGGTGACCCATGCCGAGTAGCCCTGCAGTGCCTCACCCAGCGGAGCCACCTTCCGCAGCCGGCAGCATTCGTTCGGATCACGAGAGAACAGGTTCTTGCCCAGCAGCGCGTCCTGCTCGGACACGGAATGCTGCGGGGTGACGTTGATCACGTTAACGTCGTAGAGGTCGCGCACCGCGTCGCGGGTGCCGATGGTCTCCGCGAAGTGGTATCCGGTGTCCAGGAACAGCACGTCGACGCCGGGCCGCACCTTGGCGGCCATGTCGATGAGCACCGCGTCCTGCATGTTCGACGCCACCACGTAGCCTGACGTCGCCGACCCTGCGGCTGCGACGTCGTCGCCGAAGTGCTCGTCGACCCAGCGCAGCAGGTCAATTGCCTCGGCGCCGTCGAGTTCCGCGGCCGCGCGGTCGGCGAGTTCCCGTAGGTCGGTCTCCGCACCGATGGTCATCGCAAGTCCGCCTCGTCTGCTCGCAGTGCCCAGGTCGCGAAACGCTCCCCGTCGGTTCGTTGTTTCACGAAGTTGCGCACGACCCGCTCGACGTAGTCGCCAAGCTCACCGCTGAGCACTTTGTGCTGGCGCAGCTTGCGGCCGAAGCCGCTGTCCAGTCCCAGGCTGCCGCCCAGATGCACCTGGAATCCCTCGACGGGGCCGTCGCCGTCGTCGACCATCTGGCCCTTGAAACCGATGTCGGCGACCTGGATTCGGGCACACGAGTTCGGGCAGCCGTTAATGTTGATCGTGACGGGGACGTCCAGCTGGGCGTTGATGTCTTCCAGCCGCTTCTCCAGCTCGGGCACCAGCCCCTGCGCGCGCACCCGGGTCTCGGCGAACGACAGCTTGCAGTATTCGATACCGGTGCAGGCCATCAGGTTTCGCCGCCAGTGTGATGGCTGCGCCGGCAGGCCGAGCGCCTCGAGCTGTTCGACGACCTTGGCCACCTCATCATCGGGCACATCGAGGACGATCAGCTTCTGATACGGCGTGAACCGCACCCGGTCCGAGCCGGCGGCCTCGGCGATGCCGGCGACCTTCGTCAGGATCGTGCCGGACACGCGGCCCGCGATCGGGGCCACGCCGACGGCGTTGCGGCCGTTCTTCAGCCGCTGCACGCCTACGTGATCGATGGGGTGCACCGCCGGCTCCGGCGCCGGGCCGTCGATGAGCGGACGCTTCAAGTACTCGGTTTCGAGAACTTTCCTGAACTTCTCGACGCCCCAGTCCTTGATCAAGAACTTCAGCCGCGCCTTGGATCGCAGCCGCCGGTAGCCGTAGTCGCGGAACGCCGACGTGATCGCCTCCCACACGTCGGGCACCTCCTCCAGCGGTACCCATGCGCCGAGGCGCTGGCCCAGCATCGGGTTGGTGGACAACCCACCACCCACCCACACGTCCAGGCCGGGGCCGTGGTCGGGGTGGTGGACACCGATGAACGCGACGTCGTTGACCTCGTGGCAGACGTCCTGCAGGCCGGAGATCGCGGTCTTGTATTTGCGCGGGAGGTTGGCGTACTCCGGCTTGCCGATGTAGCGCCGCACGATCTCGTCGACGGCCGGCGAAGCGTCGAGGACCTCGTCGAGCGACTCGCCGGCCAGCGGTGAACCGAGCACCACTCGGGGGCAGTCGCCGCACGCCTCGGTGGTCTGCAGGCCGACGGCTTCCAGGCGCCGCCAGATCTCCGGGACGTCCTCGATCTCGATCCAGTGGTACTGCAGGTTTTCGCGGTCGGAGATGTCGCCGGTGTCGCGGGCGAACTCAGTGGAGATCGCGCCCAGCGTGCGCAGCTGCTCGACGCTCAGCGCGCCGCCGTCGCAGCGCACCCGCATCATGAAGTACTTCGCCTCGATGGTCTCGATGTGCTCGTCGCCGGTCCAGTTGCCGTCGTAACCCTGCTCACGCTGGGTGTAGAGGCCCCACCAGCGGAATCGGCCGCGCAGGTCGCTCTTGTCGATGCTGTCGAAGCCGTTCTCGGCGTAGATGTCTTCGATGCGTGCCCGTACGTTGAGCGGGGCGTCGTCCTTCTTGCTCTGCTCGTTGGGGTTGAGCGGCTCGCGATCGCCGAGCGCCCACTGGCCCTCACTTTTGCGTTTGGTGGGCGAAGGCCGGGCCTGTGCCTGTGTCATCGGGGTGGCTCCTGGTCAGAGCCAGCGTTCGGAACGCGCAATACACCGGGTGGCTGGCCGGCGGCGCAGATCCGGCGGCCAGCTGGAGGTTCAGTGGGGCGGGTCTACGACGTCAAGGCAGACAGCAACAGCTACAGACGCGCTTGAAGTCGACATGCCGCCGCGCCACCAACGAAACGAGAAGGTGGAGGCTGTCGGCGGCGGTCACCTGGCCATTGTGCCACGAGTGACCGCGCATGCCCTAACCGGGCCAGAGCTGCGCTGACTCCGACTGGGCAGAACCGATCGGCAACCGGACGGACTCGGCAGACTGGGGTCATGACGAAGACGCCCGGCCCGCAGTTCGGGGTCTACGTGCACGTGCCGTTTTGCGCCACGCGGTGCGGATACTGTGACTTCAATACCTACACGCCCGCGGAGTTGGGCGGCGCGAACCCGGACGGCTGGCTGGCAGCGTTGCGCACGGAGCTGGTGCTCGCGGCGGAAAGGGTCGGCGCGCGGGCGGCTGACACCGTGTTCGTCGGCGGCGGCACCCCGTCGCTGCTGGGCGCCGAGCGTCTCGCCGGGGTGCTCGGCGCGGTGCGCGAGAACTTCGGCCTGGCGCCCGATGCGGAGGTGACCACCGAGGCCAACCCGGAGTCGACCTCACCGGAGCTGTTCGAGGCCCTGCTCGCCGCCGGGTACACGCGAATTTCGCTCGGCATGCAGTCGGTAGCGCCGCACGTGTTGTCGGTGCTCGACCGTGTCCACTCGCCGGGACGGGCGGTGGCCGCCGCAAACGAGGCGCTGGCCTCAGGTTTTCGCCACGTCAGCCAGGACCTGATCTACGGCACGCCGGGGGAGAGCGACGACGACCTGCTGCGCTCGCTGGACGCGGCGGTCACCTCGGGCGTGGATCACGTGTCGGCGTACGCGCTGGTCGTCGAGGAGGGCACCGCGCTGGCCCGGCGCGTGCGTCGCGGCGAGGTCCACGTTCCCGACGACGACGTGCTGGCACACCGCTACGAGTTGCTCGATGCGCGGCTCGCTGACGCCGGGTTCGGCTGGTATGAGGTGTCGAACTGGGCCCGTCCCGGCGGTGAATGCCGCCACAACATCGGCTATTGGAACGGCGGCGAGTGGTGGGGCGCCGGGCCCGGCGCCCACGGGTTCGTCGGCTCGACGCGGTGGTGGAATGTCAAGCACCCCAACGTGTATGCACAGGAACTGGCCGATGGCGCGTTATCGGTCGCGGGGTGCGAAGAACTCGGGCCCGTGGAAAAGCACACCGAAACCGTGATGCTGTCGATCCGGCTGCGCAGCGGATTGCCCGTCGCCGCGCTGGGCGACGCGGAGCTGCGGCGCGCCGACACGGTGATCGCCGACGGACTGTTGGTTCGCGACGCCGACCGGCTGGTGCTCACCCGCCGCGGCCGCTTGCTCGCCGACGGCGTCGTCCGGACGCTCCTTGGCTAGCTCGATGTCCGCCGAACGGCAGTTCTCGATGTACGGCCCGTCGCACTGGGCGGTGCTCGCGGTGTTCGTGGTCGGCTCGGTGCTGCTGGTGTGGACCGGACGCCGGCAATCCGATGCGCAGGCGCGGTTGCTGGGCCACGTCCTGGGTGCGCTGACGTTCGCGGTCTACGGCGCCGCGGTGGTGTACTCCCTTTTCGACCCGCGCATCCCCGCGCCGGTCCCGCTGCGATTGACCGACCTGGCGACCGTCGCCGCCGCCTACGCGCTGTGGTCGCAGCGGCACTGGGCGTTCGCGCTCACCTACTACTGGGGCCTGGTGCTCAGTGCGCAGGCTCTGGTGTCGCCGGTGCTCATCGGCCCGGACTTCCCGAGCCTGCACTACCTGGCGTTCTGGGCGATTCACCTGCTCGTCGTCTGGGCCGCGATCTACCTGACCTGGGGCCGGGGGATGCGGCCGACCTGGCGCAGTTATCGCATCGCGGCCGTCACCACGGTGATCTGGGCGGTCGTCACGGTTACTTACAACGGCATCGCCAAGACGAATTACGGCTTCCTCAACCGCAAGCCCGCCACGGCTTCGCTGTTGGACGTGCTCGGCCCGTGGCCGGTCTACATTTTCACCGCTGGCGCGCTGATCCTCGCGGTGTGGGCGCTGATGACCTGGCCATGGCAGCGAAACCGCACGAGTTAGGCGTGCTGAGCCGCCAACTCGTCCATGTCGAGTAGCCGCGCGTGCAGCACCACGCGGTTTCGCAGCGCGGCGCGCACCGCGCGGTGCAAACCGTCCTCGAGATACACCACGCCCCGCCATCTCACTGCGTGCGGGAACAGGTCGCCGTAGAAGGTCGAGTCCTCGGAGAGCAGCCGGTCCAGCGCGAGCACCGTTGTGGTGGTGACCAACTCGTCGAGGCGAATCTGCCGCGGGGGGATCTGAGCCCAGTCGCGATACGACAACCCGTGATCGGGATACGGCTTGCCGTCGCGGACGCCCTTAAAGATCATCCGCGCTCACCATGAAGGGAAAGGGTAGCCGGGTTTCAAGCAAACGCCGAACTGGTACCCGCTCGCCGCATAACACCGCACGTGATCACCGTAAAATGGGCCCAGCGGAAGGTGGATCGAAGATGGGACATGCCGAAGATCGTCGTTTCGACGTTTTGCGTGCGATCGTTGCCGACTTCGTCGCCACCAAAGAGCCGATCGGGTCGAAGACGTTGGTGGAACGGCACAACCTCGGCGTATCGAGCGCAACGGTGCGCAACGACATGGCCGTTCTGGAGGCGGAGGGCTACATCGCCCAGCCCCACACCAGCTCTGGTCGCATACCCACGGAGAAGGGCTACCGCGAGTTCGTCGACCGGCTCGACGACGTCAAGCCGCTGTCGGCCGCTGAGCGTCGCGCGATCCAGGGATTTCTGGAATCCGGCGTCGACCTCGACGACGTCCTGCGCCGCGCGGTGCGGCTGCTCGCGCAGCTGACCCGCCAGGTCGCCGTCGTGCAGTATCCGACGCTGTCGTCGTCGACCGTCCGGCACATCGAGGTGGTGGACCTGACGCCGGCGCGGCTGCTGCTCGTGGTGATCACCGACTCCGGTCGGGTCGACCAACGCATCGTCGAGCTCGGCGACGTCATCGACGAGCACCAGCTCAGCCAGCTGCGGGACATGCTGGGCCAGGCGCTGGACGGCAAGCGGCTGTCGGTGGCGTCGGCGGCGGTGGCCGACCTGGCGTCGGAGATCGGCCCGACGGACACTCTCGGCGACGCGGTCGGCAGATCGGCCACGGTGTTGCTGGAGTCGCTGGTCGAGCATGCCGAGGACCGGCTGCTGCTGGGGGGGACGGCCAACCTGACCCGCAACACCGCCGACTTCGGCGGCTCACTGCGGCCGATCCTGGAGGCGCTCGAAGAGCAGGTCGTCGTCCTGCGACTGCTTCAGGCGCAGCAGCAGGCGGGCAAGGTGACCGTGCGGATCGGCCACGAGACCGAGGCCGAGGAGATGGCCGCCACCTCCGTGGTCGCCACCACCTACGGGGCCGACGGCAACGTGTACGGCGGCATGGGCGTGCTGGGCCCCACCCGGATGGACTATCCGGGAACTATCGCTAGTGTCGCAGCGGTTGCCATGTATATCGGTGAGGTCTTAGGTCGCAGGTAGACGCCAGCGCAGGAATCGTTGCGGAGAGGGATAAGTGGCACGGGACTACTACGCGCTGCTCGGGGTGAGCAGAAACGCCAGTGACGCGGAGATCAAGCGCGCCTACCGGCGGCTCGCCCGCGAGCTTCATCCCGACGTGAACCCCGACGATGGGGCGCAGACCAGGTTCAAGGAGATCAGCGTCGCCTACGAGGTCCTCAGCGACCCGGAGAAGCGGCGCATCGTCGACTTGGGCGGCGACCCGATGGAAAACGCCGCCAGCGCGAATGGATTCGGTGGCGGTTTCGGTGGGCTAGGCGACGTGTTCGAGGCGTTTTTCGGCGGCGGAGCGGCTTCCCGAGGTCCGATCGGGCGGGTGCGCCGCGGCGCGGACTCGCTGCTTCGCATGCGGTTGGACCTCGAAGAGTGCGCGACCGGGGTGAGCAAGCAGGTCACCGTCGACACGGCCGTGCTGTGCGACAAGTGCCAGGGCAAGGGCACCAACGACAACACCACCCCGGTGCGCTGCGACACCTGCGGCGGGCGAGGGGAAGTCCAGAGCGTGCAGCGCTCGCTCCTCGGTCAGGTGATGACATCACGCCCGTGCCCGACCTGCCGGGGTGTCGGCGAAGTAATCCCCGACCCCTGTTACCGCTGCGGCGGGGCGTCCGGGACGGCGACGATCTGCATTGCACGGTCTCGGTGCCGATGGTCGACGCCGCGCTCGGCACGACCGTGACCGTTGACGCGATCCTGAACGGGCCCACCGAGGTCACTATCCCGCCCGGGACGCAACCCGATTCGGTGGTCCCGCTGCGCGGTTACGGAATGCCGCATCTTCGCACCGGGGTGCGCGGTGACCTGCATGTGCACGTCGAGGTCACTGTGCCGACCCGGCTGGATCAGGACGATGCCGAACTGCTGCGCGAGCTGAAGAAGCGCCGTGAAGACGTGGCGGAGGTGAAGTCGACGCAGGCCGCGGCCAGTGGCGGGGGATTCTTCAGTCGACTGCGTGAGACGTTCTCCGGTCGCTAGGTTGGCAGCCCCGCTCTTCTACGTCGACGCGCTCCCCGGCGTCGGCGCCGTCGCCATCGTGTCGGGTGACGAGGGCTTCCATGCCGCGACTGTGCGGCGGATTCGGCCCGGCGAGCAGGTGCTGCTCGGTGACGGCGCGGGGGAGTTGGCGTCATGCGAGGTCGACGACGTCGACCGCCGTTCGCTGCTCGCGCGCGTGCTGAGCCGGTGGAGCGTGGCGCGGCCGGTGGCACCGGTCACGGTGGTGCAGGCGCTGCCGAAGTCGGAGCGCTCGGAGCTGGCGATCGAATCGGCCACCGAGGCGGGCGCCGACGCGTTCGTCGCATGGCAGGCCACCCGATGCGTGGCCCGCTGGGATTCGTCGCGCGCCGACAAGGGGCTGCGGCGATGGCGCGCGGTGGCCCGCGCCGCGGCCCGGCAATCGCGACGGGCTTACATCCCGCCGGTCAGCGGTCCGGCGTCGACGGCGGAACTGCTGGGGCTCGTCGCCGATCAGACCACCCTCGTCCTACATGAGTCGGCGCGCGAGGCGCTCTCGGAAAAGCATGTGGCATCGGCTGATTCGATCGCCATCGTGGTAGGCCCCGAGGGTGGTGTCACCGATCACGAGCTCGACGAGCTGACGTCCGCCGGTGCGGTGGCGGTACGGCTCGGGCCGACGGTTCTGCGCACCTCCACCGCAGCGACGGTGGCGCTGGGTGCGTTGGGTGTGCTGACACCGCGCTGGCACCACGATGCTCTGGGCTGATGTCGGCCGCGGCGGTAGACTGAGCCGTCGGCAAACCCGCGTGAACACGAAAGAAAGCAGGCTCCGGTAACCACGTGACACCCCGCGAGACAAGCGCTGCCCCTACCGTTCGAAGCAGCATCGATGTTCCGCCCGATCTCATCGTGGGCCTGCTCGGTTCCGCCGACGAAAACCTCCGCGCGATGGAACGCGCGCTCTCCGCAGAGCTGCACGCCCGCGGAAACACCGTCACCCTATCCGGCCCGCCCGCTGATGTGGCGCTGGCTGAGCGAGTTGTCACCGAGTTGATCGCGTTGGTGGCCGGCGGCCAGGTGCTGACGCCGGAAACCGTGCGCCACAGCATCGCGATGCTGACCGGCGACGCCAACGAATCACCCGCCGAAGTTCTCAGCCTCGACATCCTGTCCCGGCGTGGCAAGACAATTCGGCCGAAGACGCTCAACCAGAAGCGCTACGTCGATGCGATCGACGCCAACACGATCGTGTTCGCCATCGGCCCGGCCGGTACCGGTAAGACTTATCTCGCAATGGCCAAGGCGGTCAACTCGTTACAGACAAAGCAGGTCACCCGCATCATCCTGACCCGGCCCGCGGTGGAAGCCGGTGAGCGTCTTGGATTCTTGCCGGGCACGCTGAGCGAGAAGATCGATCCGTACCTTCGGCCGCTGTACGACGCGCTGCACGACATGATGGATCCCGAGGTGATCCCAAAGCTGATGAGCGCGGGCGTGATTGAGGTTGCGCCGCTCGGGTACATGCGAGGCCGGGCGCAACCAGTATTTACGAAAGTGTTGACGCCCAAAGGCTTCCGGCCGATCGGCGAGCTTAATGTCGGCGACCTCGTAATCGGCTCAGACGGTCGTCCGACGGTCGTCGGGGGTGTTTACCCGCAGGGATTCAGAAGCATCTACCGCGTCTACACGCAGGACGGTTCATCGACCCTCGCGTCTGGCGACCATCTCTGGTCGGTATCCACCGCGTCTGATCGGCGTCGTGGCAAGCCACCGCGCGTGTTGCAGACGAAGGAGATGATCGGCAACCTGCGCCGCGCGCACGCTCACCGGTACGAGCCGCCGATACTCAGCGGGCCAGTCCAATTCGAGTCACGTCCGGTGCCGCTGGACCCGTATGCACTCGGTTTGCTGCTGGGCGATGGGTGTTTCAGTTGTCAGGCCACTCCCTCTTTCGCTACATCCGATTCCGAGTTGGCCGCATCGCTGGAGCATTTGATTCCTGGAATCAAAGCCCGTCGGAAATCCGAAGTCGACTACGTGCTGAACCGAATTCGCCTTCCCGGTGAAGTGATTACGATCGAGAACCCCGTCACAGGGGCAATGCGTCGACTCGGGCTGGCCGGCAGCAAATCCGATACGAAGTTCGTTCCGCAGGAGTATCTCCTCAATGGGCCCGATGTGCGGCTTGCCGTTCTGCAGGGTCTGCTCGACTCTGACGGCGGTCCAGTAACTCGACAGGGCCGCACCTGTCGCGTTCAGTTCGTCACGGTCTCCGATCGGCTGCGTAATGACGTGGTGTTCCTGGTGCAGTCACTGGGAGGTGTCGTATACCACCGTACGAGGCTGGCGGCGGGGCGGAAGTCGGGACTCGCGCGCGGTCGAGAGGTGCACCATCGCTCGGACGCCCACATCCTCGACATGCGCCTGCCGGAGGGCATGGCCCCATTCCGGCTTGCCCGAAAGGCCGCTAAGTATGACGCGACGGGCGGCGGCCGGCCGATGCGTTTCATCGACCGCATCGAGCCGGCAGGAACCGAGGAAGCCGTGTGCATCCGGGTCGCGAATGCAGATTCGCTGTATGTCACTGAAGATTTTCTGCTCACGCACAACACGCTCAATGATGCCTTTATCATTCTCGACGAGGCGCAGAACACCACCGCCGAGCAGATGAAGATGTTTCTCACCCGCCTCGGCTTCGGCTCGAAAATCGTTGTCACAGGCGATGTTACGCAGGTCGACCTGCCCGGCGGCGCGACGTCGGGATTGCGGGCCGCCGCCGACATTCTCGAGGGCATCGACGACATCCACGTCGCGCAGTTGACAAGTGCCGACGTGGTCCGGCACCGGCTGGTGTCCGAGATCGTCGACGCTTATGCGAGAGCAGAGGATTCGTCGCTGTCGATGAACCGCGCACAGCGGCGCGCCGCGGGGCCGCGCGCCCACCGGTCACGCTGATGAGCGCT
>Ga0210086_1000746_pt1 | contig 17874 bp, 13 predicted proteins | sample China_Galinas_PW_3_FD_184867 | JGI IMG/M metagenome (GOLD analysis project Ga0210086, IMG submission 184867) | Wetland microbial communities from San Francisco Bay, California, USA, that impact long-term carbon sequestration - China_Galinas_PWB_D2... | ecosystem: Environmental > Aquatic > Marine...
GCCGATGCAGGTGCTCGGCGACAGCCCGTGGGGGGTGCGCGACTCGGTGCCGCTGACCCCGCCGGCGACGATCCGGGCACTGGACTCCGTGCAGCGACTGCTCGCTGCGGGCCGGCCCTCGGCGGGTTTAGCGGATAACCTTGCGCGACAAGGCATTTCGTATATCGTCGTGCGCAACGACCTGGACCCCGACTCCTCGCGGTCCGCGCGGCCGATCCTCGTGCACCGGGCGATCGAAGGATCCTCCGGCCTCACCCGGGTGGCGAAGTTCGGCGATCCGGTCGGCGCCGGGACCGTGCCGGGGTTCGTCGCCGACAGCGATCTTCGGCCGCAGTACCCGGCTGTTGAGATATATCGGGTGGAGACGGCGGCCAAGCCCGGGCCGTACGTCGCCGACCTCGACGCCATGGCCCGCGTCGACGGCGGCCCGGAGGCACTGCTGCGCCTCGACGAGCGCCGCCGGCTGCAGGGCCAGCCGCCGCTGGGCCCGGCGCTGCTCACCGCCGACGCGCAGCGCGCCGGCCTGCCGGTGCCCGTCGTCACCGTCACCGATACTCCGCTGGCCCGCGAAACCGACTACGGCCGCGTCGACGACCATTCGTCGGCGATCCGGGCGCCCGGCGACCAGCGGCAAACCTTCAACCGGGTGCCGGATTACCCCGCCAACGGGCAGCTCGTGTACGCCGACTGGATCGGCGGCAGGCTCTCGGTGTCGAGCAGCGCCGCCGACTCCACCGCGCTGCCGAATGTCGCGCCCGCGACCGGGCCGGCGGCCGCGATCGACGGCGACCCCGCGACCAGCTGGGTGTCCAATGCGCTGCAGTCCGCGCTCGGGCAGTGGCTGCGCGTTGACTTCGACAACCCGATCACCAACGCGATGATCACGATCACCCCGAGCGCGACGGCCGTCGGGGCGCAGGTCCGCAAGCTCGAGATCGCGACCGCCACCGGCACCACCACCGTGCGCTACGACGAACCCGGGCAGCCGCTGACGGTGGCGCTCCCGTACGGCGAAACCCCGTGGGTGCGGGTGACCGCGGTGGGTACCGACGACGGGTCCGCGGGCGTGCAGTTCGGCATCACCGACATCGCGATCACCCAGTACGACGCGAACGGCTTCGCGCATCCGGTCGACCTGCGCCACACCGTGGTGGTGCCGGCGCCACCGGCCGGCCCGGGATCTGACGTCGCCGGCCCTGCGGCTCCGGCCGTTGCCGGCTGGGATCTCGGCTCGGAGCTGCTGGGCCGCTACGGCTGCGCCGAGGGACCCGATCGCGTCCGCTGCGCGGCCACGATGGCACTCGCCCCGGAAGAGCCGGTGAACTTGAGCCGCACGCTGACGGTCCCGCGGCCGGTCACCGTCACGCCGACGGTATGGGTGCGTGCGCGGCAAGGCCCGAAGTTGGCCGACCTCGTCGCACAGCCGGGTGCCGCTAGGGCAAGCGGCGACGCCGACGTGATCGACATCGGCGGCTCGGCCTTCGCGGCGGCCGACGGCGACCCGGGTACGTCCTGGATCGCCCCGCAGAACGTGGTCCACGACCGCACCCCGCCCACTCTCAGCCTGAAGTTGCCCAAACCCACCGAAGTGGCCGGGCTGCAACTGATTCCGAGTTCATCGCCGGTGCCCGCGCACCCGAAGCTCGTCGCGGTCGACCTCGGCGACGGCCCACAGGTCGGGACAATGCGCGAACGCGGCGATGGCGACGTCAGGACGGTGGCGTTGAACCCGCGCGTCACCGACACGATCACGATCAGCGTGCTGGATTGGGACGACGTCATCGACCGCACCGCGCTGGGCTTCGACCAGCTCAAACCGCCAGGCATCGCGGAGGTGACGGCACTCGGCGCCGACGGCAAGCCGATCGCGGTCGCAGACGCCGGCCGCAACCGGGCCCGCCCCGTCGACCTCGAGTGCGGTCGCGGCCCGACCATCGCGATCGCGGGCCGCTTCGTCCAGACTTCGGTGCACACCACGGTCGGCGAGCTCCTGGCCGGCCGACCCATTGCGGCGCAGCCGTGCCAGCGCGAACCGATCGCACTGCCCGCTGGCGAGCAGGAGCTGCTGATCAGCCCCGGCGAGGGATTCGTCGTCGACGGCGCCCAACTGACGACCGCGCTGCCACTGCCGCCCGCCGCCGCGCCGACGCCGGCGCAGATCGGCGCCTGGGGGCCCGACCGCCGCGAGGTACGTGCCGATCCGGCACCCACCGGGCGCGTGCTGGTCGTCCCGGAGAGCGTGAACCCCGGCTGGGTGGCGCACACTGCCGACGGCACCCGGCTGACGCCGGTCGTCGTCAACGGGTGGCAGCAGGGCTGGGTGCTGCCCGCCGGCACCTCCGGCGTCGTGACGCTGACGTTCCCGTCCAACGCGCTGTACCGGGCCGGCCTGTTCTGGGGGTTGGCGCTGCTGCCGGTGCTCGCGCTGCTGGCGCTGCTACGCCCGCGCCGGGAACCGGACGACGAGCCCGCCCGCCCGTGGCGGTTGCCGACCGCAGCCACCACGGTCGCCGTGCTGGGTGCCGGGTGGCTGATCGCCGGTGTCGCCGGCGTCGCGGTGTTCGCCGGGGCGCTGGCGGTGCGGTACTGGCTACGGGATCGCCCGTCGCTGTCCGACTCGGTGACGCTGGGTGCCACGGCAACCGGGTTCATCCTGGCCGGCGCCGCCCTGTCGCGGCATCCGTGGCGGTCAGTGGGCGGATACGTCGGGCACTCGTGGGGTGTTCAACTGCTCGCGCTGGTCGCGGTCGCGGCACTGGCCGCATCGGTCGTGCCGATCTCGCACCGCCAACCCCCCTCCGCGTAGCAGACTGCCGTTATGCCAGAAGTGAATACAGCACGGGGCGCGATCGCCGCCGACGATCTCGGTGTGACGTTGATGCACGAGCACGTCTTCATCATGACCACCGAAGTGATGCAGAACTACCCGGAGTCGTGGGGTGATGACGCCCAGCGGGAGGCCGACGCCATCGCGCGGCTCAACGAGCTGAAGGCCAACGGCGTCGACACGATCGTCGACCTCACGGTCATCGGACTCGGCCGCTACATTCCCCGGATCGCGCGGGTCGCCGCAGCCACCGACCTCAACGTCGTCGTCGCGACCGGCGTCTACACCTACAACGACGTGCCGTTCTGTTTCCACTACCTCGGGCCGGGCGCACCGCTGAACGGGCCGGAGATCATGACCGACCTGTTCGTCCGCGACATCGAGCACGGTATCGCCGACACCGGTGTCAGGGCCGCGATCCTCAAGTGCGCGACCGACGAACCTGGTGTGACACCCGGTGTCGAGCGGGTATTGCGCGCCGTCGCCCAGGCACATCGCCAAACCGGCATGCCGATCTCGACTCACACGCATGCGCAGACCCGGCGCGGCCTCGAGCAGCAAGCCATCTTCGCCGACGAGGGCGTCGACCTCACCCGCGTCGTCATCGGACACTCCGGCGACTCCACCGACATCGGCTACCTCGAGGAGCTGATCGCCAACGGCAGCTACATCGGGATGGACCGATTCGGCCTCGACGTGTTGCTGCCGTTCGAGGACCGGGTGGCCACGGTCGCGACGATGTGCGAACGCGGCCACGCTGACAAGATGGTGCTGTCGCATGACGCCAACTGCTATTTCGACGCGCTGCCCGAGGACCTTCAGTCGGTGGCCGCACCGAACTGGCACTACCTGCACATCCATCACGACGTGATCCCCGCGCTCAAGCAGCGCGGCGTCACCGACGAGCAGATCCACACCATGCTCGTCGTCAACCCGCGCAAGATCTTCGAGCGACAGGGCGGGTACTGAGGTGGCCGTCGCGCAACGTCATCGCACGACGGCAGGCTCGGGCGTCTCGGTGACCGCGCTGTCCAGGGGCGGTGCGGTCCGGCGGTACTCCCAGCGCCGCAGCGCGACCCGGCACGGCGACTCGACCAGCGCGTAGCTCACGGCGGCGATCGCGAACCCGAAGACCACGGTCAGCACCAGCACCACGGGCATGTGCCCGCTGAACGGGAACTCGCCGATCACCGGGAACACCATCGTCAGCGCCGCCAGATGCCAGACGAACAACCCGTAGGACCAGCGACCGAGCGTGACCATCGGGCGGCTGCCGAGGAAGCGATGGGTTGTGTCGGGGCAGTCCAACACCAGCGGCGCCACCAGGGCCGCGGCCAGCACCGCTCCCATGGCAGTCTTGACCACGAACTGGCCGACTGTGCCGATGACCAGTCCTTCCGGGCCGGCCACCGGTGACGCCGCGACGAGGAAGGCTCCGACCGCAATGACCGCCATCAGGACGCGGCGCCGGGCCAACCGGTGCAGCCACCCCTGCGGGGTGACCGTCCATTCCGCCAGCAGCATGCCGGCCGCGAACCACGAGAAGAAGGCCGGCGGCCAGTTCAGCGGGTTGACGCCCTCGGCGGTGTGCAGCGGAATCAGCGCCCAGCCGAGGCTGGCCACCCCCGCTGCGGCGATCGCCGGCACCCGCGCCCGCACCGGCAACTTGCGCGCCAGCAGCGCCAGCACCGGCAGCGCCACATAGAAGCTCACCTCGACCGACAGGCTCCACATCTGGGTCAATCCCGCGGTGAGCGTCAGCGGGACGTAGATTTGGGTCAACGTCAAGTTCGCGAACCACACTGTGCTACTTGGCGTTTGCGCATCGGGCAGCAACGTCAGGATCACCACCACGGCGACCAGATAGCCCGGCATGATGCGGACGATCCGCGAGCGCAGGTAGTGCCCGGTCGGCGGGGTGTGCCGCAGACCCCGTACCGCCGCGGCGTGCCCGCGCCACAGCAGGAAGCCGGACAGCGCGAAGAACACCGCGACGGCCAGGTCGAAGCGGCCGAACAACCGGCCGAAGACTCCGCTGGAATGCCCGGTCTGAAACGCCACGTGGGTGATCACGACGCCGATCGCCGCGCACGCCCGCATGCCCTCCACCGCGGGCAGGAAGTTGCGTGTGCCGCTCGGCGGTGTGCGGGCGCTCCCGCTTGTGCGAAGAGCAGAGCGCAGCGTCACGCCGATCAGTGTGCACGGGGCGGGGAAAGTCGCCGGTCATTGGGTGGTGCCGCGGTGAACCTCGACCCTGGTTTGTGCTGTTAGGGTCAAACGGGTTTGCCGCCACTGACCGGGTCGGGGCCAGTGGCGGCGGAAGGTCGTGGAATGGGAGGCGGGGATTGAACCGCGTACTTGCGCTTCGTACGGCGGCTTACGCGATCTTGTTCCTCGGCGCGGCCCTGATCATGGCGGCGTTCGTGCTGTCCACCTATACGGTCAGCCGGGTCACCAAGATTCCGCTGGACATCGACACGACGCTGGCGAGCAACGGCACCGCGACCGCACTGGATCCCGCCTCATTGTCGACGGATCGCTTCGTCGCCAACACCGACGTGCCGGTGGTTCGGCAGCAGCAGTACAGCACCGAGACGGGCGCCGACACTCCGTCGAATGCCGACGTGGTCACGCTGCAGGTGGGCACCACGCTGCGACGCACCGACAAGCAACAGGACAGCGGCCTGCTGCTGGCGATCGTCGACACGGTCACGCTGGATCGCACGACCGCGATGGCGGTGTCCAGCGATGCCAACCCGGCCGGCTTCGTGCAGAAGCCGCGCGCGATGGACGAAACCAAACCGCCGCTGCGGATTCCGCTCAAGCACGAGGGGCTGAACTACCGGTTCCCGTTCGACGTCGAGAAGAAGACCTATCCGTACTTCGACCCGGTCGCGCAGAGGACGTTCGACGCCAACTACGACGGGGAAGAGGACGTCCTGGGGCTGGCCGCCTTCCATTTCAAGCAGGACGTCGGCTTGGACAACAACGGCAAGCTCGTTGAACCGGTCGAATACCCGTCGCTGTACGACCGCGACGAGGATGCCACCGTCACCGCCCGCGCGGCGCTGTGGGGCCTGCCCGGCCCACCCGACGACCAGGTCACGATGAAGCGCTACTACGCCGCCCAGCGGGACTTCTGGGTCGACCCGGTGAGCGGCACGATCGTCAAGACCAAAGAGCGCGCCGTGCACTACTACGTCCGGTGCGGCGATCCGGAATGCAAGAGCCGTGACCCCCTCAAGCCGGACGTCACGCTGGTCGACTACACGGTGACGTCGACCGAGGCGACGGTCGAGCAACAGGTCAACGCCGCCCGCGACGAGCGGGACCGGATCGCAGTCTGGACGCGGATCTTGCCGATCAGCTTCACCGCGCTGGGCATCGTCGCGCTGGTCGGCGGTGGCCTGATCGGCTGGTTCACGCTGCGCACCGACACGGGGTTGATCGATCCCGGCCTCGACACCGCCGAGCACGGTTTCTTCCCGCGCGGACCGGCGGGTGAACCGGTGCCGGGGGCCGAGGCCGAGACGGAGAAGCTGCCGGCGCAACGCCGCCCGCCGCCCGCGCCGCCGCCGCCTCCCGGGTCTTCTTAGCGCGCCGTGTCTCTGGTCCGGCGCTGGCTGGCGTCTGGATATGCGCTGACGTTGGCGCTCGCGGTCACTGCGCCGCTGTTGGCGCCGGGGTACCTGCTGCTGCGAGACGCGGTGTCGACGCCGAGGTCCTACCTGTCTGACGACGCGTTGGGGTTGAGTGAGTCGGCACCTCGCGCGCTGCCGCAGGACTTCTTCGTCGCGCTGTCGTCTTGGCTTGTCGACGGCGGCGTGGTGATCAAGGCGCTGCTGATCGTGGGATTGTGGTTGGCCGGCTGGGGTGCGGCCCGGCTGGCAGCACTGGTGGCGCCCGACGCGGGGCTCGGCGGCCAACTCGTCGCGGCGACCGTCGCTGTGTGGAATCCCTATGTGGCAGAACGACTTCTGCAAGGGCACTGGAGTCTGCTGGTGGGCTACGGCGCTCTGCCGTGGGTGGCCGCGGCGATGCTGCGGGTGCGCGCTGGGTCGGGTTCGTGGTGGCCGCTGCTCTTGTGGATCGCGGCGGCCGGGCTGACGCCGACGGGGCTGATGCTGGCGGCAACGGTCGCGCTGGTGTGCGCGATGGTGCCGGGCGACGGCCGGCCGCGCTGGCTTTGCGCGTCAGTGGGCCTGGGCGTCGCGGTGCTGGTGGCGTTGCCGTGGCTGGCGGCCAGTGCACTGTCCGCGACTCTCTCATCGGCACCGGCCGGGATCGCGGCATTCGCCGCTCGCGCCGAACCCGGGCTGGGGACGTTGGGCAGCCTCGCCGGGTTGGGGGGAATCTGGAACGCCGAGGCGGTACCGGCGTCGCGCGGCGCGCTGTTCGCCGTCGTCGCTTCGGCGGTGCTGCTGGGCGTCGTCGCTCTTGGGCTGCCGGCGGTGCGGCGCCGCCCGGCCGCCGTCGTGCTGCTGATCCTGGGTGTGGTGGCGGTAGCGGTGCCCGCCGCGATGGCGACCGGCCCGGGCATCGCCGCATTGGACGCCGTCGTGCGGGCGCTTCCCGGCCTCGGGGTGGTGCGCGACGGACAGAAATGGGTCGCCCTGGCGATGCCCGGCTACGCGCTGGCCGCCGCGGGTGCGGTGGTGACGCTGCGGCGGGCGATCAGCCGCTTGCGCGAAGAGCATCAAACCTGGGTCCCGGCGCCCGCGGCTGCGGCGGTGTGCTGCGCGGCGCTGATTGCGGTGCTGCCGGACCTGGTGTGGGGCGTCGGCGGCGCGATGACACCCGCCCCCTATCCGCCCGGGTGGGCGGCGGTGGCCGCCCGGATCAACGCCGACCCGCGGCCGGTGGCGGTGTTGCCGGCCGACACGATGCGGCGGTTCGACTGGATCGGGCCGGCGCCGGTGCTCGACCCGCTGCCGCGGTGGGTGCGCGCGCATGTGTTCTCCAGCGGCGACCTGACCATCTCGGGGCACACAATCCTCGGCGAAGGCGACCGGGCACGTGAGATCCAGCGATTGCTGCTCGGCGGGGCCGCACCGGCCGTGCTGGCCCGCGCTGGTGTCGGGTGGGTGGTGGTCGAGTCCGGCACGGCGGCAACGACTTTGGCTTCCGTACCAGTGGTCTATCAGGATGGCGACATCACGTTGTACCGCGTCGGCGGCGAGGCCCCGGGCGCGTCGTCCACGCACCGCGCGCTGATGATCGGCGCGCATCTGGTGTGGCTGGCCGTGCTGGTGGCCGGCGCGGTGGGCACGGCCGTCGAATTGGCCCGCCCGGCTCACCGCAGGCGCAGAATGCGCTGATGGAGTGGAAGATCGGTGACGTCCGGATCATCAAGGTGCTCGAGCTGGAGGTGCCGTATCAGCTCGACGGCCTCCTCAGCGAGATTCCCGACGGCGCCGTCGCTAGATTTCGTTGGCTGGCACCCGATTTCGTCTACGACGACGGCAACGCCCGGATTTCGCTACACGGCCTGCTGATCGACACCGGCGCCCGCCGTGTCCTCGTCGACACGTGCATCGGCGACATGCGGGAGGCTGTGCCGATACCGCCGCGGCCCAGCGCGTTCCTCGACCGCCTCCGCGAGCAGGGCTACGGGGTCCACGACATCGACATCGTCGTGTGCACCCACATGCACTTCGACAACGTCGGATGGAACACACGCCTGGTCGACGGCGAGTGGGCGGTCACGTTCCCCAACGCGCGCTACCTGTTCGCACGTACCGAGTGGGATTACTGGTCGACCTACGACAGCGACTACAGCAATCTCGCCGACACCGTCCGTCCGGTCGCCGCGGCGGGCGCGGCCGACCTGGTCGAGGTCGACCACCGGATCTGCGATGAGGTGCGGCTGATTCCGACCCCGGGCCACACGCCGGGCCACGTCAGCGTCGTCGTCGAGAGCGGCGGCGAGCGGGCGGTGATCACCGGCGATATCGCGCACCACCCGATTCAGTGCGCGCTGCCCGACCTGCCGGCACTGTCCGACACTGATAGCGCGATGGCGGTGGACACCCGTCGCCGCTTCCTCGCCGAGCGCACCGAAGACGCCGCGGTGGTCATCGGTACGCACTTCGCGGGACGCACCGCGGGAATAGTGCGAGCCGACGAGGACGGCTGGCGCCTCGACGCGCTTAGCGCGCCGAAATTCCCGTTATGCAGAAGAAGTGCGAGGAACCCTCTGCATAACGTGAGTCTCGCGGTGGGAAGAGCGCTTAGACCACTCCGCTGACCAGCCGGCCGGCCGCCACCGACTCCAGCACCACCCTCATGGCGTCGGTGCTTTGGCGCCAGGAGAATTCGGCGCTGCGGGCCTCAGCCTTGCGGCCCAGCTCGTCGCGCAGCAGCGCGTCGGTGAGCAACTCGTGCAGCCGGTCGACCAGCTGGTCGCGGTCGTCGACCAGCACCCCGGTGACGCCGTCGATGACCGAGTCCGTCAGCCCGCCCGACGAGCGGTAGCCGATGGTCGGCACGCCGTGCTGGGCTGCCTCGGTTACCGCCAGCCCCCAGCCCTCCTTGCGTGAGGGCAGCACGTGCACCCACGCCTGTTGCAGCACAGAGTGTTTGGCCGCGTCCGCGACATGCCCGTGGAACGTCACCGAGTCGGTGATACCGAGCCGGGCCGCATGGGACACCAGCCGATCCCGCCACCACCCGTCGCCGACCACGTCGAGGTGCAATCCAGGAACGCGCGTCCGCAACACTGCGACCGCAGCGAGCGCGTCCTCGATCTGCTTGTGCGGCACCAGCCGAGACAACACCACCACCCGAGGGGTCGCCGAGGGTGGTGCCTGCCGGGCCGATGTCGTGTCAAGGCCGTTGCGCACCACGGCGATTCGGTTCACGTCCACCCCGAGGTCGGTGAGGTCGCGCGCCGACGGCAGCGACACCGTCACGTACTGGTTGCGCCGGTGTATCCGCGGCGACAACGTGGACTCGCAGAACCAGCCGAGCCGGCCCAGCCAACGACCCGCCAGCGGCCACTGCTCGCGGTGACAGTGATGCACCAGCACCGACACCCGCCGCCCGAACACCAGCCGCGCGAAGAACGGCCAACCGTTCTGGGTGTCGATGACGACGTCGGGCCGCGCGTCCCGCAACGGGCCGACCCCGACGCGGGCGCCGATCATCGCCAGCAGCGCCCAGATGTACACCGTGTAGCGCCCGCCCCCGCGGCTGATCCGGACACCGTCGACCACCTCGTCGCGCGCCGCCCCGGCATACCGCGCCGTGCGCAGCGTCACCGAGATGCCGTCGGCGGCCAGGTGCGCGCCGATGCGCTGCAGATAGGTTTCGCTGCCGCCGCCCTGCGGATGGCTGACGTCGCGCCAGCACAGCATCAGCACTGAGTTGATCCGCGCGCTCGACATCCGGTTCAGCGTAGCCTCAGGCCGATGCCGCCCACCGACGTCTTCGCCGAGCGGGCAACGCTGCGCCGGTCGGTGCGGCTGCTGTCGCAGTTCCGCTACGAGCAGCGCCAACCGGAACGGTTCTACGGCGCGCTGGCGGCCGACACTGCCGCGCTCGTCGACGACCTGTGGTGCAGCATCCACGGCGAGTCGGCGGCCGGCACATCGGTGCTCGACGTCGGCGGCGGCCCGGGCTACTTCGCGTCGGCATTCGCCGACCGCGGGATGCGATATGTGGGCGTCGAACCGGATCCGGCCGAGATGCACGCGGCGCCCACCGTGACCAGCGGGCCGGGAACCTTCGTCCGCGCCTCCGGCATGGCACTGCCGTTCGCCGACGACAGCGTCGACATCACGGTGTCGTCCAATGTCGCCGAGCACGTGCGTGATCCCTGGCGACTCGGCGACGAACTGCTGCGGGTGACGCGCCCCGGCGGGCTCGCGGTGTTGTCGTACACGGTGTGGCTCGGCCCGTTCGGCGGGCACGAGATGGGCCTGACCCACTACCTCGGCGGCTCCCGCGCCGCCCGCTTGTACGCCCGCAGGCACGGTCGTCCGGCGAAGAACGACTACGATTCGTCGCTGTTCGCGGTGTCAGTGGCCGACGGACTGCGCTGGGCCCGCTCGACGGCTGCGCTCGTCGCCGCATTCCCCCGCTACCACCCACGATGGGCCTGGTGGATGACGTCGGTGCCGCTGCTGCGAGAGTTCGCGGTGAGCAATCTCGTGCTGGTACTGGCGCCGTGACTGGAACAGGTTCTCGTTTCGTCCGCGGCTGGGTAGTGTGGGCCACATCATGGCAGTGCAATCCACAGTCGACGCTCCCCTGCGCGAGGTGTTCGAGCGCTGGCTCGCCTCGCGACAGGCCGGCGCCGCGGTGGCCACGGCCGCGTTGTCGGCGGACCGCACGGTGCTCGTCGACGCCGGGTGGGGCGGGCAGGCGCACCGGCTGGTGGTCCGCCTGGCCTCGGGCGGCCCGTTCGAGACGCGATCTCAGTTCCTGACGCTGCGCCGGCTGGGCACGCAGCTCACCCGGGCGGCGGTGCCGTCGGCGCTGTGGTGCGAGGACGACGCCGGGCCGCTCGGCGCTCCGTTCTTCGTGATGACCCGTGTCGACGGATTGACGACGGCGAAGTACGAAACGCCCTACTCGTTCGCATCGTTCATCACCGACGCCAACGCCACCGAACGCGCGCGCATGCAGTGGGCGATATTGGAGCAGTTGGGTCGGGCGCACGCGGCGACGCCTTCTGATTTCGCGTTCCTCGACCGCCGCCGTCCCTGGGAGACGGCGTTGGCGGCGCTTGTGCGCAAGACCGCCGAACGCTACCAGCTGGTCAGCGCCCGCGGGTTGCAGGCACCGGTGATCGAGCGCGCGTTTGCCTGGATGCGCGAGCACTGGCCGCAGGACAGTGCGCCAGTGCTGTGCTGGGGCGATGCGCGGCTCGACAATGCGGTCTACGGCGACTTCGGGTCGGTGACGTTGACGGGCTGGCGGCACGCAACGCTGGGTCCGCGCGAATTGGACCTGGGCGCGTTGGTTTTTCACCACCGCCTCGTCGACGACCTCGCCCATGCCGCCGGGCGGCCCGGCCTTCCCGACTTCCTGCGTCCCGGGGCCGTCGCTGCCACCTACGCCGACATCACCGGCTACCGTCCGGTGGACCTCGACTTCTTCATCGTCTTCGCCGCACTCCAGCATGCGATCGAAGCAATTCGAAGTCCATTGCGCACCAAGGCCTTCCAGTCGCTCGCCGATGCAATGGCCGATGTAATGACAGGAGAGAGATGACCGAGCAGTACAAGACCGAGTGGGACGAGTTGTTCATCGGCGGGAAGTGGACCACTCCGTCGACCGACCAGGTCATCGAGGTGCATTCCCCGGCAACAGGCGAGTACGTCGGCAAGGTGCCGTTGGCTGCTGCCGCCGACGTCGACGCCGCGGTGGCAGCTGCCCGTGCCGCGTTCGACAGCGGCCCGTGGCCGTGCACCCCGCCGGCCGAGCGCGCCTCGGTGATCCAGGCCGCGGTCAAACTGCTCGAGGATCGCAAGGACTACTTCACCTATCTGCTGACCTGCGAGACCGGCCAGCCGCAGACGATCATCGAGATGATGCACTGGACGGGATCGCTTGGCGCACTGAACTTCTTCGCCAGTGCAGCAGATGCGATCAAGTGGACCGAGACGCGCAACGGCTCCTACGGGCAGTCGATCGTCTCGCGTGAGCCGGTCGGAGTGGTGGGCGCGATCATCGCGTGGAACGTGCCGCTGTTTCTGGCCGTGAACAAGCTCGGCCCGGCGCTGCTGGCCGGTTGCACGGTGGTGCTCAAGCCCGCCGCGGAAACCCCGCTGAGTGCCAACGCGCTCGCCGAGGTGTTCGCCGAAGCCGGGCTGCCCGAAGGTGTGCTGTCGGTGGTGCCCGGCGACGTCGAGACCGGGCAGGCGCTGACCGCCAATCCCGACCTCGACATGCTGACGTTCACGGGCAGCTCCGCGGTGGGCAAAGAAGTGGGCAAGCGTGCCGCCGACATGTTGAAGCCGAGCACGCTGGAACTCGGCGGCAAGTCGGCGGCGATTCTGCTCGAGGATGTCGACCTAGCGGCAGCGGTGCCGATGATGGTGTTCTCCGGCGTGATGAATGCGGGGCAGGGCTGCGTGAACCAGACCCGGATCCTGGCGCCGCGCTCTCGCTACGACGAAGTCGTCGATGCCGTAGCGGCTTTCGTGCAAGCGCTGCCGGTCGGGCTGCCGTCGGATCCGGCGGTTCAGATCGGACCGCTGATCAGCGAGAGGCAGCGCGAGCGCGTCGAGGGCTACATCGCCAAAGGCAAGGACGAAGGCGCGCGGCTGGTGTGCGGCGGCGGCCGGCCCGAGGGCCTGGACAGCGGATATTTCGTGCAGCCGACGCTGTTCGCCGACGTTGACAACAAGATGACGATCGCGCAGGAGGAGATCTTCGGGCCCGTGCTGTCGATCATCCCCTACGACACCGAGGAGGATGCGATCAAGATCGCCAACGACTCCGTGTACGGGCTGGCCGGCAGTGTCTGGACCACCGACGTGCCCAGAGGCATCGAAATCTCGCAGAAGATTCGCACCGGGACGTACGGAATCAACTGGTACGCCTTCGATCCCGGTTCGCCTTTCGGCGGGTACAAGAACTCCGGCATCGGCCGCGAGTGCGGCCCGGAAGGCGTCGAGCACTTCTGCCAGCTCAAGAGCGTGCTGCTGCCGATGGGCTACACCGTCGACTGAATTACGCCGAGTTCAACGCTATGGCGGGGGTTACTCGCACCCATGCTGCATTACGTTGAACTCGGCGCGAAGACGCTAGAAGACCACCCGGACGATCGTCTCGGCGACCGCGGCCGGCTTGTCCGAGCCGTCGAGTTCGATCGTGTGGCGCACCGTCAGGTTCACCATGGCCTCGCCGACCTTCGCGGCGTCGACGAGCTCGGAGCGGGCGCGGATCCGTCCGCCCGACGGGACAGCGGCCAAAAACCGCACCTTGTTCAGCCCGTAGTTGATCGCCATCTTCGCGTTCTCGACGCGGAAGTTGTCCTTGCTCATCGCCGGGATCATCGACAGCGTCAGGAACCCGTGCGCAATCGTTGTGCCGTAGGGACTTTCGGTCTTCGCCCGCTCGACGTCGATGTGGATCCACTGGTGGTCCTCGGTGACGTCGGCGAAGGCGTCGATGCGCTTCTGGTCGATCTCCTTCCACTCGCCGACCCCGAGCTCCTGGCCGACGAGGCCGACGGCGTCGTCGATGGATGAAATCACTTTCATGGCGTGCTCCTTCCGGCTGCTACTGCGAGTCAGACCTTATCGACCGTCGTCAGAACGACTCTTCGCGCATATCCATGATCGTCAGGTCGACGCCTTCGAGGATCCGGCGCTCGGCAGACAACCTGGGCAGCACGTTCTTGGCGAAAAACTCTGCCGCCAAGATCTTTCCGCGGTAGAACGCGCGGTCGTCATCGTCGACGTCGCCGTCGAGGGCTTGCAGAGCCGCCTCGGCCTGACGCAACAGCAGCCAGCCGATCAGCAGGTCACCCACCGACAGCAGGAACGGCACCGACTCCAGGCCCACGCGGTACAGGTCACGCGCGTTGTTCTGCGACTCGATCAGATATCCGGTGAGCACGGCGACCATGGCCTGCACGTCCTCCAGGGCCGTGGCCAACAGCGTCCGGCTTTCCGAAAGTTCTGAGCTTGCGCCGTCGCCGTCGACGAACTTCTGGATCTGGCTTGCCACGTGCGCCAGTGCGACACCGTGATCGCGAGCGATCTTGCGGAAGAAGAAGTCCTGTGCCTGGATCGCGGTGGTGCCCTCGTAGAGGCTGTCGATCTTGCTGTCGCGGATGTACTGCTCGATCGGATAGTCCTGCAGGAAGCCGGAACCGCCGAACGTCTGCAGCGACTCGGTCAGGCACTGGTAGGCACGTTCTGAGCCCACCCCCTTGATGATCGGCAACAGCAGATCGTTGACTCGCCCGGCGAGTTCGGTGTCGGCACCGGAGACGACCTGCGCCGCACTCGGATCGTGATGGGCGGCGGTGTACAGATACAGTGCGCGCATGCCCTCCGCGTAGGCCTTCTGCGTCATCAACGACCTCCGGACGTCCGGGTGATGGATGATCGTCACGCGCGGAGCGGTCTTGTCGGTCATCTGTGTCATGTCGGCGCCCTGGACTCGGGTCTTGGCATACTCGAGTGCGTTCAGGTATCCGGTCGACAACGTCGAAATGGCTTTGGTGCCGACCATCATTCGCGCGTACTCGATCAGCTCGAACATCTGGGCAATGCCCTTGTGGACGTCGCCGACGAGCCAGCCGACCGCCGGGACGCCGTGGCCGCCGAACGTCAATTCCGTTGTCGCCGAGACCTTCAGACCCATCTTGTGTTCCAGGCCGGTGACGAACACCCCGTTGCGCTCACCGGGCGCGCCGGTCTGTGGATCGAGCAGGTATTTCGGCACCAGGAACAGGCTCAGCCCCTTGGTGCCTGCAGCGGCGCCCTCGGGGCGGGCCAGCACGACGTGCAGGATGTTTTCGAAGAGGTCGTCGGTGTCGCCGTTGGTGATGAACCGCTTGACGCCCTCGACGTGCCAGGTGCCGTCCGGCTGCGGAATCGCCTTGGTCCGGCCCGCGCCGACGTCCGACCCCGCGTCGGGTTCGGTCAGCACCATCGTGGCGGCCCAGTTGCGTTCGATCGCCAGTTCCGCCCAGTGCCGCTGTTGCTCGTTGCCGATGTGGTAGAGGATGTTGGCGAACACCGGGCCGGCGAGGTACAGGAACACCGCCGGGTTCGCGCCGAGGACGAGTTCGTTGATCGCCCACAAGACCATCGCCGGCGCCGACACCCCGCCGATGTCCTCGTCGAGCCCGACGCGGAACCACTCACCCTGCTGCCACGCGCGCAGCGACTTCTTGAACTCCTCCGGCAGCGCCACGGAGTGCTCGTCGACGTCGAACGTCGGCGGATGGCGGTCGGCGTCGGCGAACGAATCCGCGACCGGCCCTTCGGCCAGCCGGGACGCCTCGGCGAGCATGTGGCGCACGGACTCGCCGTCGAGGTCGCCGAACCGCCCGCCGGCGAGCGCCTTGTCCAGTTCAAGGACCTCGAACAGATTGAACTCGAGATCGCGGACATTGCTCTTGTAGTGACCCATGACTAGCGCCTTCCCTGGTCGCGATGGCGCAGCGATGAGCGCTTGCGCGAACAGCCGAGGACTGAGCGTAGTCGGTGGCCGCGCTCGGGCGGGAGGGTTGAACGGTTGAGCCGCGGTCAGGTCACGAGTCGCAGCGGACGACGGTCGCGACGCGAACGTCGGACGCGATGCAGCGCCTCCGTCGCCGATCGCACCGCGGGAACCAGGCCCTCGCGGTCGGCAATGCGCAGCAGCCGGTGCACGGCGTGGCTGCCGATCACCGCCCATCGCGTGTCGGTGCGCACGCACTCGACGTTCAGCGCGAACAGCGCACGCAAGCCGTCGACGCCGATGAAGTCGACGTCGGCCATATCGAGGATGAGCGCTCCGTCGGTGGGCACCAGAGCGGTCATGTGGTGGCCGACCTCGTCGGCGTTGGTTGCGTCGATGTCCCCGCCGACCGTCATGACAGTGAGCCAGCTGTAGATCTGCGCGGTCAAATAGGCACGGCCACAATCGATTACCGATGTGCCGTGAAGAGCATCAGGGGCGGTGGAGCCGGAGTGCACAGCAGCCATGGACTTGTCCCTTATCGGATCTTTCGATCGGATCTATCGCTGATCTCGGTCGAAAACGCCCACCCCGCAATAACGAAATTAAGAGCCTGTCAATTTGCGGTTTGGGAAAACTCTGGTCACAGGCTGTGATCTCAACCTGCCAGAAGTGTACCGCCGGTGATCGCCTCGAATGTGCGCTTGCTAAGCAAGCCGCGCCCAGTTCTAACAGTTTCCTAACGGTAACGTTCCCACGATAGGCAGACGGCTGCCGCCAGCGGCATCACCCCGTCGCTTGCGCCACCTGGCGCAGACGGAGTCGCCATTGACCCCCGATGTCTCGAGACGCCAGCCAGTCCAGGCTGGTACCGGTGAAGTAAGTGGTCGACAGGGGTCGAACCACACGCAGCGCTACCCGGCGGCGACCTCCTTGCGGCCGAACACGCGCTCCATCATCGCGGTGTCGCTGTAGATCTGTGCGTGCACAATCTTGCCGTCGCGCACCGTGTAGACCTCGGCGTCCTCGCCCATTTCGCTGCCGGCGGTCACCTCGGTAAACGCAACGACTGTGTCACCGTCGGACATGAAGCGCAGGGCTCTCACCGCTACCGCCTTCTCGGCCAGCTGCCTCAGGTACTCGGCGAATTCGGCTTTGCCGCGATAGATACCGCTGATGGTGCTCTCACCCGGTTGCACCCATTCGATGTTGTCATCGAACAGGCTCATCACCGTTTCGACGTCGCCGGCGGAGAACGCTTCGTAGCCCCTCTTGACGATCTCGACGTTTTCGGACATGTGCCAATCCCTTTCCGTGTGACCATATTCGGCAGCGTCGGCCTGAACCGGTCTGGGGAGTCGCACAAGTCGGAAGGGGGCTTCGTGACCTCTCGGATCAGTGGAGACCGTTCGACACGCCACGTCGATTGTCCGCCTTTGGGCACCGTTTGGGTAGGCGATCAGGCGGAAAACCGACTCGAGCCGTCAGGGCCATGGACACCGACTCGGCGGCCGTCAACAGTCAGGGTCGAGTCTCACCGGTTTCGTCGCGGTCACGTACTGCATGACGCGCTGGATGTCCTGGGCCACCTCAACCAGGCCGGCGGTGGCGAAGAGGTCGGCGAACGTGTGCTCGTCGAACATGGTCAGACCGACAGCACCGGCGGCCGGTGTCGTCACGAGGCGCACCGGCGCCACATCGCTCTTGCAGCTGGTGAGTATCGCGATTCGCCCCCCGGGCGCCAGCACGCGCACCATCTCGGCTGCAACGCGCAGCGGCTCGGGCATCAGATACAGCGCGCCGAAGCAACAGACCGCATCGAACGTTTCGTCGTCGAACGGCAGCGCCCGGGCGTCGGCGCGCACGTAGCAGGTGTGCGGTCCGCTGTTGTCGAGCACGGCACGGTTCAGCATCGGCTC
>Ga0210086_1000747_pt1 | contig 17864 bp, 20 predicted proteins | sample China_Galinas_PW_3_FD_184867 | JGI IMG/M metagenome (GOLD analysis project Ga0210086, IMG submission 184867) | Wetland microbial communities from San Francisco Bay, California, USA, that impact long-term carbon sequestration - China_Galinas_PWB_D2... | ecosystem: Environmental > Aquatic > Marine...
ATCGGCACCGCCGCGCTGGCATCCCCGCCATGGGGGGTATGGCAGAAGACACAGATTTCCTTTGTCCCGCTGTCATTACTCGCCGCATTCAAGCCGGCCGCACTCAGATTATGTTTGGTGTTAAAGACCCCGCCGTAGGCAAGCCCGCTCCCCAAGCCCAGGGCAAGCACCACAGCCAAGCATTGGATCCGGTATCCCCTCATCATCCGTCCGCCCCCATTCAGGGATTCTTCTAAACCAGAGATTTTGTCAAGTTAGCTGCCAGGTTACAAGCGGGAAAGACTAATTCGCTTCAACGATTGAGTATCTCCCAGAAAAAAGAGCACATCTATCGGCCAAGCGCCGCAAAGACGTCTTACGGCCATGCGTGGCGCCAGGACACGGCGTTTCTCCTGGAATCGGGGCGCGGCGCCCCGGGAATAGGCATCTATCTCAGGGTCGCAGCCGACCTCCACGCCCCGGGGACCGGCATCCTTCCTCCCCATCCCGCGCTTGATCACCAGACATCCAGCTGTCGAGGCGCCACGGCTAACCATCCCGGCATGTCATACCGAGAACCGTCCGACAGCGACGCCGGCGCTTACCTCATTTTTCAAAACCAGGAGCCTTAGCCAACCCAGCATCACTATGCGCAGAGGGCTAGGGCCGCGCCTTTCCTATCAGTTCGCCACGACACCGGGATTAATTACGAATATTGCTATTACCGACAGGGATTTGTTGCACAGAAACGACGCCATACGGCCATGTTGTTCCAAAAAGACGCCATTCATTTATTTGTCATCGAATTGTCATATTTCCCACCTATCCTGTGCGCCAGCTGCAAGACGGACCCCGACCATCACCAGGGATCATCCGCTGGCACTGACGCGGCGGCCGGCCAGAAACGCAAGCTGTCAAGGCCAAAGCACTGAAGGACGATGCTGCATGCTGCGGCGTCAAGATGAAAATAATTTAAATGCATTTAAATGAGAGGAGCTTTACATTATGCGCAAGCAGATTTTGACAGCAGCCGTCATGGCGGCCTGCGCGGGGATGAGTTTCGCCGCCCTGGCCGACGAATCCACCACCGTGGGCGGCAAGGCCTATATCGATTTCACCAACATCGACTCAAAAACCAATGGGACCAAGAACGACGCCAGCGGCCTGGGCTTCGACCTTACCCGTTTCTATCTGAGCATCGGCCACACCTTCGATGACATGTGGTCCGCCAATCTGACCACCGACGTCACCTCTGACGGTATCGCCAACGAAGTCTACGTCAAGAAGGCTTACTTACAGGCGAAGCTGTCCGATGCCGCCGTAGTGCGCATCGGTTCCGCTGACATGCCCTGGATTCCCTACGTGGAAGGCGCCTACGGTTTCCGCTATGTGGAAAAGACCCTCATCGATCGCCTGGGCTTTGGCACCTCCGCTGACTGGGGTCTGCACGCCGGCGGCAAGTTGATGGACGGCATGGTTAATTACGCCGTGTCCGCCGTGAACGGCAACGGCTACAAAAACCAAACCCGCTCCAAAGGCGTGGACTTTGCGGGCCGAGTGGGCATTATGCCGGTTAAGGGCTTGAAGCTGGGCGTCGGTTTCTACAACGGCAAGAAAGGTCAGGACGTGCAGACCGCCACCGGCATTAACACCGCCAGCCGCATAGATGTCTTGGCCGCCTATAGCTACGACATGTTCAATGTCGGCGCCGAATACTTCAGCTCCGAGAACAATAAGCCCGCCACCAAAGATAAGGCGGACGGCTATTCAGTATTCGCCTCAGTCAAGCCTGCGGAGAAAGTTGCCGTGTTCGTGCGTTACGACGACGCCAAGCCCAACAAGACCACCAATTCGAGCCTGAAGGACACCTACTATAATGCGGGTGTGTCTTACGAGGCCCGCAAGAACGTGGACCTGGCCCTGGCATTCAAGAACCACCAGCAGAAGGACAACAGCGCCACCAAGCCACTCGAGTACACCGAAGTCGGTGTCTGGACCCAGGTGAAATTCTAATACTTCACTGCTCATAGGAACCGGTATCCCCAAGGCCCGCGTGCCGAGGGCATGCCAATGCGCCACGGATGGCGCACCTCATCTCCCTTTCCCAAGATCCGCCTCAACGCGGATCTCTTTTTGCCTGCGAAACGACCCCAATATAAAGACGAAAAAATGGGCGCCCGAGGGCGCCCATATACTGTCGGATATAACGATCTTTTATTTTGATGAGAATTTGTGGTTAACTCCGAATGAGAACACGCTCTCATCCTTGCCGGTGACCGCATTAGCCGGGCCATAGGCCAAACCATAACTGGCACCGTTATCGTTGCTCACTTGGGTGTAGAGGGCATAGAGCTCGGTATTCCTGGTCATGCTCTGCGAAACACCTGCGGAGATCTGCGTAGCGCCGGTTTTAGCGCAGTTAGTTCCTCCGCACTTATCAGCGCTGGCAAAGGCAAGCTTCAAGGTAGTATCGCCGAGCTTATGCGCAAGGTTGACATAAAAGGCATTGCGATCCTTGGTGGTTCCTCCCAAATCGATATTTTCATAGATCAGGGCCAGGGATGTTGCATCCATGATGGTATAGGACGCACCCACTTTCCACGCAATGGCATCCTTACCAGCGACATCACCTAAACCCGCCTTTTGGTCGAGTTGATAAGCTGCGGCCAAGGACAAGGGACCATTGTCATAATTACCACTAAAGCTGTAAGCGGGCCGCTTCGCAGCTGTTTTGGTGATGGGCAAACTGTCGCCAGCACTACTGGGGTTGGTTGCATCGGCCATAACCAAAGCCAGCTGAGCCTTGAATCCGCTCAGGTCCGGGGTCGCATAGACCAAGGTATTGGAAACGCGCTGATCGAATACAGCGCCGGCATCAGTAGTTGCCCCCATAATGGCGTTGTAGTCCGCCTTGGTATCGATGAATATATCGTATTTGTTGGTGGCACTCTTGTAGGGGGTATCGAATCTTCCCGCCATCACGGTACCGAAGCCGCCGCCGATGCCGACAAAGCTGGGACGCTGATCGGTAAACGCATTGCCGGAATCAAAATCCACGCCCTGCTCCAATTGCCACATGGCGGACATACCGTTACCCAAGTCCTCGTCACCCTTGAAACCAATGCGTGAGGCATTGCTGCTCACACTTGCTTTACTCTTCTCGTATCCGGCGGTGGTATCATTGTTATTGCTGAAATCCACGGACACGCGCGCATCGCCATACACTTCCACGCCGGCCTGAACCACGAGCGGGGCGGCCAGTGCAGCGGCGATCCCGATTGCAATTAACTTCTTGCTCATGACGCATTCTCCCTGATAAGAGACACACATTATTAATAATTAAACCCTCAATCGAGGTGAGGACGCGCGCCACTGTACGAAGCTTTTCGCCGGAATGCAACGCCTTTTTTCCAAAAAAACAACATACGTCACATTGCATTGCGAAAAAGTCACAAGCCTGCACTTGCCATGATTTCAAGGAGAAATATCAGATTTATATGAGGTCGACCGTACATCCTGCGCTTATATATGAGGCGAGCCCTCTATACACACAGAATCTCGCTTAACAGATCGCAGGTGAGAGGGCTTGCCTTCGACTGTGCGGATAGCCGAACCGGATTTCTTCACCTGCCCCGAATATTGGCACCGATTGCGAATGAATCACTGCTTGGGTCGTTTCCGATTGTCGACCGACTCGGATTGGATAGATATGAACGAATGGCAGAAAACGGTTGTGAGCTTACAGCATGCGTTTCTCGATTATACTCCGGCATGGATTATCAATATCCATTCCCGCAGCCAGATAGCCGCATCTATCTGGTCCGCACTTTAAAAACCGACTGATACCGAGTCGCGGACCGCCAGCCATTCCTCTTCGGCGGCATTGAGTTCCCTAATGGCGTCCTCGTCAACTTGCAACGCCCCATTAGCGGAGTTCGTAGCATTAACGGTGTACCAGGCGATTTGAAGTCTTTCAAATGCCTGATACACCCGATTCGCGAAGGCATCCTGTGCGATGTGGTGATACTTATTATTCATGGCAGCAATAATTCAACCTTTAAATATCTTTCCAAAAGGAAAAGCCCGCAGCGAATTCGCTTGTGAACAGCCGCATGCATTTCCCTCTATAGTTCATTCTGAAAAACCAAGACAGGGCGCTCCTCGTCAATGTAGTGTTGGCGCAAGCCCCGTCTCTCGCCAGTTACTGACTTAGGCCGCTTGCCTGTAGTCGCCGACAGCAGCTTGATCCTCGCGACGCCGTCTGGGGGTAACCGTCTCCACAGTTTGCTCGGGCACCCGTTGCTGCAAGGCCTTCACCAACACAAACAGAGGATCCCAGCCGGTAGCTGCCGTCAGACCTGCATATATGCTGAGCACGGCAAGGCTAAAGACTACTGCGGGCGGAATCTCAGTGAACACCACCGCAACCGCTATCAATGTCAACGCCACGATCATGCGATTCACGCGATCCAGCGGCCCTACATTTTCAAGTTCAGATAAATTCGTGTCTCGATAAGTCATGGTCATTTACTCCTTACGTTTAACCATTCCTGCTCTCCAGTATTGAACACATTTAATCAAAGAAGGGTTAATCCAGACTGAAGCGAAGTTAAATTTATTATTAATAAATGGTGGTTTACGGCATGCTAGGCATGGCTGAGGTCGCGACCCAGTCGTGGTAGTCATGAGTTTCCAGAAGAGACAGAAGGCATAACGGGTCGCAGGCTAGAGGGTAACCTGCGGCTGCACAAAGATCTGATTTAATCTTTAGCTTACACTCAGATGCAATTCACCCCGCATCAAGTACTGCTTGAAGCTTCAGCACGGACAGCGAGCCATTCCGCCTCAGCGGCATCCAGCTCATTCATGGCCGCTGCAGCATCGAATTGCGTTATGCCATTGGCAGCACGCCTTGCCTGTACAGCGCGCCAAGCGATTTGAAGCCTCTCAAACGCCTGATCCACTCGGTCTTCTACAGCATCCTGCCCAGCGTGGTGAGGTTGTGCATTAATAGAAACCATGCGTACTCCTTTCGAACAAATTTTCATATTGAGAAACCAACAGCACAGACACTATTTGACGACAACGTTTGCTCGCACACCTGCGAATACAAACACTGTGGGAAGATGCAATTTCCATGCGGAAGAGAGCCATGAGGAGAAACATCGAAAACACACGATAATATCGCTAAGTTTTACTGAACATTCGCTTCGGGAACGATCGTCATCGTCGTCTTGCGCCTTTTTTGTGCGCGCATCTGCAACAATCACAGTATTCACTGGTAACGTGACAACTATGTTATCGGCCTAAAAAAGGCAGGGCGCGCTCACGGTGAGGTGGGCCGCGCAACACCTGCCTTTCCGGCTTGAAACCCGTTTAGGCCGCCTTCTTATAGCTGTCGAATACGGGCTGCTCCTCATGACCGGCAGAAGTGGTCAGCGGCGTAGGCGACTGTACTTGCTCTCGTTGGCTAAATGCCTTCACGACGACAAACAGAGGATCCCAGCCGGTCGCCGCGGTCAAACCGGCGTAGATGCTCAGCGCGACTATGCTGAAAGCTGCACCGGCCGAAATCGCCGGGAACAGCACCGCAACCGCGATTAAGGTCCCCGCCACGATCATGCGATTGACGCGATCCAGCGGCCCTACATTTTCCACTTTGGACAAGTTCGTATCTTGATAAGTCATGGTCGTGAACTCCTTCGTTTAACCATTCCCGCACTCCAGGATTAGACACATTTAAACAAAGGAGGGTTAATCCAGACTGAAGCGAAGTTAAATTTATTATTAATACAAATGGGAGGTTATGGCTGTTATTACAAGACTGAGAATCGTGGCTCACTCGGGGTAATGGTGAACATCCGGCAGAGGCCGGATATAGAGACGGGACGAGATGGCTGGGGGACCTGGATTCGAACCAGGGTTGGCGGAGTCAGAGTCCGCAGTCCTACCGCTAGACGATCCCCCAAGATCATTGAAGGTCGAAAGCTAAAGACATTTGTATATAAAGCCCGACCAAGGGTTCTGGCAGATAGCCCGAGAGGCTATCTGCCAGGTATAGTTAGCGCTTCGAGTATTGCGGACGCTTGCGCGCCTTGTGCAAACCGATCTTTTTACGTTCCACTTCGCGGGCGTCGCGGGTGAGGAAGCCGGCCTTGCGCAAGGGGCTGCGCATGGCTTCATCATAAGCCACCAGGGCGCGGGCTATGCCGTGGCGAATTGCCCCGGCCTGGCCGCTGTTACCGCCGCCGCGCACGGTGATGGTCAAATCCACGGAGCTTGCCATTTGGGTCACGTCCAGAGGCTGGCGAACGATGCGCCTTGCCGTCTCGCGGCCAAAATAGTTTTCCAGTGTGCGCTTGTTGATGGTGATCTTACCGGAGCCGCTGCTGAGGAAGACCTGTGCCGTCGAGCTCTTGCGGCGACCTGTGTTGGATAGAACCTGTTGTGCCATAAAATTAAATCCCGCTGAATAGTGTCAGGGTTAGATGTCCAAGGTTTGTGGTTGCTGGGCCTGATGATTATGCGTAGGGCCAGCATAGACCTTCAATTTACCGAGCATGGCGCGTCCCAAAGGATTTTTCGGCAGCATCCCCTTGACTGCTATGGTGATGATGTCCTGGGGCGCTCTCTCCATCATCTTCTCGAAGCTGAAGGAGCGCATATTGCCCATATAGCCGGTATGGTGATGGTACATCTTATCCGCGGCCTTATTACCGGACACCCGTACCTTTTCGGCGTTCACCACCACAATGTAATCACCGGTATCCACGTGAGGCGTATATTCCGCTTTGTGCTTACCCCGCAGGCGGCGCGCGATCTCGCTGGCCATGCGCCCCAGGGTTTTGCCGTTGGCGTCAACCACATACCAGTCACGCTTTACGGTTTCCGATTTTGCGCTGAAGGTCTTCATTCCCATCAATCCTAAAAATAAACGGTTTTTTGCGAACGCGGGATTTTACATGAGGGTCAAGGGGGAAACAAGGGCGATGGTGCGATCCGGAGCGAATGATGCACAAATGCCTCATCACCGGCCGATCGTTAAGCTTAGGTGTCATTGATCAGCGCTTGCCCATACCCCGACTGCTTGCCGCATCCGCCTCCGACTGAAAATATATTGATTAACAATGAGATAGTAAGGCAGTCAGGCGACCGCTCCGCCTCCCACAGGGTATCTTCATATATAGTAAGGAGGCGTCGCGCGCCCCCAAATCGCGACCACGAGCCCATATAGTCATTATTGAACAATATGTTACGCAGGGAGAGGGCCATCCTCCGGCCGGCGGCTTGAGCCGCCCCGCTCCTCAGCTTTGGTCGCCGCACTGTCCGCGATGGTCTAAATCAGCAGGCGCTTCACGACCTGTCCGTGCACCAGGTGTTCGTCGATGATCTCATCCACATCTTCCTGGTCCACATAGGTGTACCAAACCCCTTCCGGATAGACCACGATCACCGGACCTTCGCTGCATCTGTCCAGGCAGCCGGCGCTGTTAACACGCACGCCGCCCTTGCCGGCCAGACCCAGGCCCTTGATGCGCTCTTTGGCGTAGGCGCGCATTTCGGTGGCGCCGCACTGCTCGCAGCATTGACTGCCGTCGTCCCGGCGGTTGGTGCAGAAAAAAACGTGGTGGCGGTAATACATAGTGCTTCAGGTTTCAGCTTGCGGAGGAAAAGCATACCATATGAGGATTCGTTCCATGATCGGCAGCCGGCGTTAAACGGCTTTGTTACTCTTTTTACTCACCGGCGCACCTTGCAATCCGACAACCGCAACCCGCAACTGCTCAACGCCACCGACCGCTGCGTGATGTGCGGCATGTGCCTGCCGCATTGTCCCACCTACCAGATCAGTCGCGATGAGGGTGAGTCGCCCCGCGGCCGCATCGCATTGATCCAGGGACTGGCGAACGGCCGTCTGGCGCTCAATACTCGCATGGAACAGCACCTCGATCACTGCCTGGGCTGCCGGGCCTGCGAAGCGGTCTGCCCTTCCGGGGTGACATACGGTGACATCATCGATGGCGGCCGAGCCATGATTCATGAACGGCGCAGGACCGCACCCGCGCCACGCATATTATTTTCGCTGGTCCCGCGCCCCAGACGCCTGCGCCTGTTTGGCCGCATCTTGCGACTTCTGCAACGCAGCGGCCTGCAAGGCCTGGCCCGTGGTTTAGGCCTTACCCGCGTCTTGGGCCTCGCCCGGCTCGACGCCCTGTTGCCGCGCCTGGCACCGCTCCCGGCCTGGCAAGACTATTACCCGCCGCCGGGACCCCAACGCGGCACAGTGGCGCTGTTCCTGGGGTGCTTCGCCGATTTTGCCGATCGCCCGACCTTGAATGCCGCCGTACGGGTTCTCACCCGCCTCGGCTACGGCGTGCATATTCCCCGCCGGCAAACCTGTTGCGGGGCCCTGCATTTACACCAGGGCGACCGCGACATCGCCCGGCACCTGGCGGAATGTAATGCCGCCGCCTTCAACGGCCTGCAAGTCGACGCTGTCATCAATACCGCCAGCGCCTGCGGCGCCACCCTGGCGGAATATCCCCGCAACGATTTCCCCCCGCTGCAAGCACCGCTCCGCGACATCAACACCTTTCTCGCCGAACTCCCCTGGCCTGCGGAGCTGACCCCGGCAGCCCTGGCCAAGAAGGTGGCCGTCCATGACCCGTGCAGCCTCAGCAATGTACTGCATCAGGCCAAATCGCCCTATCAATTGCTGGCGCGCATACCCCAGCTTGAAATCGTGGCGCTCCCGGACAACTGCTGCGGCGCGGCGGGGAGTTATATGCTCACCCAGCCTGACATCGCCGACCGTCTGCGCGATGACAAGATCGCGGCCTTACGAGCACTGGAGGTTGACATAGTGGTGACATCCAACCCGGGATGCGCACTGCATCTGCGGGCCGGGATCAAGGCGACGGGATTGAATCTCCCACTGATGCATCCGATTGAGCTGTTGGCAAAGCAGTTAGACGCCGCGCACGGGGCGTGAAGAGCAATACCGCACTTGCCACTGGCCGCCTGCTACTTTATCTTGCAAAGCATGGACAGCAGAAACTATAGCCCTTTCGATCAACTCCTCATGCACATGGACAAGGCCGTGCGCACGGTCTTCGGCGCGCCGCCGGTCACCGAGCGTCCCAATCCGGCGCAAGCTCAGCCCGAAGCGGAACTCGCCGCCGACGAACGACGCCTGGTTGCGGGACTGATGCGCGTCAATCATGCCGGCGAAGTATCGGCACAGGCCCTTTATCAGGGCCAGGCCCTCACGGCCAAGCTCGGCGAGGTCCGCAGCAAGATGGAGCGCGCCGCCATGGAGGAAAATGATCATCTCGCCTGGTGCGAACAACGGCTCACCGAGCTGGACAGCCATACCAGCGCGCTCAACCCTCTCTGGTACGCCGGCTCTTTCGCCATCGGCGCAGCGGCGGGACTGGCGGGCGACAAGTGGAGCCTGGGTTTCGTGGTGGAAACGGAAAAACAGGTGGTGCGGCACCTGGAAGAACACCTGGAACGCCTGCCACCCCAGGACCACAAGAGCCGCGCCGTCCTCGAACAAATGCGAGAAGACGAAGCTCATCATGCCACCACCGCGCTGCAGGCCGGCAGCGCCGAGCTGCCGAAACCGGTCAAGCAGCTGATGCGCCTGACATCTAAGCTCATGACAACCACCGCTTATTATATTTAGAGAACCGCTGCTTGATTTTTCATTTCGAGCGCAGGAACTTGCGCCCCGTGGGTAGATATCCTGTTATATAGATTCCCCAAGATTTCTCGCTGGCGCTCGAAATGACACAACCGAATTAATCGGCGCTTTCTTGGCTGTTAGAGAATATTAGGTCAGGCTTATCAGCGCAGATTCTCGCCATAGAAGATCTCCGCCATCTCTTTCTGCAGGCGCTGGCTGATGATCTTATCTTCCCGCGGCGACAGGTCTTCGCTGCTGATGCCGAACAGGTAATTATCCAAATCGAAGCGCTTCAACATCATTTTGGTGTGGAAAATATTTTCCTGATAGACGTTGACGTCGATCAGCTGGCAGCGATCCTTGGTGTCCTTGGAGATGAAATCCTGGATGGAGTTGATGCGATGGTCGATGAAGTACTTCTTGCCCTTGACGTCACGGGTGAAGCCGCGCACGCGGTAATCCATGATGACGATGTCCGACTCGAAACTGTGGATCAGGTAATTCAAGGCCTTCAACGGCGAAATCCGCCCGCAGGTGGAAACATCGATATCCGCGCGAAAGGTACTGATGCCGTTCTCCGGATGACTTTCGGGATAGGTGTGCACGGTGACATGGCTCTTGTCCAGGTGGCCGACGACCGCGTCCGGTAAGGGACCGGGGCCTTCTTCCCCTTCCCGCGCCAATTGCTCAGACTTGATCGGCTCTTCGGAGATCAGCATGGTCACGCTGGCACCCTGGGGATCGTAATCCTGGCGGGCAATATTGAGGATGGTGGCGCCGATAATGTCGGATACGTCGGTGAGTATCTGGGTCAGTCGTTCGGCGTTGTACACCTCGTCGATGTATTCGATGTACTCGCGGCGCTGACTTGCGGTCTTGGCGTAGCAAATATCGTAAATATTAAAACTCAGGGTCTTTGTAAGATTATTGAACCCATGCAGCTTCAATTTCGTCAGCGGTTTTACTGGTGGATTCATCGCCATCGCAACTCACTCAATATCAGTTCAAACACGGCGTGCCAAACACGGCCATCACCCTTCATTTTCCAGCCAGCGGGGGATGAAAAATCATCTGCACCACGGTATCGCAAGGATCCAGACAATAAAAACTCCGCGCCCCGTCGCGGTGGGTGCGCGGCGCGGTCTTCATCTTGACGCTACGGGCGAGCAGGAACTCATACCAGGCGTCCACATCCTCGGGACGCGCCAGCATGAAGCCGATGTGGTCCAGGCGCTGGGGACCGTCGGTCGCCACGCCGGCGGGCAGTCGGTGCAGAGCCAGATTATCCTGCCCGGAGGTGAGATAAACGTTGTCGGGGTCGGGACGCCACTCCACGTCCATTCCCAATAGCTCGACATAAAACCGCTCGCACGCCTCCAAGTCCGGCACGAACAACGCCACGTGACGCATACCGATGGTCGCGGGAGGACGGCTCATGTCTCTAACCCCCAGGCTGAAAGGCCCGACATTATAAGCAAATTGACCGGAGATGCCAGCGCTTAGCCCCCCACACCATCCACAATCTCAAAATCGTGGCTGATGACCACCCCGGCGCTGCCCAGCATGATGGAGGCGGAACAGTACTTTTCCGCCGACAGGTCGACGGCGCGTTTGACCACCGCCGGTGCCAGGCCCTGCCCCGTCACCACCAAATGAACGTGAATCTTGGTAAAGACCTTGGGTTCGCTCTCGGCCCGCTCGGCATTCAGCTCCGCAACGCAGCGCGCCACCGGTTGCCGCGACTTCTTCAGGATATGCACCACATCGTAGGCCATGCATGCCCCGACCCCCATCAATACCAGCTCCATGGGGCGCACGCCCAAATTACGTCCGCCGCCCTCCGGCGGCCCGTCAACCACCACGGCATGACCGCTGCCCGATTCCGCCACGAACTGGGCATTCTCAACCCACTGAATGCGCGCCTTCATAGCTTACCTCCACGTTAAAGCCGGCTAATACTCCCAAATCCCCGGCCGATATGATACCCGAGACGACCAAGGATCGTCGTTTTTGGTATATGAGGACCACACCATGTCAGTATCAGGAAGATTCAAACCAACGGAAACCCCGGTCATTCAGCGTTTCTTGACCCATTGCCACCGGCGACGTTATTCCAACAAGAATGTGATCATTCACGCCGGGGACCCACCCGATGCCTTGTACTACATCACCCAGGGCTCGGTGGCGGTGGTCAACGAAGACGAAGAAGGCCGTGAGATCATACTTGCCTATTTGAACGCCGGGGATTTCTTCGGTGAAATGGGGCTGTTTGACAGCGAACGCCACCGCAGCGCCTGGGTGCGGGCGCGGGCGCAATGTGAAATCGCCGAGATCAGCTACGACCGTTTCCGCCAACTCGCCCAGAACGACCCCGATATCCTGTTCGCGCTGGCCTCGCAAATGGCCCTGCGTCTGCGCCGTACCAGCAATATGTTAAGCCGTCTGGCCTTCATGGATGTGGCGGGACGCGTGGCACGCACCCTGATTGATCTGGCCAAGGAACCCGATGCCATCACCCACCCCGACGGCATGCAGATCCGCATCACCCGCCAGGAACTGGGACGTATCGTCGGCTGCTCACGGGAAATGGTGGGACGGGTCTTGAAGAGCCTGGAACAACAAAACCTCATCTCCGCCAAGGGGAAGACCATCGTCGTACACGGCGCCCGCTAAGCCACCCCTGCTCAGCGCCTTGGATCCCCGCCATTCGCAATCACTGCGGGATCCGGTTGCACGCGGGCTCAGAAAGCTACGCGCTTTGCGACGTCATCGGGCGCATCTGCCTGCCCAGCTCGAAGTCATCGACGATCACGTAATCATTGCTGATGCGGTCAGCCGCGAGGGGGCGGAAAATGGTGTCGGCATAGGCAACGTGGATGGGATGGGTCTTGTAGCTTTCAATGACACTTGCATGCGCAAAGCGGATCAACCAGCAGTAGCGGTAGGTGCCTTGTTCCCTGATCGCCTTGCCAATTTGCACGTCCAAAACGCCGGGAATGTTGCTCAGCTGCTCTTTGCCCTTACGCAGCATTTCTTCGACCACGGCCGGCTCATTGACGCTGGTGTTATACACAATGACATGCTCGATGTTTTGCCAGGCATCGCATTGCATCAGCACTTCGGCCGCTCGCCCTGCACTACCCCACATCTGCATGCAATGTTGCACCTTCACCGCTATTGTTTCGCTTAGCCTGGCAAACACCTCCCGGTAGGTCGCGCCTTCCTGCGACAGATTAGTTTGGATCTGCTGGACCGCCGATTCGGCCAGCGCGGTAAAGCAATTTATCTTTGCCACCCCATGATCAATCAACCGGTGATATTGTTGGTCATTAAGGCCCGTACCGCCATGAATGACGAAAGGAATATCTACGCTTTCCCGAATGCGCGCCAGACGGGTGAAATCAAGCCGCGTTTTACCGTTTACACGGCCATGAACCGTGCCTATGGAAATCGCCAGAAAATCCACTCCACTGCGCTCGACATAGACCTTTGCCTCCTGCACCGAGGTGTGCACTGAGAGGTCATCGTTGTATTCGCCGTTGTCACCGGCTATCCCGGCAACATGCCCCAGTTCACCCTCCACGGGGACGCCGCAGGCATGGGCGAGTTCGACGACCTGCCGGGTGTTTTTGATATTGACCGGCAGGTCTTCGTTGGATCCATCGTACATGACGCCGTTACACCCGAGGTTGATGGCCGCGCCTACCGTGTCAAGGCTTGAGCAGTGGTCCATATGCACAGCGACCGGCACACTGGAACGTTTCGCGGCTTGCACAACGGCCGCCATCAATAGTCGGACGTCGAACAGGTCAAAGTGCGCTTCGACCACATTAAATATCACCGGCGAACGCGTCTTCTCCGCAGCCTGAATCACCGCATTCAGGAAATCCAAGCTGACGATCTCGAATGCACCCACCGCATAGTGATTGTTATATGCGTGATGCAACAAGTCTTTCATACTGACCATCGCCATAAAGAGTCACCTCTGTTTAGACTTTTTTATTGCCGTGCTCGAGTCTCACGCATTGAATATTTATATCGCCGTTTCCCTTCCAGGAGAATTACTCATTCCTCCCATGGCCGGAACCACACAACGTCACGGCCGGGATTCGACTCCCCGGTACCTCCCACTAGCATGCAGGCAAGGACCCATAAATAAAAATAAAAATTCTATATGGGTTATATAGATAAATAATTATATGGACACCCACCCGGCAACGCCGGCCACGGCGCAACCATCACGCCATTCTAAATATAAGCTATTGATTATTTAGTTCAAAGGCAGGGGAACGATGCGAATTCCTGTGCCGCATCCCAGCTTCCTGGCCAGGGCAATCACAGCACGGTCGGTTGATCGAGCAGTTCGTTAGGCTTGTCTCCTGGAGCGGGGAGGTGGAGGTGGTGGTTGACCTTTTCGTCCGTGTGGACTGCATGGCGTTGTAATCGCAGCCGCTCAGCAGCCAACTGTCGGTGTAGCCGACCGATGCACAAGCACCCTACTGCATGCATCCCTCTCCAGGAAATCAAATATCCTTGGCGCAGCGGAAACCCACGTCCTCGGCGGTCATGTCCGGGGTGGCATACTGGCGGGCGGCACCGCGGAAAAAATAACTGAGGGCATAATGCCCGACGCCGCCGCCGCCGCCGCGGATGACCTTAAATTTCTTGCCAAAGGCCTCGCTGTGGTAGGCGGAGCCCGGATATGCGTCATACCAGTCGGCCACCCATTCCCAGGCGTTGCCAGACAGATCATAGACCCCGTAGGGCGACTTATTGCGGGGAAAGCTGCCCACGGCGACGATACCCTGATCGTTATCCGCATTTTCACCGGTATTGGTGATATCGGGGTCCCATTTATCGCCCCAGGGATACTCCAGGCCTGCGGGCCCGCGCGCCGCCTTCTCCCACTCGGCCTCGCTGGGCAGGCGTTTGCCGCGCCACTTACAGTAGGCATCGCCGTCCTGCCAGGTCACCCCGGTCACCGCCAGCTTATCCATGACTTGTTGCTGCTTGAACATCGCCGCGATCAGCGCCGCCTTGTCCATGGTCCGCGTATCCAAGTCGAGCTTGAAATGATTGACGGCGATGTTGCGCAAGGTGGCGACGTCCATGGCATCGGCCTGGCTGCGGGCGAGGCCGTACCCATTGAAGCGCCAGGCATCGGGAACATGGCCCCGCCCCCTGGCCTTAAGCAGGAACTCTTTATATTCGCCGTTGGTAACCTCATAGGTATCGATCTTAAAGCTGTCGAGATGGACCTTGCGCTGAGGGTGCTCGTTCACATACAGCGGAGCCTCGAAACCATACTGTTGCTGCAGGCCTTCCTTGTCGACCTTATCGCTGCCCATGATGAAATCGCCGGCCGGCACCACGATCATGGCACCCTCATCCATCGGCGCCGCATGTTCGGCAACAGCGGATTCCGGCAGCGAGACGCTATTTTTACTGCAGGCGCTCAACGCAACCACGGCAAACATCACCAGCACCCGGAAAACCCATCTACCCATTCCAACTCTCCATCTTAGCGAATAAACAATCGCAGCTTGCATGATAATACCCAACAACTCCGGCCGTCGCGCTATCTGTGCCGCCATAGTCCATAAATATTATAAGCAGGCGCGCACCGGCCGCCGGCATCGGCACATTATAGGGAAGCTGACAACGGTATTAAGCGGAAAATATAGTTGCCAAGGCCTCACCGGGATCGGCGGCGCGCATGAAGGCCTCCCCCACCAGAAAGGCCTGCACGCCTTTGCTGCGCATCAAGGCGACATCGTCGCGGCTGTGAATGCCGCTCTCGGTCACGACAATACGGCCGGCGGGGATCTGTGCAAGGAGATCGAAGGTGGTCTCCAGGCGGGTCTCAAATGTACGCAGATTGCGATTATTGATGCCGATCAGCGGCGTATCCAGGACCAGGGCGCGCTGCAACTCGCCAGCATCATGCACCTCGACCAACACATCCATGTGCAATGCGACGGCGAGTTCGGCCAGTTCACGCATGTTGGCATCATCCAGGGCCGCAACGATCAACAGGATGCAGTCGGCGCCGATCGCCCGTGCCTCGTACACCTGATAGGGATCGACAATGAAATCCTTGCGCAGCACCGGCAAGGCACAGGCGGCACGGGCGAGCTGCAAATTTTCCTCGGAGCCTTGGAAGAAATCGGCATCGGTCAGTACCGATAGACAGGCCGCGCCGTGCCGCTCATAGCTGGCAGCAATCGCCGCGGGGTCGAAGTGCTCGCGCAACACCCCCCTGCTGGGTGAAGCCTTCTTGATCTCGGCGATCACCGCCGGTTTGTCGGCGGCGAGTTTGCCGCGCAGCGCCGTCGTAAATCCCCGCGGTGGCGGCGCGGCGGCGAGCCGGTCACGCAATGTATCCAGACTCTGCCGCGCGCTGCGTTCCGCAATCTCCTCGGCCTTGCGGCGCAGGATTTTTTTGAGAACATCGGGAGGCGTGGACGTCATGTGCGCACGTGTGCCGCTGTCATTTGAATTCATTACTGAGCTTGACCAGGTCTTCCAGCTTCTGCCGCGCCGCGCCATTGGCGATCACCGCGCGCGCCTTGTCCAGCCCCTGCTCTATGGAATCCGCCAAGCCGGCGACATAGATGGCGGCCCCAGCGTTCAGCAGCACGATATCCCGTGCCGCACCCGGCGTATCGGCCAACACCGCCTGTAATATCGCCAGACTCTCCCCGGCGTCTTTGACCACCAGGGCGTCGAGAGCGGTGCGCGGTAAGCCGAAGCGCTCGGGGCTAAGGGCGTAGCGCTGCACCTTGCCATCCTTGAGTTCCGCCACCTGTGTCGCCGCTCCGATGCTGATCTCGTCAAGGCCGTCTTCGCCATGCACCACCAGCACGTGGCGACTGCCCAAGCGCGCCAATACCTGGGCCAGCGGTTCCAGCCAGTGCGCGCTGAAGACGCCGATCAGCTGATTGGGCGCAGCAGCGGGGTTGGTCAGCGGACCCAATAGATTGAAGATGGTACGCACCCCCATCTCGCGCCGCGGGCCGATGGCATGTTTCATGGCGCCGTGATGCAGCGGCGCGAACATGAAGCCCACGCCGAGGCGGTCCACGCACTGCACGACCTGCGCCGGCGTGAGATTGATATTTACGCCGGCCGCTTCCAGAACGTCGGCGCTGCCGGAACGGCTGGATACGGAACGATTGCCGTGTTTGGCCACCTGGGCACCCGCCGCCGCGACGACGAAGGCACAGCAGGTGGAGACGTTGAAGGTACCGCGCGCATCGCCCCCGGTACCGCAGGTATCCACCAGATGCGCCCCCCCCACCTCGACCCGGCTGACCAGTTCGCGCATTACCTGGGCGGCGGCGGCAATCTCCTCCACGGTCTCGCCCTTCATGCGCAGCCCCACCAGGAAGCCACCGATCTGTGCCGCGGTGGCGCCGCCGGTCATAACGGTGCGCATCACCTCGGTCATCTCGGTGGCGCTGAGATCGCGGCGCTCGGTAACAGCGCGAATGGCGGCGGGCATATCCATGAGGAAAACTTACAAGAGTTAAGTAGTGACTAGCAAGTTAAATCTTCAAAATCTCTATATTTTTAAGCTGCTATGCTCGGGTCGCAAGCTTCATCTCCAGGAAATTCTTCAACATGGCATGGCCATGCTGGGTGAGAATGGATTCCGGGTGAAACTGCACGCCTTCCACCGTCAACTCGCGATGGCGCACCCCCATGATCTCATCCACTTGGCCGTCGGCGGTTTCGGTCCAGGCCGTCACCTCCAGGCAGGACGGCAAGGATTCCTTGGCAATCACCAGGGAATGATAGCGGGTGGCCTCGACGGGATCGGGCAAGCCGTGAAATACCCCCACGCCGCGATGGCGGATCAGCGAGGTCTTGCCGTGCATCACCTGACGGGCATGCACCACCCGGCCGCCGAAGGCCTGACCGATACTCTGATGGCCCAGGCACACGCCGAGGATGGGGACCTTGCCGGCGAAATGCAGAATCGTCTCCACCGACACCCCCGCCTCGTTGGGCGTGCAGGGCCCGGGAGAGATGACGATGTGGTCGGGCCGCAGGCTTTCGATCTCCTGCACCGAGATCCGGTCATTGCGAAACACCTGCACCTCGGCATGCAACTCACCCAGGTATTGCACCAGGTTATAGGTGAACGAATCGTAATTGTCGATCATCAATAACATGTCTTCACCCCGGCTTCACC
>Ga0210086_1000749_pt1 | contig 17825 bp, 16 predicted proteins | sample China_Galinas_PW_3_FD_184867 | JGI IMG/M metagenome (GOLD analysis project Ga0210086, IMG submission 184867) | Wetland microbial communities from San Francisco Bay, California, USA, that impact long-term carbon sequestration - China_Galinas_PWB_D2... | ecosystem: Environmental > Aquatic > Marine...
CAAGATCGCCGGCATAGGCGCGGGCTTCTTCCCCGGGGTGCTCAACATGAAGATATACGACGAGGTAATAAAGGTCACCGACGCCGACGCCGCACAGACCGCGAAGGAACTGGCCCTTAAGGAGGGCATGCTATGCGGTATATCCTCTGGCGCCGCGATGTGGGGTGCCCTGAAGGTCGCCGAGAAGCTCGGCAAGGGCAAGCGCGTGGTGGTAGTGCTTCCGGACAGGGGAGAGCGCTATCTCTCCACAGGGCTGTTCGTCTCCGAGTCGCCCTAAGAAAGGCTTTTCTCGTACCTCTCCCTGAGCTTTGCCTTTGTTACTCCCACGTCTATGAAATCCCACGGCAGATGCTCGTGCGCGCCGCGCTCCCGCATCGTGTAGAAGTCGGGGTCGACACCCGCCGACTTGGCCGCCCTTTTCCAGTCCGCCTCTTCTAGCATATTCCTTAAGACGCCCGCCATGCGGCGGTCTCCCATCGAGAGCATGCCCTGCATGTAGGCGAACTTGGGCACGTCGTGGAAGACCTTGACACCACCGAGTGGGCCGAGCGACTTCTTGACGAACTTTATCCTATCCTTCACCACCTTGATGTCTTCCATCGGATGCCACTGAAAGGGCGTGAAGGGTTTAGGAACGAAGGTGCTCAGCGTGAGCACTATCTTGCCAGCAGGCGAGGCCTCCCTTATCTTCGTCACAAGCTCCACGATGCCCTCCGCGTCCTCCTGCGTCTCGGTGGGCAGGCCGACCATGAAATATAGCCGCAGCCTCTCCACCCCCGACGATAGTATGAGCTTTGCCGTCTCGAGTATATCGCGCTCGGTGATGTTCTTATTTATGACGTTGCGAAGCCTCTCGGTGCCCGCCTCGGGCGCGATGGAGACGCTCTTCTTGCCCTGCATGAGGGCCACTATCTCGGCGCTGCGTGCGCTCGCCCTTAGAGAGGTTATCGAAAAGTCCACGCCCTCTATCTTTAGCACGTCGAGCGCGTGGGCGTAGTCCGTAAGCGAAGGCCCTATGAGCCCCACCCTCTCGGTACGCTTGAGCGCGTCCTCTATCTCCCGCTTTATCGCCTCAAGGGGCTTTCTGCGTGGCGGGCCATAGACATGCCCCGCGAGGCAGAACGCGCAGTTATGCGGACAGCCCCGCATGGCCTCGATTAGATACATCCTCTTAAACTCCGTCTCGGGGGTGATTATGGACGGCCTTACCGGACACCTGGAGATGTCGGTCACGTACCGCCTCTTAATGGTCTCGGGAGCGCCCTCCCTGGCAGTCCTCGACTCAATCAGTCCGTCCGGGCCGTAGCTCACGTCGTAAAACCCTGGGACGTACACGCCCTCCATTTTTAAGGCCGCGCTAAGTGCCGCCTCTTTCGAGCCAGCACGGTCATAGGCGTCCATGAACTCGCCCAGCATCTCTTCCGCCTCGCCCACGAAGATAACGTCCATGAACTCGGCAATGGGCTCGGGGTTGGCAAACGCGCAGGCCCCGCCCATCATGACGAGCGGATGGCGCGGGCCGCGTTCGCTTGAGCCAAGAGGTATCTTCGCAAGCCGAAGCACCTTGAGCATGTTGGGGTAGTCGTTTTCGAAGGAGACTGAGAACGCCACGATATCGAAACGCCCGAGCGGCCTCTTAGATTCCATCGCGAAGAGCTCCTGCCCTGTCCTCTCGTGCTCCTCGAGCTCCTCGGTATCGGGCAGAAACGCTCGCTCGCACACGACGTCGTCCCGCTCGTTAAGGAGGGTGTATATCCCCTGAAAGCCGAGGTTCGACATGCCGAGCCTGTAGGTGTTGGGATAGACCAGGCAGACCGATACCTTGCCGCCCGGGTCCTTGCGCACGGTGCCCTTCTCTTTCTTTAAGAGTTCGTCGGCCTTCTGCGCGAGGCTCAGTTTCATAGCATTATGAGCACGCTGAACATGGCCACCGACCAGATGATGTCCAGCGGCAGGTGTATCTCGCACGTGGAGTCGAAGAGCAGGTCCACGCGCGGCGCGAACTCATCGTCCCCGAGCCAGAGTATCAGCGTCACGGGCACCCTCGGAAGCGGATAGAGCTCTGCCGATGCATCGCCGAATTCGGTTAGAGGTTTTCCGCCGAGCGATTTCACTTTCTCCAGGAAGCCGTCGCGGTCGCTGCCGAACTTCAGGGCCACGCCATCGAGGGGGAGCTTGTGCGTGCCCTTGAAAAACACCTCGCCGCCCTTGAGGCTGTCGGGCTTTAAGTGTTTTCCGGTGGGCTCTATCTCCTTGGCTAAAACGAGATACCACAGGGCCGAGAGGTTAAAGAAATACCCGAACCTTTCGACGAGCACCTCGCCGCCGGGCGTGACGCTCTCGATGGTCTTTGCGCCGGGCTTTATCCTGAAATCCATGCCCAGCGACTTAAGCACGTAAGCGCCGTCGGCGTACGCCGCGCCCGTTCTTTTAGTCACGTCCGCGGGGTCGAGCCCCGCGAGGGTCTCCCACGCTTTTTCTATCCCTAAACTCATAGTAAAATAATAACACAGGCATCCCGGCACGCCCGAGACGCAGGACTGCTATAATTTAGTGACGATGAACAAGGTCGATATCATAAGGCTCTCGTTCTTCTTCGGCATCCTCGCCGTAATGGCCCTGTGGGAAATAGCGGCCCCGCGCAGACCAAGGGGATACCCGAAGGCCCTCAGGTGGGCGAGCAACCTCGGCGTGGTCGCCGTATACCTTATTCTTGTAAGGCTCATCTTCCCCGTGCTTCCGGCCGGAGTGGCCGACGCCGCGTACAGGGGCGGATACGGCTTCTTCGGATACGTCGGCCTGCCCTTCTGGCCCTCGGTGGTGCTCGGTGTGGTGATACTCGACCTCGTGATATACCTCCAGCACCTGATGTTCCACGCGGTGCCTTTTCTATGGCGCTTCCACATGATGCACCACGCTGACCTCGACATCGACGTGAGCACGGGCCTGCGCTTTCACCCGGTAGAGATCGTGCTCTCGACGATATTGAAGATAGCCGTGGTGGCCGCGCTCGGCCCTCCGCTTCTTGCGGTGGTGGCGTTCGAAGTGCTTTTAAACGGCACGGCCATGTTCAACCACGGAAACGTCTATCTCCCCCTCGGGCTCGACCGCGTGCTGAGGCTCTTCGTCATCACTCCCGACATGCACCGCGTGCACCACTCGGTGACAATTCGCGAGACGAACTCCAATTTCGGTTTCAACCTTCCCTGGTGGGACAGGCTGTTTGGCACCTACCGCGCCCAGCCCGTAAAGGGACACCTGGGAATGACCATCGGCCTCTCACACATCCGCGACACAAAGAGGTGCATCAACCTCGGCGGCATGCTCGCGCTACCGATCAAGGGCGACCTCGGCTCGTACCCGATAGGCCGCGCGGGCAGAGAACCCACCCCATGAAAGTCGCCCTGCTCCAGCTCGACGTCGCGTGGGAGGACAAGAGCGCCAACATGCGGAGCGCCGAGGCCCTCGTGAAGGAGGCCGCCTCGACGGGATGCGATATCGCCGTTCTGCCGGAGACGTTTTCCACAGGCTTTTCGATGAACGTGGAAGGCATCGCCGAGGCCGAGAACGGCCCCACGGCGCAATTTCTCGGGAGCATCGCGAAGAAATACTCCATTAACGTGATAGGCGGCTTCTCGGCCGAAGGACATATTGGGTTTGGACGGAACGTGGCCCACGCATACGGCAGGGACGGCCTGCTTAAGGCCTCCTACGCAAAGATGCAACCCTTCTGCTACGCCGGCGAGAACACTCACTACGAGGCCGGAGACCGGCCCGTGGTCTTCGACCTCGACGGAGCGCCGGCAAGCGTGTTCATATGCTACGACCTGCGCTTTCCGGAGCTCATGCGTAAAGTGGCGCGCGACGTAAGGGTGATATTCGTGATCGCCAACTGGCCGGGGGAGAGGATATCTCAGTGGAGCGCGCTCCTTAGGGCGAGGGCCATCGAGAACCAGTGCTTCGTGGCCGGAGTGAACCGCACGGGCAGTGACCCTAACGTATCGGACTATCCCGGCGCCTCCTCGGTCATGGGCCCCGGCGGCGAGGAGCTTTGCACGGGATCGGCCTCGGACAGAATCGTCGTCTGCGAGTTCGACATTGCCATGGCCGACAGAGTGCGCGCGGAGTACCCTTTTCTCGATGATATGAGGACTTAGCGTCCCCTGAGAAGTAAAGAATTCGCTTGACCGCCCCTGTGCGGATGTGCTAAATAAGTATAGTGAAGTTATCGGCAGTCTTGTTTCATCCCGCCAAGTCAGCGCTTAGTGGGCAAGAGTAAACAGCTCCGTAATCTTCCAATCTTAACAAGGAGGTAAACGAGTGCCAAAAGGAACTGTTAAGTGGTTCAATGAGTCCAAGGGTTTCGGATTCATAACCTCAGAAGACGGCGGAGACGTCTTTGTCCACTTCAGCGCCATCCAGGACGAAGGTTTTAAGACCCTCGCCGAAGGGCAGGAAGTGACTTTTGACGTTGTCGAGGGCCCCAAGGGCCTTAAGGCGGAAAACGTAAAGAAAGCCTAAACCTCAACCAAACACCTAAAGGCAGGCCCCGCATTGCGGGCCTGCCTTTTTTCCTCCCGCCTCAAGACCGAACCCGACGAAATTCCTTCGCCCCTCGGCCCCACCGCAAAGTATTGACCCACCGGATGTCATCGTGCTACCTTTAGGCTAAAGTGTGGATGGTAGATTTAAAAAGACCGCAATATACGCCGGGATCAGGAACACTTATGGATTCGGGAATTCATATTTTGCGCACATGCGATTCATATTCAGCCCACATTTTGATGTTATCTTAGGGTGACTCAAATGGGCAGGGATATACGTTGGGCTTAAGAACGCTTATGAATCCGGAAGCACGTACTTGACGCGCATGGAGGTAGCCCGATGAAAGCTCTCACGGCTGGCATATTAACGGTGGCGGTTATCTGCGGCCTCTCTTTTTCCTACTACTATCTTATACAGAAACCCAGGACCGACAGGCAGATGGTAGAGATCGAACAGCAAAAGCTCGCCATAATGGAAAGCGAACGCGAAACGGCGAGCGCCGAAGCTCCCGCGGCTAATTCCGAGTCGGTTTCCGCGGACCTTGAGAGCCTGAAACAGCAGATAGAGGCCGAGCGCCTGCAGCTTCAGAACGAGAGAGCGGCTTATGAGGCACGCATCGCCGCCCAGGAAAAGCGGCTCAACGCAAGCGCGAGCGCCGACCGCGAAGCGGCTTTAAAGGCCGAGACGGCAAGACAATTAAAGGAGGCCGACGAGAGGCGCACTAAGGCCGCCGCCGAATACGACGCCCAAATCCAACGGGAAAAAGCCGAATACGAGCAGCAGCAGGCCCAGAAAAAGCTCGAGGCATGTCTCGATCAGGTCGAGAAAGACGCCAAGGCAGAATATATGGATGTATGTGTAGATAATGTCAGCTATGGAGTCAACTCTAACCCGTGCAAGGGTGATTTCGCGGGATGGTATATGGATGCCCAGAACAGGAAGTACGACAGCCTGAGGCAGAACTGCTATAGGTTATATCAATAATAGGACTCGATTAACGAGCACCCCCGCCAGAGGCGGATCGGCCGGGGCCGAGGGGCTACGGTTATGATGAAAGTCCTCGTGATGCTCGCCCTGTTGTTCCCCGCTGCCGTGCACGCGGAATGCGACGCGACCTATTCCAACCCCGTCCTCGTTGAGACGCACGCGATCAGTAACACCAAGTTCGCCCCGCATGCCTTTGAGCTCGGCATAGGAGACCCGGCGGTCATCTACCACGGGGGCAGGTATTATCTTTACCCGACCGGGGACAACCGCAGCTATGATGTCTATGAATCTAAGGACCTGGTTCACTGGACAAAGGGGCCCAAGGTTTTCAAGAGCGAGGAGCACAGCGTCTGGGCCCCGGATGTCTTCTTCAATGAAGACGACGGCCTGTTTTACCTGTATTACACAGCCAACGGCAGGATAGGCGTCGCCTCGGCAGACCGCCCCGACGGCGATTTTAAGGACCTGGGGATACTGGTCAGCAACGCGATAGACGCCCATATGTTCCGCGATGACGATGGCTCCTACTTCCTCTACTATGCCCGTTACCCGAGGTTCGCGATATTCGTCCAGCCCATGGAATCGCCCGTGAAGAAAAAGGGACAGCCGGTTCGGCTCATCACCCCGAGCGAGGACTGGGAAACGGATTCCGTGCCGGTGACCGAAGCCCCCTGGGTCATCAAGCATCGTGGCGTGTATTATCTGCTCTATTCCGGAGGCAGCGCGGACACCGAGGATTATGCCATCGGGTACGCGACGGCGACAGATCCGCTCGGCCCATATACCAAGAACGGTGGGAATCCGATCGTCCACAAGGGAAACGGCATTTTCGGCCCCGGACACGTGAGCGTCGTACAGGACCGGGCGGGGAAACTCTGGATGGTCTATCACCAGCAGAAGGATGATACAAGGGGATGGGACAGGATGATATGTATCGACCCTATCTGGTTTGACGGGGATGGTGTTCTCCACGGGAAGGCTACCCGGGCAACCCTCGAGCCCGCGCCCCGATGTTCGTCAGCGCAGACACAGGCACCCTGAGCCCCGCAGACCCACACACCGGCTTCCGCGCCCCAAACCGTTGACCATTTCAGAGGGATTGTGCTACCTTGAAACTGAAAGATGGAGGGGAGAGTACTTCCAGGAAGTGTGAGTGACAGGAATATGCGAAAAGTCTATAGTACAAACGACAATCAACAGTAGGGTGGGCTGTGCCCACCATTAAAGCCCATGCCCGTCTATAGACGAATATGCGGGTGTTTTGCTTTGTCGAAAATCAGGGACGTTAAAGACTTAAAAGCGGTGGGCATAGCCCACCCTACTTTTACTGTGCCCACCATTAAAGCCCATGCCCGTCTATAGACGAATATACGGGTGTTTTGCTTTGTCGAAAATCAGGGACGTTAAAGACTTAAAAGCGGTGGGCATAGCCCACCCTACTTTTACTGGTTCTTCTTCTTAATAATGAGTATCTGCGCAACGGCAATCATGTGACCCAAATCTTATTGTTCGTCTACAGCATATTTTGGTCATCGGCTTACACGGTGATTTTCATCATCCTCTGGAGCGGGGGCGAAAAAAGCCTCGCAAGAATGCTCCGAGTTTCTGTCCTGCTGGCAACATTTACAACCCTTGTATTGTGGACGACACTATATCTGCTAGCTTCGATTTGAATGTAAGGGCAGGCATCTGAGACAGTTCAAGAGCTAATATAGGACAGTTCTATTTTATCGCCTTCATCCGTAAATCAACACCCGCCAATTCCCCCCCAAATTCAAGATTAGTAGGTGCAGCTGTTAAAAATACCGGCATGTTACGGGGTGAAAGTCAGAGTCTTGCTTATTTTGGGGAATTCTGTTTAAAATCCTCACGAGGGGGCGTTGAGATCTTCCTGAAGGTGAGATTGACGGGAAAAGTCAAAAAATGTGGAGTTCAAGTAGTAATCTGAAAGCACACAACAGGGAATTAAGTATTGTGTCCCCAGAAATCTGATAGGGAGGGGAAGTAAATGGCAGCAAGTAAGACAAGTGCTACGAATAATCCAACACTTACTTCACTATCACCTTATAAGTCACAGTATTCCTAAGTATGCATAACAAGGCTAACATAAGCGAATTTCTCAAGCTCCTTTCTCTCTGGAAACAGGCTTATAAATGGAAAACGACGGCATTTGTTGGTATAAAGAACCCTGATGGCCCGACGCTGTTATTTGGGAGAATAATATTCGATTACATAAAACCTAACGAGGACTTGCTTTTCGACTTTGAATCCTCCCATCTCATTGCTGGCCGAGAGATTGTAGAAATAGACTCCGACAATATTGAGGCTTGCATTAGAGATGCCGAGGGCGGGAAGTTAGTCGCTGCTGGAAAGTCGTTCTCTCTTCACAACAAAGAAGACAAGTCTATGGGAACTGCGTATTACCCAATTCATCATCCTTCTATAACGCTCGGTCCGAGAATACCTAGTCTAATAATATATGGCGGGCAAAAGAATGAATTAATTTCGATTCCCAACTTTCGACCAGGCGAAATGCTCGACTGGGATTTAAAGAGCGCAGATCAACCATTTGAGAGCTTGAATGAGTTGCTTACGCACCTGCATCTCCCGACATCAGATAGGATAAGTGCTTCGACGTTAGAAATTATTGCAAATTCACCGATATCAATAACTGACAAATCCGTCATCTCTGAGGGCATAGCACAAGTGCAATGCAGAGTAGCTAAGGGGATGGATACTGATAAGATTAAGTTTGGTTACAAGACATTTCATGTAAATAATACTGAACGAGGGAAGATAGATGGAAGCTCTTTCACATGGGATGAAGACGCATCATCATTGTTAGGCTCTGCAACAATTGCGACACAGGATGCTCCTATAATACAAGCCTTCCTGAGTTATGATGGCGTCGCGCTTCATCAATGGTGGATTGATGACCCCGAGAAGCGCTTAAATCCCCGCCATGCTATACATAATGTTTTCGATGATGGATTGCGTCACGTAAAAGAATTCTTGTTAACCGCAGAAGGGAGAAAAAATCACGCGTTTGAGCATGGCATGGCTCTTTTAATAAATATTTTCGGTTTTTCTACCTCACATTATGGAAAATTAAGCAATATGCAAGATGGGCCTGATATATTAGCCATCACTCCAACTGGGAATGTTGTCGTGATCGAATGTACAACAGGCTTGATAAATACTAAGGACAAGCTCGCAAAACTAGTCCAGCGTACGACTGTAATAAAAGAACAGCTGGTAAAAGCTGGACATGGACATCTCGCAGTGCAGCCTGTCATAGTTACCGCCATGAAACGAAATGAAGTTGAAGCTGATTTAGAAAGGGCAGGTGAAAATGGTATTGCTGTTATATGTAGAGAAAATATAGAAGAGTTGCTGAGCAGAGTTGGTTTTCCACTTGACCCAGAAGCTTTATTCTTAGAAGCTCAGAGACTTATCCCTCGGATTAAACAACCGCCGTTATTTGAACCGGAAGCTTAGATGGGGAGTTAATTCCGTTAATTTCGGGGAAACCATACTCAATTCTGACTGAAAACTTCAACTGTAAATCCGCATACCCCTAGCGTCCCGCTTTTCACAAGTAGTAGGTGTACTCCTCAAATCCGCCCTGCATCTTTCGGGTCATAACCCTCACAGATATCAATCGGCGGAAATGGTTTTAGGAAACGTTTCCAGTTGACGGCTTCATCTCCCTCGCGGTTACAATGGCTCAGAGGGCGAAGCGCGCCCGGACGAGAAAAGAGGTGGTCAGCATCAAGCATTTGTAAAGCATTTATCAAGCATCCGTAAACCAAATCGGCTAAAATAGCCGCAATTCCAATGGGTTAGAGGTTTTCACCCCCCCCGCCATCAAAGTCCCGCCGAAAGGAGCAACCGCATCATGCAGAAAGGCATCGGAACGCAGGCGAACCGCGAGACCGCATACAGGGTGTTCGCCCTGTTTGGAGGCAGGAACATCAAACAAATACTGGGAAGGCTTGAGTGGCAGCACGAGATCAAGATATCCGCGCAGACGTTGTACGACTGGAAGAACGAAGGCCGCTGGGAAGAGCGCATGGCCCGCTCGACAGAAGACGAAATGCTCACCTTCAACGAGAGGATGCTCGGACGGGCGCTTCGCTTCGGGCGGCCTCCGGTAAACCGATTCAAACTCGGGCCGTTCCGCCCCTCAGACACGAATCGCTTTTTAACCCTTCGGCAGCCATCGCTCCGCTGAGATTTCCCATGGGGTATGAAGAGGCAATGAATGGACAGGCGAGAAAATGAACGAATTGAGATCCTGAAACGAGTCAAGGATGACATGGAAGACGAGATTGCCGCGTCGCTTACGCTTCTCGCAATGACAGAAAATTATCGATCCCATGAATGCCGAAATGATAAAAGGATGCACTGCAAAAACGGAGGAGAGGGGCGGGGCCTCTGGGGGAAGAGGCCCCGCCCTTGGGAGGGAAAAACAACCTTTTAAATAAAATTACAGCCGCGCTACATCGCGGCGGATCTTTTCTCTTCTACCGGGTCGCGCAGGTCGAGCTCAATGGTTATGGAGCCGTCCTCGTGCGCCTCGCTCGGCCCGTTGGGGTTACGCAGGAACGTCGGGACATCGAGCGGGTCCTCGTCCTCGGCGGCCATATGGCCGGGTATGGAGTCGTACAGGGCCTTGGAAAGAAGCCTGCCCGAACCTCTCATGCCGCTGCTCTGCATCGCCGGCCTCGTCTGGTACTGCGGCCTGGGCTGATACTGAGGCTGGGGCTGAACCTGCGGCTTGGGCTGCGGCTTCGGGGCGGCCCACTTCTTCACGTTGGGTATCTCTGCCGTCCTGGGCTCCTCGTTGAAGCCCGTGGCTATGATGGTGACCTTCACCTCGTCGTCGAGGTCGGGGTCCACCACGGCGCCCATGATGATGTTGGCGTCCTCGTCTGAGGAGTCGAATATCGCGGCGGTGGCCTCGTGCACGTCGTCGAGCGAGAGGTTCAGGCCGCCGGTTATGTTGATGAGTATGCCGCTCGCTCCGTCGATGGACGTGTTTTCGAGCAGCGGGTTCAGTATGGCACGCTTCGCGGCCTCGTGGGCGGCGTTCTCGCCCCGGCCGATGCCCATGCCTATGACGCTGCGCCCCGCGCCCTCCATTATGGAGTTCACGTCGGCGAAGTCGAGGTTGATAAGACCAGGCACGAGTATCAGGTCGGTAACGCCCTTCACGGCGTTTCTGAGCACGTCGTTTGCGATGGAGAAGGACTCCAGAAGCGGCGTGCCCCTCTCGGCCACGAGGCCTATCCTGTCGTTCGGTATCACGATAAGGGTGTCCACGTTGCCCTGGAGCGCCTCTATGCCGTCGGCGGCGTTCTTCTTCCGCCTGCCGCCCTCGTAGAAAAAGGGCCGCGTGACGACCGCAACCGTAAGCGCGCCGACCTCGCGCGCCACCTCGGCGACAATGGGGGCCGCTCCGGTGCCGGTGCCGCCGCCCATGCCCGCGGTTATGAAGACCATGTCCGCGCCCTTGAGGTGCTCGACGATGGCGTCGCGGTCCTCCATGGCCGACTGCCTGCCAGTCTCGGGCTTGGAGCCCGCTCCGAGGCCCCTCGTGATGCCCTTGCCTATCTGCACCTTGTGCGTGGCCATCGAGGTCTCAAGCACCTGCAGGTCCGTATTGACCGCTATGAAGTCCACTGAGGTGATATTGGACGCGATCATGTTGTTAATGACGTTTCCCCCGGCGCCGCCAACGCCCACTACCTTGATGCTGGCCACCGGCCCCCCGGTCGGCTTTGGTGTGAAATCATCGAGTTCAAACATTTTTCCCTCCTCCTTGTTTTTACTATCCCCGAAGCTCGGCCTTGCGGGACTTCCTCAGAAGCCCCCAGTTCTTCACTTCGAGAAGATTTTTAGTCGTTCCTTTAACTCTTCTAACGAGGCCGTCAAAGACGCCGTCGTATGCGTTGCGTTCCGCTTCAAATCCGTACCCGACCAGGCCCACGGCAGTCGCGTATATCGGGCTGCTGAGCACATCCATGTGGGGCGGACAGTCGGGCACACCGATCCTCACCGGCAGGCCGAATATCGCCTCGGCCACTCTGTCGATTCCCGGCGTAAGCGCGGTGCCTCCGGTGAGCACCACATAGGACGGGCCGTTCATCGAGGTCGAGCTATGAACGTGGTTTCTGATAAGCCTCAGGGCTTCCTCGCACCTGGGCCTGATTATCTCCTTCAGGTACATCCTGCGCACCTGCCTGTATTCGTCGTTCATGAGCCTTATGTCGATGAGCTCCGAGGCGTCTATATCGCCCACGGCGTATCCGAACTCGCGCTTCACGCGCTCGGCCTCCTTCTGCGAGACCCTCAGCCCGATGGCGATGTCGTTGGTGATGTGGTTGCCTCCAACGGGAAGCACCGAGGCGTGCACGAGGCCCGCGTCCTTATAGACCGCAACGTCCGTGGTGCCGCCGCCCATATCGACCACCGCCACTCCGGCCTCGAGCTCGTCCTCCTCCGCGACCGCGCGCGAGGAGGCTATCGGCTGAAACACGGTGTCCACCACCTCGACGCCCGCCTTCCTGCAGCACTTGGCGATGTTTTCCACCGCGGAGTGCGACGCGGTTATCACCCTCACGTTGGCCTCGAGCCTCGCGCCCGACATCCCGAGCGGCTTCACTATGCCGCCCTGCCCGTCGATAACGAAGTCCGTCGGCAGAACGTGCAACACCTCTCTGTCGAGCGGCACGTAGAGGGCCGATGCCGAGTCCATCACGCGGTCGAGGTCCGCCTTGCCTATCTCGGAGCCCTTGATGCCGGCCGCGCCATAGCTCTTAAGGCACTCGATATGGCTTCCTGCCACTCCTACATAAGCCGCGCGTACCTCTATCCCCGAGGACGCCTCCGCCTCCGCAACGGCGGTCATTATGGCCTCGGTGGTGACGTCTATGTCCACCACCACGCCTTTCTTAAGCCCGCTCGAGGCCGCCGTGCCCATCCCGACTATCTCGGGCAGCCCGGCCTCCACCCTGGCGACGACGGCGCCTATCTTCGTGGTGCCTATGTCAAGGCCGATGATGTATTTAGTGCTCACTTCGCACCCTCCTTTAAAGCGGTGATCGCAATATTTACATTCATGCCGTCACTCTATCGCATCCTTAAAAGGTTTCACTATTACGCTGTTTGCAAACCTCAGGTCGATGTACTTGACGTTTATATGCCTTCTTCTTATCTCGTCGGTCAGCTCGAAAAGCCTCCTGAGTTTTTCGTCGTAGTCCCCCTGCCCCACCTTTGCCGTCAGGCCGTCGATGTTCATGGTGAGGTTCTCGGGGGTCTTCTCGACACCGGTAATCTCTATGCGGTCCTTCTCGGCCGCGATGCCGCGCTCCTTGATGACCTCGGCCAGGGCGACGGCCTCCTTGAAGGTGGTGGGGTTGCGGGCCGAATCGCTGACGATTATCGGCAGGAACTGCACCGGCGCGCTCTTGAGTTTTTCGAGCACGTTGCCGTCTCCGTCGACGAAGAAGACGTCGTTTCTCACCTGAAGCAGCGCCTGGGGCACGGCCTCGTCGATGCGCACCTCCAGCCTCCCGGGATAGTCCTTTCGAAGCGTCACGGACTTGACCCACTTGGAGTCCTTAAGCATCTTGGCCACCTCGGTCGAAGGAAGCTGTATCAGGTTCTCTCCGGCCTGTATGCCCATGAGGTCGGCAATTTTCTGTTCGGAGAGATACTTGTTTCCGTATACCTCGACCTCTTTTAGTGCGAAGAACCTGCTCTGGCCAATGAACCACGCGGCCACGACCACAACGCACACCATTGCGATGGCCGCGCCGAGTTTCAGAAGCCTCGTGTTCCTTGTCTGGTTCCGTTTGCCCGCGCGTTTCTTAGTCTTCCGTCTTGCCGCCAACTTAAACGACCTCCTTCTTCTCAAGCGCGTCTTTAAGGATCTCCTCGACCAGGGCGTCGAAAGAAAGCCCGTCGAGCGATGCTATCTTCGGCAGCAGGCTCGTCTCCGTCATGCCGGGGATGGTGTTCACCTCGAGCACGAATATCTCTCCCTGCGCGTCTATCAGGAGGTCCACCCTCGTCGCGCCGTCTGCGCCAAGTGCCATGTGGGCCCTCTGCGCGGTACCCTTTGCCTGCTCGTAAAGCCTCTCGTCAATCTCTGGCGGCAGGATGTACTTCGTGCCCGAGTTCGAGTCGTACTTCGCCTTGAAATCGTAGAACCCCGAGGCGGGCCTCACCTCCACGCCGCCAAGGGCCCTGTTGCGGAGAATGCCTATATGGATTTCCTTCCCGGTTATGAATTGCTCTACGAGTGCCGCTCCCGTCTGCCCGGATGCCGCCTTGAGCGCCGCATCGAGCTCGTCTTCGTTGCGGACGATGCTTACGCCGATGCTCGAGCCTTCGCGAACCGGCTTGACCACGAACGGCATAGGCATGGTCGGCGACTCTCCCTGTCTTATGACCTCGAACTCCGGCACCTTGAGGTCCTCCTGAATGAACATCTTCTTCGATGCCACCTTGTCCATCGCAAGCGCCGAGGCCAGCACGCCCGCGCCCGTATACGGAATTCCCAGAACCTCAAGCAATCCCTGCATCGAGCCGTCCTCGCCGACGCCGCCGTGCAGGGCCAGGAAGGCGACCTCTATGTTTTGCTTTTTCAGCACCTCGCAGATGTCGGCACCGACGTCGACGCCCTTCACGTTGTACCCGAGCCGCTGGAGCGCGCCGAGCACTGCCGCGCCGCTTCTCAGAGAGACTTCTCTCTCGGCGGATGTTCCGCCCATCAATACGCCTATGGTCTTTTTCGTCAGCATCTTCCGATTATCCTAATCTCCGGCTCAAGCGCCACGCCCGAGGCCGCCTTGACCTTCGAGGAGACCTCTTTCATGAGTTCCGCGTAATCTGCCGCCGTACCGCCGCCCGTATTTACGAAGAAGTTGGCGTGCAAACGGCTGACCTCGATGGCGCCAACGCGCATACCTTTGCACCCGGCATCATCCATGAGCTTCCCGGCGTAGCCTCCTGCCGGGTTCTTGAACACGCAGCCCGCCGAACGCTCGCCGATGGGCTGTGTGGTCTTCTTCGTCTTTAAAAACTCGTCCATCCTCTTTGCTACCGCCGAGGGCTCGTCCTTGCCAAGCCTGATGACTGCGCCGAGCACTATCGCTCCCGCGGGAAGCTCGGCGTGCCTGTACTCGAAATTGATGGCGTCCTTTCTTATGTCCCTCACCGTGCCGTCAACGCTCATAACGGAGACGTTTACGAGCACGTCCTTAATCTCGCGGTCGAAGGCCCCCGCGTTCCCTGCGATGGCGCCTCCCACCTGCCCGGGTATCCCCGCAAGGCCCTCCATGCCGCTTAAACCTTTTTCGGCGGCGAACCTGAGAAGCCGCATCAGCGAGTGGCCCGCGCCTACGTGCACCGTGGCCGAGTCCGCGTCCTCGCCTATGACCCTCACCTCGTTGAACGCGGCCATGGATATGACGGTGCCCTCGATGCCTCCGTCGCTTACGAGAAGGTTCGTGCCTCCTCCAAGGGGGAATATAGGCATCTTGTTTTCAACGGCCGTCCTCAGAAGTATGGCAAGGGCCGACACTGTCGCGGGCTCGACGAAGATGTCCGCGGGCCCGCCTATGCCCAAGTAGGTGTGTTTGCTCATGGGCTCGTCGAACCTCACCTCGGCATCTATGGTGCCAAGGAATTCCCTGAATCCCTTATCCAGTTCGCTCGCCATCATTTCTTTCCCTTGATGCTATCAAGCAGTTTCGGCCCAACCTTCCAGACGTCGCCCGCGCCAAGCGTCAGCACCAGGTCCCCGGGGTTGAGCTTTCCATCGAGGTAATCGATAACCTCGTCGGCATTGTGAGCATGAAACACGTTTTTCTTTTTCATCTTCTTGATAAGCGCATCAGAATTTATTCCCTTGATGGGCTTTTCACCCGCTGGGTAGATGTCCATGACCACGAGGATATCGGCATCGCCGAAGGAAGCGGCGAACTCATCCATAAGGTCCTTTGTCCTCGTATATCTGTGCGGCTGAAAGACCACAGCAAGCCTTCCGCCCTCCAGAGAGCCCTTCACGGCGTCCAGCGTGGCCTTTATCTCGGTCGGATGGTGGCCGTAGTCGTCGTACACGCTTATGCCCTTGGCTTTTCCCTTTTGCTCGAGCCTCCGCTGAATTCCCTCGAAGCCCTTGAGGGCCTCCTTGATCAACTTCACGTCAACCTGAAGCTCCAGCGCCACGGCTATCGAGGCCAGCGCGTTTAGCACGCTGTGCACGCCCGGCGTGGGGAGTGTCACGCGCCCGAGGTTTTCGCCGTTAAAGAGAATGCCGAATTCCATCGACATGGGCCCTTTCTTGACGTCCACCGCCCTGAGGTCCGCGTGCTCCGAAAGGCCATACGTGATGACCCTTCTTGTTACCTTCGGAAGCAGGCTCTCGACAGTCTGGTCGTCCAGACACGCCACCGTAACGCCGTAGAACGGCACCTTGTTCATAAATGAAAGAAACGCCTTCTTAAGCGCGTCCATTGTCGAGAAGTAGTCCATGTGTTCGCGGTCTATGTTCGTGACTATGCCGACGGTGGGGCTCAGCTTCAGGAACGAGCCGTCTGACTCGTCCGCCTCGGCCACGATGAATTCGCCGCGACCGAGCCTCGCGTTGGTGCCTATTGCCTTGAGCTTTCCGCCTATGACAACCGTGGGGTCGAGCCCTGCGTGGGCGAGCACCGTGGAGACAAGCGACGTGGTGGTCGTCTTGCCGTGCGAGCCCGCCACGAGCACCGAGTACTTGAGCCTTCCGAGCTCCGCGAGCATCTCGGCACGCGGGATGACCGGCACGCCGAGTTTCTTGGCCTCGCGCACCTCGGGGTTCGTGCCCTTAACGGCCGAGGAAATAACCACGACGTGCGCGCCGTCTATGTGTTCGGGCTTGTGTCCCTTGAAAACCTTTATGCCGAGGCCTTTCAATCTCTCTACCGTTTCCGAGTCGCCGAGGTCGGAGCCGCGGACGTCGTAGCCCAGGTTATATAGCACCTCGGCTATGCCGCTCATGCCGACTCCTCCGATTCCGACCATATGGATTACCTTGTATCTCTCAAACATGGCTGCCCCTCGCCTTCACCATGCTCATGGCAATGTCCACGACCTTCTTGGCCGCGTCCGGCCTGCCGAGGGCCCTCGCCTGCGCCGCCATCTCGTTTCTCGCCTCCTCGGATGCGCACAGCTCCTTTATCATCGCGGCGAGTTTCTCTCCGGTGAGCTCGCCCTCGGTTATCATCTTTGCCGCGCCGCTTTCGAGGAGTTTTCTCGCGTTGAACTCCTGGTGCCCGCCCGCGTAAGGATACGGGATGATTATCGAGGGCTTGCCGAGGGCAGTCAGTTCGGCCAGCGTCGTCGCACCGGCCCTTGATATGACGAGGTCCGCCGCTGCGTAGGCCTCGGCCATCTGATATACGAACGGGGCTACCATTGCGCCAAACTCCAGCTTCCTGTAGGCGCGCCTCACGCCTTCGTAATCGTGCTCTCCCGTCTGGTGCAGGAACTGTATCTCGGTCCTCATGTCGAGCATGTTGTTAAGCGCGGTGAGCATAGTGTTGTTTATCGCCGATGCGCCGCCGCTTCCACCCAGCACAAGCACAGTGGTCTTTTCCGGATCGAGATTGAAGAACGCCATGGCGGCCTCTCTCGATACGCCGCCTATCATCTTCCTTATCGGGTTGCCGGTCAGGAAGGTCTTGGTGCGCGGGAAGAAGCTCATGCTCTCGTGATAGGTCACGGCTACGGCGTCGGCTATCTTCGCAAGCATTTTGTTTGCATACCCCGGCACGAGGTTCTGCTCCATTACCACAATGGGCAAGGAGAGCAGCCGCGCGGCCACTAACGGCGCCACAGAGACGTATCCGCCGGTGCCGACCACCACGTCCGCCCCGGCTTCCTTGAGTATCGCTTTCGCGGCGAATACCGAGCCTAATATCCTCAGGAGCGAGCCTATTTTCTCGAATACGGATCTACCGAGAACGCCGCGCGCCTTGATGAACTTTATCGTGTAGCCCTCCTTGGGGACTACCCTGGCCTCAAGCCCTTTTTCTATCCCTATGAACAACACCTCTGACTCCTCATCCCTTTCCATAAACTCGTCGGCCACGGCGATGCCGGGAAATACGTGACCACCCGTCCCTCCGCCTGCCAGTACCATTCTCAATGTTTCGCTCCATATACGGACCTCTTGGCCATCTTTCTTTTCATGAGCTCTTCTATCTGATTCTTCGAGTGCGAGAGCCTCGGGTCTGCTTCCT
>Ga0210086_1000750_pt1 | contig 17822 bp, 11 predicted proteins | sample China_Galinas_PW_3_FD_184867 | JGI IMG/M metagenome (GOLD analysis project Ga0210086, IMG submission 184867) | Wetland microbial communities from San Francisco Bay, California, USA, that impact long-term carbon sequestration - China_Galinas_PWB_D2... | ecosystem: Environmental > Aquatic > Marine...
CTCCCGATCCAGGACTCCGGCAAGAAGACCGGTAGTGTCACGGTATCGATGACGGCCAAGGAGAGGGCCAACGGACTCGACATCACGATCCTGTCCACGGGCTACTACCCGGCTGCACCTCAGAGTCTTCCGCCCGGCAGCGTCGCGCCCAAGTCGACCTCGATCCGCGCGATCATCCGCGTCGAGACGAAGACCTCTCGGGCCTTCGACTACGGCTACTACCTCGACAACCGCGCCTGGTTCGCGGGTCCGTCGATGACGATCAACGGCAATCTGTTCACCATCGGTCGGTTCGACGGTGGCGGCTCCGCGATGACGATCGACGGCCAGGCCACCTACGACAGCCTGAGTTGGCCGGGGGGAAACGCGGCGCTCTCGGGCTATCGCGATCTCAACAACGACGGAGTCTTCAACGGTGACGAAGGCACGATCTTCTCGGCATGGGACATCGTCGGCGCCGGGAGCATCCTGGGCAACGGCGGCCAGCCAGCGAACCAGCATCAGTTCCAGGAACCGCTGCGCATGCCGAACCTCGCCAACCTGTCGGTCTACGAGCCGATCGCGACGAGCTCGGGTGGATCGATCAGCGTCGGAGGCACGGTCTACAGCAATGCCATCCTCGGCGATGACGAGCTGACGAACAACCTCTGGGTGGTCGGCACGGCCGCCGATCCGATCGAGGTCACGGGCACCGTCGTGATTCGTGGCACCCTCGTGATCTCTGGCGTCGTCTCCGGTCGCGGTGCGATCTACGTCGGCGGCAACATCCACATTCCCAACGACTTGACCTACCTGAACGGACCGGCGACCGCCAGACCGACCGACAAGACCAAAGCGACGACTGAGGCCTGGCTGACCGCAAACCGTGACAAGGATTTGCTCGGGCTGTTCGCGAGGGAGAACATCGTTCTCGGCGACCATACCGACGTCAACTGGAGATCCCCGATCACCAACTGGTTGGGCTCAGCGAAGTGTGTATCGGGCGAAGACCGCGGCGTCGACGGGATCCCCGGAAACAAGATCGGCATGGACAACGTCGCGAGCACGGCGGACGACGACCTGCTAGAGGGGGACAACCTTCACCTCGTCGAGTTCTACAGCTTCGACGACATGGCCGAAGGAATGATCCCGCCGGGCTTCGGGCCCGGAGATCCGATCCCGGGCTCGGGCGAGGACCTCGACGGCGATGCAGTCGCCGATCCACCGTTGTCGATCACGATGTTCGATCTGCCTGGGCCGCTCGGCCCGAGCCTGTGGATCTACAACTCTGCATCCGCGCCGGGCTCGTACTCGGACGTCTCGAGCATGACGATGAGCCATGTCGACGGTCTGCTGTTCGCCAATCACGCCGTGGTCGGCGTCTCCACGAGCGGCAGCCCGTACATCATCAACGGCGGGATCTGGTCGCGGAACGAAGCGATCGTGAACGGCGGCGGTGGCCTGACGGTCAACTACGACTGCCGGTTGCTCGGTGGCGACACGAGTGTTGCTGCCGAGAAGTTCAAACTGCCCCAGAGGGTGGCGCCGATTCGAACCTTGTCGTGGTCGATCCTCGAATTCGATCCGAACCACAGCAATTGACGTCGAGCGTCGAGGCGACCACACGGCGAGTTCCGGGTCGTCCCAACACGGGAACGAGGAAGCCCTGAAGCCCGGGCCCCGACACCACCGATAAACCACCGTTGAGATCTCCAGCGTTGATCAAGGTTCCTACAGTTCGAGCTGCGAGCGTCCTGCTCGCGTTGTTCTTCGCCCAGGCCGCGCCGGCGCAGGATCACCTGCTCCTACATGGGGCGGACATCCTCGAGGGCCAGAGCCATTTCGCGGTCGAGGCCGAGCGAGGCCCGGCATCACAGGACTTCCGCAGGCGGACACCGATCCTCGAGAAGGCGTACCGCCGCAACCTGCGCACGAACTCCTCCGAACGCTACCGCCACCACGTCGCGCTGTTCCGCGCCGGCAAGAAGCTCGGCTACTTCCCGGCCAGCGAGGAACACCGGGCGCCGCTGAGGACAGTGGAGCCTGCGCTCACGACCAGCAACTCGAGCTTCAACTGGCCGTTTACGATCTTCTTCCTCGGACTCGCGTTCGTCCTCTGGCGCTCCGGAGGCGCGTATCCCAGCCCGGAGCCGAAAGCTGCGGCGGAGCGCTCGCGGACCCGAGCCCACTCGCGCAGGACCAGAACCCGCCGGATCTCCGGGCTGCACGCGGTCGTGTCATCGACTGCGAGCGGCACCCACCCGAGCCAGCCTCGCTAGTGCGGGCAGACCGTCGGGTTGGGCCAGGAACCGCTCGACGTGGCCTGTCGGCGCGCGCAGCGTCGATCCGGGACCGAGGCAGACGGTCCGTTCCGCGGCGAACTCGCAGATGCCGACACGCACGACCGACGTGTAGTCGAACGTCTGCGTGATCTGGTGCCCGACCGTGTAGGCGAGTAGCTGCCTCGGGTTCGTCGACAGCGGCGGCCAGACGTGGCCGCGGCCGTCGATCAACGGCACGCGCGGGCGTGTGATCGCGAGATCCTCGAGCTCGGTACGCGCGCGCTCGGCGACGTCGCTTGCAAGGACGCTATGGAAGGGGCCGTGCAGCGGCAGACGGAACGGGAACTTGCGTTTTCCGACCTGGACCTCGGGCAGCCGCTCGAGCAATGACACGACGCCGGCCTCCGACGCGGCCAAGACGACGTGCCCACCGAGCCGGATCGACACGAAGCCATCGAGCTCGTCGAGCAAGGCCGCGAGGAGCTCGACCCGGTCTTCGACGATCTGCCAGTCGTCGTCGAGGAACGACCACATGACCTGGCCACCGGGACGGCCCGCGTCCTGCAGGCGCGCCGTCGTCGAGACGAGTCGCCAGCCATCGTCGAGCGTCAGAGCTCCGGACACGACCAGCGATGTGTAGTAGCCGAGCGAGTTGCCCCCGACCGCGACCGGCTCGCTCGAGCGCGCGGCGAGCTCGGCCTCGAGGATCGTGGCTGCAAAGATCAACGCCGCCGAGTTGCGACCCACGAGGTGCAGGCTCGGCCGGAACTTCTCGGCCTCGTCCAGCGCGGCGAGGCTGGGCAGATCCGGGTCGTGGCGGGCACGAAGCGCGTCCATGCGGTCGAGCAGGCGCGCGACTCGGGCGTCACCCTCGGCTCGCTGACGCGCCAGACACCCGAGCTCGGACTCGCCGTACGAACCCCGCCCGGGACACAGCAGCAGCGCGGTCGGTACAACGGACACGGCCACGCTCAGCTCTCCTTGTTCACGTCCACTGGCAGGAGCTCGCGCAGGGCGACCACGACGTCATCGACACCCGGCAGCACGAGATCGGCGGCCGGACCGATCGGCACATAGCTGTCCGCGGCGGCGATGCGGCGCACTGGGGTGCCACGGCACTCGTCGTCTTGGGCGATCGCGGCCAACAGGGCTTCGCTGACCCCCCCGCCACTGGCTCGGCATTCGTCGAGAACGACAACGGCCACTGCGCGACGGACGGCTTCGAGGAACTCCGCGACCGGGAGCGGGGCGAGCCAGCGCAGGTCCATGACCTCGACGACGTCTTCGAGCTGTGCCAACCGGCGCGCCTGGAGCGCCATCGGCACGCCGTTGCCGAAGCTCGCGACGAGGACCCGCGGGATCTTCGCCGCATACAACCTCGGCTGGCCGAGCGGCACGCCGGTTCCCGGGGCCGGATAACGGAACGACCACTCGCCGTCGCCCTTCTCGTGGAGGTCTTTCGTCATGTAGAGCGCGATCGGCTCGAGCACGACGCTGACCCGGCGCGCGGACCTGGCCGCGGCAACGCAGGTTCGGAGGATCCCGACTGCGTCGTCACCGCGGGACGGAACCGCCAGGATCAGGCCGGGAACGTCGCGCAGCACGGCGATCGAGTTGTCGTTGTGGAAGTGGCCGCCAAAGCCCTTCTGGTAGCCGAACGCCGCGATGCGCACGACCATCGGGTTGTCCCACTCGTCGCCCGAGAAGAACCGCTGCGAGCACGCTTCGCCACGCAGTTGGTCCTCGGCGTTGTGGTAGTAGGCGAGGTATTGGATCTCGGGCACGGGCAGGAAGCCGATCTGCGCGGCGCCGATCGCGGTGCCGAGGATCATCGTCTCGTCGAGCAGCGTGTTGAACACCCGCCCGACGCCGAATCGGTCGTATAGCCCGGTCGTCAGGTGATACACGCCGCCCTTCTTCGCGACGTCCTCGCCGAACACGATCATCTCCGAGTAGAGCGACATCAGGTCGGCCAGCGCCCACGAGATCAGCATCGCCATGTGCCGGGGGCGCTCGTCTTCGGGCAGCTTGTGCTCGAAGGTCCGGGCGCGCTCTGCGGGATCGGGAGTGCGCGCGAGCTCCGCAGCCAATGCCGCCGGTTCGGGAAACGCGAGCGGCGCGATCACCGCCGCGCGGCTGTCGAGCTTGGGCCGGGTCACGACCTTCGCCGCGATCCGGTCGATACGCCCGGCGATGCTGCCGTAGAGATCGAGCAGCTCGCTGCCCGTTGCATAGCCGGCGTCGACGACGAACCGGATCACGCTGACCAGGGGATCGCGTTGCTCGTTGGCGACGATCTCCGACTCCTCCTGGTAGGTGGTCTCGACGTCGCTGCCGGCGTGACCGAGCAAGCGGACGACGTCGAGATGGAGGAACACCGGGCGCCGTGCGGTCCGGCACCGGTCGATCGCCGCGTTCGCGACCGCGAAGCTCTGCGGCAGATCGCGGCCGTCGGCGCGGTAGTATTCGATTCCGTCGCGGTCGCCGAACGTGTCTTCGATCCAGCCCTTCGGCGTATGCACCGAGATGCCGAAGCCGTTGTCCTCGCACACGAACAGGATCGGCACGGGGATGTTTTGGTGCGTGGCCCAGCACGCGGCGTTGAACGCGGTCGTCGCGCTGGCGTGGTTGACGCTCGCATCGCCGAACGAGCATACGACGATGCTATCGAGAGGAATCGCCAGCTCGAGCCCGAGGCGCTTCGCGCGCGTGATCGAATACGCCATGCCCAGCGCCTTCGGCAGGTGGCTCGCGATCGTCGAAGTCTGCGGGATGACCCACAGGCTCTTGCTGCCCCAGACCTTGTGCCGGCCGTGGCTGACCGGCTCGTCGCTGCTCGCGACGAACGACGCCAGCGTGTCGTAGAGGAACGTCTCGCCGCACGCGCGCTGCTTGCGCGCCGCGATCAACGCGCCGCTGCGATAGTGCAACAGACACGGGTCGGTCAGGCGCAGCAGCTGGCCGAGGACCGCGTTGATCTCGTGCCCCATGCTGCCGATCGTGTAATAGCCGGCGCCCCGGTTCTTGAGCTCGCGGGCCTCGAGATCGAGCAGCCGACTCTGGAACGAAGCTTCCAGGCACGCGAGCGCGTCTTCTCTGCTGATCCGCGGGTCGGGACCGTAACGTGCCCCCCCGTCGCGCGCGAGATCGCGCAGCAACGCCTCGATGCGGCCTCGGACTTGTTCTTCGCGACGCACGGCCATGTCGTTGGGGTCTCTTCGGCTCGACGGGCGCCCATCATGAAGACCCGATCACGACGGGTCCATGGCGCCCTTGCGCTTGACGTAGAGGTCCCACCACGCGAACGCCGCGAGCACGAGCGCGTGGTTGACCTCGCCACGCAGGATTGCGTCGTCGACCTCGTCGCGGGTCATCAGCACGACCTCGATGTCCTCGCCGGGGTCGGGCTGGATCTCGCCCACGCGCCGGCAGCCGGTCGCGAGCACGGTGCCGCAGGTGTTCGAGAAGATCGCCGGGTTGGGGCTCGCGGTGCCGAGGAACTCGACATCGCCCGGCGCATAGCCCGACTCCTCGCGCAGCTCGCGGATCGCAGCGTCGATCGGATCCTCGTCACCGTGCACCACGCCCCCGGGAATCTCGAGGGTGAACGTCTCGGTGCCGTGGCGGAACTGCCGGACGAGGATCAGCCGCTGGTCTTCGGTGAACGCGACGACGTTGACCCAGTTGTTCGTGTCGATCACGAAGAACCCGTGGGGCTGTTGTGTCCGCGGTGACCGGCGACGGACTTCGAGCACGTCGAAGACCTTGAACGAGGCCAGCGTGCGGCGGCTGAGTTCGGGCCAGGGGTCGAGCATGCGACTGCGAAAACAGCGGAGAATACCAGAGCGCTGGCCGCCTGGGCGGCCGGAAGCTGCCAGCCTCTATTTCTTGGCCTGCCGGACCTTCCAGAGCGCGAGGCCTTGTTTCAGGAACGCCAAGACCTTGTTCTTCTGATCGACGAGCTCGAGCGTGTGGGTCAACAGCGGCTTTTCGCGATGGAAGGGGTCCTCGACCACGAACAGCGGCAGCGCGAGCGTGCCGAACTTCTTCTGCAGCTCTTTGAACTTCTGATGCGTGTCCGTGTGCAGTCTGGCTTCGACATAGCCTTTGAGCTGCGCGTAGAACTTGTCTTGGGGGAACATCGACCGTTCCACCCCACGGCACACAGTTCACGTGATGCCCGTGAAGTTGATCAGAAGCGCCTTGTGCTTCTCCTTCGCGAGCGCGACCGCCTTGTCGAGGTCGTCCCTGACGACGGTGTGGCGCGCCGGATCGTCCGTGAAGAACCGCGCATTCGGCGGCGCGAGCGGGGTCATGACGTAGGCGTCGAGCCGCCCTCCGAAGGCGCCCCAGATCGAGTAGGCAGCGACGAGGATCGCGAACGTGCCCGCCAGCCGCTGCCAGGGCGGGATGATCTTGTGCTTCGTCGAGCCGAACATCGCGAACAGATAGCCGGCGCCCGCGAGGAAGATGACGCCCCACAGCCCGAGGAACAACGGGATCGGCAGGACGTACCACTCGAGGGCCAGCTCCATGTTCGAGAAGAACTTGAGCGCGGCCGCGAGCTCGACGAACCCGAGGAACACCTTGAGCGTGTTCATCCATTCGCCCGACTTCGGCAGGTTCGCGATCTTGCCGGGCACGAGCGCGAGATAGACGAACGGAACGGCCATCGTCAGCCCGAACACGCCCATGCCCAGCGCGACGCGCCACAGCGAGCCCTGATTGGCACCGAACGCGAGGATGCTTCCGACGAACGGGGCACTGCAAGTGAACGACGTGATCACGAGCGTCGCGCCCATCAGGAACACACCGAGGTAGCCGCCCCGGTTGCCCGCCTTGCCGGCGGCGTTCAACAGAAACCGCGGCGGCTGCAAGTTGATGAAACCGAACAACGACATCGCGAAGATCACGAACACGACTCCGATCACGAGGTTCGTGATCGGGTGGGTCGCGAACGTCACGATCGCCGGGCCGACGATGAGCCCGATCAACACGAAGATCGATACGATGCCGACGCCATAGGCGATTGCCAGCGATCCGACCTTGCCGCCGCGGTCGTGGGCCATCTTCGTGAAGAACGAGATCGTGATCGGGATCATCGGATAGGTGCACGGCATCACGAGCGCGAACAGGCCGCCGCCGATCGCCAGCAGCAGGAACGCGATCAGGCTCTTGCTGCCGAGCCCCGTCGGATCCGAGTTGGTCGTGACCGGCGCCACGGTGTAGACGGCCTTGCCAGGCTCGACCTCGACCGGCACCGTGATGGGCACGGAGTCGTTCGGGTCGCACGATGACGGGTCGCAGGGCAGATACGTGATCTTTCCGGTGAGCTCGAGCTTGCCGGGCTTCGCGTCCTTGGGCACGCGCACGAACTGCTTGAACCGGAACTCGTTCTCGAGCCAGTAGGAGGTCTCGTCGCCGGTCTTGTGCGGCTTGCCGAGCGGCAGGCGCGGCTCGCCCTCGATCTCGAACTTGCTGTCCTTGGCGAGCACGACCTTGGGCTTGGTCCCGACGTCCTCACCCGCACCGTAGACGTGCCAGCCCGGGAACACCCCGGCCTTCACGTCGATCCCGACGACCTCGCCGGCGCGGACCGGCTTGCGGTCGGCCTCGGCCTCGATCACCGCGAGCTTCTTGCAGATCAGCGGGCGGGCCTCGCCGAACTCGATCGTGAGGTTGCCGGTGAACTCGAGCTCGGCTTCGGGCAGGCAGGTCGCCGGGTTGCAGACCATGTAGTCCAGCCGCCCCGTGATCTCGGTCGGACCGGGCAGCTGACCGTCCCGGACCCGTGCCCACTGCAGGAACGTGACCGTGTTCTCGACCCAGAACGACGGCTCACCGGCGATCTCGTGGCGCTTGCCGTCGGGCAGCAGCGTGTAACCGAGCAGCTCGATCGGCGAGTTCTCGTCGACGGACAGGCTCGATATGAGGCCGGCCGGCTCCTTGGCGCCGTAGACGTGCCAGTTCGGGGCCAGAGAAGCTTCGATCTTCAGCAGGAGGATCTCGCCGGAACGGACGCTCTCGCGGTCGAAGCTGACCTTGTCGATCGTCAGCTTCGGCCCTTCGAGCCCGAGACCCTCGCCAGGGATGTCCTGTGCGGCCAGCGGCCCGGCGAGGACGCCCAGCGGCAGGCAGGCCAGGATCGCGGCCAGGAAGGTGGTGGTTTTCATGCGACTCATGGAATGGCGTCGAACCATCATACGGATCGGACCTGCCACGGCTCCGTAGAATCTCGCCCCTGACCGCAACCGGGCGCTGCCAGCGCGTGGAAGTCCGAGTGGCCGGCCTCTCTTGGATCCCTTAGGATCCAGCGCCATGACACCGGTCTTCGCGGTCCTCGCGGCGCTCGTCGGCTACGCGCTCGCGTACAGGTTCTACTCGCGGTACTTGGCCGAACGCATCTTCAAGCTCGACGACGCGACACCGACGCCGGCCCACACGATGCACGACGGGGTCGACTACGTGGCGACGCGGCCGCCGGTGTTGTTCGGCCACCACTTTGCGTCGATCACGGGGCTTGCGCCGATGCTCGGGCCAGCCGTCGCGGTCATCTGGGGTTGGGTGCCAGCCCTGCTCTGGGTCGTGTTCGGCGCGATCTTCATCGGCTGCGTCCACGACTTCGCAGCGCTCGTGCTGTCGATCCGAAACCGCGGTATGTCGGTCGGCCAAGTCGCCAACTCGGTCATCGGCCCGCGCGCGCGCACGCTGTTCCACCTGATCATCTTCTTCGGCGTCGCGCTCGCGATGGGCGTGTTCGTGTTCGTGATCGCGCGGCTGTTCTCGCGCGAGCTCGCGCCCGGGCATCCGGGCTACCCGCAGGCCGTGCTGCCGTCGGCGCTCTTGATGATCATCGCGGTGTTCTCGGGGATCCTGCTCTACCGAAAGGGCGTCCGCCTGCTCCCGGTCGCAGCCGTCGGCTTCGCGCTGGAGCTCCTCGGCATCTGGCTCGGCAAGGAGTACCCGACGATGGGCTTCCACGGCTGGCCGGACCCGACGACCTGGACGTGGGTCCTGATCGGCTATGGCTTCGCGGCCTCGGTACTGCCCGTGTGGGCGCTCCTGCAGTCGCGCGACTTCCTCAACGCGTTGCTGCTGTATCTCGGGCTCGGCCTCGCCTACGCGGGGCTGATGGTCGGCGATCCGCCGTTCGTCGCGCCGGCGCTCGACGCCCATCCGGCGGGCGCGCCGCCGCTTCTGCCGTTCGTGTTCATCGTGATCGCGTGCGGGGCGGCCAGCGGCTTCCACGGACTCGTCTCCTCGGGCACGACGGCCAAGCAGCTCGACCGGGAGTCGCACGCGCGGCCGATCGCCTACGGCGCGATGATCGGCGAGAGCTTGCTCGGGCTGCTTGCCACGGTCGCGTGCACGGCCGGCTTCGCGACGTCGGAGATCTGGCACGAGCACTACTCGAGCTGGCAGAAAGCCGGCTCCTCGCTGTCCGTCAAGATCGACGCGTTCATCCACGGCACGACGAACTTCGTGACACAACTCGGAGTCTCGTACGACCTGGCTGCCGCGCTGATCGCGATGTTCGTCGTGTCGTTCGCGCTGACGACGCTCGACTCGGCGACGCGGCTCCTGCGCTTCAACATCGAAGAGATCGGCGCGACCATCAAGCTCCCGGGCAGCCAGAACCGCTACATCTCGTCGGCGCTCGCGTGCGCCGCGATCGCGTGGTTCGCGTTCTACAAGGTCGATGGCAGGCCGGCCGCGCTCGCGCTGTGGACGCTGTTCGGCACGACCAACCAGCTCCTGGCCGGGTTGACGTTGACGCTCGCGACGCTGTTCTTGAAGCAGCGCGGCGCGGTCGCATGGGTGACCGGGATTCCCGCGATCGCGATGATGGTGTCGACGATGTCGGCCATGGGCTACAACCTGTGGAAGTTCTCACCGTGGGGCGACAAGCCCGACACGCTGCTGCTATTCGTCGGCGGCGTGCTGTTCGTGTTCGCCGGGTGGCTGGTCGTCGAGGCCGTGCTCGCGCTACGCGCCACGCGACTCGCGGCCGCTAAACGAGAAGATTGTCTCTGATGAGACTCTCTTCTTCTTGATTAGCGACTCACGCGGGACTGGCGCAATCGCGCCTCATGCTCGAAACTCGCTCGCGTAGAGCAAGGAGTGGCAGACCTGCCGATGAAACCGATTCTTCTCCGTCTTTCTCGTCTCGCTCCCGCCGCAGCTGTGCTGCTGGCCGTAGCCGCCGAGGCGCCCGCACAGACCCGCCCGATCGTCGGGATTCGCGAGCGCCCCCCGACGGTCCACGCGCTCGTCGGGGCGACGGTCGTAACCGAACCCGGACAATCGCTCGATGGCGCGACGATCGTCGTGCGCAACGGAATCATCACTGACGTCGGCACCTCGGTGAAGGTGCCGTCCGATGCCCAGGTCGACGAGCTCGACGGGTTCACGATCTACGCCGGGTTCATCGAGCCGTGGAGCTCGCTGCCGCTGGCCGAGCCGAGCGCGCAGCAGGGCGCGGAGTACTGGAACCAAGAGGTCCGGCCCGAGCTCGACGCTGCCGCGCTGTATCGACCCGACACCGACGAAACGAAGAAGGCCGTCGCCGAGCTGAGAAAGCTCGGCTTCACGGCTGCGGTCATCGCACCCGGCGCGGGCGTGGTTCGTGGCCAGAGCACGCTCGTCGGGCTCGGCGACGGAGTCGCGGGAGAAGTCGCCGTGCAGGACAGGGTCGGCCTCCATCTCGGCTTTCCGAGCCGCGGCCGCGGCCGCAGCCGCGGATACCCGAGCTCGTTGATGGGCGCCATCGCGCTCATCCGGCAATCGTTCCTCGACGCGCAGTGGTACGACGCCGCCCAGAAGGCGTACGCCGCGCAGCCCGACCAGAAACGCCCGGAGACCAATCTCGCGCTCGCCGCGCTGGCACCGTTCGCGGCCGGCCAGGGTCGCCTCCTGTTCGAGACCGGCAACGCACTCAACCTGCTGCGCGCACAGCGCATCGCCAGAGAGTTCAACCTGACGATGATCTACAAGGGCTCCGGCGACGAGTACCAGCAGATCGATCGCATCGTCGCCGGCGGTGCGCGCCCGACGATCATCGTTCCGCTGAACTTCCCCGAGGCGCCCAAGGTCGCGGACCCGCTCGATGCTCTCGACGTCAGCCTTGCGACGCTCCAGCACTGGGAGCTGGCCCCGGAAAACCCAGCACGGCTGCACGCCGCCGGTGTCGATGTCGCGTTCACGAGCGACGGCCTGAGCAAGAAGAAGGACCTGTTCAAGAACTTGAGAACAGCGATCTCGCGCGGCTTGTCACGCGATACCGCGCTCGCAGGGCTGACCACGGTGCCCGCCAAGCTGCTCGGCGTGGACGATCGACTCGGCACGATCGCGCGCGGCAAGATCGCCAACTTCGTTGTCAGCGACGGCTCGCTGTTCGACGACAAGACCAAGTTCGTAGAGACATGGATCGACGGGCGCCGCTACGAGGTCGCGCCGCGCAAGGGGCCCGAACCCGAAGGCCGCTGGAGCATCGCGTGTCGGGCGCCCTCGGGCAAGACGCTCGCATTCGACGTGGAGCTCGCGCGCAAGGGGCCCAAGCTCGAAGGCTCGATCCCCGGCGGCGAATCGGGCACGAAGCTCAAAAGCGTGACGGTCGACGGCGCACGGGTCAGCTTCGTCGTCCCGGCCAAGGCCGTGGGGCTCGACAAGGGTGTCGTGCGCCTGTCCGGTTCGATTCGCGGCAGGTCCGTGCGCGGCTTGGGCGCACTGCCCGACGGCACTCCGTTCGAGTTCCAGGGCGGCCGCGCCGAAGCAGTCGCGAAGAAGCCGCACGGCGACGAGTCCGGGGGCGACAAGTCCGGCGCCACGGAAGCAACTGCCAAGACCGTGAGAGAGATCACGAGGCCGCTCGGAGCGTTCGGTCGCCACGGCCTGCCCGAGCAGGTCCGCCACATCCTGATCAAGAACGCGACGATCTGGACCTCGGGTCCGGCGGGGCGGCTGCCTGCGACCGACATGCTCGTAGGGCGCGGCCTCGTCACGCGCATCGGCAAGAACCTCACGGCCCCCGAAGGCGCGCTCGTCATCGACGCGACCGGAAAGCACGTGACCCCCGGGCTGATCGACTGCCACTCGCACACTGCGATCTCGGGCGGCGTCAACGAAGGCACGCAGGCCTGCACCGCCGAAGTCCGCATCGGCGACGTCGTCAACTGCGACGACATCAACCTCTATCGCCAGCTCGCCGGCGGACTGACCGCGGCCAACCTCCTGCACGGCTCCGCCAACCCGATCGGCGGCCAGAACCAGGTCATCAAGCTGCGCTGGGGCGGCTCGCCCGAACAGCTGAAGCTCAAAGGCGCGAAGCCGGGCATCAAGTTCGCGCTCGGCGAGAACGTCAAGCAGAGCAGGAACCCCGACGGAACCCGCTACCCGCGCACGCGCATGGGCGTCGAGCAGTTCTTCTACGACCGGTTCCGCGCCGCGCGCGACTACGAGCGCAAGCACATCGCGTATGCATCGCTCGCGGCCGACAAGCGCGGTGTCATCCCGCCCCGGCGCGACCTCGAGCTCGAAGCGCTCGTCGAGATCCTGCACGGACAGCGCATCGTGCACTGTCACTCGTATCGCCAGGACGAGATCCTCGGGCTCTTGCGCATGGCCGAGCACTTCGGCTTCCGGGTCGGGACCCTGCAGCACATCCTCGAGGGCTACAAGGTCGCCGACGTGATCGCCAGGCACGGCGCCGGCGCTTCGTCGTTCAGTGACTGGTGGGCGTACAAGTTCGAGGTCTACGACGCGATCCCGTACAACGGCGCGTTGATGCACGACGCCGGCGTCGTCGTGTCGTTCAACTCCGACTCGAGCGAGCTCGCCCGGCGCCTCAACACCGAGGCCGCGAAGGCCGTCAAGTACGGCGGAGTGTCCGAGGAAGAAGCGCTGAAGTTCGTGACCCTGAACCCGGCCAGGCAGCTGCGGGTCGACAAGCGGATCGGCTCGCTCGAGGTCGGAAAGGACGGCGACTTCGTGATCTGGAGCGGGGATCCACTGTCGACCTACTCGATCTGCGAACAGACGTGGATCGAGGGCCGGCGCTACTTCGACCGCGGGGAAGACCAGAAGATGCGCGCTCACGCCCGCGCCGAGCGCGCGCGCATCATCCAGGAGATCTTCGCCAAAGGCCTCGGCAAGACCGGACGCAAGCGCGGCGCGACGAGCGAAGAACCACGCTACTCGTGCTGCGACCACGGAGGTGCACGATGAACCGCTCGCGCACATCGCTCGCTGTACTGCTGACCGCAGCCGTTGCCGGGGCCCAGATCCCGGCGCAGAAGCAGAAGACGCCGCTGCTCTTGACCGGCGCGACCGTTCATCCGGTCAGCTCGGCACCCGTCCAGGGTGCACAGATCTTGGTCGTCGACGGCAAGATCAAAGCGATCGGCCAGAACGTCACGGTCCCGGCCGGCACCGTGCGCGTCGACTATTCAGGCAAGCACATCTATCCCGGCATGATCGACGCCAACTCGGTGCTCGGGCTCGTCGAGATCGGCTCGGTCGCGGCGACGATCGACACGACCGAGCGCGGCGACATCAAGCCCGAGGTCCGCGCCGAGGTCGCGATCAACCCCGACAGCGATCTGATCCCGGTCACACGCGCGGGCGGCGTGCTGCTCGCTCATACCGCGCCCTCGGGCGGCCTGATCGCCGGGCGTTCGGCCGTGATCCGCCTCGACGGATGGACCTGGGAAGACATGACGATGGTGGGTTCGGTCGGCCTGCACGTCAACTGGCCGAGCTCGGGCCGCCGCCGGCGGTTCCGCCGGCGCCCGAGCCAGCCGACCACAGATGCCGGGGAGCGCCACAAGCGCGAGATCGCGAAGTTGCGCGAAGCGTTCTCCCAGGCTCGTGCCTATCAGGCCGGCGGCACCGTGGGCGCATCGCCGCGCGACGCCGACCTGCGGCTCGAAGCGCTGGTCCCGTTCGCGACCGGCAAGCGACGTGTGTTCGTTCACGCCGACGACGTCCGGGCGATGCGCGAAGCCATGGACTGGGCCGCGGACGAACGCGTCAAGATCGTGATCGTCGGCGGGCAGGAGGCGTGGCGGATCGCCGCCGAGCTCGCCGAACGCAAGATCCCGGTGATCCTGACCGGAACCCACAGGCTGCCTCGGCGCAGGTTCGAGGCCTACGACGCGCCGTTCACGGTCGCGAAGAAGCTCGCAGACGCCGGCGTGCGGTTCTGCATCGCCGGTCCGGGCGGCACGTCGGGCGCGTCGAACGCGCGCAATCTGCCGTATCAGGCGGCCACCGCTGCCGCCTACGGGCTGCCGAAAGCCGAGGCGCTCAAAGCCGTGACGTTGTACCCGGCGCAGATCCTCGGGATCGGGGATCGCGTCGGATCGCTCGAAGTCGGCAAGGACGCCACGCTGATCGTCACGACCGGCGATCCGCTCGAGATCCGCTCGCACGTCGAAGCGGCGTACATCGACGGCCGGCGGCTCGACCTCGACAGCAAGCACAAGCGGCTGTACCGCAAGTACCGCGAGAAGTACCGGCGGCTCGGACTGCGCAAGCAGAAGTGAGCTCTGGCCGGCGCGCGCTCTCCAGGAGGGCTCGAAAGCTGTTGCCGTTCCTGATCACCGTCGCGGCTGTGTACGCGGGCATCTGTCTGCTCGTGTTCGTGTTCCAGCCCAAGCTGATCTTCATGCCGACGCGCGACATCATCGGCGATCCCCGGGAGATCGGTTGCCGGTTCGAGGACGTCACGGTGAAGGATGCGAGCGGCGAATCGATCCACGGTTGGTTCGTCGGGCACGAAGCAGCCAAGGCGACCGTTGTGTTCTGCCACGGCAACGCCGGCAACATCTCGTACCGGCTCGAGACGCTGCAGCTCCTGCACGGGCTCGGCCTCGCCGTGCTGATCTTCGACTACCCCGGTTACGGCAACAGCTCGGGGAGCCCGAGCGAGCAGGGCATCGACGCCGCGGCGGATGCGATGTGGCGCTATCTCGTCGAGCAACGCCGGCTCGCGCCCGAGGACATCATCATCTGGGGCCGCTCGCTCGGCGGCGCGGTCGCGGTCGGGCTCGCGGCGCGGCACTCGCCGAAGGCATTGATCGTCGAGTCGACGTTCACGTCGATCGGAGACATGGCCGCCCGCCTGTATCCGTGGCTTCCCGTGCGCATTCTGAGTCGATTCTCGTTCGACGCGGCGTCGAAGGTCGCAACCCTCGGGTTCCCGAAGCTGTTCGTGCACAGTCGCGAAGACGACATCGTCCCGTTCGCGCTCGGCAAGCGCCTGTTCGAAGCTGCAGCGGAGCCGAAGCAGTTCGTCGAGATCGAGGGATTCCACGACGGCGGGTTTCTCGAAAGCGGCGAGAAGTATCTGACGCCGGTGCGGGCGTTCCTCGACTCCCTGTGATCAGTGCCGTGCGTGGCCGCAGATCCAGACCTGCTCGGCGCCGCAGCACGGCGGTGAGAACCGGAAGTCCGAGTACTCGGCCAGGATCTCGAACCCGCTGAGCTCGAGCAGATACCGCATTTCGTGGCGGTAGGTCCAACGCAGCGTCAGGATCTCGTCTTCCTGTCGCAGGACCTCGCGGGTCCCGTCGAGCTCCGTGAACCGCCAGGTCTCCGTCAGCAGCTGGCGGAACGGATCGCTATGGCGCTCGATGACCTCGACTTCGATGAGGTTGCCCGAGATCGGAGAGTGAAGCGTCTGGCGGTGAGGGCGATGCGACAGCGCTTCGCGAACCAGCATCTCGAGGTTCGGATCGAACAGGTCGAGGACGAGCCAACCGCGGCGATCGAGATGGGCCTTGATGCGTTCGAGCGCACGCCGCTGCTCCTCGGGGGTCGTCAGCGCCTGGAACGAGCGATAGGGAGCGACGATCAGCCGGAAGTTCAGGTGGAAGTCGAAATCGACCATGTCCTCGTGGATGAACATCACACGCTGCTCGATGCTCTCTTCGTGCTTCCAGCGCTTGGCCTCGGCCGCGCAGATCATCGGATCGGAGCGGTCGATCCCGACGACCTCGAAGCCGGCCTTGGCGAGCTCCCAGCTGACGCGTCCGGTACCGCAGCCGAGCTCGAGGATCGGGCCGCCGACCTGCCCCGCGTGACTCTCGAAGAACTCGATGTCCCGCTGCAGCTGATCGGGCAGGTGAACCGAGCAACGAACGTCGTAGGTCTCGACGTTGATCCCCAACTCGGAATAGAAACGCGTAGCTGTCATCTCGGCTCTGGCCTACCAGGGACGCCCCCCGGGGTCCCCGAGCGGGACCCGTCCACCTCAGGAATCGACCAACCCGGCGGCGCGACTGGATTCTGACCCGGGGCAATGCCAATATCGGCGGTTCCTCCCTTGTCATCGCACGCTCATGGCAAAGAACATCAAAACCAGGGACCAGGACTACCCTCAGTGGTATCTGGACGTCATCAAGGCCGGCGACCTCGCTGAGCACTCGCCCGTGCGCGGGTGCATGGTCATCAAGCCGCACGGCTACGCCATTTGGGAGCTCATCCAGGAGCAGTTCGACCGCCGGTTCAAGGCGACCGGTCACGTCAACGCGTACTTCCCGCTGTTCATCCCGAAGAGCTTCCTCGCGAAGGAAGCGGCCCACGTCGAGGGCTTCGCGATGGAGTGTGCGGTCGTCACGCACTCCGGGCTCCGGCCCGATGGCAAAGGCAGCATCGAGCCGCACGGCAAGCTCGAGGAAGAGCTGATCATCCGCCCGACGTCCGAGACGATCATCGGCCACATGTTCGCGAACTGGGTCCAGAGCTGGCGCGACCTGCCGCTCCTGATCAACCAGTGGGCCAACGTCGTGCGCTGGGAGCTGCGCACGCGCCTGTTCCTGCGCACGATGGAGTTCCTGTGGCAGGAGGGCCACACCGCGCACGAGAGCGCCGAGGAAGCCGAGGAGGAGACGCGGCGCATGCTCGAGGTCTATCGCGAGACCGTCGAGGACGAGCTCGCGGTTCCAGTGCTCAAGGGCGAGAAGTCCCCGAGCGAGCGGTTCGCCGGCGCCGACCGCACGTACTGCATCGAAGCGATGATGCAGGACGGCAAGGCGCTTCAGGCCGGCACGAGCCACAACCTCGGCCAGAACTTCGCGAAAGCGTTCGAGATCCAGTTCCAGGACAGGAACCAGGAGCTCGACCACGTCTACACGACGAGCTGGGGCGTCAGCACGCGGCTGGTCGGCGCGCTGATCATGGCCCACTCCGACGACGAAGGCCTCGTGCTGCCACCGCACGTCGCGCCGGTGCTCGCCGCAATCGTGCCGATCTATCGCAAGGACGAAGAGCGCGAGGCCGTGCTCGCCTACGCCAAGGAGATTCTGACGCGTCTCTACGGCGAAGGCGGCGCCGAAGCGCTCGCGGCCGTCGAGTCGGGCATCGGCTCCAAGGAGATCGTCTCGCTCGTGCTGCCGAACGCATCGCGCGGGCAGCGCATCGTGCTCGACCTGCGTGACACGCTGCGGCCGCCCGAGAAGTTCTTCCACTGGGAGCAGCGCGGCGTGCCGCTGCGCATCGAGGTCGGCCCGCGCGACCTCCAGAACAAGAAGGCGATGGTCGCCGAGCGCCCGACCCGCGAGA
>Ga0210086_1000755_pt1 | contig 17774 bp, 14 predicted proteins | sample China_Galinas_PW_3_FD_184867 | JGI IMG/M metagenome (GOLD analysis project Ga0210086, IMG submission 184867) | Wetland microbial communities from San Francisco Bay, California, USA, that impact long-term carbon sequestration - China_Galinas_PWB_D2... | ecosystem: Environmental > Aquatic > Marine...
GCGCACGCGGTGCCTCCGGTTTCGGTTTGGTGTGGTAACCCCGAAACCTAGAGCCACACCTCGTGCGCGTCCCTCAATTCACCGCGAAACGCCGACAACCTTCAGCCACAACAAAAATCATCGCTGACCAGCACAAAAGCGCCCACGAAAACCCGTGGAGCGCCACATACATTCGATTATGCCAATGGGCACCCACAAGATTGCGGCACACCGACTTGTCCACAGCCCCAAACTGCCATCCACAGATTGGCGGCATGGTCTTGACAACGCGGCGCCGCCGGAGTTAGGGCGAGCACATGGCTGTGAAGGTCACCGACTTGCTCGGGTCAAAATTCGACGCGCTGCGCTACGAGTCCACCGCCAAGCGCCTCCGGGCGTCGGTCGGAGCCGTGGTCGTCGCCGATACCTGCGGCGGCCTCCTGGTCTGGGAGCCGAGACGACTTGTTCCTGCCTATGCCGTTCCGGCACAAGACTTTTCGGCGCGACTGCTACCCGTCGATGACCCGTCACCGAATGCGGACGCGCCTGTCCTCGATCCCCGGAATCCGTTTGCGGAGCACACCACAGACGGGCGGAGCTACGACATCACCGTGAACGGCGCGACGTTGCCGTCCGCCGCGTTCAGACCCGACGACGCCGACCTGACCAATTACCTACTGCTCGACTTCGCACAGTTCGACTGGCGCGAAGAAGACGAGCCGATCGTCGGCCACCCCCATGACCCCTTTCACCGGATCGACATCCTGCACAGCAGCCGCCACGTGCAAATCGAACTCGACGGCCACCGGCTGGCGGAATCCAAGCGACCTGTCCTTCTGTTCGAAACCCTTCTGCCAGCACGGTTTTACCTTCCACCCGAAGATGTGACCGCCCGTCTCGAACCGAGCGACACCGTGACCTACTGCGCCTACAAGGGTCGCGCGGCGTACTTCTCCATTCCCGGTGGACGCAGCGACGTCGCGTGGACCTATCCGGACCCGCTCAGAGAGGCCGAGCCGGTGCGCGGCTACGTGTGCTTCTTCGACGAGCACGTCGACGTGACCGTGGACGGTCGGCCGCGGGACCGTCCGACCACTCCGTGGTCCGACTGATCCGGCGCTACCGTAGGTCCATGAAGGCGCTCATCATCACCGACGTGCAGAACGACTTCTGTGAGGGCGGCTCGCTGGAAGTCGTCGGCGGGGCGCGCGTTGCGAGGGCGATCACCGACCATCTCGTGCATACGCATTACGACCACATCGTCGCCACCAAAGACTTCCACATCGACCCCGGCAGCCACTTCTCCGACCAGCCTGACTATCGGACGTCGTGGCCGCGTCACTGCGTCGTCGGCACGGTCGGCGCAGACTTTCATCCCGACCTCCGCACCGACTCGATCGAAGCTGTCTTCACCAAAGGTCAATACTCGGCGGCCTACAGCGGTTTCGAGGGCGCCTGCCAAGTCGGCATACCGCTCACCGGCTGGCTCAGACAACGTGGAGTCGACGAAGTCGTCGTGGTCGGCATCGCCACCGATTACTGCGTGCTCGCAACGGCCCGCGACGCGGTTCGCGCGGGATTCACCACGACAGTGCTGACCGACCTGACGGCCGGTGTCGCGCCGGACACGTCCGAGAAGGCCCTCGACCAACTCCGCTCCGCGGGCGTCTCAGTCGCATGACACGTCGGCTGCCCCAGCTAGCCGCGATCGCGTTCGCCGTTCTTTTCGCCTGTGCACTGGTGATCACCCCGCCGTCCCCCGGCATCGACCAATCCGGCGAGTCCATCGTCGCCCATCTCACCGAGCACGCGACCGCGCTACGTGTGCAGGCACTGCTTGCCGCGCTGGGGACGCTCGCGCTCGTCGTGGTGCTCGGTTTCGCCCGCACGCGCCTCGACGGCGCTGCCGGCTACGTTTTCACGATCGGGTCCGCGGTGGTCGTCACCGAAACAGCCATCGAAATGTGGTTCATCTCCGGCCTCGCATTACATCCGGACAAACTCGATCCCGGCGCCGGGCGCGTGCTGGTCGACATCGCGTCGATGTGGGGACCGATGCTCACGGTGGCCGACGTCATGGTCGCCGTTCCGGTCGCGCTGGCTGCGGCGAATCGGCGATTCCCGCGCTGGCTGGGCGTGCTCGCAGCAATCTTCGCTGTCGAACAACTCGTCGAGACCGTCACGATCGTCGGCGGCCCGGGCTTCATCGCCCCCGGCGGGGTGATGAACCTCTACGTGGGCGGCCCGCTGTTCATCGTGTTCTTCCTCGCGCTAGGCCTGACGGCAGCCGAACCTGATCATTTCTCGACGCCGAAGAACGAATCGCCGTCCTCGGGGGCGCCGTCGATCTGACCCCGGCTAACCCGCGAGTCCTCGACGATCACGCCGTCGACGATGTCGGTCTCCTTGACCGCGAACTCAGACGACGACACGCCGTCCTGCAACGTCGCCGGGTCGGGCAGCGGACCGGCAGCCGAGGTGTCCGGCTCCTCGGAGGCCAGACGCTCGTCCAGCGATTCGTCGTCGCGGGCCTCGATCCACGACTCGGGCGGGTCCACGACCTCGTCGCCGTCGTCGTTGCGGACGTCGTCGGAGTCCAGCGACTCCGACGGGCTCAGGGTGTCACCCGGACCGCCCGCGTCAGGACCGTCAGCGCTGTCAGTTGGCATGGCAACCGGTTGCCCGGAGTATCAGCACAGTAAACACAGACGGCAGCTTACGGCGCTGGGATACGCTTCGTGCCGTGCAGGCAGGGGTGCCGACGCGAAATCGCCATGCCGGTGAGCCATTCACCACCTCCGACGCCGATATCGCGGCCGCATTGGAAGACGTCTCAGTGCCCGCGCTGCTGCTGTCCTGCATCCACATGAGCGGCGACCACTCGCTGCTCGACGGTCCGCTGCGGCCGGCCGGGATCTTCCTCAACGAGGTACAGGGCTTCATGCCCGAGCAGGACCAAGCCAAAGCGCGAAAGCTCGCGCTCGACGTGATCTGCGACTACCGCGATCGCGGCTGTCCGGAACCCAATTCGGTGGACGCAGACCAGCTGAAGCGGATGATGGATTGGCTGGTGTGCACCGACGTGCCGGCCGAGTACGTACCGATGATGCTCGAGGAGATGGAGCTCGACGGGCGCGACTCCCGGGTCTCCGCGTTCGAGTCCACTCCGCAAGCGCGGGCTGACTTTTCGGTCCTGGTGGTGGGCTGTGGGCAATCCGGCCTGCTCGCCGCGATCCGCCTGCAGGAAGCCGGCGTGCCCTACACGGTGATCGAGAAGAACGCCGGAGTGGGCGGAACCTGGTGGGAGAACAGCTATCCCGGTGCGCGCGTGGATGTCGGAAACCATTTCTACTGCTACAGCTTCGAGCCCTCCGATCATTGGACCGAGTACTTCGCTCGCCAACCGGAGCTGCAGAAGTACTTCGACGACGTCATGCACCGGCACGCAATCACTGAGCATGTCAGGTTTTCCACCGAGGCACTGCGGGCGGAGTTCGACGACACCACCTCGACGTGGTCGGTACAAGTCCGCGGCCCGGACGGCACCGAGGAGATGTTGACGGCACGTGCGGTCATCAGTGCGGTCGGCCAACTCAACCGACCGTTCGTGCCGGACATCGACGGAGCGGATTCCTTCGCAGGACCGGCCTTCCACACCGCGCGGTGGGACCACACCGTCGACCTCACCGGCAAGGACGTCGTTCTGATCGGTGCGGGCGCCAGCGGATTCCAGGTGGCTCCGGCCATCGCCGACGAAGTACGCGGCCTCACCATCTTTCAGCGCACCGCGCAGTGGATGTTTCCCAATCCGAACTACCACGCCGAGGTGGGTCCCGGCGTGCGGTGGGCGATGAAGCATCTGCCGTTCTACGGCCGCTGGTATCGGTTCCTGCTGTTCTGGCCGGCGTGTGACACCGCGTTCGCCGCCGCGCGCGTCGACCCCGACTGGCCCGATCAGCAGCACGCCGTCAGCGCCGCCAACGACATGGCGCGGCTCATGTTCACCGAGTGGATTCGCAGCCAAATCGGCGACGACACAGAGCTTCTCGGCAAGGTCATCCCCGACTACCCCGCCACCGGTAAACGCACGCTTCAGGACAACGGCAGCTGGCTGCAGACGCTCACCAAGCAGCACGTCGAACTCGTCCGCGACGGCGTCGACCACATCGAGCCGCACGCCGTCGTCGGCGGCGACGGTCGGCGCTATCCCGCCGATGTGCTGATTTACGCCACCGGGTTTCGCGTAAACGAGTTCATCTCGTCGTTCAAGATTCTCGGCCGCAACGGTCTCGACCTGCAGGCGGCGTGGGGACCGCGCCCGGCCGCCTACCTCGGCATCACCGTGCCGAACTTCCCGAACTTCTTCTGTCTGTACGGCCCCGGCACGAACCTGGCCAGCGGCGGCAGCTTGATCTTCCACTCCGAATGCGAAATCCGTTACATCATGGGCTGTCTCGACCTGCTGATCCGCACCGGCGCAAAGACGATGGAGCCACGCCAGGACAAGTACGAGGACTGGTATGCGCGGTCCCAAGCCGAGATGGCGACGCTGGTCTGGTCACAGCCGAGCATCAAGCACAGCTTCTACAAGGACGGGGCCGGCAAGGTGCACGGTCTGAGTCCGTGGCGACTCGTGGACTTCTGGGCATGGACCCGCACCGTCGACCCAGGCGACTTCGTCATCCGCTGATTGCGCTGCACCGAAATTGCATTCCGGCAGGCCTCTACTCGAACATTTCCTGCAAGGATGCAATTTCGGCGGGAGTCAACTGACCGGCGGCCGGCGGCCCGCCCATGGCCGGGCCGACTCGATCTGGGCGCTCAGCGACAGCAGGGTCGCCTCGTCGTAGGGTCGGCCGACCAACTGCACCGACAATGGCACCCCATCACGGTCCAGCCCCCACGGCACGACCGCCGCCGGCTGGCCGGTGACGTTGAACATCTCCTGGAACGGCACGCGCGCTCCGACCAGCAGCAGCGTCGCCACCGCGCCGCGGCGCTGATAGGCCCCGATCCGGGACGGGCCCGTCGCGGTGCCGGGGGTGATCACCACGTCGACGTCGTCGAAGATCGAGAGCACCCGCGAGCGGACGCGGTCCTCGGCCGCGCGGACGGCCGCGATCCGCCGATCCGAGAACAAGCCGCCCAGCCTGGCCATCCCGCGCGTGCGTGCCTCCAGGCGTTGGGGCAGTGACATCGCCGCCACGTCGTCATGGACGCCGCGCAGGTAACGGGGAAGCAGGCTCGTCAACGTCGCGGTCGCCGGGTAGTCGGGGTTGCGCTCGACGACGTCGTGGCCCAGTTCGCCCAGCAGCGCACCCGCCTCCCGGACGGCCCGGCGCTGCGCCCGGCCGACGACGGTCACGAGCGGCGGAGGCACCTTGGTGCTCAACGCGATCCGCAGCCGCCCGGGCGAGTGTGCCGCGGCGGCGGCGAACCCGCCCGTCGGCGCGGGCATCGACGTGGTGACGTCCAAAAACAGCGCCGCGTCCGCGACGGTGCGCGCGATCGGGCCGTTGACGCTCAGCCCGTGCCACGCGTTGTCGTGGGGAGCCAGCGGCACGCGGTCGCGCTGCGGCTTGATGCCGAACACGCCGCACCAGGTCGACGGGATCCGGATGGATCCGGCACCGTCCGAGCCCAGCGCCAACACGGTCAGCCCCGCCGCCACGGCGGCCGCCGAGCCGCCGCTGCTGCCGCCGGGCGTGCGGCCGAGATCCCAGGGATTGCGGGTGGCCCCGAACGTCAGCGACTCGGTGAACGGCCAGATGCACAGCTCGGGCACCTGCGTCTTACCGAGGATCACCGCGCCCGCGGCGCGCAACATGGCGACGACCTCGGCGTCGTGCCGCTCCGCCGCACCGTGTGCGCTGGTGCCCATCGTGGTGACTTCGCCCGCGACGTCGACGTCGTCCTTGATCGCGACCGGAACGCCGAGCAGTGGTAGCCGCTCGCCGGCATCGAGGCATCTCTGCGCGGCCGCGGCCTGGGCGCGGGCCGACTCCTCCAACACCACCCGGTAGGCGCGCAGCACCGGGTTGAGACGTCTGATCCGGTCCAGATAGACCTCGAGCAGGGCCGGTGCCGTGACCGCACCCTCGGCCAGCAGGCGCGCCTGCTCGGCCGCGCCCGCGAAAGCGATGTCGGAAGTCGTCTCGGAAGTCCTGTCGGAAGTCACAGTGGCGTTATTGTGTCGCGCTGCCGGTGAGCACACCACCATGAGTAACGAACTCCGCGGCGCAGCGCCGTTCACCGCGGCATTATCCGCCCGGGATGCAGGGTTACGTCCTACCGTGTAGCGCGATGGCCGCGCCGATGAACTCCCCTCGAAGACCGCCGTACAAGGTGGCGGGGCTGGTTTTCACGGTCGCCGTCGTGGCGGGGTTGGTCTTGCTGTACTTCCAGTTTCACGGCGAGTTCTCCCCGAAGGCACAGTTGACGTTGATGGCCCCGCGGGCCGGTCTCGTGATGGATGTCGGGTCGAAGGTGACCTTCAACGGGGTGGTGATCGGCCGGGTGGCCCATGTCGAGGAGATCGACGTCGATGGCGTGCCGGCCGCGAAGGTGACGCTGGACGTCAACCCCAAGTACCTCAAGACGATCCCTTCGAACGTCACCACGCACATCAGGGCGACTACCGTCTTCGGCAACAAGTATGTGGCCCTCATGTCGCCGAAACGCCCTGCGCGGCAGCGCATCAGTACCGATGACGTGGTCACCGTGTCGTCGGTGACCACCGAGTTCAACACCCTGTTCGAGACGGTCGTGGCGATCGCGGAGAAGGTGGACCCGGTCACGCTCAACGACACGCTGTCCGCCGCCGCTCAGGCACTCGACGGCTTGGGGGATCGCTTCGGGGATTCGATCATTGCCGGCAACGAGATTCTGGCCGACGTGAATTCGCGGATGCCGCAGATCCGCTACGACACCCGGAACCTGGCCGACCTCACCGGGGTGTACGCCGACGCGTCGCCAGACCTGTGGGCCGCGTTGGCCAATGCGGTCGTCACCGCCCGCTCCGTCAACGAGCAGGAGGCCGACCTGGATGCGGCGCTGATGGCCTCGATCGGCGTCGGCAACCTCGGCAGCGACGTCTTCGAACGCGGCGGCCCGTATCTGACCCGCGGCGCCGAGGACCTCGTCCCCTCCTCGCAACTGCTCGACTATTACAGCCCTTCGCTGTTCTGCACCATCCGCAACTACGCCGAAGTGGCGCCCAAGATCAAAGAGATCCTCGGCGGCGACAACGGCTTCTCCCTGAGGTCGGCCGGAACGGTGGTCGGAGCCGGTAATCCGTACATCTATCCCGACAACCTTCCGCGGGTGAACGCCCGGGGCGGCCCGGAGGGTAAGCCGGGCTGTTGGCAGACCATCACCCACGACCTGTGGCCAATGCCGTATCTGGTGATGGACACCGGCTACAGCCTGGCGCCGTACAACCACCTCGAGCTCGGTCAGCCACTCGCAATCGACTATGTGTGGGGACGTCAGGTGGGTGAGTACAGCATCAATCCGTAAGTTGCTGCACCACAATGCTTTTAAACGCACATCCGACGATGTAGACCGCGGCCGCCGAGTCCGCGTCGACGTGGAATCGTTAGCCAACTGCGACATCAAGATCGGGTGTAGATCGGCAGAACAGCGCGCGAGGGATGGTTCACTACCCCAGAACAACGGCGTCGATCGCATGTGGTGCGGCATACGAAAGATGGGATGGAATTGAAGATGAGGTTCTTGGAGAAGCTCTCGCGGGCCTGGGCGCGCCGGCTGGCGGTGGCCGCGGTGGTCGCCGCGTTGCTGCCGGGCCTGTTGGGCGTCGTCGGCAATACGCCGGCAGCCAACGCGTTCTCACGACCGGGCCTGCCGGTGGAGTACCTGCAGGTTCCGTCACCGTCGATGGGACGAAATGTGCTGGTGCAGTTCCAGTACGGCGGCCCGCATGCGGTGTACATGCTCGACGGTCTGCGTGCCCGCGACGACTACAGCGGCTGGGACCTCGAACTTCCAGTGTTCGAGTGGTACTACCAGTCGGGGTTGTCGGTGGTGATGCCCGTCGGCGGCATGTCGAGCTTCTACACCGACTGGTATCAGCCGGCGGTCGGCAACGGCGGCACCTGGACCTACAAGTGGGAGACCTTCCTCACCCAGGAACTACCCGCCTACCTGGCCGCCAACAAGAGCGTGTCGACGACCGGGAACGCCGTTGTGGGGCTGTCGATGTCGGGCGGCTCTGCGCTGATCCTGTCGGCGTACTACCCGGACAAGTTCGTCTACGCAGGCTCACTGTCGGGCTTCCTCAACCCGTCCGAGGGCTGGTGGCCGATGCTGATCGGCATGGCAATGAACGACTCCGGCGGTTTCAACGCGACTGCGATGTGGGGTCCGTCGAGTGATCCGGCGTGGCAGCGCAATGACCCGATGCTGCAGATTCCTCGCCTGGTGGCCAACAACACTCGCGTCTGGGTGTACTGCGGCAACGGCACACCGAGCGAGTTGGGCGGCTCGGACCTGCCAGCCAAGTTCTTGGAGGGCTTCACGCTGCGGACCAATATCACCTTCCGCGACAACTACATTGCCGCGGGCGGCAACAACGGCGTGTTCAACTTCCCGACGACCGGCACCCACTCGTGGCCGTACTGGGGCGCTCAGTTGCAGGCCATGAAGCCGGACATCCAGCGCGTGCTGGGAGCCACCCCCACCGGCTAGCCGGCAGAGCCCTGGGCTCGTCGCGCAAGCGCTGACCGCGCCCTTCGGCCCCGGCACGACGTTGTGCCGGGGCCGAAGTGCGTCAGCCGCGCCAGCGTAACGCGTCCAGTGCCACCGCGACATGCACGCTGGTGCCCGCCAGCGGACGCGGCAGCATCTCTTCGGCGCGGGTAAGCCTGCGCAGCAACGTGTTTCGATGTGTGTAGAGCTTGGCGGCAGCCCGGGACGCGTTGCACTGCTCGTCGACGAACGTCAGCACCGTCAGGTGCAGCTCCGGGCTGGCCGACGCGAAATCGCCGAGGGTATCGATGATGAACCGGTCCGCCCGCTCCGGATCGGCCATGATCAGCGCGGCAAGCTCCACGTCGGTAAAGCTGATCACTCTCTGCGCCGAGCCGAGTCGGGCAGCCATCCGCTGGGTGGTCAGTGCGTCGAGATGACTACGCCGGAACCCTTCCACACCTGCAGCGGTAGGACCGACCGCGATGCGCACTCCGGTCAACTGCTCTAAAGCAGCTCCGACGCGAGCCAGGTCGGGGCCATCACGGCCGGGAATCCACACCCACCGGGTGGCCGCGCTGGCCAGCACGCTCAGTGGCCGCGACCCATCAACCGTCTGCATCAGCGCATCGGTGGCGCGGTCCAGGTCCGACAGGTCGGCGTCGGGCTCGTCGCTCCAGACGACGGCCGCGGTGTGCCGCTGGTCGAGGCGATAGCCAAGCCGGCTCTCGGCCCGCTGACGGGTGATCGGCGCGCCGTCGAGGATCAGCGCGACGACCTCGCGACGCTCGGCGTGGGTTCCGCGGGTGAGCTCTTCGCGCTCGATTTCGACCTGCCGGTAGATGCCTGCGATCGTCGCGTCGACGAACGAGCCGATCGAGCGCGCAGCCACGTCGAGCAGCTCACGCAGCTCGTCGGTGTCCGACGTCAAGCCGAAGGCGATCTGCATCCAGAACCGCCACGCCACGTTCTGCCCGATGCGATACGCGTCCACCGCCGACTCGTCGAGGCCGCGGCGAATGAAGTCCCGCGCGATGTCGAGTGTTTCGGGACTCAGGTTGGCCGGCACCTCGTCACAGGGATGACTGATGTTGGCGGCCGCCCAGTGCAGCACGTTCGCGCGGTTGCTTCGGCGGATCGATTCGGCCAGCACCGGGTCATCGGCGATGGACCGCATGTACTGAGACGACAGGGTGGCTTTGTCCATCTCCTGAAGCCAGGCCTGCGGCAGATTCAGGAGGAACTCGGCGCCTTGGCGCATCAACTCACACACTCGCTCCGAAGGGCGCGGCCTCGTCATCGGTCGATCGTAGGCGTGCCGGTGCATATTGCACCACAACAGGGATCAATTCGGTGCTTATTGATCTTGTCGCGGTAGGCGCCCTGTCCGACCATTGAACGCAATCGTCAAAGGAGCCTTGCATGACCACCACCACCTCGAACCGAACCGAACACGTCGACGTGCTGATCGTCGGCGCCGGCATCTCCGGAATCGGCGCCGCCTACTACCTGCAGACGATGCAGCCCGACAAGTCGTACACCATCCTGGAGGCCCGCGGAGCCACGGGCGGCACCTGGGACCTGTTCCGGTACCCGGGAATCCGCTCGGACTCCGACCTGCACACCTTCGGCTACGAGTTCAAGCCCTGGGAGGACGAAGACGCGATCGCGGGCGCCGACAAGATCCTGGCGTACCTGCGCGACACCGTCACCGAGAACGGCATCGAGCGCAACATCCGGTTCCATCACAAGGTGCTCGGCGCCGCGTGGTCGAGCGCTGACGCCCGGTGGCGGGTGGACATCCAGCGCGCCGACACCGGAGAACGTCTGACGATCAGCGCGAACTGGCTGTTCTGCGCCGGCGGCTACTACCGCTACGACGAGGGCTTCACCCCGCACTTCGAGGGCACGGAAAGGTTCCGGGGCCGGATCGTGCACCCGCAGCACTGGCCGGAGGATCTCGACTACCGCGGCAAGGGTGTGGTGGTGATAGGCAGTGGCGCAACCGCGGTCACGCTCATCCCCGCAATGGCCGACGATGCCACGCACGTGACGATGCTGCAGCGCTCGCCGAGCTACATCATGCCGGTGCCCTCGTCGGATGCGATCGCCAACGCACTGCAGAGGGTGCTCGGCAAGGAGCGCGGGTACGCGATGACGCGCCGCAAGAACATCTTGCAGCAGCGCACGATTTACCGGCTGTGCCAACGGTATCCGCGCGCCGCGCGCCGCCTGATCCGCTACATCAACGCCAGGCAGCTGCCCGAGGGTTATCCGGTCGACGAGCACTTCAAGCCGACGTATGACCCGTGGGATCAGCGGCTGTGCGCGGTGCCCAACGCCGATCTGTTCAAGGCGATCCGCGCCGGCAAGGCATCCGTGGTCACCGATCGCATCGTCACGTTCACCGAGCGGGGCATTGCGCTGGAGTCGGGCCGCGAAATCGAGGCCGACATCATCGTGACCGCGACGGGGCTGAACCTGCAGGCGTTCGGCGGGATGGCGCTGACCGTCGACGGCGAGTCGGTGAACCTGCCGGATACGGTGGCGTTCAAGGGCGTCATGCTCTCGGGTGTGCCGAACTTCGCGTTCGCGGTGGGCTACACGAACTCGTCGTGGACGCTCAAGGTCGGCCTGGTCTGCGAGCATTTCTGCCGTCTGCTTTCGCACATGGACGCCCACGGTTACGACGCCTGCGTCCCCGAGCTCGACGACCCGGACATGCCGACCCGTCCGCTGCTGGACTTCCCGGCCGGCTACGTGCGGCGCGCCGTCGACGAGTGGCCGCGCCAGGGCGGCGACGGCCCGTGGCAAGTGGTGATGGATTACCGGCGCGACGTCGAGGTGCTGCGCAACGGCCCGGTCACCGACGCCAATCTACGTTTCCGCACCTCGGTGCACGCCGGTGAGTTGGTGAGCGCGTCCTAGTCGCGTGGGATCGTCGGCGCTTTGCGCAAGCGGCTCATCGCAACCGCAGAACGACTTTGCCCTTGGCTGTGCGGTTCTCCAGCGACGCCACCGCCGCCGCGGCCTGCTCCAGCGGGTACACCGCGGGATCCGGCGCGGCGAGCCGGCCGGACGACAGCAACTTCTCCAGTCCCGCCCACTGCTGCGCCAGCGCCCCGGGGTGCTTCAACGTCCACGCGCCCCAGCCGACACCGACCACGTCGATGTTGTTGAGCAGCAACCGATTCACCTTGACCGTGGGTATCTCACCGCCGGTGAACCCAACCACCAGCAGCCGGCCCGCCGGCGCGAGCGAGCGCAGTGAGTCGGTGAAGCGGTCGCCCCCAACGGGGTCCATCACGATGTCGACGCCCCGCCCGTCGGTCAGGTCACTGACCGCGTCCTTGAATCCGTCGGCCAGCACCACGTCGGTGGCGCCGGCCGCGGTCGCGATGTCCCGCTTGTCGTCGGTGCTGACCACCGCGATCGTGCGGGATGCGCCGAGCGCCGCGGCCATCCGCAGCGTTGACGTGCCGATGCCGCCCGCCGCGCCGTGCACCAGCACGGTTTCGCCCTCGGCCAGCCTGGCCCGTACCGTCAGCGCGAAATACACGGTGAGGTCGTTGAACAACAGGCCCGCGCCCGCTTCGAAGCTCACCCGGTCGGGCAGCTTGAACGCCCGCTGCGGATCGAGCAGCGCAACCTCGGCCATCCCGCCGCTGATCATCGTCAAACCGGCGACGCGGTCCCCCGGCTGCACGTGGCTGCCGTCCGGAGCCGTCCGCACGACGCCCGCGATCTCGCCGCCCGGCACGAACGGCGGCTCCAGCTTGTACTGGTACAGGCCGCGGGACAGCAGCGCATCGGGAAACGCGACGCCCGCGGCGTGCACGTCGACCACCACGCCGTCGCCGGTCGGTTCGGGGATGTCGGATACTTCGATCGCATCCGGGCCGTCAAGCCGGGTCACCTGTGCCGCGCGCATACCACCTCCATTGTCTGCTCTTCGCGCAAGCGCTCATCCCCCGTCATCCCCCCGCGGCGAGAAAGCCTACTGTTCGAACAACGCGGAAGAAACGGAGGCGTCACATGCAACTGGCCCTGACCGACGACGAGGCGAAGTTTCGCGACGAGCTGCGCGAGTTCTACACCAGCGAGATTCCGGCGGAGGTCCGGGGACGGACGCGCCGGGGTGCGGTCGACCGCGATGACATCGCGAACACCCAGAAGATTCTCAACGCGAACGGGCTGGCGGTGCCGAGCTGGCCGACCGAGTGGGGCGGCAAGGACTGGACGCCGACGCAGCACCAGATCTGGCTCGACGAGATGCAACTGGCGTGCGTTCCCGAACCGCTGAACTTCAACACGAAGATGGTCGGACCGGTGATCGCGGAGTTCGGCTCGCAGCAGCTCAAGGAACGCTTCCTGCCACCGACGGCCAACATCGATATCTGGTGGTGTCAGGGCTTTTCCGAGCCCGAGGCCGGCTCCGACCTCGCGTCGCTGCGGACCACCGCTCAACGTGACGGTGACAGCTACGTCGTCAACGGCCAGAAGACCTGGACGACGCTGGGCCAGTACGCGGACTGGATCTTCTGCCTGGTCCGCACCGATCCGCAGGCGCCGAAGCGCCAGGCCGGCATCTCGTTCCTGCTGATGGACCTCGACACCCTGGGCATCACCATGCGCCCGATCAAACTGATCGACGGCAGCGTCGAGGTGAACGAGGTGTTCTTCGAAGATGTCCGCGTCCCCACCGACCAACTCGTCGGCGAGGAGAACCAGGGCTGGACGTACGCCAAGTTCCTTCTCGGCAACGAGCGCACCGGAATCGCCGGTGTCGGCAGGACCAAGGTCAAGGTCGCGGCCGTCAAACGGCACGCGGGCGAGAGGGGCGTGCTCGACGAACCGCTGTTCGCAGCGCGGCTGGCCGAAGTCGAAAACGACTTGCTGGCACTGGAACTCACGCAGATGCGGGTCGTGGCCGGCTCCACGGGTGGCAAGCCCAACCCGGCATCGTCGGTGCTCAAGCTGAAGGGCAGCCAGTTGGCACAGGACGCCTCCGAACTGCTCGTCGAGATCGCCGGCGCCGACGCCCTGGCCGTTGGGCCGGACTGGGCTCAGCGCGCGGCACCGACCTACCTGAACTATCGCAAGACATCCATCTACGGCGGCAGCAATGAAGTGCAGCGCAACATCATCGCGTCGACGATTCTCGGATTGTGAGGCGGGACATGGACTTTCAATTCACCGAAGAGCAGGCCCTGCTACGCGACACCACTCGCAGCTTGCTGTCGCGCAGCTACGACCAGGACAGCCGCAACAAGGTGGCCGAGACCGAACTCGGCTACAGCCGCGAGGTGTGGAACCAGTTGGCCGAGATCGGGATCCTGGGCCTCGGGTTCGACGAGGAGGCCGGCGGCCAGATCGAGGTCATGGTCGTGATGACCGAGATCGGGCGGCACCTGGCGCCCGAGCCCGTCCTTTCCGTCGCGTTGACACCGGGTGCCCTGATCGCCGAGTTGGGCTCCACCGAGCAACGGAAGTTGCTGGATGGCGTCGCCGCAGGTGGGCGGCTGCTCGCGTTCGTCCACCGGGGCGCCATAACCGCGGCGCGGCAAGGGGATTCGTGGACTCTGACCGGGCGCGAAAACCCCGTCCTCGCCGGTGACAGCGCCGACACGCTCGTCGTCAGCGCTGCGCTTCCCGACGGCGGCGCCGGGGTGTTCCTGGTCGACGCGACGGCGGTCACCCGGGCGCCGTATCGCACGTTCGACGGCCGGCGCGGCGCGTACGTCGACTTCGCGAAGACGCCGGCGGAGCCGCTCGGTGACGCGGCGGACGCGTCGGAGCAGATCCGGCGCGCGGTGATCCGCACGCAGTCGGCGCTGTGTGCCGAGGCGGTGGGCGCGATGGAAGAGGCCCTGCGACTGACCACCGAATACCTCAACACGCGCAAGCAGTTCGGCGTGACGCTGAACAAGTTCCAGACGCTCACCCAGCGTGCCGCGGACATGTACGTTTCGCTGGAGATGGCACGCAGCATGAACTTTTACGCCGCGATGTCGATCGCCGACGGACGCTTCGACCCGCTCGTCGCATCCCGCGCGAAGCTGCAGATCGGCCGTTCCGGTCGTCACATCGGCCAGGAGGCGATTCAGCTGCACGGCGGCATCGGGGTGACCGCTGAATACCCGGTCGGCCATTTCACCGCGCGGCTGACCGCGATCGAGCAGACCCTGGGCTCGGCACAAGATCACCTGCGCGTGCTGATCGGCCAGGTCGGCAGCTACGAGATCGTCACGCTCTGACTTCTGCGGTCAACCCACTAGGCGGGCGATCGACCGCAGCGGGATCGACAGCCATGCCGGCCGGTGCCGGGCTTCGTACCCCGCCTCGTAGACGGCCTTGTCCAGCTCGTAAGCGGACAGCACCGCCGCCAAGCCGCGGGGGTCGACCTGCGTCGCCGCGGCGTACCCGTCGCAGAACGCCCCCTGGTTGCGTTCCACCCATTCTCGTGCTCGTGCCGCCAACTGCTTGCCGTGATCGTTGGCGTCGACGTCGACCAGTCGCTGGTAAGCCGCGTACTCGTAGGACCGCAGCATCCCCGCCACGTCGCGCAGCGGCGAGTCGGCCTTGCGTCTCTCCTCGAGTGGCTGCCCCGGCTCGCCCTCGAAGTCGATCAGCAGCCAGGTCTCCGGGGTGCGCAACACCTGGCCCAGATGCAGGTCTCCGTGCACTCGCTGGACGGAGATCGTCTCGCCGTCGAGCTTGTGGATCCGCTCTTCGATCGCCGGCACGAAGCGCTGCAGTTCCGGCACCGACCCCGCCGCCGACGACAGCCGTGCCAGCATCGCCTCGACGGGGAAGTCGACCTGGGAGGTGCCCAGGGTGTCGGCCAGCGTCGCGTGCACCGACGCGACCGCCTCACCGAGTCGGTACGACTCGCCGGCGAAGTCACCGCCGACCTCGTACGCGTACAGGTCGCCCTCGGCGAACAGATCGCGAGTGCTGGTGGTCGCCATGTCCCAGCCCTCGGCCGAGTTCGCCGCGAACGCGGTGACCATGCCCAGCGGCCAGGGTTCGCCGTCTACCGTCATCTCGGTCGACCCAAGCAACCGTGCGACATGCGGGTTGCCGGCCCGGCAGAGCACCCGGTTCAACTCGATGTCGGGGTTGATGCCGGGCGCGACGCGGCGGAACACCTTGAGAATGGCGTCCTGCTCGAAGATCACGCTGGTGTTGCTCTGCTCGGAGTCGAACACCCGCGGCGCAGCGTCCATCGGCAGGGTGGCCCCGGGTTCCTTGGCGAAGCTCACGCAGTCACGCTCGGCCGAGGAGTCGATCAGCGACAACAGGAACTGCGCCACATCCGGGTCGTAGAGCGCATCGAACCCCGTTCGATCGCCGGAGCTGCCGATGGTGGCGACGGTGTTGTACTCGTCGGGCGGTGCGACACCCCAGCGCACGATCACCTGGTAGCGCTCCGATGATCCGTCGGTGTAGGAGACGTCGACCAGCATCAGCTCGATGTCGTCGCGAAGCGCCACGACCCGGGTCGGTTCGGCTGCGGACAGTTCGCGGCTGCGGCCGGCGTACCAGCGCTGACGCGGCAGCCATTCCGCGAACGGCAGACTCATCGCTGCACCTCCTCGGACTCCCGCAGTCCGAACCAGTAGAACCCGTGGCCCGGCAGCGTCAACAGGTAGGGCAGGTGGCCGATACTCGGGAACTCGACGTTGCCGGTCAGCTCGACCGGCGTGTACCCGTTCCAGTGCTGCAAGTACAGCTCGATCGGCTGAGGGAAGCGGGACAGGTTGTTGACGCACAGCACGAGGTCGCCATCTTCTTCCCGCAGATACGCCAGCACCGACGGGTTGGAGCCGCCCAGCTCCTTGAAGGCGCCGGTGGCAAACGCCGGGTGCCGACGGCGCACACCGAGCATGATGCGCGTCCAGTTCAACGGGGAGGTCGAGCTGTCGATCTGCGCCTCGACGTTCACCGACGGATAACCGTAGACCGGATCCTGATTCGGCGGTAGATACAACCGCCCCGGGTTGGCTTTGGAGAAACCGGCGTTGCGGTCGGGGGTCCACTGCATCGGCGTGCGGACGCCGTCGCGGTCGCCGAGCCAGATGATGTCGCCCATCCCGATCTCGTCCCCGTAGTAGAGAACCGGTGATCCCGGCAACGACAGCAGCAGCGCGGTGAACAACTCGATCTGGTTGCGGTCGTTCTCCAGCAGCGGCGCCAGCCGGCGCCGGATGCCGACGTTCGCCTTCATCCGCGGGTCCTTGGCGTACTCGGCGTACATGTAGTCACGCTCTTCGTCGGTGACCATTTCCAGCGTCAGCTCGTCGTGGTTGCGCAGGAAGATGCCCCACTGCGCCATCTTTGGAATCGGCGGGGTCTGCGCGAGGATCTCCGAGATCGGTATTCGCGACTCACGCCGGACAGCCATGAAAATGCGCGGCATCAGCGGAAAATGGAACGCCATATGGCACTCGTCGCCGCCGGTGTCGGGATCGCCGAAGTACTCGACCACGTCGGCGGGCCACTGGTTGGCCTCGGCCAGCAGCACCCGTCCGGGGAATTCGTCGTCGACCACGCTGCGGCAGCGCTTCAGGAACGCGTGCGTCTCGGGCAGGTTTTCGCAGTTGGTGCCCTCCCGCTCGAACAGGTAGGGCACGGCGTCCAGCCGGAAGCCGTCGATGCCGAGGTCGAGCCAGAACCGCAGGACGTCGATCATCGCCTCCTGCACGGCCGGGTTGTCGTAGTTGAGGTCGGGCTGGTGGGAGAAGAACCGGTGCCAGTAGAACTGCCGGCGCACCGGGTCGAAGGTCCAGTTCGACTCCTCGGTGTCGACGAAGATGATGCGCGCGCCGGCGTAGCGGTCGCTGGTGTCACTCCACACGTAGAAGTCGCCGTAGGGGCCGTCGGGGTCGCGCCGCGATTCCTGGAACCACGGGTGGGAGTCGGACGTGTGGTTCATCACGAGGTCGGTAATCACCCGGATACCGCGGCGGTGCGCGGCGTCGAGGAGCGCGACGAAGTCGTCGACCGTGCCGAACTCGGTCAGCACCTTGTAGAAGTCGCGGATGTCGTAGCCGCCGTCGCGGAGCGGCGAATCGTAGAACGGCGGC
>Ga0210086_1000759_pt1 | contig 17701 bp, 13 predicted proteins | sample China_Galinas_PW_3_FD_184867 | JGI IMG/M metagenome (GOLD analysis project Ga0210086, IMG submission 184867) | Wetland microbial communities from San Francisco Bay, California, USA, that impact long-term carbon sequestration - China_Galinas_PWB_D2... | ecosystem: Environmental > Aquatic > Marine...
ATGCGCCGCAGCGGGAGCTGGATCGCGTCGTGGATGGTCACTTTCATCGGTCGTTGTTCGGGAGCGCGGGCCCGCCCATCGGGCCCCGCCGGGCGTCACCGGCCCGCACAGGGCTGGAAGGGTAGCGACTACCACTCGTCGCGGCGAGCGGGGGGGGTCAGTGATTCTGCTCGTCCGTGGGCTCGTCCGGGGCGGGTGGCACGCCGCGCATCGACTCTCCCTGCTCGCGCATCAGGGCACGTGTCTGGCGGACCAGCGAGACCAGCCCGCCGACCAGCCCGAGCAGGGCGAAGACGAGGAACAGCCAGGGTTTGGTGCCGAGCAGCCAGTCGAACCCGTACCCGATCGCGGCCCCGCCGAGCACCGCGAACGCGACGTTCGAGGCAACGGCGCCGAGCTGCATCATCTGCTGGCTGAACCGCGGCGCCGGGGGGCGTGTGTGGTGCCGGCGGAGGTCCGAGACGCTCGGCCCGGAGCGGAGCACCTCTGGCATGTCGGGCGTCTTGCGGGCGTGCATCGCTCAGCCCATGAGGGTCCGGGTGGCGTAGGCGCGGGCGTGCTTGACCGCGTCGCGGAGCTTCGAGGGGTCGGACCCGGCGCCCTGGGCCTGGTTGGGGCGTCCGCCGCCCTTGCCGCCGACGATGGGGGCGGTCTCGCGGATCCAGTCGCCGGCCTTGAGCCCGCGCTTGACCAGCTCGTCGGGGACGCTGGCGAGCATGGCGACCCTGCCCTCGTCGATGCTGAAGAGGAAGACGGCCGAGCCGGGGTGGTTGTCGTGGATGGTCTGGGCGGCGGCGGCGAGGGCCTCGCGGTCGCCGGCGAGATCGTCGATCGAGGCGACCACGACGTGGTCGAGCGACGCCTTGGCCGAGTTGGCGATGTTGCGGGCCAGCTCGACTGCCCTCGCCCGCAGCTCCTTCGCGGCCCCCTTCTGGGCGGCCTTGAGCTTCTCGACCAGCCCGGCGGCGAGTTGACGCAGTTCCTCCTTGCGCCAGATCGGCATGGTGAGCTGGTCGATCTCGCCCGAGATCGCGGGGACCTCCTCGGCGAGGGCGGCGGCGTCGAGCGTGTCGGCGGCGGTGATCCGTGCGGCCACCTGGTCGGCGGCGGCGTGGGCGGCCTCGGCAGCGGTCCCGGTCAACGCCTCCACCCGCCGGATCCCCTTGGCGATGCCGGTCTCGTGGACGAGGGCGAAGTGCCGGGCCTGGCCGCCCGTGCCGAGGTGCGTGCCCCCGCAGAACTCGACGCTCAGCTCGCGCCACGCCGGGTTGGCGGGGCTGGCAAGCAGATCCTCGACCGGCTGACCGACGCAGACGACGCGGACGGGGTCGGGGTAGGCCTCGCCGAAGACGGCCCGGACGCCGTTGATCTGCCGCGCCTCCGCGAGCGGCGCCATCGCGGTGTAGACGGTCAGATCCTGCTCGATCTGGCGGGCGACGATCTGCTCGACCTGCTTCGCCTCGTCGGGCGTGACCGGCTTGCTGTGCGAGAAGTCGAAGCGCAGGCGCTCGGGCTCGACCAGCGAGCCCTTCTGCTCGACCCCCTCGCCGAGCACCGTGCGCAGCCCGAGGTTGAGCATGTGGGTCGCAGTGTGGTTGGCCATGGTGGGGTTGCGTCGGCGGGTGTCGAGCTTGACGAGCACGCCGTCGCCGACGCGCAGCTCGCCGCCCTGGACGGTGCCGGTGTGCAGGACGTATTCGCCGAACGCGCGGACGTCCTCGACGCGGAAGGTGGTCTCGGGCTTGCTGTCGCGGTGGTCGGTGGTGTCGGTGATGGTGGCGTGGTCGGCGACCTGCCCGCCCGCCTCGGCGTAGCAGCAGGTGCGGTCGAGCACGACGCCGACGGGCTTGAGGGCGCGCGACATGCCGCCGGCGTGCTGATCGAACGAGTGTCCGTTCCAGATGGCACGGACGGTGGCGCGGACCATCTCGGAGGTGTACTTGGGCGAGTCGTCGGTGCCGGCGATGTTCATGCCGCGGAGCCGGACGATCGCGTCGGCGTCGAGGGTCAGCGCGTCGGTGCTCTTGCTCTTGCCGCCCTGGCGCGAGCGTTCTTTTTGCTCGGCCATGCACTTCTCGTAGCCGGCGACGTCAACGGAGAGCCCGCGTTCCTCGGCCATGAGCTGCGTGAGGTCGAGTGGGAAGCCGTAGGTGTCGTAGAGCTGGAAAGCGAGATCGCCGGGGATTATCGGTGATCGCTTAAGAAGCCGCTTGACGACTTCCGGTCCGAAGTTGCGGAATTCAAGTTCCTGAACTGGCTCTTCTTCACCTTTGCGATAGAAGGAGAACTTACTTTCATCGACAACGTAAAGGGGTGTTGGAAAGGTGCTTCGCTTATCAAGCTCGCCGAGTAACCAGGGAGCAAAGGAGTACTCACCACCCACCGCGAGCATAATCTGCTCGTCGACGGGATTCTCCCGCTGTTCTGCCCAGTACTGACGAGCGATCGCATCGCCGGCAATAGACGTGAACAGCTTGATTCCGCGGTCCAGCGTGCGCCCGAAGCTCTCCTCTTCCTCGCGGATGATCTTGCGGACGCGTTCGGGTCGTGCGCGCAGCTCGGGGAACGCCTCGCCCATGTGCTCGACGATCACCGGCACGAGGTCGGCGAGGAAGCCGGTCCTGGCGCCGAGCATCTGCCGCCCGAAGCGCACGCCGCGACGCAGGATGCGGCGCAGCACGTAGCCGCGCCCCTCATTGCTCGGGGTCGCGCCGTCGGTGATGGCGAAGGTGAGCGTCCGCGCGTGGTCGGCCACGACGCGGTAGGCCGTGTCCACCCCGTCGGCGTCTGCGGCGCCCAGCTTGCCCTTGTACCCGCGTGCGCCCGTCGAGCGTTCGATGGCGGCGAAGATCGGCGTGAACAGGTCGGTGTCGTAGTTCGACCTCGTGTTCTGGAGCACACTGGTGAGGCGCTCGAGCCCCATGCCGGTGTCCACGTGCTTGGCGGGGAGGTTCTTGAGCGTCCCGTCCGCCTGCCGGTCGAACTGGATGAACACGAGGTTCCAGATCTCGATGACGTTGGCATCGTCGGTGTTGACGAAGGCGGCGGCGTTGCGCCCGCCGACGCGGTCGTAGTGGATCTCGGAGCACGGGCCGCACGGGCCGGTCTCGCCCATCTCCCAGAAGTTGTCCTTGCTGTCGCCGGGGAGGACGCGCTCGGGCGGGAGGTGGCGCAGCCAGTGCTCGCGTGCCTCGTCGTCGGGTTCGAGCCCCGAGGGTTCGTCGCCCTCGAAATAGGTCGCGTAGAGGCGGTCGGCGGGGATCCGGTAGACCTCGGTGAGCAGCTCCCACGCCCAGTCGATCGCTTCTTTCTTGAAGTAGTCACCGAACGACCAGTTGCCGAGCATCTCGAAGAAGGTGTGGTGGTAGGTGTCCTTGCCGACGTCCTCGAGGTCGTTGTGCTTGCCGCCGGCGCGGATGCACTTCTGCGAGTTGGCCGCGGCGCGGAGTTTGCCGAAATCGGTGCCCGGGTCGGCCTGCCCGAGGAAGAGGGGCTTGAACTGGTTCATCCCGGCGTTGGTGAACAGCAGCGTGGGATCGTCGATGGGGACGACGGGGGAACTGGGCCAGAAGGTGTGGTCGCCCTTCTCGCGGAAGAAGTCGATGAACGACCGGCGGACATCGGCACTGGAGCGTCTGGGGATGACGGGCGTGGTATCGAACGGGTCGGTCATCGTTCGCTATCCTAGCGGGCGTATAGGGTGGCTTGTGCCGGGCGGGCCCGGGTCAGAGTCAGGGAGCGGAGCGTGAACCACTTCGACCTGTGCGTGATCGGGAGCGGGCCGGCGGGGCAGAAGGCGGCGATCCAGGCGGCCAAGCTCGACAAGCGCGTCTGCGTGGTCGAGGCGCGCGACAACGTGGGCGGGTGCGCGATCAACACCGGGACGATCCCGTCGAAGGCGCTGCGCGAGGCGATCCTGAGGCTGGGCGGGCACCGCGAGGCCACGCCCACCAGCCGCGACTTCTTCGACGCACGCAACAAGGCGTTCACCGGGCTGCTCGACGCGTGCCGGCAGGTGATCGACGCCGAGGTGCGGATGGTCGGCGGGCATTTCGTCACCAACGGGATCGAGGTGATCCACGGTCGGGCGAGCTTCACGGACGAGAAGACGGTGGAGGCTGCCGGCGACGCGGGCACGCGGGCGGTGAGCGCCGACCACTTCATGATCGCCGTCGGCTCGTCCCCCGCCAAGCCCGAGAGCGTCCCGTTCGACGACCAGAACATCATCACGTCGGACGAGCTGATCCGCATGCCCTACCTGCCGCACACCATGATCGTGGTGGGGGGCGGGGTGATCGGGACCGAGTACGCGTCGATGCTCACCGCGCTCGGCGTCCGCGTCACGCTGATCGAGGGGCGCGACACCCTGCTCGACTTCGTGGACAGCGAGATCGCCCAGGCGCTGATGTACCACCTGCGCCAGTCGGGGACGACGCTGCGCTTCGGCGAGAAGGTGACGCGGATCGAGGCGATCGAGCCGCCGATAGACGCGCGCAGCGTCAACGACACGATGGCCCAGGCGACGCTCGAGAGCGGCAAGACCCTGCGCGCCGACGCGCTGCTCTACTGCATCGGGCGCCAGGGCGCGACCGAGGGGCTGAACCTCGGGGCCGCCGGGATCGAGACCGACAAGCGCGGGCGCATCCCCGTCAACGACCGCTACCAGACGAAGTCGCCGCACATCTACGCCGCCGGTGACGTGATCGGCTTCCCGGCGCTGGCCTCGACGAGCATGGAGCAGGGGCGCGTCGCGGCGTGCCACATGTTCGGGCGCCCGGTCGACTCGGTGCCCGAGCTGCTTCCCTACGGCATCTACGCGATCCCCGAGATCTCGATGGTCGGGTGGACCGAGGAACGCCTGACCGCCGAGGGCATCCCGTTCGAGAGCGGCATCGCTCAGTACCGCGAGACGGCCCGTGGTCAGCTGCTCGGCGACGACACGGGGATGCTCAAGCTGCTCATCCACCAGGACTCTCACGTGATCATGGGCGTCCACGCGATCGGCACCGGGGCGACCGAGCTGATCCACATCGGGCAGTGCGTCATCGCCCACAAGGCGACCGTCGAGTTCCTCGTGGACTCGGTGTTCAACTACCCGACGCTGGCCGAGTGCTACAAGATCGCGGCGCTCAACGGGCTCAACCGGATCAAGGGGAATTGAGTGAAGTTCCGGGACGATCCGATGTCAGGTGAGATCGAGAATCTCGACCGGTACAACACACCCGCTGAGTGGATCAAAAACGAGAAATTCCCCAGCCCGGGGGATGCATGGACAGAACGCACCAGTCAGTGGCGCGCACTGCGGATCATCCATGCACGGAATGAACTGCTGCTGCGGCACCTGAAAGGGCTGACTGGAGAAGCCCGAGAGCTACTCGACCGAAGTGAGCACCCCGCGTTCGTGCCCCGTGGTGATCACGCATTCGCCGAACGCTGCGCACAGCGTCTCCACGTAAGAGTCGGTGCCAGCGAGTTGGTTGCGGGCGTGAAGACCGTCAGTTACCACGCCGACCTCACGGTGCTCGTCGTGTGGCTCACTCGATTGCCGACCCTCGAAGAGTGGCGGACACTCGCCGTTCCCTGGCCGTTCGAGGGATTCCGTGTGTATTACGCAGTTCAGGCAGAGGGGGAGGAATCGGTCGTTCCCGTTCGGGAGGTGTGGGAGTTCGATCTGGATCGCTACTACAGCGGAACCAACTCCCGACGGCGTCTGGCAGCCCTGACCCGCGGACTGATTCCGATGCTCGGAAAGCCAATCGGGCGCGGGTGACAGACGACGCTCCGGTTGCGGAGGGCACTTGGTCGGGTACGCTTTGGCCATGGCCAAGCGGGCGAAGAAACCGGTCGAGGTCGAGGCGTCGCAGGGGGCGTCGCTGCACCCCGCACCGCTCGGGCTCGCCGACGTGCTCGGGCAGGAGCGGGCGGTCGAGACGCTCCAGTCGGCCATGCGGAGCGAGCGGGTCCACCACGCGTGGGTCTTCCACGGGCCGGCCGGGGTCGGGAAGTTCACCACCGCCCTCGCCTTCGCGGCTGCGCTGCTCGACCCGACCACCGCCCCGGATCTGACCGGGCGCCTCGCCCCTGACCCGGACAGCCGGGTGCAGGGGCTGCTGCGGTCGGGGGCGCACCCGGACCTGCACGTGGTGGTCAAGGAGCTGGCGCGGTTCAGCGACGACCGGGCGACCCGCGAGCGCAAGCTCATCTCGATCCCGCTCGAGGTCGTCCGCGGGCACCTGATCGACCCGGCCTACCTCGCCTCGACCATGCCCGGCGGGGCGGCGGCGAAGGTCTTTGTGGTGGACGAGGCCCATCTGCTCAACACGCCGACCCAGAACGCCCTGCTCAAGACGCTCGAGGAGCCGCCCGACCGCACGGTGATCATCCTCGTGACCGACTCGGAGGAGCGGCTGCTGCCGACGATCCGGAGCCGCTCGCAGCGGGTGGCGTTCGGGACGCTCGACAACGGGTCGATGCGCGAGTGGCTGAAGGGTGCGGAGCTGGGGATCGACCCCGAGCGGACCGACTGGCTGCTGGGGTACGCGGGCGGCTCGCCGGGGGCGCTGGTGCGGGCTCTCGACGCGGGGCTGGAGGAGTGGCACGAGCGGCTCGCACCGCTGCTGGCGCGGGCGGCGAAGGGGACCTACGCGCCCGACTTGGGTCCGGCGATCGCCGAGCTGATCGACGAGCGCGCGACCGCGGCTGCCGAGGCGGACAAGGGCGTGAGCAAGGACGCGGCGAAGAAGGCGGCGGCGGCCGACATGTTCCGCCTCATCGCCCGCCAGCTCCGCGAGCGTCTGCGCCACGAGCCCGGGGCCGCCCTGGCCGAGATCGAGGCGCTGCACGAGGCCGAGCGCGCGTTGAACGCTGCCGTTCAATTGCCGTTCGTCGCCGAGCAGCTCAGCGAACGTCTCGCTGCGTGTGGCGCAATGGGCAATGGGCAATAGGCAATGGGGGAGCACCAACTTCTCAAAGCCGAAGTCGGTGGCACGCCTCAGGCCTGGACGCTGAAGCCGCCGGAGTCGCCGGGGCTCTTGGCCGCTTCGGCCCGCTCCTCGGACAGCTTGTCCATCAGCAGCACCCACGTCTCGCGCTCGTACTCGAGCAGCTCGATGACGCGGTCGAGGCGTTGCGGCTCCTTGCGGAACCCGGCCACGGTCAGCTCCTGGAAGATGAACCCGTAGACCGTGCGGACGCGCTCGCACAGCTGCGGGTCCACGTCGTCGCGGACGTTGGTCATCAGCTCGATAACGATCGAGCGGCAGCTGGTCACACCCTCGAACGCCGCCTCGAAGTCCCTGGCGGCGAGCCCGTCGCGCCCCTGGCGGGCGAACTTGATCGCCCCGTCCAGGAGCATGAGGCGCAGCTCCTCGGGGCTGGCGGTCATGACCTTGGTCTTGAGGTAGGCGTTGGCGGTCGCGGGTGTCACGAGCGGACTATCGGCCCACCGGGCGGGGGGCTTGAGCGGGGGGCTACCCGTTGAGCCCGAGTCCGGATAGCGCGGACTGCTGTGTCTGGATTTGCGCGATCGCCTGCTCCATCGCCAGGAACTGACGCTGGAGGACCTCGCGGCGGGCCTGGAGGCGGACATCGAGGGCGTCGATCCTGTCCTGCTGATCCTTGATCTGGTCGTCGATGGTGCGGTTACGCTGGGTGAGGATGCCGTCGATGGAGTTGACGTAGCCCTTGACGAGCTCCTCGATCTTGCCGGGCACGCCCAGGGCGCTGAACTCGTCGTCCACGAACCCGCCGGAGACGAACACGCCCGGGCTGACCTCCTGCTTCCCCTTGTTGTCCGCGAGGTCGCGCTTCTCGAACAGGTCGGCGACGGCCTGCGGATCCTCGGCGAGCGCCCCGCGGAAGCGGTCATGGTCGAACTCGAGCTGCCCGCTGGACCCGACGCGCACCCCCACCTCGTTGAGCGACGTGTACTGCCCGTCGAGGTTGTCGCCCGACCCGAGGATCATGTTGAACAGGGTCTGGCGCAGCCCGATCACGGTCGAGTCGCCGAGCAGGGACCCTTTCTGCTTGGTCTCGGTGTCGTACTTCGTCTGCTCGTCGATGCGCGTGATGACCGCGTTGAACGCATCGACGAAGCCCTGGACGGCCGTCTCGATCGTCTCGGTGTCGGTGGCGACGTGGAGCTCGACCGGGTCGGAGGTGGTGCCCTTGAGGTCGATCGTCACGCCGGTGATCACCTGGTCGAGCGTGTTGGTCGAGCTCTGGAGCAGCACGCCCTTGGCCGGGTCGCTCGAGCCGAAGAAGACGCGTGCGTCCTGCCCGCGGTCGAGCGTCTCGACACCGAGGTTGAAGCCCTGGGTGTCGAGGGTGAAGCGCCCGGCCGTCCCGCTCCGCCGGCTGACCATGCTCAGGCGGTAGGGGGTCGAGCTGGACTGGTCGTTGATGACGGAGACGGACACGCCCGCGTCGGACTGGTTGATCTTGTCGGCGATGTCGTCGAGCGTGTCGGACACCTCGAACTCGACGGTCGTTTCGTACGAGCCGTCGATGTAGTTGTCGGCGTCGGTGCCGGACGCCTCGCCCGCCAGGCGCAGGTTCTTGGCAACCGAGCCCTCGGTGTCCTCGACCTTGATCGCCAGGGTGCCGGCGGGATCGCCTCCGGTGTCCTCCTCGATCACGACCCCGTCGCCGGTGTCGTTGACGCGGGCGTGGACCTTCAGCCCGGAGGCCGAGGTCTGCCCGTTGATCTGGGCGATCAGCGCGGCCACGGTCTTGACGTTGTCGCCGATGTTGACCACGTGCGAGGCGCCGAGCCCGTCGGTGATCCGGAACTTGCCGGTGCCGATGCCCTCCCCGTTGTTGAGATCGCCCAGGCGCGTCGCCCCGGTGACGTAAGCGTGCTGGAGGCTGGTGCCGAGGACTGTGTCGTCCGCCACCCCCGTTGCGCCGGTGTCGATGCCCAGGTCGTTGGCGCTGGAGCCGGTGACGATCAGGTTCGACGAGCCGCCGCTGGTGTCGGTGACGAGCAGCCCGGTGCCGGCCTCGTTGAGCGAGACGGTGATGCCGGCGCCGGCGGTCTCGGCGTCGGCGTTGATCTGCGCCAGCACTGCGCTGATCGTCGTCAGACCGCTGATGTCGCTTGTAAACCCGGTACCGTTGCGGTCGGTAAAGTCGATCGTGCCGTCGCCGCCCAGCCCCGCGCCGCCGTTGAGGTTCGAGACCAGCGTAGTGTTGAGCCCGGCGAGGATCCGTGTGCCGTCACGCGTCGTCCCGCTAACCGAGAGCAGTCCGAGGTCGGCGGCGGTCGTGCTCGGGCTGGAGAGCGACTCGTTCTCGCCGACGGTGATCGACCATCCGCTATGCCCGCCGTCGTCGATCCGCAACCCCGTCCCCGTCGAATCGACCTCGGCGGTGAGGTCGGCGAAGCCCGCGTCGCTCAGTGCCGCGTTGATGCGGTCGATGACGGTGCCGACGGTCGTGGCGGCCGCCTCGATCTCGGTCGTTTCGTCATCGACGGTCTCGTAGACCGGCCCGATGTTGACCTTCACGTCGGTGTCGCCCGAGCCGTCGTTGACGGTAACGACGAGGTCGTAGCGCGTGGTGCTGAACTCGTCGTTGGAGTAGACGCCGTTGCCGTCGTTGAGGACCGACAGGGCGGTGTCGGTGCTGAGGCGGTAGACCTGCGAGCCGGTGAGGACTTCGCCCGAGCCGCTGGTCGAGCTGGCGCCGGCGATGCCGAGGGTGGTGGCGGTGTTCGAGCCGCTCGCATCGGCAACGGTGAACGCCTGACCCGAGCTGAGGACGATCGACCCGTCCTGCACCGAGGCGGTGACGCCGGATCCCGACCCGTTGATCTCGTCGATCACCTCGTCCACGGTGGCGGCGGTCGAGACATCGACGGTGAACGTGCTCGACCCGACGGCGATGGAGAACTCGCCGCGTTCGATGCCCTGCCCGCCGTTGAGGTCGGCCAGCTTGATCTCGCGGTCGAGCCGCCCGGCTGAGCCCTCGAAGACAAACGAGCCGGCGTTCAGGGCGGTCGAGTCGCGGTCGGCGAACCCGCGGCTGAGCAGCTGACGCGTCGAGACCAGGCGGTCGACGATGAACGAGTAGGTGCCCTCGGAGGCGCCGACGCCGGCCGAGGCGGTCAGGGCGCCCTCGTTCGAGCTGGACGCGCTCTTTGAGCTGAAGGTCTTCTGGGTGCGGAAGGCAGAGGCGGAGGTCTGGAGGGCGCTGAGGCGGCTGTTGATGTCCAGGTACGCGCTCTGGATTATCTGGAGGTTGAGGATGCGCTGCTGCATCTGGGTCTTGGGACGGCTGTCGATCGCGATGAGCTGGTCGATGAGCCCCGCGGTGTCGATGCCGCTGAAGATCCCGGTCCCGGTGGTGATGCCGCTCATGACCTCCCCCTGGTGCGCCGCAGCCCGGTCAGCGGGGGCGCGAGCCCGACGGCGCGACCGTCGCGCACGCTCGGCCGATCGAGCCCGGCGCGGCGCAGGATCAGCGCGTCCCGCGCCCACCCGGCGAGGACCGAGTCGTACATGCGCTTGGCGCGCAGATCGGGCTTGACGGCGGCGTCTTGCATCGCACAGCTCCGGGCGGGCCGATCGGTCCGGCACGCCGCGGCGGTCCAACCGCAACGGGCGTGCCCGGCCCGTCGGCAAGATCGGCCGGATCGGCCCTCGCCTTGGGCCCGACTCGGGACCGCCGGGCGGACGCTCGGCCTCGTCCGATAACATGACAATCTGGATCCGGCAGCGCGAACCGCCGATCTGCCACGGGTCGTACCCTTGCTGCCGTGAACCAGCCTCCCCTCTCCAGACCGGTCCGCCTTGTCGTCGGGTTCGCCTCGGCGGTGGGGTTGGTGTCGGCGCTGGGGGGGATGGGTGTGGCGGTCTTCGCGATCACACCGCCCGCGTGGATGATGCTTGGTTTCGAGGTGGTCAGCGTGGTGGCGGCGGTGTTCGGGATCGGGGTGGCGCTCGGGCGGTTCGCCGACGGGCCGGCCCTGGCGCTGCTGTGTGTCGCCGGGGCGTGGGGCGGCGGCACGCTGTTCGGTCGTCTCACCGCGATCGAGCACCCGGGGCTGCGGGCGCTCGCGACCGACCCGTGGATCTTGGGGCGGGGCGTGCTGAGCGCTGTGGTGCTCGCGGCGGGCGGCTACGCCGTGCTCATGCGAGACCCTCGCTCGTGGCGTGTCCTGATCCGGGGTGTGGTCCTCGGAGGGTTGGCGCTGGCGATCGTCGTCGGCGGGTGGGCGATGCGCGGTTCGGCGTTGCTGCGGCCGGCGACCGGCCCGCTCGAGGTCCTGCGGATCGTCATGCTCTTCGTGGCGGCGCTGGTCGTGGGGGGGCTGTTCAGCGTCGGGATCCACCTGGTGATCCGCGCGTTCGAGTTGGGACGCGCTGAAACCGACAAGGGCGGGTCCGGAACTACGGCGTAGAGGGGCGAAGGGGGGGTGTATGACCACGGTCATCCTCTCGGTTCTGATCGCGGTGCTGGCGGGGGCGCTGGTGTGGGCGCTGCTGCGCGGGCGCGGGTCGGCGTCGCCTCAGCGTGTGCGCGTCGAGGTGATCGCCGAGCGTGTGCGCTCGGTCGGCAAGCTGGTCGGGCTCGAGGTGTGCGCCAAGGAGATCGCAACGGCCACCAAGGGCTGGAGCTGGCTGCCCCCGCTCGTGCTCAGCCAGGCGCGCCTGGCGATGATCTTCCACTTCGAGAAGCAGTACTGGGTGGACCTGGCGTCGGTCGGTCGGGGCGACGTGACCGACCTCGGCGATGGGCGCTTCCGCCTTCGCGTGCCGCCGGTCCGCGGCGAGCTGCGCCTCATCGACGTCACGCCGTACGACATCCAGGACGGGCGCGTCCTCGGGCTGCTCGACGTGATCCAGATGGACGCGACGACGCAGAAGGGGCTGATGGACAAGGCCCAGGCGCAGGCCGCCGAGCTCTACCGCGCCAACGACGAGCGTTACCTCGGCGAGGCGCGCGCGAGCGTCGAGCGTCAACTCGCCTCGCTGCTCCTGCTCTTCGGCTGCGCGGTCGAGATCGAGTGGGGCGACAGCGCCGCCGACGAGCCCGCGGCTCCCGAGAAACCCGTCAGTACCGCGCGGACGGTGCTCCTGGCGTAGGGCTCACTTCGCCGGCAGCAGCACGCTGCGCATCACGAACCCGTCGTCGGTCGAGCGCATCTCCCAGATCTGGTCGCCGATGTATTGAAGGATGACGTCGGCGTCGGGGATCTTGTCGAGAAAGGCGGGCTCATCGCCGAACTGATCGGCCATGATCTCCTCGACCAGCGCGTCGTCGAGTCCGGCCAGTGCGGCGCGGCTCAACTCCTCTCGGTGCTCGAGCGCCCAGAGCGAGTAGCGCACGGCGCGGTCGGAGTCGGCATAGCCCTGGTACATCCCCCGCCCGGTGATGTGCTCGGCGGCCCGGAGGAACTGCTCTTCGGACGCCAGGCGCGGGCCGGAGGGGTCGGCGGCGGCGCGCAGCGCGTCCTCGACCGCCTCGGGCGGCCCGAAGAACGCGTGACCGGCGCCGATGCCGACGCTGAACGCATCGCCCTCGGCGTCGAAGACCTGGGAGCCCTCGAACTCGCGTGCGGTGATGCCGAACTGCGGGCCCATCACGGTCAGGATGTTCGACGCCGCCAGCTCGTCACCCAGCTCGATGGCGTAAAGCGGCGTCTGGCTGTCGGCGCTGAACGGGGTGGTGTAGCGCGTCACAAGGCTCACCCCCGGGCCCATGACCTGGAACAACGGGCCGAGCTGCTGTTCGGCCGGCGCGAGGAACTGTTCGGCGAACCCGCGATGGTCTTCCGGCAACGCCGCGATCACCTGGTGCGCCAGCGGGAACACGCCCTTGAAGTCGAACAGCAGCGAGTGGATCTCGGCGGTGTCCGGGCCGGCGAACGCCGGCGGCTCGTACCCGTCACGCTCGTGATCGAACAACGCCACGAGCCCGCGCTTCTCGGGGATGAGCGCGCTGAATACCAGCTCGACCAGCGCGCCGTCGGTGTCGATGCGGAACGACGCCCCGGCCGCACGGATGTCGGTGATCCCGAGCACGTCGAGGATCGCCTTGAAGTCGATCCCACTGTCCGCGTCCCTGAGAGGCAGGAACGCGTCGAGCAGCAGCTCCGGGCGCAGGTACACGTACCCCTCGACCCCGTCGGGGTGCTGGTCGAGCAGGTCGAGCAGCGTCTCGTCGTCGGCGAGGGCCTCGGCGTGCCCCTCGGACACATCGATCGCGGCCTCGAGCATCTCCTTCTCGCCGCTCACCACCAGCACGTCGCCGAGCCACGTGAAGTCCACCTCGTCCTTGAGCGACGAGAACGGCATCTCCGGCTCTTCCCACTCATCGATGGGCTCGTCCTCATCCGCTTCGGGATGAACAAACGTCACGCTGACGATCGTTGCGTCGCCGTAGTCCTCCCTGTCAACCTCGATCATCTCGTCGTCGAGCGCCTTGTCGATGACCTCGTCGAGAATCTGTCTGGCGTCATCGGCCCGCTCGGCGTACCCCGCGCACGCGACGAAACGCTCCTCGGGCGTCTCGCCCTCCTCGCCCGGCTCCGACCACATCGCCAGCCCGACCGTGCCCCGCGGCATGAAGTGTTCTGTCACGAGCGAGCGCAGCGTCAGGTCCTCGCCCTCGAACGCGTCGAGATCGCGCAGCCACGCGAGGCGGTCCTCGCCGTCGGCGGTCATGTCGGACTCGGCCTCTTTGAGTACCGCTTCGACGAACGCCTGCGTCTGTGGGTGATCCCACAGCGCGCCGAGGTCGGAGCCCTTGAACGCGTCCCACGTGCCCGCGAGGTCGGGGACGTTGACCACCAGCCACGGGCCGGGCGGGGCCAGCGTCTCGATGCTCAGGTCGTCGGCCTGTGCGTGGGTGACGGCGATGGCGCAGAGCGCTGCGCCGAAGAGCGGTGTGCGGTTCATGTCGGCTCCTGCTTCGGCGCCGCGGGGGGCGCGCTCACTCGGGATCGGCGGTGTCGTCGTCGAGCTGCGGGGGCGGCCCGAAGCGGAGCCGCTCCGGCGGCTCGCCGTAGTTGTACCCCGAGTTGGGGTTCTCCTTGTCGTAGGCGAAGGCGTCGCGGTTGTTGATGAAATCGCGCACGTAACGAGCGGGGATCGCGAACCCGAGCCCCTCGCCGAACGGGATCTTCATGTTGGTGACCCCGATCACCTCGCCGTAGCGGTTGAACAGCGGGCCGCCCGAGTTGCCCGGGTTGATCTGCGCGGTCGTCTGGATGAAGGTCAGCCCCTCGAAGCTGCGCTGCGTCGTGGCGATCACGCCGGTCGAGAGCGTCCGCTCGAGCCCGAGCGGCGCGCCGATCGCGAAGACCTCCTGCCCGGCCGTCAGGTCCTGCACGCCCTGGATCGGAACGGTCGGGAACGGTTCGCCGTCGGGGTGCTTGAGCTTGATCAGCGCCAGATCGACGTGGTTGTTGACGGCGATGATCTCGACGTCGTCGATGAGCAAGCGGCGCAGCTCGTGCTCGCCGCGCTCGAACACCGTGCAGCGGATGTTGGTCTCGCCCTGGATGACGTGGGCGTTGGTGATCGCGTACCCGTCTGGGTGGATGATGAAGCCCGAGCCGAGCCCGCGCGGGGTCGAGACCTTGATCACCGCCTCGCCCACGCGCCGCGCCTCATCCTCCGGCTCGCGGTCCACCAGCGTCTTGGCGGTGTGGTAGAGGCTCTCCTCGGCGTCGTCGCCGGCGGGCGGCGCCTCGCGGCGCACGATCGACTCGATCTGGTCTCGCGGGATCTCGATGACGGTGAAGCCGGCGTCGAGCCAGACGGTCTGCTTGTTCTCCTTGAGGATCGGGCCGACCAGGACTCGTCCGTCGCCGAGGCGGACCTCGTCGCCGGCGGGGGGCTGGTCGCCCGCCGCGGCCGTGCACGCCAACGCTACCAACGCCGCCAGGATCAACCTCGTCATGGGAACCCTCCCTTTCGCGTCGGGGCTCTCGCGTCGGGGCCCGTCCGCCCGTGTAGAGTGTACCGAAGCGGGGCGGCGTCGGTTCGCCCGCCCGAGAAAGGGAGCACCCATGACACGCCCCGTCCTCGCACTCGCGCTGGCCTCGGCCCCGGCACTCGCTCAGACCGGCGAGGGGATCGCGCCGTTCTTCGGCTTCGGCGAGCCGCGCATCATCGTCGTGGACGAGGGGTGTGGTCCGGCGATCACGGGCGACGTCAACGCCGACGGGCTGCCCGACGTGATCGTCGCCAACAACCGCAAGAGTCGGATCGAGGTGTACGAACTGCGTGCCGAGCCGCGCACCGACGCCGAGCTCGAGCGCGACGCCAAACCCAACGAGCTGGCCCCCAGCCGCTGGTACGACCGCCGCTACGTCAGTGTCCGGTACCGCGTCGGGGCGTTGCGTGCGCTCGACGCGAACGGCGACGGTTGGCTCGACCTGCTCTTCGCCGCCGCCGACCCGCAGGAGCTCGTTCTGCTCGTGCAGGACGAGGACGGGTTGTTCGAGATCGGGTCGCGCCGGCGCGTAAAGGGGCTCGGGGCTTCGCCGGTCGGGCTCGAGATCGGCGACGTCGTCGGCGACGATCGCCCCGAGGCGATCGGCACGATCGAGGGCGAGGTCTACGTCTTCCCCATCACCGAGGACGGGCTCATCGGCGCGCCCGAACCCGTCGGCGGCAACGACGTCTTCGCCCTGTTCGTCGAGGATTTCAACGGCGACGGGATGGAGGACGTGCTGGGTGTCTCTCCCGACGATCCGGCGCCGCTGCGCCTCTGGCTCCAGCGTGAGGATGGCGCGGGCGCCGGAGGCGTGCTCCCCGCCGAGCTGCGCTTCGAGATGCCCCCGCTGACCGAGGCCGAACCCATCCGCTTCCCAGACCGCGCCGCCGCCTCGATCGCGGTCATCGAGCGGCAGAGCCAGCGGATGCTCTTCTACGACCTGAGCACCGAGGAGGCGCTGGTCGCGTCGGAGGGCGGGGTCGAGCGCGATGTCCAGGCCGAGGTCCGCCCCTTCGTGGATGGGTCGAACAAGGACCGCTCGCTGGCGGTGACCGACGCGAACGGCGACGGGATGCCCGACCTGGTCGCGACCGACGACGAGCACAACGCGATCGCGTTGTACCTCCAGCAGGAGGGGCTGGGGCTGGGACCGGCCGTGCAGTTCCCGACCTTCAAGCAGCCCGACGCGATCGCGGTGGGGCGGTGGGGCGAGATCGATCAGACGCTGTTCGTCATGAGTGGTGAGGAGAAGACAGTCGGGATCGCACCGATCGATCGTGGGCACATCGGGTTCCCGGAGCCGCTGAGCCTCGCGACGCCGGGCGCCGAGCCGGTGGCGATGGCGTACGTCGAGATCGACGGGACGCCGACGCTCGCGGTGGTGGTCAAGAAGCGTCGCGAGCACACGCTCGAGCTGCACCAGCCCTTGGAGGGCGGGTCGTCGGTGACGACGGTGGAGCTGAAGGACGTGTCGCGTCCGCCGCGCACGGTGCTGGCGGCCGACGCCGACCGCGACGATCACACCGACCTGATGCTGCTGACGCCGAACGAGCCGATGATCCTGGTGCGTGGGGCCGAGGGCGCGCTGCCGACGCAGGTGTTGCAGAAGGACGACATGCCGCAGTTCGGGCTGGTGCAGGCGGCCGGGCCGGACAACACGGTGCTGGCCGACATCGATGACGACGGCGTGCCGGAGCTGGTCATCGCCGACGCGAACTTCGTGCGCGCCTGCGTCTACGACACGAAGCTCGGGTGGCGCGTGGTCGAGCAGGTCAACGTGCCCGACGCCGGGACGAAGCTCGCGGGGCTGACGGTGCTCGACGCCGGTCGCCTCGTCGCGTCCGACTCGGGCGGCGGGCGCCTGCTCGTCATCGGGCGCGACACGATCGGCGACCTCGCCGTGCTCGATCGCATCCACCTGCTCGGGTTCTCCGTCGGCGCGATCCGCGCCGGCGCGTTCGGCGGCGACGGGCAGCCCGGCGTGCTCTGCCTCGGCGACGAGAGCTTCGCACTGGTCCGCCTCGGCGGGCAGCGCGCCGCCCTCCACCAGTTCGCCGTCTGGCGCTCCGACGACGAGGACCGCGTCGAACACGAGATCGAGGTCGGCGATATCAACGCCGATGGGTACGTCGATCTGGTCGTCCTCGACGCCGGCGAACAGATGTGCGAGTTCTTCACCTTCAGCGCCAAGCGCCGCCTGTTCTTCGCCACCGAGTTCAAGGTCTTCGAGTCGCGCCTGTTCCACCGCGGGAACGACCGCGAGTACGAGCCGTCGGCCGCCGTGGTCGCCGACCTTACCGGCGACGGGTACGACGACGTCATGCTCACCGTCCACGACCGCCTGATCATCTACCCGCAGGAGACGGAGTAAAGCGGCAATCGGCGTTCGTGGTTCGGCATTCGATTCAGAACGAATGCCGGATGCCGATTGCCGAACAACGACTTACGTCGCGCTCGGGTGCCACACGGTCTTCATGTCCACCAGCGGCTCGATCGACCACGGGCTCTCGAGGTCGTCCGAGTTCCAGTCGGGGTCGTCGAGGACGTAGACGCGCTTCATGTTCTCGGCCGAGCCGTGGCGCAGCGTCGCCCGCTGCTCGTCGCTGACCCCGGCCGCGACGACCGCGTCGATCTCGCGGTGGGTGGCGAAGTGCTCGATCAGCTCGTCCCGGTGCCCGGTGAGGATGTTGACCACGCCCGCGGGCACGTCGCTGGTGGCGCACGCCTCGGCGAAGACCGCGGCGGGGACGGGGTT
>Ga0210086_1000761_pt1 | contig 17678 bp, 16 predicted proteins | sample China_Galinas_PW_3_FD_184867 | JGI IMG/M metagenome (GOLD analysis project Ga0210086, IMG submission 184867) | Wetland microbial communities from San Francisco Bay, California, USA, that impact long-term carbon sequestration - China_Galinas_PWB_D2... | ecosystem: Environmental > Aquatic > Marine...
GAAATGAGTGCTTAACCATGAGCTGCCGCGATTCCCCTTAGTCCGCTTGACCTTTGCCAACCGCCAATACCAGCATGTCAACTTGATCGCCTTGTTGGGCGACGTAGGGGGCGCCTTCATTCGCGCTACCGATGATCTTTCCGTCACCGCGCTCCGCGCCTACCCCACCATCATTTTTATATTCGGCTAAAGCGAGGCGCTGCGATGTTCGCATTAACACGCGTTATGCGACACTCGCTGTCGCTTCGCTTTACTATCATATTTTTTCCGCATTTTCTATGATGGTTATGAATGGGTTTTCGTCAATCCGCTCAGGTTATTTTCGTCATTCTCAATTGCTGTGAATCAGGCGACTCCTATGATCGCGCAACTAAAATTCGACACCCTAATGGGGTGGTTATTTACACCTGTGAGGCGCCTAATTCCATATCGCATAAATAAATCCCTTTGCTATCAATTGGCCGTCCATATTTAGGCCCCCTAATGGTTTAACCTAAACGCACCTACTTGGTGAGTTGCTCACATGCATCTAATGTGTACTCCATTTTCACCCAAGTTTGATACCCGCTATCCGGACATGCCCGCCGGGGGATACGGTGCTCCGGATCTGTCTATTCAAGACCCAGGCACATCAATCGTGCCGTATTCTTGATTGCGCGGCAACAGTGTTCTAGTATCAACCAATCGCACATCCAGACCTGAACATCTGCCAAGGAAAGGCGCCATGTCATGTCAAGGGAATCGCATGCTCAAGCTCCACGCTTGTTGGACCGTGTTCGCGACAAACTGCGCATCAAGCACTATAGCATCCGTACGGAAGAAGCCTATATCGACTGGATCAGGCGTTTTATCCGTTTTCACGGCGTGCGACATCCTGCCGGGATGGGCGCGCAGGAAGTGGAGGCCTTCCTCACCCATCTAGCGGTTGCGGGCCGGGTCGCTGCTTCGACGCAGAACCAGGCCAAATGCGCCATTCTGTTTTTGTATCGTCAGGACCTGGAAATCGAGCTGCCCTGGTTGGAAAACATTGTTCAGGCCAAGGTGCCCAGGCGTTTGCCGGTGGTGCTTACCCGCACGGAAGTGGCGGCGCTGTTGAGCCGGCTGCGTGGCGTGCACTGGCTGATGGCGGGCTTGTTGTACGGCAGCGGAATGCGGGTGATGGAGTGCATTCGCTTGCGCGTTAAAGATGTGGAGTTTTCCAAACGCGAGATCATCATCCGCGACGGCAAGGGTTTTAAAGACCGCATAACGATGCTGCCGGGCTCGGTGGCCGAACCGCTACAGGCCCATTTGATTGGTGTACGCGCGCTGCATGAAGAGGATCTTCGCGCCGGCTACGGAGCCGTCTATCTGCCCTATGCCCTGGAACGAAAATATCCCAATGCGGCGCGGGAGTGGGGCTGGCAATACATATTTCCCTCCACCAAGCTGTCGGTGGACCCGCGCAGCGGCGTGACGCGGCGTCATCACCTCGACGAGAAGGGCATACAACGCGCAATACGCCAGGCGGCGCGCGCCTCTGGCGTGGTCAAGCCAGCCTCGCCTCACACCCTGCGCCATTCATTCGCGACCCAGTTATTGGAATCGGGCTACGATATCCGCACCATTCAGGAATTGCTGGGGCATAAGGACGTCAGCACCACGCAGATCTATACCCATGTCTTAAACCGCGGCGGGCGCGGGGTAATGAGTCCGCTGGATGTCTGTTAGTTTTTCATGTACCCCGCCAAAGCGCTTACAAAACCGGCACTCCATACAAGGAACTTCCGATCAATTCGTTTTTTGTCGCTTCGACCCAAGGGATTTTTGAGTTATGGCGGAATCCTTGGTATCTCGCTGATTACATGAGATTGGTGGTTTAAGATTTCTCGCTTGCGCTCGAAATGACACGTCTTGATATGGGGTCACTCCGGCGCGAGCCTGAGCGCGGCCCGGACGTGATGATTCTGCGCGTCCCATGCAGCGAATCCCCCGGCTGAAAGCCCGGCCCTAAACCGCTATAATCCCCCCTCCCCCAACGCAGCGGATATCCCATGAGCAACCTGCTCGCCCAGGAAACCAGTCCCTATTTATTGCAGCACGCCGACAATCCGGTGGCGTGGCGACCGTGGAATGCGGCGGCCCTGGAGGAGGCGCGGCGCGACGACAAGCCGATAATGCTCTCCATCGGCTATTCCGCCTGCCACTGGTGCCATGTCATGGCCCACGAGTCCTTCGAGGACCCGGCCACGGCGGCGGTGATGAACGACTTGTTCGTCAACATCAAGGTCGACCGGGAAGAGCGCCCCGATCTGGATAAGATCTATCAACTCGCCCATCAGATTCTCACCGGGCGCGGCGGAGGTTGGCCCTTGACGGTATTTCTCACGCCGCATGACCTGGTGCCCTATTTCGCCGGCACCTATTTTCCCAAGTCGCCGCGCTACGGCATGCCGTCCTTCACCGAGGTGCTGCAGCAGGTGGCCGACTTTTATCGCCATCAGCGCGCGGACATCACCGAACAGCACGGCCGCCTGCTGCAGATCCTGCAGCAGATCGGCGCCACCGCACCCGACGCCTCGCCCTTCGATGCGGTGCCCTTGGACGTGGCGCGAAATCAACTGGCCACCAGTTATGACAGCGTGAACGGCGGCTTCGGCAGTGCGCCCAAGTTTCCCCATCCCACCCACATCGAGCGCCTGCTGCACCATTGGGCCACCACGGCCGTGGCGGGCAACCCGGATCACGGCGCGCTGGATATGGCGCGCACCACGCTGATCAAGATGGCCGACGGCGGCATCTACGATCAGCTGGGCGGCGGCTTTTGCCGCTACTCGGTGGACGAGCAGTGGATGATCCCGCACTTTGAAAAGATGCTCTACGACAACGGCCCGCTGCTGGCCCTTACCGCCCAGGCCTGGCAGATCAGCGGCGATGAGCTGTTCCGGCGCGTGGCCGGCGAGACCGCCGAGTGGGTGATGCGCGAGATGCAGTCGCCGGAGGGCGGCTACTACGCCACCCTGGATGCGGACTCGGAAGGCGAGGAAGGCAAATTCTACGCCTGGACCCGGGAAGAAATACGATCGATCGTGGATGAAGAAGACTTTGCGCTGTTCGCGCGCCGCTACGGTCTGGACAGTACCCCCAATTTTGAACACCGCTGGCATCTGCATGTCTTCCATGACCTCAGCGAGTTGGCCCAGGAGTTTTCCATCTCCGTGGATGCGGTGCAGGAACGCCTCGACGGCGTACGCCGCCTGTTGTTCGATATCCGCCAGGAGCGGGTGCACCCCGGGCGCGACGAGAAGATCATCACCAGCTGGAACGGGCTGATGATCAAGGGCATGGCCGTCGCCGGCGCCATACTCGACGCGCCGGCCTATCTGGCCTCGGCGGAACGGGCCATGGATTTCATCCGCAGCAATCTCTGGCATGACGGCCGCTTGCGCGCGGTGTACAAAGACGGCCGGGCGCGCTTCCCCGCCTATCTCGATGATTACGTGTTTCTCATGGACGGCATCCTCGCCCTGCTGCAGGCGCGCTGGCGCGACGGCGATCTGGAATTCGCCGTGGAACTGGCCGAGGCGATACTCGCCCACTTCCAGGATCAGCATAACGGCGGCTTCTTTTTCACCGCCGACGATCACGAGCAGTTGATCCATCGCCCCAAACCCCTCACCGACGAGGCCACGCCCTCCGGCAACGGCATCGCCGCCACGGTCCTGGGCCGCCTGGGCCATATCCTGGGCGAGAGCCGCTATCTGGATGCGGCGGAACGCACCCTGCGCGCCGCGTGGAGCGCGGTGACCAATCTGCCCTACGCCCACGATGCCCTGCTGTCGGCATTGGAAGATCAGCTCTATCCGCCGCAACTCATCGTGCTGCGCGGCGAGCCGATCGCCCTCAAGGCATGGCAGGCGCGCCTCAACTATCATTACGCGCCGCGGCGCATCGCCCTCGCCATCCCCAATGACGCCACCGAACTGCGCGGCATCCTGGCGCATTGCATACCACGCGGCGAGGTCTGCGCCTATGTGTGCAGCGGCACCAGTTGTTCCGCGCCCATCGACGCACTGGATGAATTGGAAAGCCATCTTATTGGAAGCGAGGTAAGTGTTTAATGCGGTATATGACGGAGCATCACATTAGCGATAAAAGAACATTCCTTTTCCCTTCGGGACTTATCCCCTATAGGGTAGAAAACCAGAATGAGAGGATAGTAAATCCTCGTATTTATCCCCCTCACCCTAATTATTCCCGCCGGGGCGCACTAAAACAGTGTGCGCCCGTTCGGCGGAAAAAAGGTCCAGTGGACCTTTTCCTTATTCCACCTCACCTCCCAAAGGGAGAGGGGATTAAGAGTGAACTGCGATCGAGGCAACATACATCCCACACGAACATGCTACACAACCTCACTATGCGGATTTTGTCGGTGCTCTTGATCTGTTTGCTCATGGCGGTAAGCCATATCGCGTCTGCCGCAGGCGAATCTTTATCCCCCTGGCAGCAAACCTCGCCGCTGCTGTCGCCGCGCTCGGGTGCCGGAATCGTCGAGGTCAACAGCCTCATCTACGCCATCGGCGGCATCGACGGCGTGCGTTTCCTGAGCACCAGCGAGTACAGCGCCATCCACGGCGACGGCTCCCTGAGTGACTGGCAGCCGGGCGGCGCCCTCAACGAGAAGCGGGCCTTCTTCGGCGTCGCGGCGCATAAGGGCTTTATCTATGCGGTGGGCGGCGGCAACGGCCCCAGCGGCCATCACCTGCTGCGCAGCGTGGAACGCGCCGCCATCCGCGCCGACGGCAGCCTCGGTCCCTGGAGCAAAGAAACCGAGTTGCTGAATTTTCCGCGGCGCTGCGCCAAGGTGGTGGCGGAGGGTGATTATCTGTACGCCATCGGCGGCTTCGGCGGCACCTTGTTCGATTCCGTGGAACGGGCGCGCTTCAATGCCGATGGCAGCCTCGGCCCCTGGCGATTGGTGGACAACAAGCTCACCATGCCCCGCTACATCCATGCGGTCGCGGAGACCAAGGATAAGCTGTACATCCTCGGCGGCCACGCCCAGCAGGGCGGCAACGGTGAGGCCGCCGCCGAATTCGCCAAGTTGGACGGTAAACGGGACATTGGGGCGTGGCATGCCACCGCCGCCATGCAGCAGGGCCGTTACGCCCTGGCCGCCGCGACCCACGGCGACGCGCTCTACGCCCTGGGCGGCATGAACGGCGCCACGTATCTGGATGTGATCGAAGAGAGCCGCATCAAGGCCGACGGCGCGCTGAGCGCCTGGCGCAGGATCGCGCCGCTGCCCGCGCCGCTGGCCGACTTCGGTACGATCGTGCACGGCGATTGGCTGTATGTGATCGGCGGCACCAATCCGCAGGGCTATTTCGACAATGTGTTCATCACCCGCATCGATAAAGATGGCGCCTTGACCTCGCCCGCCATCGCCGATGCGGCCGCCGATGACGAGACCATGCAGCCCGCCACCCGCGTGGAGCTGCCCAATCACGGCACGGTGCTCAAGGCCATAGACGGCGGTATCTATATCTATCTGCAGGTGCACACCGACACCGGCTCGGAATGGCTGGCCGCCTCCCATCAGGATATTCACCCCGGCAACCGCATCCGCTACAGCGACGGCATCTGGATGCACGACTTCTACAGCAAGCACCTGCGGCGCCGCTTCGAGGCCATCCGCTTCGTGGGGAATCTGGAGAAGACTTCGGCGCCTTAATGGGCGTCTTTCCCGGATTGCGCAAGCCATGCCAAGGCAAACCGGCGCAGGTCAAAAAAACAAGATTTCTCACTGCGTTCGAAATGACACGACAGCGATTTTCTTGAAACGTTGTCATTTCGACCAACGGGAGAAATCTTGTGCCACGACGCCCGCAATGATATGAGTGACTATAGCTTACTCATAAGCCTGGAGATTCCTCGCCGCGCTCGAAATGACACGGGTTTGTGCGCCTTAACCGGAAACTGTCATTTCGAACGCAGTGAGAAATCTTAAAAGCTGAGGGCAATCCCCCATGCTTATGTCGGTTTGACTGGTGTTGATTAAGATTTCTCGCTCTACTCGAAATGACAATGCACGGGAAGCCGTGCCGCCTGCTCAATCGCGAAAATTATTGTATTGCAGCGGCAATTCCAGCTTCTCTTTGCGCAGCATGGCGATGACTTCCTGCAGATCGTCGCGCTTCTTGCCCGTCACCCGCACCTTGTCGCCCTGAATGGCGGCCTGCACCTTGAGTTTGGCGTCCTTGATGCGCTTGACGATGTCCCTGGCCAGGGCGCCGCTCAGTCCCTGGCGCAGGATCACCGTCTGCCGCGCCTGGTTGAGGGCGATCTCCGGATCCTTGACCTCAAGGCAGCCGATGTCCACGCCGCGGCGTGCCAGTTTATCCTTCAAGATATCCAGCATCTGCTTGAGCTGAAAATCCACCTGGGCCGACATATTGATCACCGCCTCGTTGCGTTCGAACTTGGCCTCGCTGCCCTTGAAATCAAAGCGGGTGGTGACTTCGCGGTTGGCTTGATCCACGGCGTTGGTCACCTCATGCATGTCCACTTCCGAGACCACATCGAATGAAGGCATAATCGCTTCCCTTTTACCAAGTTGATCAATCCGCGCTGCCGTTTAGTAGCGACTGAGGCCCGCGGCTCCAAGCATGCCCATAGTGTAACGTATCAGGCATCCGGGCGGCAGTTAGCGGCGGCGCGGCCTATACTTGCAACAGTGTCGGCGCTGCTGAGCCATACAACCGTTCCCTCTTCGCGGCGCACAGGAGGACAGCATGAGCAATCAAATCGTGTGGGTGGACATTCCCGTCGACGATCTCGATCGCGCCGTCAAATTCTATTCGGCGCTGCTGGGCGAGGACGTGATCAAGCAAGCATCTGCGGGCTTCACCCTCGGCCTGCTGCCCCACGCCGATACCCATGTCTCCGGCTGCCTGGTCACATCACAGGACAAGCGCCCGTCGCAACAGGGGCCGTTGATTTATCTCAACGTCGACGGCCGCATGGATGCCGCTGTCAGTGCCGTGGCCGCCCACGGCGGCACGGCACTGCAAGGCAAGCATCAGATCGGCGCCCACGGTTTCAGGGCCATCGTCCTGGATTCCGAAGGCAACAAGATCGCCTTGCATTCCGTTCAAGCCTGACGGTGCGTTGTAAATCAGCACGAAGCACTGTTTCTTAGCCATGGAGATCCGCCGTGAGTAAACGCATCACCATCATCCAAGGACACCCTGACCCTGGCGGCAGACATTTCGGGCATGTGCTGGGAGAAGCCTATGGACAAGGGGCGACCGCGGCCGGCCACGAAATCAAACGCATCGCCGTGGCGGAACTCGATTTTCCCCTGCTGCGCACTAAGGAGGAATGGGAGGACGGCGAGCCGCCGCCCGCGGTGCGCGCATGCCAGGAGGCCATCGCCTGGGCCGATCATCTATCCTTTATGGCATGGGCACCATGCCGGCGCTGGTAAAGGCGTTTTTCGAACAGGTGCTGCGTCCCGGCTTTGCCATCGACAAGAGCACGCCGGGCAAGGAGTGGACTAAACGGCTCAAGGACAAATCCGCCCGCGTCGTGGTCACCATGGGCATGCCGGCGTTCTTTTATCGCTGGTATTTTCGCGCCCACAGCCTGAAGAGCCTGGAACGCAATATCCTCTCCATCTGCGGCATCGGCCCCGTCAGGACCACCATCATCGGCATGGTCGAGGACAGCAGCCCCGCCAAGCATCAGGCCTGGCGGGACAAGCTGCGGGCGCTGGGCGCTTTGGCGCGCTAAAGCTATGGGAATGATCTGATTTACCTGTAGAAGTTTGTACTGAACTCCGCCCCGAATCAGCCGTTACAAAAGGAGACCGGCGACGCACCAGCGCCCCGGACCAGCATTACCCTCTCAGTCAAGGAACTCACGCCGTGGATGCACATGAAGGTCTTAAATTCACCATAGCCGCTTTGCTGTTGATCTCGCGCCTGGGCGATATCGGTTCGACATATCTGGCCTCGCCCAAGCTGGAGCTGGAATCCAACTCGGTGATTCGCCGCTTTAGATGGCCCTTCGCCGTGTTGACTATCCTGGTGTTCATCGTTCCCTATTGGGACATCGGCTCGGGGATAGTGTTAATGGTCGCGTCGCTGCTGGTGGCTGCTTCCAACAGCAGCAAGATCTGGCTGATCCGCGCGATGGGTGAAACCGAATACTACGCGCTGATGGTGCGCATGGCGGCCCGCGCCAAACCGGTCCCCAGTCTCATCTACAGTTTGATGCCGGCGCTGTTCATGAGCATACTCGGAGAAACGGTGATGTATCTTTATCCAAGTGAACATACCGATCTCGGTTATCATGTGGGACTGGGCATTCTCGGGTATGCGCTGGTCGTCGCCTTTTACGGTCCGACCACTTTTCTGCGTTACCGCAAGGCGAGTCAGGTTCAGCAGGCTTAGACAGAGGAAACGTTTGCATGTGGGATGTACGCTATAACGATACCGAATATGTGTACGGAACCGCGCCTAATGAGTTTCTGGAAAGCGTCGCAGATCAAATACCCAGGGGCAAGGTACTCAGTCTTGCGGAAGGCGAGGGTCGCAATGCCGTCTATCTGGCCGAGCTGGGCTGCAAGGTGTTGGGCGTCGATGCCTCGGCGGTGGGCCTGAGCAAGGCGCAACGGCTGGCGGAAGAGCGCGGCATCACCATCGAGACCCGGGTGGCCGATCTCGCCGATTTCAACATCGAACCCAACAGCTGGGATGCCATCGTCTCCATCTTCTGCCATCTGCCCTCCGGCATCCGCAGCAGCGTGCACCACAAGGTCGTCGCCGGACTGCGCACCGGCGGCGTGTTCGTTCTGGAGGCCTATACCCCGACGCAACTCAAACTCAAGACCGGCGGACCGCCCACCGCCGACATGCTGATGACCCTGAACCTGCTGCGGACCGAGCTGGCGGGCCTGCGCTTCATCCATGCGCGGGAACTGGAGCGGGATGTCATCGAAGGCAAGTTCCACACCGGGCGGGGCGCCGTGGTGCAGGTGGTGGCGGTCAAAGACTAGTTTCCCGCAAAGTTATGCTGTCAGCGGCATAATCAAGCGCACCGTTCCCGCCTTCTTCTTACCTGTCATTACGAGCACGGCGAGCAATCCGAACATTGAGGTGGCTGGAAGCACTTTCAGTCGCCCTCACCGCCAAGATTTGTCGTCGTGCTCAAAATGACATGGAACCGGTTATTTGGTATTCGGCTCGGCGTATACGCCATACCCTGCTGCTCAACAATCTTAAGCCGCGCCGTATTGCGTCGGCAGCGTGCACCCAATTATATTCTGTGTAGCCGGACTGGCCGCCGGGGTATCGCGGGCGATGCAGTCAACAATCAATGAGGTCAGGGTATGCACAAGCGCTGGTTGCTGGTGGGGTGTCTCGTGTTGCTGGCGAGTTGCCAGACCCTGGACAAGGCCATGAAGACGGCCGACTCGGCGATGGATGCCGTCAACACCGGCACCATGAAGAACCTTGCTCAGATCGCCACCAGCGACAAACCCTCCGCCACCCTCAAACAGGAGGCCAAGCAACGCGCCGAATATTATAAGACTCATCCCCAGGCGGTGAGAGACGACATACGCGCCGTCAAGCGCGACTTCGACAAACTCATGAGCTTCCTGCAAGGCAATGTCAGCAAGACCTGGGGCGGCCAGGAAGTCAAAGTCCCGACCCGCACCACTTATGTCAAATACACCCAGAATTATATGAGCCGCGCGGTGGTGGACTTCGACGCCGGCGAGGTGATGGTGGAGACCCTGGACGACAAGCATCCCGACGCCAGCCTGCGCAATGCCATCGTCACCACCCTGCTCACCCCCGACGACCCGCGCTCCGTGGATCTGTTCAGCGACAAGGCCGTCACCCTGTCCGGGGACAAGGAGCCCTATCTCAAGGGTCTGGTCGTCGACAAACACGGCCGCAGCATCGATACCCCCGCCGCCGCCGAGGCCTTCGCCAAGGTCCTCGCAGACGGGGAAGCCAGGCAGCGCAGCGTCGACGTCAACGGCGTACGCAAGAACGCCCTCTACGTCAAGATTGCCATGATCGGCAACTTCAGCAATCAACAGGCGCAGAAATATCGAACGGTGGTGGCAAAATACGCGGCGCAGTACAACATCAGCCCCAGCCTGGTGTACGCGGTGATCCGCACCGAGAGCAATTTCAATCCCTACGCGGTGAGCGGGGCACCCGCCTACGGCCTGATGCAGCTGGTGCCCACCAGCGGCGGGCGCGACGCCTACCGCAAGGTCAAGGGTTCCGACCAGATCCCCAGCAAGGAATATCTGTTCGACGCCAACAACAACATCGAACTCGGCACCGCCTACCTCAATGTCCTAGCCTACAACCAGCTGCGGGCCGTCCAGAACGAGGTGTCGCGGGAATACTGCGTGATTTCCGCCTACAACACCGGCACCGGCAATGTGCTGAAGGTGTTCTCCGGCAAACGCGACGAGGCCACGGCAGTTATCAATCGCAGCGGACCGGCGACGGTGTATCAAAAGCTGCGCAGCGACCTGCCCTATCAGGAAACCCGCGACTACCTGAAAAAGGTGGTGGATTACCGCAAACAGTTCGTCAATGCGCCTTGAACTCAGCCACCGTGCCGCGCGCTGAGTAGGCACGCCTTCCGCTTATCCGCAAAAAGGCCGAAAATAGCCCACTGCTGTTCACCCCAGGAGTCACCTCTCCTTTTATGAAATCCTCCCCGCCGGTTCGCCGCTATGCTGAAGATCCCGTCGTCGACTGTTCTTTGCATCACTCGGTACGGGATGCGGCGGCCTATGCGGTAATGACCGGCGGCGGCGAAACCTATTTTTCCGCCTTTGCCATCTTCCTCAAGGCCACCACCACCCAGGTGGCCTTGCTGGCCTCGTTGCCATCCCTGCTCGGCTCCTTCGCTCAGTTGTTTTCGGCGTGGTGGGGCCACCGCAGCGGCATGCGCAAGGCTCTCATCATGCGCGGCGTCTACCTGCAGGCCGCCATGTGGTTGCCCTTGATGTTGTTGCCCATGCTGTTCCCCGCCCATGCGGTCACACTGCTGATCGCCTGCATCATTCTCTATTACGCCGCCGGCAACCTGGCCATACCGCAATGGAGCAGCATGATCGGCGAACTGGTACCGGAGCGCACCCGCGGCCATTTCTTCGCGCTGCGCACGCGACTGGCCAACGTCATGTCGTTCATCGCCCTGATCCTGGCCGGGGTGACCTTGAATTACTTCGACGGCAGCGGTGCGACCCTGATCGGTTATTTGGTTATTTTCAGTATCGCCGCCGTGGCGCGGCTGATCTCCGCCTATCATCTGCGGCAAATGGTCGATCCGCCGCGCAGCGGGGCGGCCTTTGCATTTCCTTCCAGCGGTGAGCTACTGCGCCGGGCGCGGCATTCCTCTTTTGCCCGTTTTTCACTGTTCTTCGCCGCCATGCAGTTCTCGGTGGCCATCGCCTCGCCGTTCTTCACCCTGTACATGCTGCGCGATCTGCATTTCACTTATCTGATGTTCATGTCCAACACCGCCGCCTCGGTGCTGATGCAATTCCTGACCCTGAACATGTGGGGACGGATCAGCGACCGCTTCGGTAACCGTCTGATCCTAGCCACCACCGGCTTGATCATTCCCTTTCTGCCGACCTTGTGGCTGGTATCGGGCAACTATTGGTATCTGCTCGGGGTGCAGGCGGTGGCGGGTTTGGCGTGGGCCGGCTTCAGCCTCAGCGCCGGCAACTTCGTCTACGATCTGGTACCCAGTCCCAAGCGCGCTACCTACGTGGCCTATCACAATGTGCTGATGAGCATCGGTGTGTTCTGCGGGGCGCTGCTCGGCGGCTGGCTCGGGCAGGCCCTGCCCACTCACCTCAACCTGGGCGGCATGACGCTGTCATGGCGTAGCGCACTGCTGGGCGTGTTCCTCGTCTCCGGGATGGCGCGGCTGCTCATCGCCCTGGTCTTCATCCCCCACCTGCGCGAAGTGCGGGAGGTACCGCCCATGTCAACCAGCGGCCTGATCTTCCGCGTCTCCGGCTTTCACGCCCTGGCGGGGCTGATCTTCGATATGGTGCTGCCGCGCCGCCGGCAGCGGGGGGCCAATGAATCGCTGGATGGCGATGATCTTAATAAACGCGGCTGAGTTGTCCTGAATAATTTTGCAGCGTAAGGGCGCGGAGTTTAACTCTATCCTGAGAAATCGATACTACTCATACCGTCATGCCGGCGGATAAAAGCCGGTATCCGGAAAATGAAGCGTGTCATTGCCTGTGAATTTCCGGACACCGGACGATTGTGAGTTTAAAGCGCGTAACCGAAGTTCTCCTTGAAGCGGGCATCGAACTCGTCGCGGGTGAAGCGATAGTTCTGCGTACCGTGGGTCTCGATCTTGATGGCGCCCATCAAGCTGGCGATGCGGCCGGTGGTCTCCCAGTCCATGTCGTTCATCAAACCGTAGAGCAGCCCGGCGCGAAAGGCGTCGCCGCAGCCGGTGGGGTCCAGGACCCGCAGCGGCGCGGCGGCGGGGATCTCGATGCGATGTTCCTTTACGTAGACGTGCGCGCCATCGCCGCCCAGGGTAACGATCAAACCTTCCACCTGTTCCGCGATTTCGTGGGGCGAAAGTCCGGTGCGCTCCTGTAACACCTGCGCTTCATAGTCGTTGACCGTGACCCAGGTGGCCTGCTCGATGAAGTTTTTGAAGTCGTCACCGTCGAACATGGGCATACCCTGGCCGGGGTCGAAGATGAACGGGATCTTGGCCTCCGCGAACTGGGCGGCGTGCTTGAGCATGCCGTCGCGCCCGTCGGGCGATACGATGCCGATGGCTACGCCCTTGGCATCCGCGATGTCGTTTTCATCGGCTGACTCCATGGCGCCGGGATGAAAGGCGGTGATCTGGTTATCATCGATATCGGTGGTGATGTAGGCCTGGGCGGTATAGGACTCATCGATAGCCTTGATGTGGGTCATGGGGATATGGTGACTCTGCAGCCATTCGGCATAGGCGTCGAAATCCTCGCCCACCGTCGCCATGGGCAGCGGTTTGCCGCCCAGCATCTTCAGACCGAAGGCGATGTTGCCGGCGCAGCCGCCGAATTCGCGGCGCATCTCCGGCACCAGGAAGGAGACATTGAGGATATGCACCTTGTCGGCGAGGATGTGATTTTTGAACTTGCCCTTGAACAACATGATGGTATCAAAGGCCATGGAACCGCAGATCAACGCTGACATAAATCGTCTCCGTAATTATTTAACAAGCAGGCAATCAAAAAAAGTATTTCATCCGTCATTCCGGCGCATACCCTGAAGGGCACAAGGGCCGGAATCCAGGGCCTTTTAAGTATCTGGGCACCGGCATCCGCCGGGGTGACGATTTAACTGGGAATGTCATAACAACTCATAGCTCAAAGCACGTGCCTCACCTAGTGAGCAACACCAAGGCCCATACTACGACAACGTTGATGAGCGCGACGAACACCGCCGCGGATCCCAGATCCTTGGCGGCCTTGGACAGCTCATGCAGCCCGTCGCCGAAGCGGTCCACCACCGCCTCCAGCGCCGAATTGAGCAGCTCCACCACCAGCACCAGCAGCAGCGCACCCATCATCACCGCGCGTTCCATGCCGCTGTGACCCAGATACCAGGCCAGCGGCGCCAGCACGATCACCAGCAACAGTTCCTGGCGAAAAGCGGACTCCTTGCGCCACGCCCACGCCAAGCCTGCGAAAGAATAGTGGGCGGCGCACAGCAGACGCTTGAGCCCAGTGTTTCCGGGTTTGCCCATGAATAAAGTACCGAAGCTAACCGGCAGTGGCTTGCCAGACGAGGTCCAGCTCACGCGCGGCACGCACGTCGTCGAGCCGCTTCACCGGCAAACTGTGCGGCGCATTGCGCACCGTATCCGGCTCGCGCTCCGCCTCGCGTTGAATCGCTTCCATGGCGGCGACAAAACCGTCCAGGCTTTCCTTGGCCTCGGTCTCGGTGGGTTCGATAAGCAGACACTCCGGCACCAGCAAGGGGAAATAGGTGGTGGGGGCATGAAAACCGAAATCCAAGAGGCGCTTGGCGAAGTCCATGGCGGTGACCTCCAGTTCCTTGGCCTGGGGCTTGAGGGTCACGATAAATTCATGGGTGGCGCGCCGTTTGGGGAACGCCAGTTTGAAACCGCGCTGCGCCAACTGCACCATGAGGTAATTGGCATTCAAGGTGGCGAAATCGGCGACCCGCTCCATGCCTTCGCGGCCCAGCATGCGCGCATAGATATAGGCGCGCAGTAACACCCCGGCATTACCCATGAAGGCGGACAGGCGACCGATGGTTTGCGGACAGTCTTGTTCCGTGAGCCAGCGGTAGGCCTTGCCGTCATACTCCACCCGCGGCACCGGCAGAAACGGCAGCAGGCGTTCGCTCACCGCCACCGGTCCGGCGCCGGGACCGCCGCCGCCGTGGGGCGTGGAGAAGGTTTTGTGCAGATTCAAATGCACTACGTCGAAACCCATGTCGCCCGGCTTCACCTTGCCGAGAATGGCGTTGAGATTGGCACCGTCGTAGTAGAGCAGGCCGCCGGCGTTGTGCACGATCTTGGCGATCTCGACGATGCGCCGCTCGAACACCCCGAGGGTGGAAGGATTGGTGAGCATGATACCGGCGGTACGGGGACCGACCGCGGCGCGCAGCGCCTCCAGGTCCACGTCGCCCTGATCATCGGTGGGGATCTCCCGCACCGTGTAACCGCACATCACCGCCGTGGCGGGGTTGGTGCCGTGGGCGGCGTCGGGCACCAGAATCTCGCTGCGCGCGGCATCGCCGCGACCCTCGTGATAGGCGCGGATCATGGCCACACCGGCGAACTCCCCCTGCGCCCCGGCCATGGGCGTCAGCGACACGCCGCGCATACCGGTCACGTCCTTGAGCATCTCCTGCAGCTCATAGAGACAGGCGAGATAACCCTGGCTCAGCGCCACCGGACTCAAGGGATGACGATTGCGCAAGCCCGGCAACAAGGCCAGGCTGTTGCAGGCCCGCGGGTTGTACTTCATGGTGCAGGAACCCAGAGGATAAAAATGGGTGTCGATGGAGAAATTTTTCTGCGACAGCCGGGTGTAATGCCGCACCGCCTGCAGCTCCGAAACCTCCGGCAACAACGGCCGCCGCGTGCGCCGCAAGTTATCCGGTATGCCGCCGGTGTCCTCAAGCGCCTTGGGCGCCTGACCGTAGGCGCGGCGTCCCGCGCGGGAATGTTCAAATATCAACATGTGATTCACCTAGAGTTAAAAATCTCACCGCAAAGACGCGGAGGACGCAAAGTAAAATACGGGATCATTTAGATAATGATACTTTGCGCTCTTTGCGTCTTTGCGGTTTATTCCATATCTATAATGCCGCCAGAGCCCGATCGTAATTGGGTTCCTGGGCGATCTCCGGTACCAGTTCCGTGTACATCACCTTATCGTATTCGTCGACCACTACCACCGCCCGCGCCGTGATCCCGGCCAGGGGGCCGTCCTGGATCAACACCCCATAGTCCTTGGCGAAGTTGCGCGACCGCATCATGGACAAGGTGGTCACGTTGTCTATGCCCTCGGCGGCGCAGAAACGCCCCTGGGCGAAGGGCAGGTCGGCGGAAACGGTGAGCACCACCAGGTCATCGCGACCCTTGGCGTATTCGTTGAATTTCTTGGTGGAGGTGGCACACACCGAGGTATCCAGACTGGGAACGATGTTCAGGATCTTTTTCTTGCCTTTGTAAGTGGAAAGCTGCACATCGGCGAGATCCTTGGTCACCAGATTGAAGTCCGGCGCCGCACTGCCTACCGCAGGCAGCTCGCCATTGGTCTGTATCGCATTACCTTGAAGCGTAATCGTAGCCATTGCCATCTCCTTTCAGGGAGTAATGAAAAGACTCATCCTTTTATTATTTATTAGGGAAGGTCTGAACAATTCTTTATGACGTCATTCCGGCGCATACCCCGAAGGGCACAAGCGCCGGAATCCAGAAACCCCCTGAATTATAGGCACTGGATTCCGGGTCTCCGCTACGCCCGGAATGACGAATCAATCAGATCTTCCTTAGTATAGCCCCAAGCCGCTCTGCATAGTCCTGGAGGTCGGCCTCGGTCTTGGTCTCGGTGGCGCATATCAGCAGCGCCGTACCCAGTTCCGGATAATCGTCCTGCAGACTATAACCGCCCACGATACCGTGGGCCGCCAGTTCATCGAGCACTGCCGACAGCGGCGCATCGATGCGCAGTACCGCCTCGTGAAAGATCGGACGGTTGAACACCGGCGCGACACCCGGCAAGGCGCTGAGCTTTTCCACCAGGCGCCGGGTATTGGCATGACTGGCCGCCGCCACCCGTTCCAGTCCATCCGCGCCCAGCATCGCCATGTGAATGGTGGCGGCGGTGACCGCCAAGCCCTGGTTGGTGCAGATATTGGAAGTGGCCTTGGAACGGCGGATATGCTGTTCGCGGGCCTGCAAGGTCAGGGTGAAACCCGGCCGGCCGTCGCGGTCCACGGTGCGACCGACGATGCGGCCCGGCATCTGCCGCACCCAATCCTGCTTGCAGCACATGAAGCCGAAATACGGTCCGCCCGAAGACAAGGGCACACCCAGAGGCTGGCCTTCGCCGCACACGATGTCCGCCCCGGCCTGGCCCCACTCCCCCGGCGGCTTCAACAAGGCCAGGGCAACGGGGTTGACCACGCCGATCACCAGCATCCCCTGGGCGTGCGCCCAGTCGGTGAGAGCATCCACCTCTTCCAGCACGCCGAAAAAATTCGGCTGCGGAATGACCAGCGCCGCGAAATCCTCGCCGTTAAATTTGCTCAAGGACTCCGCAACGGTATGGCCCTCTTCGGTGCCATACGGCAGCTCCTCCAGTTCGATGCCTTGATTGTGGACGATGGCATGGACCACCTTGCGGTAAACGGGGTGTACGGTGGCCGGCATGAGAATGCGTTTGGATTTGGAACGGCGGTTGGCGCGCACCGCCATCAACACCGCCTCGGCCAGGGCGGAGGCACCGTCGTACAAGGAGGCATTGGACACCGCCATGGCGGTGAGACCGGCCATCATGGTCTGGTATTCGTAGAGCACCTGCAAGGTACCCTGGCTGGCCTCGGCCTGATACGGCGTGTACGCGGTATAAAACTCACCGCGGGTGGTGATCTCCCAGACCGCGGCCGGAATGTGATGCTCATAGGCGCCGGCACCGGCGAAACACAGGGCATGCTCATCCTGGGCCGCGCGCGCCGCCATCAAGCGCGCGATCTCCATCTCGGCCAGGCCGGCGGGGACCTGCTTGAGCGAGCTGCGCAACTCGGCGGGAATTTCGTCAAACAAGTCCTCGATGCCGGCTGCATCGACGGCGGCCAGCATATCGCGGACTTCCTGCTCAGTATGTGGAATGAAAGGCATAAAAAATCCTAAATAGCTGTCAGCTGTCAGCCGAACGCTGAGAGCTATAAATCAATGTTCTTCGCTGTCGATCAGTGCCTGGTAGGCATCCGCATCCATCAATGCATCCACGTCGGCGGCGGCGGCGGGCTTGATGCGCATCATCCAGCCTTCGCCGTAAGGCTCTTTATTGACCAATTCCGGACTGTCGCTGATGGCCTCATTCACCGCCACCACTTCCCCGGAGATGGGGCTGTAGACATCGG
>Ga0210086_1000762_pt1 | contig 17664 bp, 18 predicted proteins | sample China_Galinas_PW_3_FD_184867 | JGI IMG/M metagenome (GOLD analysis project Ga0210086, IMG submission 184867) | Wetland microbial communities from San Francisco Bay, California, USA, that impact long-term carbon sequestration - China_Galinas_PWB_D2... | ecosystem: Environmental > Aquatic > Marine...
GCAAATACCCTTAAGGGCACAAGAGCCGTGGCCCAGGCTCTTGAAAGACATGGATTCCGGCTTCCGCCGGAATGACGTAATTGGAATCGATCAGAGCTTTCCTAAATAACTATGCAGTCTTAGGTTATATGAAACCGATATTCGCAAGCGGCGCAGCTGACGCTTTATCATGTCGCCCTGGCAAAATGTTTAACGACAACATCATGGTAGCGGGCAAAAGGGTTACAATAGCGTGGTTTCAATGCAGGGATCGCTGGAGGCAGCATGCTGTTAGGCATACTGAACTTCTCATGAGCGAGAGAGCACCCCATGACTGAGTATGCCTTATTGCTGGTCAGCACCGTCCTGGTGAACAACTTCGTGCTGGTGAAGTTTCTCGGGCTGTGCCCCTTCATGGGCGTCTCGCGCAAACTGGAGACCGCCACCGGCATGGCGCTGGCCACCACCTTCGTGCTGACCCTGTCATCGGTATCCAGTTACCTCGCCAACCAATACCTGCTGGCGCCTCTGCACCTGGAATACCTGCGCACCATCACCTTCATCCTGGTGATCGCGGTGGTGGTGCAATTCACCGAGATGGTGATCCGCAAGTCCAGCCCGCTGCTCTACCAGGTGCTGGGGATCTACCTGCCGCTGATCACCACCAACTGCGCGGTACTGGGCGTGGCCCTGCTCAATGTCCAGGAGCAGCACAGCTTCCTGCAATCGGCGATTTACGGCTTCGGTGCCGCCATCGGTTTCTCCCTGGTGCTGATCCTGTTCGCGGCCATGCGTGAGCGCATCGCCGCCGCCGACGTCCCGCTGCCGTTCCGCGGCCCGGCCATCGGCCTGATCACCGCCGGCCTCATGTCCATGGCCTTCATGGGCTTCTCCGGTTTGGTGAAGGGATAGGCGCCATGCTCGAGGCGATTATCGCACTGGCGGTGTTGGCGCTCGTCTTCGGACTGGTGCTGGGCTTCGCCGCGATCCGCTTCAAGGTGGAGGGCGATCCCCTGGTGGACAAGATCGACGCGGTCCTGCCCCAGACCCAGTGCGGGCAGTGCAGTTTTCCCGGCTGCCGTCCCTATGCCGAAGCCATCGCCAAGGGCGAGGCGGACATCAATCAATGCCCGCCCGGCGGCGAGGCGGGCATTCGTGCCCTGGCCGAATTGCTGGGCGTGGAGCCCAAGCCGCTCAGCGCCGAACACGGCGAGGAAAAACTCGCGCCCACCGTGGCCGTCATCGACGAGGCCACCTGTATCGGCTGCACCCTGTGCATCCAGGCCTGCCCGGTCGACGCCATCCTCGGCGCGGCCAAACAGATGCACACTGTCATCGCCCAGGAATGCACCGGCTGCGAGCTGTGCGTGGCCCCCTGTCCCGTCGACTGCATCACCATGGTACCGGTCAAACAGGGCATAGACTCCTGGAAATGGCCGTCCCCCGCCGAACAGCCCGATGCCGTACCGCAAACCGCCCAGCTGAGACAGCAGGCGTGAACGCGCCGCTGTGGAACTTCAACGGCGGCGTGCATCCGCCGCCGCATAAAGACGAATCCAACCGCGAGCCCACACGCCCCGCGCGTCTGCCGAAGCGGCTGATCCTGCCCCTGCATCAGCATATCGGCGAAGCGGCGAAACCGGCGGTACAGATCGGCGAGCGGGTGTTGAAGGGCCAGGTGATCGCCCATGCCGACGGCTATGTCAGCGCCGCCCTGCATGCCCCGTCCTCGGGCACGGTCTGCGACATCGCCGATTATCCCGTCCCCCATCCCTCCGGACTCAGCGCACCGTGCATCGTCATCGACTGTGACGGCGAGGACCGCTGGGCGCAACGGCCAGCCAGGCAGGACTACACGCAAATCGATCCCAGCCATCTGCGCAACATGATCCGCGAGGCGGGCATCGTCGGCCTGGGCGGCGCGGGTTTCCCTTCCTTCATCAAGTTGAATCCCGGAGCCGGCAAGCGCATCGACACCCTGATCCTCAATGGCGTGGAATGCGAACCCTATATCACCTGTGACGATAGACTGATGCGCGAACGGCCCCGGGAAATCGTCGCCGGCCTGCACATCATGCGCCATGCCCTGCATGCCCGCGAATGCATCATCGCCATCGAAGACAATAAGCCGGAGGCCCATGAGATCATGCGCGCGGCCGTGGCCGGCGAACCGGGTATCCGCGTCGCCCTGCTGCCTACCGTCTATCCGCAGGGCAGCGAGAAGCAGCTAATCAAGGTGGTGACCGGCAAGGAAGTACCCAGTAATGGCCTGCCCCTCCACATCGGCATCGTCATGCACAATGTCGGCACCGCCTACGCGGTGTACCGCGCCATCGAACACGGCGAACCGCTGATCTCACGCTACGTCACCGTGACCGGTGATGCGGTGCAACAACCCCGCAATCTGGAGGTACTGTTCGGCACCTCGGTGCTGGATCTGCTGGAGGAATGCGAGGTGGATCTGGGCGGCACCGATAGAGTGATCATCGGCGGGCCGATGATGGGCTTCGCCTTGCACACAGTCAATGCGCCGGTGGTGAAGACCGTCAATTGCGTCCTGGCCACTACCGCGGCGGCCATCCCCAAGCCACAGCCGGCCATGCCCTGCATACGCTGCGGCGCCTGCATGGACGCCTGCCCGGCCAATCTGCTGCCGCAGCAACTGTACTGGTATGCCCACGCCAAGGACTTCCACCGCATCCAGGAATACAATCTGTTCGACTGCATCGAATGCGGTTGCTGCTCCTACGTGTGCCCCAGCCACATTCCGCTGGTGCAGTATTATCGCTTCGCCAAGGCCGAGATCTGGGCCCAGGAACGGGAAAAGGACAAGGCCGAACTGGCGCGCAAGCGCCACGACTTCCGCCAGCAGCGCCTGGAACGGGAAAAGGCCGAACGCGCCTCGCGTCTGCGCAAAAAGAAAAGCGAACTGCACACCCCGGAGCCTGCCGCGGGTGAAGCCGTCGCCGAAAAGCCCGATAAGAAGGCCGCGATTCTCGCCGCCCTGGAACGGGCGCGCGCCAAACGGGAGGGCGGCAACGACTCCACGCCTATAGACAAAGATGCTCCTTGATGAATATTCACCGCAAAGACGCGAAGAACGCGAAAAGGCGTCTATGCGTTATTCCAAGAGCACCTTTGCGTCCTTTGCGTCTTTGCGGTAAAAAATCTTTTTGAAAAACAACCAAGACCACTAATAATACTGCCATGCCGCTCCAGACACCCAGCTCACCCCACGGCCACGCGCACATCACCGTCACCCAGATCATGGTGCGGGTGGCGCTGGCCCTGTTACCGGGCATCGCAGCCTGCGCCTGGTTCTTCGGACCGGGCGTGATCATCAATATCGTCTTCGCCATCGGCGTCGCCCTCGCCGGTGAGGCGCTGATGCTCAAGCTGCGCGACCGGCCACTCGCCCCGTTCCTCGGCGACGGTAGTGCGGTGATCACCGCCATGCTGCTCGCCGCGGCCCTGCCGCCCTTGTCACCATGGTGGTTGACCCTGCTGGGCGTGTTGTTCGCCATCGTCGTCGGCAAACAACTGTTCGGCGGACTGGGCTACAACCCTTTCAATCCGGCCATGCTCGGCTATGTGATGCTGCTGATCTCCTTTCCGCGCGAGATGACCTCGTGGCTGCCGCCGCTCAGCCTCAATGAGCATCCCCTGAACTGGCTGGAAACCCTGCAAGTAATCTTCGGCGGCGGACTGCCCGCCGGCCTGAGTTTCGATGCGGTAAGTATGGCCACGCCGCTGGATACCATGAAGACCCAATTAAAGTTGCACCACAGCGTCGGACAGATCCTCGGCAGCGGCTCGCTATTCGGCAGCCTTGGCGGCAAGGGCTGGGAAGCGGTCAATCTCGCCTTTCTCGCCGGCGGCGCGTGGTTGCTCTACAAGCGCATCATCAGCTGGCACATTCCCGCCGCCATGCTCGGCGCGCTGGCGGTAATTGCCCTGATCTTTTACGGAATGAATCCCGCGCTGCACACCTCACCGCTGTTTCACCTGTTCGGCGGCGCCACCATGCTCGGCGCCTTTTTCATCGCCACCGATCCGGTCACCGCCGCCACCACGCCGCGGGGACGTTTGTATTACGGCGCGGGCATCGGAGTACTGACCTATATCATCCGCACCTGGGGCGGTTATCCCGACGGCGTGGCCTTCGCCGTCCTGCTGATGAATATCGCCGCGCCCACCATTGACTACTACACCCAGCCGCGGGTGTTCGGTCATGGCAAGGATCACTGACGATGTTGGTCAAGCACATGTTCAAGACGGGGATACTGCTGGGCCTATTCGCCATCGTCGGCACCGCCTTGATCGCCTTTACCTTCGACAATACCGCGGAGCGCATCGCTGCCGAGGAACGGGAATTCCTGCTGCGCAGCATCCAGGCCCTGATCCCGGCATCGTCTTACGACAACGATCTGTACAGCGATACGGTCACGGTAGTGTCGCCGCAACTGCTAGGTAGCCGCGATCCCGTTCCGGTATATCGCGCCCGCAAGGACGGCAAACCGGTGGCGCTGGTCATGGAGCCCGTGGCCCCCGACGGTTACAGCGGCGCCATCAGGCTGCTGGTGGCCATCGCCTATAACGGTACGATCCTGGGCGTACGGGTGCTGTCTCACCAGGAAACCCCTGGGCTGGGGGATAACATCGAGATCGGAAAATCGAACTGGATTACCGGCTTCAATGGCCATTCCCTGTCCAATCCCGATGCCAAGGAATGGCATGTCAAAAAGGACGGTGGGATATTCGATCAATTCACCGGCGCCACCATCACCCCGCGGGCGGTGGTCAAGGCCGTGCATAACAGCTTAAAATACTTCTCCGAACACCGCGACGCGCTGTTCGCGCAGACTGCCACCCAGACAGAGGCGTCACCCCATGGCTGACAACGAATACGGCACCATCATCCGCAACGGCCTGTGGCACAACAACCCGGCCCTGGTGCAGATCCTCGGCCTGTGTCCTTTGCTGGCGGTCAGTTCCACCGTGATCAACGCCCTGGGGCTGGGCATTGCCACCACCCTGACCCTGGTGCTCACCAATCTTACCGTGTCGCTGATCCGCAATCAGGTGACATCCGAGATCCGCATTCCGGTATTCGTCATGCTCATCGCCGCCATCGTCACCGCCATCGAACTGGCGATGAACGCCTATTTTCATGAGCTGTATCTGATCCTGGGGATCTTCATCCCGCTCATCGTCACCAACTGCAACATCCTGGCGCGTGCCGAGGCCTTCGCCTCCAAGAACGCGCCGCTGCCCTCGACGCTGGACGGCCTGTTCATGGGCATCGGTTTCACCGCGGTGCTGGTCGCCCTGGGCGCCATGCGCGAAGTGCTGGGCAAGGGCACCCTGTTTTCCCAGGCGCAATTGATGTTCGGCGACGGCGCCAAGTGGATGACCGTCACCGTGTTCGGCGATTACCACGGCTTTCTGCTGGCCGTCCTGCCACCCGGCGCCTTCATCGGCCTGGGTCTGCTCATCGCCTTTAAAAACGTCATCGATGCCAGACGCAAGGCACTGCCCGCCCCGACCTCGGCCCGCTACGCCGCCCATACCCACGCCTAACCTGCGCGCATCAGCTCGGAATGGACGCCGGAAAACGCCGCCGCATCTTCGAGCGCTTGCAGGCCGCCAACCCCAGCCCTACCACCGAGCTGCATTACCGCAGCCCCTTTGAACTGCTGGTGGCGGTGATCCTGTCCGCGCAGACCACCGACAAGGGCGTCAACAAGGCCACGGAGAAACTGTTCAAGGTCGCCAACACCCCGCAGGCCATCTTGAAGCTGGGCGAGCAAGGTTTAAAGAATTACATCAAAACCATCGGCCTGTTCAACAGCAAGGCGAAAAACATCACGGCCACCTGCCGGCTGCTGGTGGATACCCATAAAGGTAAAGTGCCCGACAGCCGCGAGGCCTTGGAGGCCTTGCCGGGGGTAGGACGCAAGACCGCCAACGTCATCCTCAACACCGCCTTCGGCCAACCTACCATCGCGGTAGACACCCATATCTTCCGCGTCGCCAATCGCATCGGCCTCGCCGCCGCCAAGACCCCGTTGGCACTGGAAAAGCAATTACTGAAGAACGTACCGAAAGCATATCTGCACGATGCCCATCATTGGCTGATCCTCCACGGTCGCTACGTGTGCACGGCGCGTAAGCCGCGCTGCCCGTCCTGCATCATCCGCGATCTGTGCGAGTATCCGGACAAGGCCGAAAGCTAGTGAATGCAACATTCATGCATCGAAAACGACAGGAAACTTCCGTTGTAGTAAAGGGAAGCGCCTGCCATGGCGTCATTTCCCGTGCCATAGTGTCATTTCGAGCGCAAGGGAGAAATCTTCTCTGTAGTGGCAGCGAGCGTAATGAAATGTCACAAAGATTTCTCGCTTGCGCTCGAAATGACACATTAAGCACAGTTTCCCTATAATCTACCGAGAACATTATTTTGCCGCTTTACAGCCAGAATTACTGTTAAGCGCTAACCAAAGGTCCCGCAAACATGATGTATGGCAACGACCCCGCCCACTACCGGCGTTTTTTCTGCGAGGTGTGGCGCAAGCATCGCGAAGGCGCAGCGCTGCAAGCCTTGGAAGAGATGGTGGCACACATCATCGTCGAACACCCCGAATATCATCGCCTGCTCGAAGACCCCGCCACCCTGGATCAAGACTACGCACCCGAATCCGGCCACACCAATCCCTTCCTGCACATGGGGCTGCATATCGCCATTCAGGAACAGCTGGCCGCCGACCACCCCGTCGGGATCCGCGGGATTTACCGGGAACTCATGCAGCGTCACGCCGACCCCCATGAGGTCGAGCATCGCATGGCGGAATGTCTGGCCGAAGGCATCTGGGAGGCGCAGCGCAACAGTACCGCTCCCGATGAAAATGTCTATCTGGAGCGCCTGCGCCGACTCTAGAATCATTTCAAGCAGGTTTTTCTTCGCGTATCTGGCGCCTTTGCGGGGAAGAATTATCGAGCAACGTTCATACGGCCTTTACCACCATTAGGTAATGGCGGCGAATCCCGCTACCATAGCACCCATCCCCACGATAATGGCGAGCTACATATGAGCGATAAATACCTAGTGATCTCCGCCCAGGGAAAAGACCGCCCCGGCATCGTCAACACCCTGTCAAAAGCGGCGGTGGACAGCGGCTGTAATATCACCAACAGCCGCATGGCGGTACTGGGCGGCGAATTCGCCTTGATCCTGTTGATCAACGGCAGCGAAGCAGCCGTCGCCGCCATGCAACTACGCCTGCCGGCGCTGGAGGAAGAGCTGCAGCTCAACATCACCGCCAAAGCCACGACGCCGCGCGTCGCCGCACAGCGCTGGATACCGTATCGGGTCGAGGTGGTCGCCATGGATCATCCCGGCATCGTGCACCCCATCACCGAGTTCTTCTCCAATCAGAAGATCAATATCGAAGAACTGGAGACGGAAACCTACGCCGCACCGCACACCGGGGCCACCATGTTTTCACTGCTAATGACCGTGGCCGTACCGACCTCAGTGTCCATCAGTCAATTGCGGGAAACCTTCATAGACTTCTGCGACGAACTCAATCTCGACGCCAGCTTCGAAACGGCGCGGGATTGAATTTCCCTCTAACAAATTACTGCTAAAGTCGACCTGGACGTTCCTTCTCCCCCAGGGACCTCAGTGCCCCTTGAGGGTAGGTGGCCAGGATGAGGGGATACATAAAACTCGATTAATCTTTACCCCCTCACCACAACCCTCTCCCAAAGGGAGAGGGAGTGTTAGCCCAGCGGCGACTAATAGATCGGCTAGGCTAGCGCAAGACGCCGCTGCAACTCCCGAACCAGCGCCTCGCGATCTACCGGATGTTCTACGCCAGGACGGCGCGGCATCGCCCATACCACATCGGGAAAATGAGCGTCATCGCTGAAACGGGGAATGACGTGCCAATGCAGGTGGGGCACCTGATTGCCCAGGGATGCCAGGTTGATCTTGGCGGGCATGAGCGCCTGCCGCAGCGCCGCTTCCACCGCCCATACCACCGTCATCAAGTGCACGCGCTGATCCACGGCAAGATCCGTCATCTCACGCACATGTTCATGCCAAATCACCCGGCAGAATCCGGGATAGCCCGCTTGGGGCGTCATGAGCACCCGACAGTCCGCATCCTGCCACAGCACAATTTCGGCGTCGCGCTGACAAAGAGGACAAACGCTATCCGCCATGCAAGAACGCTCGGAAAGACCCGTGGTTCACATCCACACCAGCTTATAGGGAAAAACGATGGTTTTCATGCCATCGCCGCAATTGAATTGAAACTCCATTTGCCAGTCACCGCCCATACTGAATTCGGAACCATTCGCGCGGTAAAAGCCCTTTCCGAGGTCATTCATGATATGCCTGGCGTGATCGGTGGTCATCTGATGGTCGGGCATATATTGGCGGAAACTGACTCGGCACCTTTCAATGCCCTCGTCATCCTTGCCGATGTGCGCAGTCACCGCTGCGGCTCTCCCTACCTCTAATTTCGGCGGATCGGTACTCACAGTAACGAAGTAATCACCGATCTGGCGGGTTTGGTTGCTGTCATCGGCACACGCAGCGAATAACAGCAACGCCGCCGGCATAGCCCCAACCCTGCTTATCGCACGCAGTCTCCCCATCCCGCACCCCTTTGTGTTGTTTAGCGGCCCTCGATCAACTCTAACTTATAACCGTCAGGGTCTTCCACAAATGCAATGACGGTGGTGCCGTGCTTCATGGGACCCGGTTCACGGACCACCTTGCCGCCACGCCGCTTTATTTCCGCACAAGTATTATTGATATCTTCGACGCCGATGGCGATATGGCCGAAGGCGTTGCCCAAGTCATATTGGTTCACATCCCAATTATAGGTGAGCTCAATCACCGCTTCGTCCGACTCATCGCCATAACCGACAAAGGCCAGAGTGAACTTGCCGTCGGGATAATCCTGGCGCCGCAACAAGCTCATACCCAGGACTTCGGTATAAAACTGCAGGGAGCGTTCCAGATCACCGACACGAATCATGGTGTGCAATATGCGCATGATCATCCTCTCTTTAAAATTCAACCATAGTAGGTAGGGCGATTATTTAAGGCTCTCGAATAATGCTTTAGATGTCATTCCTGCGGATACCCTAAGGGCATAGAAAGCTGGAATCCAGAGTAAGTTCCCAGTCGGCTCTGGATTCCGGGTCTCCACCGCGCTACGCCCGGAATGACGAATCATTCGGAAATCCCCTCCTTCTGATTGAGCTTCTTTTATTTCCGCCCCTTCCTGGCCGAGATGCGCATGCGCAACGCATTGAGCTTGATGAAGCCCGCGGCGTCCGCCTGATTGTAAGCGCCGGCGTCCTCTTCAAAGGTGGCGATGCTGGCATCGAACAGACTGTCCTCGGATTTGCGCCCCACCACACTGACATTGCCTTTATACAGCTTGACGCGCACCACGCCGTTGACGGTGGCCTGGGAAGCGTCGATCATGGCCTGCATCAACTTGCGCTCCGGACTCCACCAGTAACCGTTATAGATCAGGCTGGCATAGCGCGGCATTAGTTCATCCTTGAGATGGGCCACTTCCCGGTCCAGGGTCAGGGATTCGATGGCGCGATGGGCCTTGAGCATGATGGTGCCGCCCGGGGTTTCATAACAGCCGCGGGACTTCATGCCCACGTAGCGATTCTCCACGATGTCGGCGCGACCTATGCCGTGCTTGCCGCCCAGTTTGTTCAAGTGGGCGAGTACCGCCGCCGGGCTCATGGCCTCGCCGTTGACGGCCACGATGTCGCCCTGCGCGTAACTCAGCTCGAGGTATTCGGCCTGGTCGGGGGCGGTCTCCGGGGATACCGACCAGCGCCACATATCCTCCTCTGCCTCCGCCCACGGATCCTCCAGGACGCCACCCTCATAGGAGATGTGCAGCAAGTTGGCATCCATGGAATAGGGCGAGTGCTGGCCCTTTTTCTTTTCGATGGGGATGCCGTGTGTTTCGGCGTAGGCCAACAGCTTCTCCCGCGACGACAGCTCCCACTCGCGCCACGGTGCGATGACGTGCACATCGGGCTTCAGGGCGTAATAGCCCAGTTCGAAGCGCACCTGGTCGTTGCCCTTGCCGGTGGCGCCGTGAGACACCGCGTCCGCACCCACCTCGTTGGCGATCTCGATCTGGCGCTTGGCGATCAAGGGCCGGGCAATAGAGGTACCGAGCAGATACTCCCCTTCGTACAGGGTATTGGCACGGAACATGGGAAACACGAAATCCTGCACGAACTCCTCGCGCAGGTCGTCGATATAGATCTCCTTGATGCCCATCTGGCGGGCCTTGGCACGGGCCGGCTCCACCTCCTCACCCTGGCCGATATCGGCGGTGAAAGTCACCACCTCACAGCCGTAACTCTCCTGCAGCCACTTCAATATCACCGAGGTATCCAGGCCACCCGAATAGGCCAACACCACCTTTTTCACCGACGTTTGCGACATAGGAAAATCCCGTAAGACTGGACCATAAAGAGGGGCATTATAGCCGAAAGACGGCCGCGCCGCCCTGGGCTTCCAATGCCCTTCATGGGACAATAGCGCCGATCCCCACACCAAGAGGCCCCCTATGGCGCAGCGTACCGTCAGCAAGCGCATTACCGCGATGCCCGTCTCCGAGGGCGCCGGCGTCCTGGTCCACCGTACCATCGGCACTCCCGCCCTGCGCCATCTCGATCCCTTCCTGATGCTGGATCACTTCAGCAACAACGACCCCAAGGACTATATCGCCGGCTTTCCCGACCATCCCCACCGCGGCTTCAACACCTTCACTTATATGCTGGACGGCCATATGCTGCACCAGGACAGCATGGGCAATCGCGGTGATCTGCGCGCCGGCGGCGCCCAATGGATGAAGGCCGCCAGCGGCATCATCCACTCCGAGATGCCGCAACAAAGCGACGGCCTGATGCGCGGCTTTCAGCTGTGGATCAACCTGCCTGCCGCCGAGAAGATGAGCGATCCGGCCTATCAGGAATTTCAGCCGGAAGCCTTTCCCCTCATCGCCATCGCCGGGGGAACCGTAAAAGTGATCATGGGGGCTTATGACGGCCGCCAGGGCCCGATCAGCGACCCGCATACCGGCGTTCAATATCTGGACGTCAGTCTCGAACCCGGTCAAGGGTTTCATCATGACATCGCTGCCGACCTGAGCGCCTTCCTCTATGTGTTCGAAGGCGAGGCCGAAGTAGCCGGCACGACGCTGAATACGCATAACCTCGCCGTACTCGGTGCCGGAGACAGCCTGGAGCTACGCGCCAGCGCGCACGGCACACGCTTCATCCTGGTTGCGGGCCGGCCCTTGCACGAAGCCATCGTCCAGTACGGCCCCTTTGTCATGAACAGCCGCGAGGAGATTGAACAGGCTCTGGACGATTATCGCAGCGGGCGGCTGGTGCAGAAGATGGCGAGTTTCACCGGGACATAGATGGGAGTCCCCTACGGGGACGTTTTTGTTGGGGGCGGCATTTCGCATAGCGGAGCGCCGTCTCGGGTGTCTTTTCTTTTGGGCACTTTTCTTTGGACAAGCAAAGAAAAGTGCCCCGCCTTCGCGGGCGGGACAGCGATTGAATCAAATCATCGCCGCAGGCGATTCGAGTTAAACAATTCACCGACCCATTCAAATCGTCTTACCCTCGATCTCCTGGGCGTAGACCACGTAGCGCAACGGCCCGCCCGGGACGATGGCGTCAAAGGGATAGCAGGTCACCAGGATCAAAGTCGACGGATCTCCGGCCCGTGGAAGATTGACGGACTTATTCACCACTGCGGTGGCGGTGACGCGGTAGCGATGCCAGGGACCGCTGCGCTCCTGCAACAGGATCGCATCTCCGGGCCGCAGTCGTTTCAGAAAACGAAAATGGGTGTCGCGATGCGCGCTGATCATGTTGGTGCCGAAGCGTCGACCGGGTCCGAAGGCCAGGCTGCTGCCATTGTCGCCGGCGAGCACGTAGAGGTCGACGTCGAGACCGGGTACCACTAGGCGGGCTACTGGCCAGGTATCGGCCCACGACCAGGGTTTGACCTGGCGCTGGGTCTCCTGGCTTTCCTGCCAGGCCCGTTGAATCAGCACTTGCGCAGCCATGGCCTTGGCGTAGATGTAGCCGGCATGGCCGCATAAGCATAGCCCGGCGCCGGTCAACGCCGCCAACAGCAGCGTGCGCCCGCGCATCATGGCCTCTCCGCCCTGCGTGAGGTGAAGTGCCGCACCATCAGTGCCAGCAGCAACAACACCGCGCCCAAGAGCAGATCGAGAGGCGCGGCGGTGGCGGTCTGTGGCAGGTGACCGAAGATTTTTTTGTATTGCTGGCCGTAGGGAAGATTGACCGGCAGGGCACGCCGCGCTAACGCGGCCCCCTGCGGCCGACTGGGTGTCACGTCCACCGCCACCAGACTGGTGTATTTGCTCACTAGGTGGTGTTGCAGCGCAACTTGAATCACATTGTTGCGGATACCTTCCCGGTCGGCGCCGCGCCGTTGTTGATCCATCAAGTCCGCGATCTTGCGTCGCGCCCACAACACCCCCACCCCGCGACCGGGGATGGCGTTTTGCAATGCGATACGGGCCTCCCACGGCGCCTGCAGGCGTTGGCCGTGAACAGTCAAGACCTGGCCCTCCTTCGCTCCTTTCATGGCGATGATCAGCGGCTCGCCGCAATAAAGATCGGGCAGTCGTTGCGGATAACTTTCCAGCGCCGCGCCGCCGGCGTCGATGGTGAGATCGCTCATCAGCGGCGAATCCAGTTTTTGAAACAGGCCCTCCATCTTGCTGCGCACTTCGCTCAGGTCACCTATGTAAGTGAATGTGCCGCGGCCGAACTGCGCCGCCTTGGTCATGAAATGGCTGTTGGGCGCCGAGCCGATACCGATGGTGAACAAGCGGCTGCGACCCAGGCGATCATGGATGAGCCTGAACAGTTCCGACTCGTTACCCACGCTGCCGTCGGTGAGAAAGATCACTTGCCGCAGTGCGTTGTCCTCCTGCGAGTTGCGCAGCGCCGCCTCCAGGGCGGGGCGCATCTCGGTGCCGCCGCCGGCGTTGAGGGCGGCGACGTAGCGACGCGCCTGATCCAGGTATTCGGGGCTGGCCGGACGGGCGTCGCCGTACAGCCGGTCGGTGGTGGAATTGAAGGAGATGACGTTGAAGCGATCCCCCGGCTGCAGGCGTTGCAGCGCCAGCACCAGGGCCTGCTTGGCCTGCTCGATGGACGTGCCGGCCATTGAGCCGGAGGTATCGATGACGAAGACCACTTCGCGAGGCAGGCGCTGTTGCGGCGCCGCGGCGTCCGGCGGCAACACCATCAGCAAGTGATAGTGCTCGGCGCCGACCTGTTCGGTGAACAACGCCGCCCGCGGTGCCCGGCCGGGCGCCGGCGCCCAACTCAGCTCGAAATCGCGGTCGGTAACCGTATCGCTATCGGCGAGGGTAATGGTGGTGATGCCGCGGGCCGCATCCTGATCCACCCGCCGGATGGCATGATAGGGACTGACTACCCGGGCCAGGTGAAAACCGGCGTCGAGGTGCACGGTAAGGGCGATGGGATTGATCTTGCCCTCTCCCCGCCACACCGGCGGAGTGATGCGCGAGGCATCCGGCACCCGGTCGGTGTCCACGGCCCACCCCCGCTTGTCGAAGCGGGTCACGCTTTCCTCGCTCGGGGTACCGGGGATATAGCGGGGTGTGATGGCCATGGGGAAGCGCAGCCGGAACTCGCCGTTGTTGTAACGCAATACCTGCTGGTATTCGATCTCCACCACCACCGTTTCGTGCGGCGCGATGTTGGCCACCGAGTTGGTGAAGAGATTGGGTCGCTCCTGCTCGATCAGGGCGGCCTTCTTACCCTGGGCCTTGGCCTGTTCGTAGTGCTGCTTGGCCGCCTGCCGTTCCTGGATTCGACCTTCGATGGTGCGCTCCCCGATCTGCATGCGCAGATGATCCACCGCCGCCGCTTCCGGCAGGGGAAATACATAGACCCCCTCCGCCCACTGCTCGCCGTCGTTGGTGAAACGCTGCCGCACCTTGGCGCGGACGATCATGCCGCTGACGTCGATCTTTACCTCGGTGCTTTGCGTGAGGGCCGGGCGATAGCCGCCATGCCCGTCCGCGAACAGCAGGCTGCCCTGGCGCACCGTATCGAGCCGGCTGACCTCGCCGGCCTGGGCGGTACGGCCCGCCACGGCCAGCACGCAAATCAGGATCAGCGCGAGGCTTAGCTGCAGGATGAACGGCATGACCAGCGCCCATACCTCGTCCCAATCCGACAGCCGGGGGTTCAGGCGGGATTCTTCGTGTTGCTTCATGGGCTCTCCCTCAAGGCGGCAAGTGATATGACCGTACTGAGTAAACCGGTCGAGACGGGCAACAGCGGGGAGCAAAAAGGGTGCGAGCCGGGATGAAAAATGACCAATAATGGCAAAGCCGCGGTGCAGCGGCACAAGCGGCGACGGCTGTGATAGCTTAAGGTCTACGGCGAGTAACGCGGATCAAGAATGGTGGGCGCTCCTATTGCCCCTCTTCGGTACTCGTGACTAGAAAGTGGAAAAACATCATGCGCAGGTCGATTGCAATCGTTGAAGACGAAGCGGCGATACGCCAGAACTACGCCGCCGCCTTGAGTAGGCAAGGTTATCAGGTACGGATCTACGCCAACCGCGCCGAGGCCGAGGCCGGCTTTGCCCAGCACCTGCCCGACCTGGTGCTGCTGGACATCGGCCTTGACGACGAGATCGAGGGCGGATTCGAATTGTGCCGGCAGTTGCGCGCCCTTTCGGCAAGCCTGCCGATCATCTTTCTCAGCGCGCGGGACAGCGACCTCGATACTATCTCCGGGCTGCGCCTGGGGGCGGACGATTACCTCACCAAGGACATCAGCCTCGTCAATCTCTGTGCGCGCATCGGCGCCTTTTTTCGCCGCCTGGACGTCCTGCGGCAACCGCAGGCGCCGGAGCAGGAACTGCGGCGCGGCGAGCTGCTACTGGATATGGACCGCTACAGTGCCAGCTGGCGGGGCCGGCCGATCGACCTCAGCCTCACCGAGTTTTGGATCGTCTACAACCTGGCCAACCACCCCGGCCATGTCAAAAGCCGTGAACAGTTGATGCAGGCGGCCCACGTAGTAGTGGATGACGCCACCATCACCTCCCACATCAAGCGCATCCGCAAGAAATTCCTCGAAGCGGATAAAGACTTCGCCGCCATCGACAGCGTTTACGGTCTGGGTTACCGCTGGCAGTCACCGTGAGTCGCATCCAGCGCCGATGAGGATATCCATACGCACCAAGTTATTGCTGGCCTCACTGAGTCTGCTGGTATTGCCGTGGCTGGGTTACCAATATGTCCAGGGCCTGGAGGGCTATCTGCGATCGGAGCAGGAGCAGCAGCTACTCGACCGAATCGCCATCATGGCGGCGATGATGAACGACCGGCAGGCCCCCTTCCTGCTGCCTCCACCACCGGCGGATATTCCGGCAGCCCACACCCATCTCTATGCCCGGCCGCTGCAATCGCCCATCCAGGTGGACGGTTATCCCGATGACTGGCGTCTGTACGCCGATCGCAGACAACGCCTGGGCGGCGCCGATAGCCCCCAGGATCTGGACGTCCATTACTCCCTGGGGGTATGGCAAAATTATCTCTATCTCTTCTTCGAGGTTCACGACGATCACATCGTCTACCGTCCGCCCACCAGTCGCCGCACGAATCATTGCGACCACCTGCGCATCAGCCTCTGGGATCGCAACGGCAAGTTCAATCGCTATCGCCTCAGCACCATCGCGCCCGGCTGGATCCACACCTATATCATGCCCGCCCGGAAACGAAACGGCCTGCCGCTGGGCATCGAACCGCGCATCAAGGCCCAATGGCAGGAGGTGGCGGGCGGCTACGATGTCGAACTGCGTATTCCTCTCGATATGGTCGGCGAGCGCATCGCCTTTGCCGTGGCCGACGTCGATGACGCCGCCTCCGGTGCGGTGAAAACGCTGCTAAGCAACGGCGATACCGAGCAACGCGACGGCTTGGGCTCCATCGCCCTGCCGAACGCGGAAACGGAGCAAATCTTGGAGCGGCTCCAGCGGCCCTTGAGCCGGATTTGGCTAGTGGACAGGGATTACCGGGTAGTGGGCCTGGCCGATAATATGAGCGGCGACGACACGGGAGACGATTCCAACCCGGCGGCGCCCGACACCTCATCCACCTCCGGCGATTTCATGCCCCTGTTCTATCGCCTATTGCTGGATCAACCCACGCATAGCGTCAGAGACCGGCTATCCTCGGCATCGCGCTTCGACGATCCTGCGGTGGTACAGGCCCTCGCCGGCAAGGCCGCCGTCAGCCGGCGCCGCACCCTCGATGAAAAGATCAGCATCGTCACCGCCGCCCACCCGGTTTACGCCGATGGGCGGCTGGTAGGCGCCTTGGCCGTGGAAGAGACCAGCAACAGCATCCTTATCCTGCAAAACCGCGCGGTCGAGGCCCTGATGAACATGAGCCTACTGGCGTTTGCCTTGACCATAGGCCTATTGCTGGCCTTCGCCACCCGGCTGTCGCTGCGGGTGCGGCGCTTGCGCGACCAGGTCGAGGCCAGCATCGGTTCCGACGGCCGCGTAAAGGGAGGGATAACATTCACCCGTGCCGGCGATGAGCTGGGCGACCTGGGCCGCAGTTTTCACGCCATGCATGAGCGGCTCGCGCAATACAATCGTTATCTCGAGACCATGGCCAGCAAACTGAGCCACGAACTACGCACCCCCATCACCATCGTGCGCTCCTCTCTGGACAACCTGGAAGCGGAACCCCCCGCCGCGGAACGCCAGGTCTATCTGCAGCGCGCCCATGAGGGCGTGGCGCGCCTCAACGGCATCCTTACCCGCATGAGCGAGGCGACCCACCTGGAACAGACCATACAACGGGAGCCGGCCAAGCCCTATATGCCGGAGGCGGTGGTCGCGGCCTGCGTGGAAGCTTATCACCTGGCCCATCCGCAGCAGCCTTTCGATTTCAACTGCGAGCCCGCCGCTTCCCAGGCCACGGTCAACGGCTCAGCGGAGTTGCTGGCACAGTTACTGGACAAGCTGGTGGACAACGCCCTGGACTTCGTCAAACCCGAAACGGCCATCCACATCACCCTGGCCGTGGAACACTCTGGCATGGTGCTGGGCGTTGCCAATGAGGGAGCGCGGTTACCGCAAGAAATGCGTGACCAGCTGTTCGAATCCATGGTATCCCTGCGCCGAGGCAAGGATGACCGACCCCATCTCGGCCTGGGCCTTTATATCGTGCGCCTGATCGCGGAATATCATGGCGGACACGTCGAGGTGACCAATCTTGCAGGACGTGAAGGCGTGTTGTTTCGCGTTGTACTGCCCTTGTCATAATTCGCCACTTTCACATCGCGTTTCTTCCTTTTTCATTCCAGATATTGCCCCCTTGTACGGGTTTAATGACCCGGTCAAGCAAACCAGCAACTCTTCTCTAGCGATAAAGGAGTGAACCCATGAAACAGAGTTTCGATAAATCCCTCGGCGGTCTAGTCATCATCGGCTTGCCATTGCTGCTGGCCACCGGTTGTGCCGCCAACAAGGCCAACCTGGCACAGATTGATACGCAAACACCGCAGGTTGAAGAACAG